>JADMIO011367026.1_pt1 | contig 86599 bp, 77 predicted proteins | sample 8958161 | NCBI WGS metagenome assembly JADMIO01 (sample SAMN16585339, study PRJNA669376) | soil metagenome | isolation source: Crop rotation soil | place: USA: Cullars Rotation, Alabama | collected 2011 | reverse complement strand
CGCGACAACTTGTCCACGTGGAATTCTAAGCTTAGGATCCCAATGTGCTGGAAAGTGTGACGTCAGATTCGACCGCATTGTGATCGTCGGCGTAACGTGACAGCCCTTCCTTCAGGAACCGCCGAAGCGCGGCATGCGCCGCGCGGGAGCCACCCCGGATCTCCAAGGCGGGAACGCGGTGGTCGATCGGCAGAGTGTGCAATCCTTGCGCGCCCGAGATCAGCTCGTCGGTTCGTGAGGGCCACACCCTATTAACCTCTGCGGGAACCACGGCAGCGGCCGTTTGACTGAGGGCCGTCAGCGGGGTCGCCGCAGGGCGAATTGGGGACGATTCGAGCAGGGTCCGCTGCAGATAGCGTCGGAACGATACGGCGGTCGCGAACTCCTGCTCAGGCGCTCTCATCGGCAGGATGCCGTTCGCATCCACCGCTTCGATGACGACCTTGACGCGTGCGGCCGCCGCTTCGGTGATGCGGTTGACGATGAAGGCGGGGAAGTCGTCGCAAACCACGGCTGCCGACTTCGAAGCGAGGAGATCGAGCAAGCCGTCGGGGTGGCCGGGTGTCTCGACGTACGGGAAGTAGGTCACTCCCGGGCGGCGGAACTCGTCCCGGTTGTCGGCCATGCCATCGAGGATGAACCGGTGAAGCCGGTCGCTTGCCCACGGATAGGTCAAACGGAGCGGCTCGAACACGAACAGCGGCCTGGCAAGCTCGTTCGCCCACTCGACGGCGCGCTGCAGGGCAAAGTTGGAGGTGCTGCGCCGGTGCGCAGTCATCCAGTACAGGACCCACTCTCCGTCGTGCCGGATGGCGCCCTGGTTCAACTGGCGAATGCGCTGGGCCGGAACGAGGCTTTTCGGATGCTGCAAGAGTCTCCCCGAGCCGAATTTCAGGTTGCGGACAAAAGGCCGAGCCGGTTCCAGTACGGTATCCTAGACGTGCCGCCAGGAATCAAAACCCAGAAGGAGCAGCAAATTACCGTGCCATATCCTGAATATTTCGTAGCGCCAATGCGTGAGGAACTGACCCAGCTCGGCGTCGAAGAGCTGAAGACCGCCGACGCCGTGGACGACGCGCTGACCCGGAAGGGGAGCGTCATGGTGGTGGTCAATTCGGTGTGCGGGTGCGCGGCGGGCAAGGCCCGCCCTGGCGTCGCCATGGCGCTCGGACATGACGTCAAGCCGGACCATGTCACTACTGTCTTTGCCGGCGCCGACGTCGAAGCGACCGACCGGGCGCGCAGCTATTTCACCGGCTATCCGCCTTCATCGCCCTCGGTGGCGCTCCTGCGCGACGGGCAGCTGGTCTACATGATGGAACGGCGTCAGATCGAAGGGCAGACTGCCGACATGATCGCGCGCCAGCTGATGGCGGCCTTCGATCAGTACTGCGCCCCCGCATCAGATCGCGCCTGATTCGCAGTGCCACGGTGCTGCCGTGCCATGGTGCTGCAGTGCAACAGTGCTACGGTACTGCAGTGTTGCGGTGCGTTCCAGCCGCGACGCTGCAGCGCACTGTGGCACCGATGGACTGCGGCACTGAGCACGTAGCACTGCAGCACGGTGCCACGGCGGCCCTGCAGCACCGCTGTACTGCGGTACCCGCAGCACGGTAGCACCGCAGCACTGAACAGATGCCCCCTGCCCCTACCGACCGCCTGTTTCGTCCGATGACCAGCCTGCGCGTGTCGGTCACCGACCGCTGCAATCTGCGTTGCGAGTACTGCATGCCGGAGGCCGAATACACCTGGCTTCCACGCGAAGACATCCTCGACTTCGACGAAATCACCCGCCTGGTGCAGGTATTCGTTCGACTCGGCATACGCCGCGTCCGTCTTACTGGCGGCGAGCCCCTCCTGCGTCGCGACCTGCCAACGCTCGTCCGGATGCTGGCCCGGATCGACGGTCTCGACGATCTGGCGATGACGACGAACGGCGTGCTCCTCTCCGATCACGCGGAAGCGTTACGGGCAGCAGGACTGCGCCGCGTGACGGTCAGCCTCGACACGCTGGATCGCGCAACGTTCACCCGGCTGACTCGTGCCGACGAGCTGATACGCGTGCGCCAGGGGCTGGCCGCAGCGGCTGAAACGTTTCCGGGTTTCAAAATCGACACCGTGCTGGTTCGTGGCATCAACGACGAGGAAGTTGAGCCCCTGCTGCATGAAGCCCGCGCCCTCGGCGCAGAGTTGCGATTCATCGAGTACATGGATGTGGGGGGCGCGACGCGCTGGACGTACGACCAGGTGATCGCGCGTGACGACATCCTCGCCATCCTTCGACGCCGTGGACCCGTCGCCGCGCTGGACGATCGCGGATGGGCGCCGGCGGAACGATTTGCGCTGGCAAATGGCCAGACCTTCGGGATTATCGCCTCCACGACCACACCGTTCTGTCGCACGTGCGATCGCAGCCGGCTGACAGCGGACGGTCTCTGGTATCTCTGCCTCTACGCGTCTGCTGGTTACGATCTCCGTGGCGCGCTTCGCACAGGCGTGTCCGACGATGAACTTGCGGCCCGCCTGCGGACGACGTGGGAGGCGCGAGCGGATCGGAGTGCCGAAGAACGAGCCTCCGCGAGCGATCGGCGGCCGCTCGTCCCGCTCAACTCTCTCCGGCGCAATCCTCATCTCGAGATGCACACCAGAGGTGGTTGAGCACCGTCACCTCCGCTGCCGCGCTTGTGGAAAACACGCGGCGGCTGGCTACGCGCGGCGGCGCCACACCATCGGCCGATCGATCCGCTGACCGCCGAAGGCCGCTTCCCATCGCCCAGGGATGACCGTCCCGCACGCGCCGCAGGCACCCTCCGACGTCAGGCGATACGCGTTGATGTGATAACCGAAGCGTTCGACCAGGATCTGGCCGCAGGTCGGGCAGCGCGTGTGTTCGAGTGAGCCGACGCGCCCGGGGCGATTTCCCGCATAGACAAATCGCAGCCCGTTTCGTTTCCCGATTGCCGCCGCGTTCAGGAGATCATCATCGTCCGTATCGCGATGATCGGTCATGCGGTAGTCCTGATGATAGGCAGTGACGTGCCACGGGATGTCAGGCGACACGCTGGCAATGAACGCGGTCAACCGATCGATCTCGTCGCGGCCGTCGTTGAACCCAGGAATCAGCAGCGTGACGATCTCGAGCCAGAGCCCGAGCGCGTGAATCCGGCGGATCGAGTCGAGGATGGGATCGAGGCGACCTCCGAGCTGCCGGTAATGCCGATCGTCGAAGGACTTGAGATCGACCTTGTAGAAGTCGAGGTGCGGCCTCAGGTATTCGAGCACTCTCGGCGTCCCGTTCCCGTTGGAGACGAAGGCCGTCTTGAGACCCGCGTCGCGCGCTTCGCGAAAGATCGCAACGGCCCACTCCGCGGTGATCAGCGGCTCGTTGTACGTGGAAACGACGACGCGGGCGCCCTGATCCAGGGCGGCAGACACGAGCTGCGCCGGCGTGACCTCCATCGGGGGCGCAACGGCCTTCGGGTCACGAAGCGCCTGCGACGTCACCCAGTTCTGGCAGTAGGAGCAGTGCAGGTCGCAGCCCAGCATGCCGAAGCTGAATGCCAGCGCGCCGGGCATCGCGTGAAAGAACGGCTTCTTTTCAATCGGATCGCATTGCACGCCGCCGACGTAGCCCCAGGGGACGTACAGCGTGCCGCCGCGGTTGAAGCGGACTTTGCACACACCGGCCGCGCCATTGGGGATGGGACAGTTGTGGCCGCATGCGTAGCAGTGCAATCGGCCGCGTTCGATGGGCTCGTAGAGGTCCCCGGGGCGCACGTGCGCGTCGAGCACATCTTTCAGCGCCATACGGTGATTGTACGCCCGTCTCGCTCGTAGGCCCGAGCTTCAGCTCGGGCAACAGCGTTCAACGTGAATACCCAAGCTAAAGCTTGGGCCTACGCCGAGGCTGGGGCTACGTTCGTCTGGTTGGAATCGGCGGCGTCGGCGGCTCGGCCTGTTGCTTGAAGACGTTCATCGCCAGCGCCACCATGCTGCCGATGTCGGACACATTGGCGGGCAGGACGAGATTGGTGCTGCCGGCGGCCAGCTGACCGAACTGCGTCACGTACTGCTCGGCGACCCGCAGCTGCACGGCCTCGAACCCGCCGTCCACCTTGATCGCTTCGGCCACCCGCCGAATGCCCTCTGCCGTTGCCGTCGCCACCGCCATGATGGCCTCGGCCTGGCCCTGCGCCTCGTTGATCTGGCGCTGACGGTGCGCTTCTGATGCCTTGATCGTCTGCTGCTTGTCGCCTTCGGCGGTGTTGATCGCCGCGTCGCGCTGTCCTTCGGATGTCAGGATCACCGCGCGCTTCTCGCGCTCGGCGCGCATCTGTTTTTCCATTGCGGCGAGGACGTCTGCCGGCGGCGTGATGTTCTTGATCTCGTAGCGAAGGACTTTCACGCCCCACGATTCCGACGCCTTGTCCAGCTCGCTGACGACGGAGGTGTTGATGTTCGTGCGCTCTTCGAAGGTCCGATCGAGATCGATCTTGCCGACCTCGCTGCGCAGCGTCGTTTGGGCGAGCTGCGAGATCGCGAACATGTAGTCCGAGATGCCATACGACGCGCGCTCGGGATTCAGGACCTTCAGATAGAGCACGCCATCGACCTGGACCTGGACGTTGTCGCGGGTGATGCAGACCTGCGCGGGGATGTCGACTGACTGCTCCTTCAACGTGTGCCGATACCGGATGACGTCGACGAATGGCACGAGAATGTGGAAGCCTGCCTGTAATGTGCCCGCGTACCGTCCCAGGCGTTCGACGATGTAGGCGTTCTGTTGCGGGACGACGACCGCCGTCTTCGCCATCACGATCAGCAGGAAAAACGCGATGACGATGACGGCGATCAGCCCTCCGGAAATCACATCCATGCGCTATCGCTCCGGAACGAGATAGAGGGTGAGGCCATCAACACGCTGAACGCGCGCGCGTTGGCCGCGTGCCAGCTCGCCGTCATGGGCGTTGCGGGCCGACCAGACGGTGCCGCGCAGCTCGGCACGCCCGATGGCTCCCGGCCGGATGGTTTCGAGCGGCAGCGCCGTCTCGCCGACCAGCGAATCGATGTCGCTCGCGCCCGGCTGCCACAGTTGAATCAGCCGCTTGCGGAAGAACAGCAGCATCACGACGCTGCCGAGGCTGAACATCAGCCACTCGAACCAGGCCGGCACCACGAAGCCCACGAGGCTGGTGAGGCCAACGAGAATCGCGCTGATCCCGAAGAAAATCAGATAGAACCCGCCGGGCGTGGCAAGTTCCAGCGCCGAGAGCGCGAGACCGAGAAGAATCCACTGCCACCAGGCCATGAGAGGTGGCCGAATTATACTGTCCCCGTGCGTCGTATTCTCGTGACCAACGACGATGGCATCCATTCCGAGGGAATCCGGGCCCTCGCCGATGCGCTGCGCCGCTTCGGAGACGTCACCATCGTCGCGCCGCTGACCGAGGCGAGCGCCATCGGGCACGCGCTGACACTGCGCCGGCCGTTGCGGATCGAGTCCTTCGGCAACAACGCCTACGCCGTAGACGGCACGCCGACCGACTGCGTGAACCTGGGGATTGACATCATTCTCGACGGCAGGAAGCCCGATCTCGTCGCCTCGGGGATCAACAAGGGCTACAACGTCGGCGACGACGTGACGTACTCAGGCACCGTCGCAGGCGCACTCGAAGCCGCTCTCCTGGGTATTCCGGCGGTCGCTGTGTCCCTGGGCGAGTGGACGCAGGGCGCCGACTTCGGCTACGCCGCACGAGCCGGCGCCGCCGCCGCCGAGGCCATTCTGGCGCAGCCGCTGCCGCCCCGCACGTTCCTGAACGTCAACGTGCCGCCTGGTCTGCCTGTCGGATTGCGCGTGACGACCCAGGCACGGCGGAATCACGCGACCTCCGTGACGGCGCGCGTCGATCCGCGGGGACGCCACTACTACTGGATCGACGAAGCGCAGTGTGAATGGCACGACGATCCGGCGTCGGATTACGCGGCGGTGCGGGAAGGGTATGTCTCGGTGACGCCGCTGCAGCCCGATCTGACCGCGCACACGGCGATCTCTCATCTCGCACACGCGCTCACCGATACCGAGCAGTCAGTCGAGTAGCGGCTCAGCGCTTGCGCCGCGCCATCTGGCGCTTATAGGCGGTCAGCAGCCGATGCCCCTTCGCGGCGATCCGCCTGGCCGCGGCGACCGTCTTCGGGATGGGTTCCCCCCAGTCAACCGCCGTCAACGCGAAACGTGTGGGGCGTCCCTTGTCATCGATTAGTCGCGGCAGCGGTCCCGAGCGGCCGTAGACACGCACCGCCCAGATGCCCTTGCGGCGCATCTCGTCGAGAGACATCTCCGTGACCGCTTTTTTCACGCCAGGTCGGAAGTGGCTGCCCTCGCGACGTCCGAACGCCCGCTGTCCGGCCGGAGTTGCGCGGCCGCGCCGATCTTTCTGCGGCGCGTGGGGCACGCGGCGCCTCGACGGCGGCGTCCGTTTCTGAGAGCCCGTGGATGCCCGATCCAGCGCATCCGCCGGTGCCGTTCCAGGGTCGCCCACTTGCTGCCGGCGAGACTCGAATTCTTCAGGTTGCTCAGCGTATTTCGTATTCACGGTGGGCCCCGCTTGGCCGCCTCTACTGAGCCTAGCCCGAAAGGGCGAGGGCCCTCAAATTTGACGGGCGCCCGGATTTATGATGCTCCGGCTGCCGCGAATTTCACTGCATTTCGCGCGTGGCACACGCTTCGCAGCACGCCTCGCACGGCCCGATCGAGAAGCCCCCAGTACTTCGGCGCACGCACGTAAAACGCACGAATTTCAGAAGGGAGAGATGCCGGCGAGTCAGTGCCGGTGCCAAGCAGCGGCTGACGTGTTCCGTAAATAGTTTCGTAAGGGGAAAAGCATGGAGAGGAAAAGCGTATGCGCAAAGTTGTGATCACAGCACTGACCGCCGCCGTTACGTGCGCATGCTCCGAATCGACCCGGACACCCGCGACGCCGACCGAGTTGACCGCACCGATACAGGTTCAGGCTGCCCAACCGGATGGAATCGCCAAGAACCACGCCACGCATCTTTCTGGCGACCAGGAGGTGTTTGCTGGCTCTCCCTCGCCAGCTGACTCGCGCGCCCAAGGCGAAGCGAAATTCAAGGTGTCCGACGACGGCCAGTCCGTTGAATACAAGCTGATCGCCTCGAATATCAACAACGCCTTCATGGCGCACATCCACTGCGGGGTGCCCGGCACGAACGGGCCGATCGTCGTGTGGCTGTATCCGAGCACCGACCCGGTGCCGGGGCCGGCGGGTAGTGGACGTCATGACGGTGTTTTGGCCGAAGGCACCTTCACCGCCGCCAATGTCATGACGCGTCCTGCCAGCGACGCGTGCCCGGGCGGCGTGTCGTCGTTGGCTGACGTGCTCGCCAAGATCAAGGCGCACGGAACCTACGTCAACGTCCACACCAACGACGGGAATGCGACGCCGAATGAAGGCCCAGGCGATTTCCCGGGTGGGGAGATCAGGGGGCAGTTGGATAAGTAACGATCAGGGATCAGGGATCAGGGATCGGGGATCGGGGATCGGGGATCAGGGATCGGAGCTCACGGGCATGGCGGATGAATCCGTATGTCGGGTTTCCCCCAACCCCTGCTCCCTGATCCCCGATCCCTGATCCCCGATCCCTGATCCCCGATCCCTGATCCCTGATCCCTTTCTGAGGTAGGATAAGACGTTGTCGGGGCGTGGCTCAGCCTGGTAGAGCACTCGGTTCGGGACCGAGGGGTCGAAGGTTCAAATCCTTTCGCCCCGACCAAAATTGAATCGTAGCGAACGGGCCTTCGATTGACCATACGGTCGATCGAAGGCCCTTTTTGCGTTTTGCCACTTCCGCGGACGCTTGACCGCGCTCGGCGGCTTTTGTACTGTCGGCGGCGAGCCAGACAGATCGCCGGCGCTCCCCGGAAGGACGTCCCGTGCAACTTCACACGTATCTGAACTACGGCGGCAACTGTGAAGACGCCTTCAAGTTCTACGAGACACATCTCGGCGGCCGGATCACCATGCTCATGCGGCACGGCGAACAGCCCGACGCGACACAGGTGCCCGCCGGGTGGGCCAACGCGGTCCTGCACGCACGGATGGATCTCGGAGGCACGGAACTGCTCGGCGCCGATATCCCGCCCGATCGGTTCCAGCCGATTCGCAGCGCGTATCTCTCCCTGACGCTGGACAGCGATCATGAAGCCGATCGCGTGTTCGCGTTGCTCTCCGACGGCGGTCAGATCTTCATGCCGATGCAGGAGACGTTCTACGCCACACGGTTCGCGATGCTCAGGGACCGATTCGGAACATCCTGGATGCTCCTTCATCCGAAGCCTGGAATCCCTTGAGAGAAATCAGCACCGCGCCCGCGTCCACCGCAGCGGGCAGTGCGCCCCAACACCCGGGCTTCGTCCGTGTCACACACTGGGTCTCGGCGGCTGCGTTCGCAATTCTGTTCCTCAGCGGCATCGCCATTCTGCTCGCGCACCCGCGTCTGTACTGGGGTGAGACCGGGGCGGTGGGCGGCCCGTCGTTGATCGACCTGCCCCTGCCGTTCGTTCTCGACGTCCCGATTCGCGGCCCGGGCCGTTATCTGCATTTCCTCGCCGCGTGGATCTGCGTGCTGACCGGCGTGGCGTACGTCATCGCCGGCGGCGTGTCGGGACACTTCGCCCGCCGGTTCGTCCCTCCGCGCGGCGATCTGACCGTGCGCGCGGTGGGCGACGTCGTGCGCGGCCACGTCCAACCGGCCTACGCGCGCGATAATCTGCCGGGCAACTACAACGTCCTTCAGCGCCTCACCTATACCGTCGTCGTGTTCGCGCTGCTGCCGCTGATGATCTCTACCGGGTTGGCGATGTCGCCCGCGGTGACATCGGTCGTTCCAGTCGTCGTGACGGTCTTCGGGGGGCAGCAGAGCGCACGAACGATTCATTTCTTCGTCGCGTGTGCGCTGACGCTGTTCGTGCTCCTGCATATCGTGCTGGTGTGGCAATCGGGCTTCACACGGCAGATGCGAGCGATGATCCTGGGTCGCGCCCGACCATCTGGTTCGCCGAGGGAAACGGAGGCAGCATGAGGGGCAAAGTCTCGCGGCGGCGGCTGCTGACAACCGGCATCGGCGCACTCGTCGGCGTCGGCGGTGTGCGGCTCACGACCACGCTCCTGGATCGTCACGGGCTGATCCCGGCGAATTGCCGTGGCGTCTACGGCCTGAGCGAAACACTGACCTATGCCGGACAGCGGTTGCTGACCAAGCTGCCGTCGATGGCACGCGAATTCGACCGCAGCCAGATTTCAACGGTGATCCCAGTCAACGGCCCGGCGCCGAAGACCGTGTCGTACCGGCAACTCATGGCGAATGGTTTCGCCGACTGGCGGCTGAAGATCGACGGCCTGGTCGACCGCCCTGGATCGTTCTCGCTTGCGGAACTGAAAGCACTTCCGTCGCGTCGTCAAATCACGCACCAGGCCTGCGAGGAGGGTTGGTCGTTCATCGCCGAATGGACCGGCGTACCGCTCGCCGACGTCTTGCGGAATGTGGGCATCCGCCGCGAGGCGAAGTTTGCCTTCTTCTTCACCATCGACGAATGGTGGGACAGCATCGACATGGACGACGCGTTTCACCCGCAGACGCTGCTGGCGTACGCGATGAACGGACCCGACATGCCGATCGATCACGGTGCGCCCCTTCGACTGAAGGTGCCACGGCAACTCGGCTACAAGAACCTGAAGTACCTGACTCGAATCACCATCACCGACAGCGCAAAAGGAATCGGTGACGGGTTGGGCTCGGGATCGCCGTCGGCGGGCTATTCCTGGTACGCCGGCATCTGACGCGTCATCGCACGAGCGCTAGATGGCAACATCGACCGGCTGCGCGTGCAGCACGCGGCTGGCGTCGCGGGGCGACAACGCGACCAGGAGGCCACGCCTGCCGCCGTTAATATAGATGCTGTCGAGGTCGAGGATCGACCGCTCGACGAAGACCGGCAGGGTTTTCCGCGTGCCGAATGGCGAGGTTCCGCCGACCAGGAATCCAGTGTGACGATGGGCCGCGATGGGATCGCATGGCTCGATCGCCTTGCGTCCGATCTGCCTGGCCAGTTGCTTCGTGGAGACTTCCCGATCGCCGTGCATGAGGACGATCAGCGGCTGCCGGGTCTCGTCCTCCATGACCAGCGTCTTGATCACGGCGTGCTCATCGACGCCGAGCTCGCGCGACGCGACAGCGGTACCACCGCTTTCCTGGTAGCGATACGGATGTTCGCTGAACGCGATCTCGTGCTGGCGAAGGAAGTGGATTGCGGGTGTCGCGGAGCCCACGGTGGCTGGCCGGCCCTCACCGTACCATCCGCATCACATCGTCGCAAGCCTGGCGTCGTGACCCTCAGTCCGGCCGGCTCATTCCACCGTCGACGAAAAGGCGATACCAACGCTCCGCATCCGGCCTGGTCGACGCCATCCAGGTCAACGCCGCCATCACGCCGAAGACCAGACCGATGATCATCCCCATGGGTGATCCTTTCGCTCCGCCAGAGGCGTTCGCGCCTTCAAGACGTCGCGGGCGCGTGAGATACGAGACTTCACCGCGGCAACGCTGATGCCGAGCCCTGACGCGATCTCTGCGTACGACATGTTGCGGATGCAATAGAGAAGCAAAGCCCGGCGATCTCCGGGCGCTATTTCCGGAAACTGTCTGCGGACTGCGCGCATGTTCGACGCCTGCTCGGCGAGGAACTCGGCACCAGGACGGGCGTCCGGTGTGGCGCTGTCCAATTCGACGAACTGTGCGTGCCGCCGCCGATGCTGATCCCTGTGCAGGTTCCGCGCGATGGTGAGCAGATACGCCCGGACCGTCTGGACGCGCAACCGGTCTCGCGCCGTCCAGGCGCGCACGAACGTATCGGCGGTCAGATCTTCGGAGTGGTTCGCGTCGCCAGTCAGGAACAACGCCAGCCTGTAGACGGCGGCGTAGTGGCGCTCGTAGATGTCCCGGACTCGTCCATGTGCTACTGAAGATACGCACAACGCGTCCCCAGGTTACCTCTCCCGGGCGGCACGCGAGCTGCCTGACACATCGACAACCTGCGTGGCGGGATCTGCTCATGGGTGACACGTCCGAGATGACAGGCCGCCGAGCACGGTAAGGTCCTCCGCGCTCGCGGGCCGCGCAAAGTAGTAGCCCTGGCCGTAGCTGCACCCGAGCTCTGACAGATATCGAAGCTGGCCCTCGGTCTCGATGCCTTCGGCAACCACGTCGAGGCCGAGCGTTCGCGCCAATCCGATCAGTAGCCGGATGATCTCCTCCGGCCCGTCCGGATCGCCGATCCGCGCGACAAAGGAGCGATCGATTTTCAAAGTATCGACCGGAAACTGCTGCAGATAGCTGAGCGAGCAGTAGCCCGTCCCGAAGTCATCGAGGCTGACCCGCACGCCCAGCTCGCGGAGCGCTTTCAACACGCGACGGACGCGGGCCGGTTCGGCGATGGCGACGCTCTCGGTGACTTCGAGTCTCAGGGCTTCGGCGGGGAAGCCGCTGATCCGCAATGCGTTCTTCACCTGCGCGACCAGCGAGTCCGACGCGAACGCCATCGCGGACAGGTTGACGCTCATGGTCAGATCGCGGCAGTCGGCTCGCAGACGACGCCACTCCTCTCCCTGACGGCAGGCTTCGACCAGCGCCCACTCGTCTATGTAGCGGATGATTCCGAGCTCCTCCGCCACGCTCAGGAACGCCCCCGGCGCCAGTAGTCCTCGTTCAGGATGTCGCCAGCGGACCAGAGCCTCCACGCCGACGAGGCGGCCTTCCGGGAGGGCAACGATCGGCTGGTACCACAGGCGGAACTCGCGGCGCTCAACGGCATGGCGCAGCTCCGTCTCGAGGCGCAGTCTTTGCAGTGCCTCTTCGTGCATGGTCACGTCGAAGACGGCGAACTGTCCGCCTCCCGCCGACTTCGCGCGGTACATGGCGAGGTCGGCGTCGCGGACGACCTCATCGCCAGAGTGATGGTCGTCCGAACAGACGGCCACACCGATGCTGGGGGTGACGAACATCTCCTCGCCCTTTACCGGAAGCGCCTGCATGCCGAGCATCTGGATGCGCTCGGCCACTCGCACCGCGTCCACAGGATCGCTGAGGTCATCGAGCAGAACGATGAACTCGTCGCCGCCGAATCGGGCGACGGTGTTGGCCTCGGCGGTCCCCTCATGCTTGCCGGCCGCGCGACTGACGATGTCGTACTGGCGCACCACGCCGGAGAGGCGCTCGGCAAACGCCAGCAGCAGTTCATCCCCCGCGGGATGCCCGAGGCTGTCGTTGACGTGCTTGAATCGATCGAGATCGATGAAGAGCACGGCAAAGCGATATTGCGGATGGCGCAGCCGTTGTGCCATCGAACGCGCGAGCCGTTCCATGAACAACACGCGGTTCGGCAGCCGGGTGAGGTGATCGTGAATGGCGTCGTGCACGAGACGCTCGTGAGCCGCTCGCAGGCTCATGCTCATCTCGTTGAAGGCCATCGCCATCGTCTGCGCTTCACCGTCACCCTGGACCGGCAGCTGCAGCGCGAGGTTGCCGCGCGCGATGTCCGATGCCGCGCGGACCACGTCCCGGAGCGGGCGGCTGATGCGGCGGCTGAACATGCCGCCGCCGACAATCGCGACGGCAAACACCGCGAGGCTGCCGATCAGGAAACGGCGGCGCAGGCGATCAATGAATGCCTGAGTGGGTTCCCAGTCCGACAGCAGCAGGATCCGTCCAGCCTGCGTACTGCGTCCGGTAGCGCGCAGGGGAAAGACGGCGGCCACGAAGTCGTGTCCGCCAACGTCGCGAACACCCGGCAGGACGCCGAACGCCACCTTGGACGCCTCTTGCGCGAGTGATCCGGCGTCGCGCGCGGCAGGCCGGGCCAGGCTCATCGCCGCGGCGTGGCCGTCCGAGATCAGCACGACCTCGCATTGCGCGAGGCGCGCCAGCGTCTTCGCCAGCGCATCGGTCAGGTGATAGCCAACGGTGAGTGTGCCGAGCACTTCGTCCATGAAACGCGCCGGGACGGAGACCACCAGGTACAGCTGCTGCTGGCGCACGATGACGTGGACGCCGGACGTCCCATGTGTCGCGTCGGCAACGAGGTCGCGAAGCGGCGCGGTGACCCCGACAGCGCCCTCCCACCCGGGGCTGGCCAGCCATTCGCCCTCGCCGTTGGTCACGATTGCGAAGTCCGCTTCCAGCTGGCGGCGATAGCCATCCACCATCGCCCCGACGGTGGGACGGTCTGAAGCCAGACGTGCGTCGGTCAGATGGGCACGAAAGACGGGGAGTTCCGTCACCAGGCCGGTAATCGCCATCGCCGATGCGGCCCGGTTGTCCAGCAGACTCGAGAACGCGGTGCGTGCGACGGCGAGCTCGTCACCGGCGCGTCCCCGGGATTGGCTGGCGACCAGCCGTGTCGTGATGAACAGCAGCGCGCCGAGCGCGCCCGCGACCAGTAGCGCCAGCGCAACGGCGACGCGCGCCTCGAGGCGGCGGTGCCACGGGATGGCGATTCGATCGCGCTGCGGCATGCCCGTCACGGGCTCAGAAATCGTGGCGCGCCGCGTAGGCAAACCCGACGTCGAGGGCTGTGCGGCGCGTCTGAGTCAGCTGACCAGTCTGGTGAGAGACGCCTGCCGCGGCGGAAAGCCCCTTCCAGATGCGCACGCGCGCACCCATCGAGTAGCGCTGGGAATAGAGCGCATACGGGTCCGGCGCCGAGTAGGCGAGGCGCTCCGCGCGGGCGAGCGCGGTGAACGGACCCATGAAGGGCCGATGGACGATCAGATCGACGTAGCCGCCAGTGGTGATCGTGCCGTTGAACGGCCGGCCGCCGAGCCACTCGCCGCGAAGCTGGACGCCTGCTCCCATCCAGCGGCCATCGACGCCACCGAACCGTGCTCGCCCCTTGGCGAATTCCTCAGGAAGATAGGGCGTCGTATCGATGTAGCTGGCGCCGACAATCAGTGCCCCGACCGTGCGTTCGGCGCGAACCACGACGTCGCCGCCGTGCCGGCGGATGGCCTCGCCGACATCGCCGGGGACGCCGACGCTCGCCTCCACGGACATTCGGGGCGATCCGACGACGAGATCGACGCCGTGTTCGAGATAGCCGCTGGACAGCGCGTAATAGTCGCCGTAGCGGATCAGCGGAGGGCGGAGGAAGCCGATGTACGCGTGATCGCTTGCGGCCGCGATCCCGAACGGCGTCCGATACCGTCCGGCCTTGATCGAACGAATACCGCGCACGTCCGTGAAGAAATACTCGCCGAACGCCTCGATCACCTCGACGCTGCCGTCGTAGGGGTAGGCCGTGCCGAAGACGTCCGTCTCTTCATCTTTCGATCGCGAACCCCAGGCACCCTCGATCTCGAATCGGAATCCCGGCTTGGGCTCGCCGAGCAGCCGAAGCTGGGTCCCGACGGCCGCGATCGACTCGGACGACACGCCGACCGCCTGGTTGACTTCAGCCGCCGTGGTCTGGCCGCGCGCGGGCGCCGCGGCCGCGCAGAGGCAGAGCAGCACGAGCGCGATGATGCGGTGCGTCATGGCCAGTCGATCTCCAGCCAGCTCGCGGCCTGTACCGCAACGGTTCCGGTCGTGGTCTGGTCGCCTGGCCGCCAGGCGTGATACGTGTACGAGCCTTGGGGCACCCGCGCGATGGTGAACTGTCCGTTCGCATCCGAGACGGCGAGGAGGCCGGAATCCACCACCAGGACGTAGGCCGCCATCGTCGGATGGATATTGCAGAAGATGCGGCTCAGCCCGGGCTTGTCGAAGGTGACGACCTTGGCGGTGCCCACCGGGTAGAGGCCGAGATCGAACCGTTTGCCGTCGTGGAAGGAGAAGACGTTGTGAAAAACCCGGTCGCTGTTGGGCATCTCGACCTGGGTGCCGACGCTGATCGCGAGCACACGCGGACTGAACTGGAGGTTTCGTTGGTCGAGAACGATCTTGCGGCGGCCGGCTGGCGCCGCGGCGGGCACGCCCTCCAGCCAGACCACGACGTCTCTCTGCGGCCGTCCCTTCACCCGCACGACGCCGGCGAGGCCATCGTCCGACCCGCGTACGACGGCCGGGCGCGCCCCGGCGATACTCGCCAGGCCGAGGGTCGAGAGCAGGCAAAAGCGTGCAGCCGCGCGTCGTGACACGTCCAGTGTCCCCACATTTGGGAAATCGGTTCTGGCGCGCGCAGGATTAACCTGAGTCCGGGAGCCCGCGATGATTCAGGCCACAGCCTTCGGCCGCCTCTGCCGCGCGCGCGACATGCTGCGCGACGTGGACAACCCGCTATCGATCGACCAAGTAGCCCGTGAAGCCGCGGTTTCGCCCTTTTACTTCATTCGCCAGTTCCAGGCGCTGTTCGGCGAAACCCCGCATCAATACCGCATCCGTGCGCGCCTGGAGCGCGCGAAAGACCTCCTCGAATCGAGCGACTGCTCGGTAACCACGGTCTGCATGGAAGTCGGATTCAGCAGTCTCGGGAGCTTCAGCGACCTGTTCGCGCGACGCATTGGCGTATCACCATCGGTCTACCGGCGTCGGTTCCGATCGCGTGTCGCCCTCCCCGGGTTCGTGCCGGCAACGGAGATCGGGTGTCTATCCCTCATGGCCACCGCTTTCGCAATTTTGGAGAAGCAGGGAGGGCCTCCCTCTGGCAGACTCGGCGCATGAGGATCAAGCTGACCAGCATCATGGTGGATGATCAGAACAAGGCGCTGAAGTTCTACACGGAGGTGCTCGGCTTCGTGAAGAAGATGGAGATTCCGGTCGGGGAGTATCGTTGGCTGACCGTGGTTTCGCCGGAGGGACCGCGCGACCTGGAGCTGTCGCTGGAACCGAACGCCAATCCGGCCGGCAAGGCCTTCCAGGAAGCGATGTTCAAGCAGGGCATCCCGATCGCCGCGTTCGAGGCCGACAATCTGGACAAGGAATTCAAGCGGCTGAAGGATCTCGGCGTCGTGTTCACCCAGCCGCCGACCGAGACCGGTCCAGTGACGATCGCCATCTGCGCCGACACGTGCGGAAACCTGATCCAGCTGTATCAGCCGCCACCGGGCTGATTCGCATCGCGTCTGGAGGGTCGGGCTTCAGTGAGCCCCCCGCTGCGCTGACATGCGGCCCTACTGCGTGGCGGGGAGCGCGGCGGCTCGCTCGAGCAGCAGGTCGCGCTCTCGTGCGTTACGTGTGATCGACGCCGCGCGCTCCAGCTCCTGCCGCGCTTCGTCGAAGCGGCCCACCTTCGACAAGAGGTCGCCGCGCACGCTCGGCAGCAGGTGATATTGCTGCAGCGCTTTCTCGTCGCGTAGCGAGTCGACAATCGCCAGGCCAGCCTCCGCACCGTGCGCCATCGCCACTGCCACGCCGCGATTCAGCTCCACGATCGGCGAGGGAAGGACGCGAGCGAGCTCTGCATACAGCTCCGCGATCCGCGCCCAGTCGGTGGCATCGCCCGTGGTCGCCCGCGCGTGGCAGGCGGCAATCGCCGCCTGCAATGCGTACGGCCCGTGAGCGCCTCCCAGACGTTCCGCACGCTCGAGCGCGGCCAGCCCCCTGCGAATCAGCAGTTGATCCCAGAGCGCACGGTTCTGATCGAGGAGCAGGATTGGCTCTCCCGAGCTTCCTACTCGAGCCCGCGATCGCGAGGCCTGAATTTCCAGCAGCGCGACCAGGCCATGGACTTCCGGCTCCGCCGGCGCGAGGCCGGCGAGGATGCGCGCGAGCCGCAACGCCTCCTCGCAGAGAGCCGGCCGAATCCAGTCGTCTCCAGCAGTGGCGGCGTAGCCTTCGTTGAAAATCAGGTAGACGACTTCGAGCACCGACGCGAGGCGTTGCTGCAGCTCCGGGCCGCGAGGCACCGCGAACGGCACGCGTTCCCTGGCAAGGGTGCGTTTGGCTCGAACGATGCGCTGCGCGATGGTGGGCTCCGGGACGAGAAACGCGCGCGCGATCTCATCGGTCGTGAGACCGCCCAGGAGCCGCAGCGTCAGCGCGACGCGCGCCTCCGTCGTGAGCACGGGATGGCACGCGGTGAAGACCAGCCGCAGCAGGTCATCCCCGACGTCATCGTCGAGGGCGGCGTCGAGCTGATCGGCCACGTTGTCGCGCGACGTCTCGATCTGACGGCCGAACTCTTCGTGCTTCCGCTCGTGGCGTTTGATTCGTCGGAAGTGATCGATCGCCCGGTTCTTGGCGGCGGCCATCAGCCACGCCCCGGGATTTCTCGGCACTCCCTCGTCGGGCCATTGCTCGAGGGCCGCGAGCAGCGCGTCCTGTGCCAGATCTTCCGCAATCGCCACGTCGCGGACGATCCGCGTCAGGCCGGCAATCAGCCGAGGCGCCTCGATCCGCCAGACGGCGTCGATCGCTTGTTGCGTTTCACGCGCGGACACAATCCGCCGATCACACCACCTTCGGCGCGGGTGTGCAAGACTATCGAGGCCGCCGATGCATCCGCGCGCTTCTCACCTTGTCCAGGCACTTCGCCTCGAACCGCATCCCGAGGGCGGATTCTTCCGGCAGTTGTTTCGGTCGTCGGTATCCGTGACGCCGGCTGACGACCGCGGCGCGCGTGCCGCGCTCACCACCATCTATTTCCTGCTTCCCGGAGACGACGTCAGCCGCTGGCACCGGGTGGCGTCGGACGAAGTGTGGCATTTCTACGAAGGATCGCCGCTCGAGATCTGGACGGTGACGCCGGACATCAGCGGCCTCTCGGTGGCGCGGCTGGGGCCAGTCGGCGACGCCAGCCCGGTCGTCGTGGTGCGGGCGGGGTGGTGGCAGGCGGCACGACCCACGGGTGACTATTCGCTGGTCGGGTGCACCGTCGCGCCCGGCTTCGAGTTCGCCGATTTCGCGCTCGCGCGAGATCTCGAGCCATGTGCCGCGGCGTTGAAGACGCGCTATCCCGAGAGCGCGTCGCTGCTGTAGGCGCGCCGTCCGCGGCGTTGCAAGCGCCAACCTCGAACCTGCCGGGACGACTCCATTCTTATCGTGACGAGCCGCAGATGCCGAGGACGAGCGCCGTTGACGGCCTCCGGCGGGTACCGCAGCATGACGGCGGAGGCCTTCATGCGACGACTGTTCACCCTGGCCGTGCTGCTCGCAGTCACCGTACTTCGCCTTGGCGCGGCGCCGATGACCGACGGCGAGCGCCAGCGGTTGCTCGCGCATCTCGACATGACCGAGAACTGGCTGGTCAGCGAAATCAGCGATCTGTCCGACGAGCAGCTCCGTTTCAGGCGCGCCCCCGACACCTGGAACATCATGGACGTCGTCGAGCACCTCGCCATCGCGGAGCCGCAGTACTGGAAGCAGCTGCAGGACTCGACCAGGCAGCCGGAGACCACCGAGAAGCCGGAGGCCACGGACGCCGGTATTCTTTGGTACGGCATCGACAGGACCGATCGGCAGAAGACCGGCGAGGCCCGCGTGCCGAAGGGCAAATACAGCACCATCAAAGACTCGCTGGCAGACTTCCGCACCCTTCGCGCCAGCATGCGCGACTATGCGAAGACGACGAGCGACGGGCTCCGTTCCCGCCGGCTGATCGACGGCAACATGGACGTCTATCAGTGGTTCCTGATGATCTCGACCCACTCCCAGCGGCATATCCTGCAGATCCGCGAGATCAAGGCGGACCCGAAGTTTCCTGGCAAGGGCAAGACCTCAGCGTCCGTACCGCCGAGCGATCGCTGACATTCTGAAACGCAGCAGGGCCCGACTTTAGTCGGGCCCTGCTGCGATCGAGCGGCCCAGATCCCAGCGTTACTTCATCCGGTACTCGAAGCTCACGCGCGTCGGCTCGTCGAGGACCAGGGGCCGCACGAAGCGATACGCGGCACCCGCGCGCGGCACGTCGATGCGCACCGGCAGCACGCCTGCAACCCGCCGCTGCAGGTTGAAGACGTTCTGCGACGGCGCCTGTGCGGCGGGTTGATGGGCGCGAGCCGCCTTCAGCGCCGACTTCGGCTCCTCCTCGGCGCTGACAGTCACGCTTTCACGCACCGCCCCGGACGCGAGCGTGAAATCGACCTGGCGCGCATTCTCCGCATCGAGATTCAGCTCGGTCGTCGATTCGAGGAAGCCCTGGAGCGACGCGATGATCGTCACACGGCCGGCGGGAGCGTTCGACATCAGGAACCAACCGGCGGCGTCCGACATGGCTTCGTTGATCGCGGCCCCCTGACGAAGGAGCCGCACGGTCGCCCCGGCCAGCGGCCTGTCGCTCGCGTCGACGACGCGACCCATGACCTGGCCGGGTTGCGCGATGACGGCCTGGCCCTGCTCGATGCCGCTGTTCCGCTGCGTTGGCCCACCCGCCATGATGCCGCCCGCAGCGCCGGACGCGACGCTGCCCGCGGGAATGACGGTATCAACCGGCGTCGCCACCGGGCTACCCGACCCACCGAATGCCGGGACGTCCGGCACCGGCAGCGCGTCACCGTCGAACCTCCTGACGCGATATCGATCGGGCAGGAACATCTCCCACTCGACGAGACTGACCGGCACGTCCATCCGGGGCAGCGCCAGTTCGGCGCGCCCTTTCTTCCCGAAAGGTGTTGCGCTCTGGATATATACGAAGGACACCCTGTAGGGACCCATGGGACGGAATCCCGGACGCAGGAGGGGGATGCGGGTCCCGTCGCTGCCTTGTGCCGGCTTCGAGGCCTGGCCTTCCACTTCGGCAGACACGATCGCGGCGCCCGGCGGCAGTTCCACGCGCAGAAACGGCTGTGCCCGATTCCGCATGGTCAGGGCGACTTCGGTCAACGTCCGTCCCTCTGCCGTCGCCAAAGTTGTGACGGTTGCCCGCTCGGCGAGCGCGGCGATGACGGGGGAGTCCGGAAAACGCGTAAGGTTCAACGCAACGGTCGGCGCATCGCTGCCGCGCCGGTGATAGCGCAGTGCCGCAAGAATCGGCGCGCGCGCGAGGGCGCGAAGCGCATCGTTGGCCTCACGGACGTCCATGCGCCGCAACACCGCCGTTTCCGGAACGGTGAGCTCGACGGTGCCGACGGCCTCGACGGCGATCTCGCCGGTCTCCCGATCCGCACCGGCGATGGTCAGCAGCGGCGTCTCGAACGCTGACGGGTCGCCGACGCTTCGCTCGAGGCTCACCAGGAACTGGTGCCGCCGGTTCGACGGGCGCTGCACCGTGAGCACGAGCGAGCCGGATCGCTCCTCGCTCGTTGCCAGCGCCGACCCGGACGCGCCGGTGACCGCGAAGCCAGCCGGCAACCGGAGCTCGATCCGATCCGGCTCGCCGCGGAGGACGGTCACGTCCACGAGGGCCGTCATGCGGACGTCGGCCTCGCCGATGCTGATCATCGTCTTCACGTCGGAGAGTGTGCGCACCTCGCGCGGCGCCGCCAGCGCGGTCGCTTCACGAGACGACCACGAGATCGTCGTCGACGTGCCAGGAACAAGCGTCGCCTCGATGCGTGTCTTCTCGCCATCTACCGCCGTCCGGGTGATCGCGCCCGGCGCGATGCGCACAGCCGCAGGCCGACCGGGAAGATCGAGCGACAACGCAGCGCTTCCGGCAACCGGCACCGGCAGAGCGAGCGACGCCCGGCCCGGCGAGGCCGACACCCCGCCAGCCCACGCCAGCGCAATCCGAAACGGCCGCGGGCCCTCGAGAATCGCCGACGTCGTCATCCCGTCGGTGACGAGAGGCACCGGCGCGTCGCCAACCATCGCCGAGAGAATCGTTGCGTCGGAGACGAGCGGCACTTTCGTGGCGCCGCTGCGGAAGACTTCGCCGTCCAAGGTGTAGGTGCCCCTGGCCTGCGCGCCGGTGACGCGGACCGCGACATCAGCGCGCGCCACGACCGACGGAATCGGCGGGGGATCGGTGGGCCGCACCGGATTCTCGGCGCGCTCGAGCAGCCGGTTGTAATCGGCGAGCGAGAGCGTGACCGTTCCGGGTGAACTCGAGGGTGGCGCCGACGCTCCCTGCGCGCCAGCCGTCGCCGCAATCGCCAGCCACGCGATTGCCGTCGCTGCGATCCGCAAGTGTCTACGCATGTCAGTTACCCCGCTCGCGGTGGTATTCGAGCCGCAGTTGTGGCGTTTGGGTGTCCGGCGTCAACTCCGTCGCCAGGAAGAGCGCGTCGCCGAAGGATGGGAACGGGACGTCAACCGGGAACACTCCGGGCACCACGCGTCCCCCTCCAGCCTGTTTGAACTGCTGGACGAGCGCGGCCATCTCGTCGCCGCCGTCCTTGTCGCCGCTCGCCTGCGCCAAAGGTGCGGCTGGTGCCGGCGCCCCGAGCATGGCGTCTCGCTGCCAATCGTCGCGAAGTGTCGCAGAGAGGGGCTCGCTGTAGGCCTCGGCCCGAAACGCGCCGGCGGCCGGCTTGAGACGGAATCGCGGTGAGTAGTGCACCTCGACGCCGGTGCGCGACACTGGCAGATCCAGTGCGGGCAGCACGGTTTCCGTCGTGCCACGCTCACCCCACCGCGCCATGGGGGCGACGTACGCGATCTCGACGGCGAAGACAGACGAGTCGTCGCTGGCGCGCCCCTTCAACAGCGGCACGAGCAGCGCACCGGATCGACCGCCGCCCGGCCGCACGGGCCGTCGAGCCACTGATGCGTGCCACAGCGTGGCGCCCGAAGGCAGTGTCACGCTGAGCAGGCCGCGATGGTTGTTGCGCACGGCATATCGCGCCTTGACCAGCGCCTTGCCGTCGTCCGCCAGCAGCACTTGATAGCGAGCTTCATCGACGTTCGCGACGAGCATCGCCTGCGTCGCGTAGCGCGACACGCGCACCGCGAGGGCACGGGAATCGCGTCCTGCAATCGGCTTGAAGCGAAAGGCCGCCAGCGACGGCGATTCGCGGCCGCGAATCAGACTGCCGAGATCCAGCGCATCCGCAGGCTCCAACGCCTGCGGTCGCTGTTCCACGATCTCGCCAGCACCCAGGACCTCGACCGCGACCCCGCCCGATTCGCGTTCGGCCTCCGGCAAGCGGAAAAGCGGAATCGGGACGACACCGCTTCTTGCTCCCGGTAGCTCCGCCGCGATCGTAACTGCAGTGGACCCGGTGAGTGCTTCGAGAAACGACACCCGCGCGGTCCGTGCCATCGTCATTTCCCAATCGGCGACCAGCGGACCGGACACCTGGTTGATCACCACACCCTCGGGAACCGCAAGCGTCATGCTGCGAGCGAGGCCCTGGACGACCTCGAGCTGGGCGGTCGCGGTGATCTGCGTCGATTCCTCGGCGAGGCCGACCAGCTCCGTGATCGTCCCTCTGACGCGCAGCGGCTGTGTCGCGCGCTGATCGTCCACACGCCGGCGCCAGGCGAACGTCAACGGCTGGTTCGCGCGCCCGTGTGCGGTCCATCGGCTGACGCCACCGGTGGCTGCCTGCTCCGAGACAAAGCCGTTCTGGACGGTGATGTCGACGCCGTCGCGAGGAATGCGTAGCGTCGCTTCCACAACCGGCGCCGGCGCGGGCGGGATGACGATCGACTCCGCAGCCCCCGCCGGCGTCACCGGCAGGACGATCTGGAGCGTGAGCTGCGACCGTCCGCGCTTCGAGAGCAGGACGTGCGGGTTTCCAGGATCGATGAGTGACACGGGACGTCCGTCGACGCGCGCATCGCGCACCAGTAACCCCGCCGGGATCGACACGCTGACCCACCCCTCCTTGAGCACGTCGACATCGGCCACCGCAGTACCACTGACCGCGTCTCCTGCGAGGGTGAGGTCGTAGGTGAGTCGTGTCAGGGTTGCGTCTACGGGCGGGGCCGGCGGCGTCGGCGTGACCGGATACGCCAGGCCGCGCAGCGAACGGTAATCGCTCACGGAGATGACGACCCACCCTTCGGACGCGGCCGGTGCCTGCGCCGACGCGTCAGCGGGGCCGACGGATACGACAACGAACACGGTAAACCATGCGATCCGGATCGTCCTCATAGGTCCCCTCGGACGGTCGTTTCCTGTCGTCACCGACAGGACGATCCCGTCAGGATGTTGAACGCGCGGGCCCGCAACTCTTGCAAGGGGAGCGCCTCGGCCGGCCACACGCCGGCACGCTCCGAGCGCGCAGCGCAACCCATCGGCTCCAAGCGTACGGATGACGATCGTTCGGCGCCTTGGTTTCGAATCCGTCATCCGGCGGTCACGTGCACGAGTGACGGCTGGGTGCCTGGAGGGTTAGACAGCAGAACCGCAGGCTCGGCCTTTCGCACAAAGCGCGGCCTATTACGCGACCGGTAAGGCACGGCGAACGTCGTAAGGAATCTCATGGCGCGCCTCACGGAGTGTTCGTGAAATCGCGCGCAAGGTGAGGCAGGTGCTTTGCGATCCCGCCACGCGGAAAGGAGCCCTGTTATGGCAACTCGCGTCCTCTTCGTCGTCGTCTTCGCAGCGGTGGCAATCGTGGCGTGCGACAAGAGCGGGCCGTCACCCGCGCCCGCTCCGTCCACGATGCCAGACCAATCGGCCCTCACCTCGTCGGCAGCCGGCCCGGCCGAGGCGCTCGCGCCGCAGGCCAAACCCTCGGCACAATCGCTCGATCAGCGCGTCAACATGCACGATGCCTGCGACGGAGATACGTTCGACGCCGCGATCGCGCCGGGTACTTGCACGCGCAACGGCGGGAGGAAATTCGATCAGTTCATCAAGCTGCTCACGAAGCACGGATCGGTCGGTCCGTGGAACTTCGCGCCGAACAACCTGTCCGGCCACGCCGGTGAGACGTTGGTCGCGTTCAACCAGGGTGGCGAGGAGCATACGTTCACAGAAGTGGAGAACTTCGGCGGCGGGATCGTGCCCCTGCTCAACGACTTGTCACACAATCCGACGGTGGCGCCCGAGTGCACCGCGCTGGAGGAAGACGACTTCGTCAAGCCCGGCACGACCTATCGAGAAGAGGAACCGCTCGAGGCAGGAACGACAGCCAGGTTCCAGTGCTGCATCCACCCGTGGATGCGCCTGGAAGTGCAAGTGTCCCATTGAGCCAGGGACGGGGGCGCACGCGGTGCGCCCCCTCCTGATTCAAATCCGGTTGAACACTTCGATCGCCTTCTGTAACGACCGATACTGCTTGATGAACGGCACCATCTTCGATTCGCGTGCGTCGATTTCCTGCGATCGCTTGAGGACGTCGGCCGCGCGATCCTTGGGGACCACGACCACGCCATCTTCACCCGCGACGATGATGTCTCCCGGCGCGATCGTGACGCCCGCGCACTCGACCGGAACCTGCTTGGAGACGCTCGCATAGCGGCCGACGGCAGTGGCCGGCGAAACCGATCGCGCATAGACGGGCAGCCCGAGGGCGCGCAGTTCAGCCAGGTCGCGAACGGCGCCGTCGAGGACCATGCCGGCCATGCCGCGCGACTTGGCGGCGGTCCCCATCAGGCCGCCGATGGCGGCGACGTCGAGCGTATTGTCCATGACGATCACGCCGACGTCGCCAGGGTTCGCCGAATCGATCATCTCGACCGAATGCTTGACGGCGAGCGCGGGGGTCGCCTGTTCCGGAGTTGCCGCCCTCACCAGTGCGGTCGCGGCACGTCCGACGAATGCGCCGCTGACGTAGGGGCGCATGTCGTGCGCGAGATAGCCGCGTTTACCGATCACCTGGTCGACTGCATCCGACACTGACGCGACGGTCGATCGCGCGAACCCTGCGAGCAACGGATCGGGCGGCGACGCCACCTCGGGCGCTGCCGCCTGTCGAACGGATACGGTAATCGACATGCCGCAGACAATCGCGGCCGCCACGACGAACACTCGTCCTCGAATCACTCGGGTGATCATGCTGTCGCTCCTGCGCCAGGCGTTGGCACGAACCACGGCGTGCCCGGCACCTGCGCCTTGCGAGCCGCCTCTTCGTTCATCTCCACTCCGATGCCCGGCCGCTCGGGCAGTGTGACGAACCCCTTCTCGATGATTTCGCCTTCCTTGACGAAACTGCGCCAGAGCTCGAGGCGCTGAATCCAGTGCCACTCCAGGACAAGGAAGTTCGGTACTGCCGCGCACACGTGACAGGACGCCATGGTCCCGATCGGCGACACCACACAATGCGGCGCGAATGGCACGTAATAGGTATGGGCCATGTCCGCGATCTTGCGGCCTTCCAGCAGGCCGCCGCATTTTTGCAGGTCCGGCATGATGATGTCGGCCGCCCGTTTCTCGAGCAGCTCGCGGAACCCGTGCCGCAGGAACAGGTTCTCCCCGCAACAGATCGGCGTCGACGTGGATTCCCGGATGTCGCGCATCGCGTCGACGTTTTCCGGCGGGACCGGCTCCTCGAGGAAGAGCAGGTGGAAGGGCTCCGCTTCCTTTGCCACCCGCTTGCCGGTCGTCATGTCGTAGCGCCCGTGCATGTCGACGGCCAGGTCCACGCGTTTGTCGAACTGCTGGCGCATGAACGCGATCTTGCGGATCATGTGATCGATCTCGCCGTTGCTCGCCGTCCAGTTCATGTCGTCCCAGCGCAGCGGATCGGTGCGCTCGTCGATGTCGATCTTGACGGCGGTGAATCCCATGTCGCGGATCTGTGCGATCTTGGCCGGCGCCTGCGGGTCGTCCGGATCCTCGGTCTGTGAATCGCAGTAGATGCGGATCTTGTCCCGCATCTTGCCGCCGAGCAGTTGATAGACGGGAAGCCCGAGCGCCTTACCAGTCAAATCCCACAGGGCGATTTCGACCGCGGTCAGCGCGGAGACGTATTGCCCACCCTGGGCGCCGGCAAAGATGCCGTTCGTGCGAATCCGCTCGAACAGCCGGTCCACATTCAGCGGGTCCTGTCCCATCAACGCCTGCCGGAACATCCCGATCAGCGGCACACCGCCGCGCACGGCGTCGGTGCCTTCCCCGTGCCCGACCAGACCCTGATCGGTGTAAATGCGAACGTGCAGCTGATAGCCGTGGGCGATCACTTCCGCGGTGCGGACATCGGTGATCTTCAGCTTCGGTCGTCGGTACGGAGAGGATGCCTCCTGAATGGCGGAGGCGAGGGCAGGCACTCCGAAAAAGCCGATGGCTGCGGGTACGGCGCCGCGGAGCAGATCGCGGCGGGAGACCTCAGGCATGGCATTCCTCCACGGCCGGCGTCGCGGCGTCGGCAGAACGCTCGCGCGGCCGCGGCCATCCTAGCCGCGGGCCAGAGGTTTGTCACTAGCCGGTTCCTCAACGGGTACGCGCTTCGGCGACACCGACCGCCGTGTCGGCGCCGCCGTAGAAGAACAGCCAGCGGGCGCCCTCGCGCACCAGCCCTTCGACGAATACGACGTTCGGCACCTGACCCCGCGTTTCCCAGTCGCGTTCCGGCGAGAAGAGTGGTGTATCCGATCGCGCAATGACACGCGTCGGGTCGCGGCGATCGAACAGCGCCCATCCCGTCCGATAGACAAGCCGGTCGTCCGCGCCGTTGTAGATCAGCAGGATCCCGTCATCGGTCAGCATCGGCGGGGGGCCGGGTTCGACCACTCGCGAGTCGAAGAAACCGCGACGTCGTGGGAGCACAGGATGGTCGAGCGCTTCGGTCCACGACTGGAGATCGGTTGACCACGCGACGCCCGTCTGATCGTAGGCGCCGGCGGCGTCGGCCATGTAGTACATCCAGTACCTGCCGTTTACACGCTCCGGGAGGATCGCGCCGGATTTCGTCCAGTGCACGTTCCAACGACCGGTATTGGCGGGCATGATCACGCCGCGGCGGTCGAAGCGGCGCAGATCGCGCGACGTGGCCAGCGCCAGCTGCGCGTCCTTGCCGTTATATGCGGTGTAGGTGAGATACCAGAGGCCATCGATCGCGGTCAGCCGCGGATCTTCGACGCCGCCGCCTTTCTCGTACGGCGCCTCGGCGGCAAGAACCGGCGCCTCCTCTCGAGTGAACTGGAGACCATCGCGACTCTCAGCGCGACCGAGCGTCGAGACGCCCTGCCGATCCTGCGCGCGATACAACATGACGAACGCCGAGTCGTGCCGGACGACGGCCGGATTGAAGGTGCCGCGCGCCTCGAATCCCGAGCCGCGCGGGAGGAGGATGGGGTTGCCCCCGTTCAGGCGGGACCAGGAGGTGAAGGGAGGCTGGTAGGGTGTGGGAGTCCCGACAGCCGCACTGGCGGCAGCACATCCGGACAAACACAGAACAAGAGCCAGACGGGGACGGCACGAACCGACACGGATCGACACCGGAATAAAACTAACTCATTTCCAGTCAGGCGGACCTGAAGGTCCGCCCTACATTCGATGCCACTCCGTAATCATCCGCGCCGTTCGCGTCCGATGCGCGTGGCCTAGGAAGCGCCGAGGCCCTTGAGGATCCCGTCGATGCGTTTCTGGTTCGTGTCGTCTTTCACCATCGAGCGGGCCTTCTGATACTGCGTGATCGCTTCGGCCTTCTGCCCGGCCGCCGCCAGGCCTTCTCCGAGGCTGTCGTACGCATTCCACGATGCCGGGTACTTCTCGACATTCTTCCGGAAGATGGCGACAGCCTCCTGCGCCTTCCCGGAGCCGAGCAGCTGGTAGCCATAGTTGTTCATGTCGGCTTCGGTCGCCAGCGTCATCGCCTTGTCGCGCAGCTGCTGAGCGGTGGCAGCGTCGCCACGCTTTTCAGCGACCAGCGCCTGGGCACGCAGCGTCGCGAAGTTTTCGTTCAGCTTCACCGCGCGCTCGGCCCAGGTCGCGGCTTCTTCGAGGTTTACGTTGTGGTTGGCGCAATAGCTCGCAGCTTGCGCAAACGGCTGCCAGAAGAAGCCCTGCAGCCCTCTCAGTTGCGTGCGCAGGCTGGCCGCGACGACCGCCGGCGTGTCGACCTGGATCGCGATCGGGACGGCCATCTTCTCCCAGTGCAGCGTGGCCGTGACGCCGGTGTCCGACGGCTCGTCGAAGGTATAGGCAAGTCGCTCGACGAAGTCCGACGGCCGGGGCGTCACCGTAAATCGCGCTGCGTCGTCTTTCTGATCATAGAAGAAGCTGCCCCACGCGTGTGATTCGCGGCTGAGGATGATGGTCCAATCCTTCTGCGTCGGAATCATGTGGAGGCCGTACGATCCCGCCGCAATCTTCTGGCCGCCGACAGTAACATCGCTCGAGAAGGCGATCGTCGTGTTCTCGTTGGCACCGGCGCGCCAGACCTGATCGTAGGGCACGAGCTTGCCCCACACCTCGCGCTTGTTCACGGCGGGACGGTGATACGAGATGGAGACGTCAGTCAGTCCGACCTGCTGCGTGACGGTCGCGGCGGGACTGGGCTGCGGCAGCGCCAGCGGCGGCCCTTGGGCCGCGGCGGGGGAGACGATGGCGCACAGTGCGACGAGAACGAGCGCTGCCCGGGTGCTCATGAACACGTTTCCTCCTGACCACCGGTTCGACGGCGAGCCCAGGCTCGCCACCATGGAAACCGCCGGTGGATGGTCGTCAGGGATGTACGACCTTCAGGCCAGGCGGCTCAAGACTGCTCGTCCCCTCGTCCCCGGCAGAGCACGGCTCGCCCCTGAATAGCGTGGGAAAACACCTAGAAGTCACGAATCCGGCAAGCGGCGGCCCTCAGCCGGCCGCCTGAATCGCCGCCCTGATATAGCCGTAGCCGAACGCGAACGCCTGATGACCGCCCGGATCATCCGCGTGCGTCGGCATGTGATCCGGCATGACCATGTAGGTATAACCGACGTCCTTCAGGACGCCCATCACCTTGAGCATGTCGAGGTCGCCCTCGTCGGGATAGACCTCCTGGAACGCATCGCGCCGGCCACGAATGTTCCGGAAGTGGATGTTGAAGATCTTGCCGCGGCGGCCGAACTCGCGGATGACGTCGAAGATTTCGACGCCGGGAGTCTGCAGCATCTCTGCGACGCTGCCGACGCAGAAGTTGAGCCCGTGATAAGGGCTCGGGTGCGTGTCGACCAGCCGCCTCAACCCGGCGATCGTGCCGAGGACACGTGCGACGCCGCGGTAGCCACTGTCTGGGACGCCGGGATCGTGCGGGTGACATGCCAGGCGAATGCGATACTCGTCGGCGACCGGCACGACGCGCTCGAGGAAATACGTGATGCGCTCCCACACGACGTCCGCCGGCAACTCCCCAGCCTCGGTGAGCGGTCCAGTCGTCTGCGCGTCTGCCAGGCGCCACGTGCTGTAACGAGCCCCACCACGCCCCTCTGTCGGCGCCGTTCGCAGCACACCAAGAACGTTGAAGTTGTACTTGATGGCAGGAATGCCGGCGGTGGCGCAATTCCGGATGATTTCGCACGCTCGATCGATCTCGTGCTGGCGTTCCGGCTCGCGTCCGGTCATGACCGCCTTCCGCACCGGCGAGTCGATCGCCTCCGACGACATGAACGGGAATTGCACCATGTCGAGCGCGACGCCGTGTGCGGCGCAGCGCTCCTTGAGTCGCGTCAGCCCGTCGACGCTCCACGCGCTCGCGGCTTCTTCGTCATCCGGGTAACCGCAGATATGTTCCACGCCATGACGCTTGAAGAACATCAACGCGCCGTCGTCCGTCGGCGCGCGCTGGCAACCGAGGACCATCCGAGGTAGGGAGGATTGCGGCGTCGCGGGTGCGGCACGAACCGCGAGTCCGGCGGCGACCGGGAACGTACCGGCAAGAAGGGAACGGCGAGAGACCCGAGCCATGGCGCGATTATGCCTCGCGCGGGCCACGGCGAAACTCGCGACCGGCGGGCTCAGCCCCTCGAGACGACCGGGTTCAGCAGCAGTGCCTCTTCACCGGCGCGCAGGCACGCAAGTCGATGAAGCTCGAAGTGCTCGTAGCGAGATTCGATGCCTCGCACGAGCCGCCAGTAGCCCGCAGCCTCACCAGCGGCGTGGCCCAGCAGAAGCAGAGCGACGACGGCGAGCGCGCGTGCGGGAGAGCTGCTCCGGGCAACCTGGCGATAGCCCGACCCCGATAGCAGCCGCCACAGTCGTAGCGGGGGTACCAGCGGCGCTCCCAGCGTTCGGCCGATCCGCTCCGCCGCACCCATGGTCCGGGCGCGATACGCGCCGAACAGCACACCGCCAAGAAAGGCGTGTGCGACGGCTTCGCGAAATATCGAGATATTGACGTGGGCCAGCTCCGCGCGCGGCTCGGCGAGAATCGTGTGGCCGTCGCCTCGCAGCCGATAGTGGAACATACGCTCGCTCTGATACAGCTGCGCCAGCTCATGCCCGTAACGAACGAGAATGTCGCGCTTGTAGGACGTGTTGTGCCCGGGGCCGCTCTCGACCGCGGAACGGGACTCCAGGCCGGCGGCTTCGCCAAAACACACGAGGAAGTTCGCCCAGCTCGTGGCGGATCCGGGATTGCCGTTCCGCATCCGCGGCGCGACCGCGGCGCAAGGTGCCTCGTGTGCCTCGATCATCCATTGCGCCCATCGAGGATCGAGCAACACGTGATCCTCGACCTGAGCGACGATTGGTGCGCTGGCGGCTTCGACACCGGCGACGAACCCCGTCGCGACCGTCGGTAGAGCGGGGACTTCCACTGCCTTGAACGCGAGGAACGGGGCGAACGTGGACTGGTCGATCGTGGCCGTGCCTGCCGGCGTATGGACGAGGACGACCTCCAGGCGATCTGCGATCGTCTGCGCCGTAAGGTGCGAGAGCGTCGCGGCGAGCTCTTCGAACCCACGCGGCATCAGCAGAATCGCGCTGAGCGCAGGCGAGCCGGCGCGACTCATTGTGTCGGCGCCGGGCCCGGGCCCGGCGCGTCTCCGTCTTGCCACACCGGCTCGATCGTGAGATCGCGATCGGTGATCAGGTCGATCGACGAGCCACGCACTTCGCGGGTGCCGTTGACCCGCCAGCCAAGGAGCCGAACGCCTCGCTCGTCCGGCGCCGAGGCGCGAATTCGCATGCCGGGAAAGTAATAGCCTTCCCACGCCGCGGACACTGGATGACCGTCGATGTTCACTGGACCGCGCATGCCGGCGATCCGCACCCGGACACTGGGACCCGAGTTCAGCCATTTCTCGGCGAGGGTGCGGACAATGGCGGGCCGGGTCTGCAGGAAGCGCTTCAGCGGCGTCAAGTAATTGAGGTCGTCAACGCCGAGCTGTTGCGCGAGGTGTGCGTAGTGTTCGAACCGTTCGTCGAGAAAGGCCGGCGTCAGCCGGTAGTTCATCACATCGATCCATTCGCGCTTGAAGTACTCGCGGTACTCCGGATCGTTCGCCAGCAGCTCGGTCAGCAGATAGGATCTCGGATCGCTGTCGCGCCGGACCCGCCGCCGGCCGCCTTTACCGAGCATCGCGCCGAACGTGTCGTGCTCGGGCTCTCGGAAGCTCTGATCCATGTCCCAGTTGACGAAGAACCACTGCGCCGTCGCGCGAGACGGGTCCCGGAACTGCCCTGGCCCCTGAAACGGATCCCCCGTCGCGCAGAACACGGTCGCGATGAACCATCGCGTGAGGTTGTCGAGATCGACGAGCTGTCTGACGGCGTGCATGCGCGGCGGGCCGAGCGCCTGAAGCTGCCGCCAGAGATCCTCGAACTCGCCGGCGTTGAGGCGGACCGGGTGGCCCCAGTGGGTCTCGAAGAACTCGTCCGAGTCGAAGTGCTCGGTGAGCACGTAGACGCCCTGGAAATCGCCGTTGAGGTAGAACCGCGCCGGCCGCGTTTCGGCAACGATGCCGCCGGCCGCTTCCGCGATGTCGTACGCCAGGGGATTGAGAAAATGCCAGCGGATGCCTCGAGCGCCCCTCCGCACGTCGTTGTGGATGATCAGTCGGCGAACGGGATGGGCGTGAGCGCCCTGGAAGGCGATGCCCGCCGGTAGTTCTTTCGCGCCGTATGACCGTCGAAAGAACAGACGGAACCCCTGCCGCGGCGACGTCAGGCGGCTGCCGCCGCCATGGATGCGCACCCCGACGCTCGCCGTGTACGTCAGCCGCTCGCTGTCGAAGAACGATACCCAGCCCTGACGCTCCCAGTCGCGCCCGTGCCGCATCTTGTTGGCGAGAATCCCGGTCTGCCGGTCGTTCAAATCCTCGGGACGCAGATACAGCGACACGGTGGGCACGCCGGCGCGAAGCGCCGCGGCAGGCAGGACGACGGTGCTCGGTGCGAGCTGCGGCGTGCGTTGAATCCCGAAGCGGAGGAGCGCGAAGTCGCCGCGGGCTTCGGCCAGGAGCCCCAGACCCACCAGTGCGGCCGTTGACGCGATCAGGACGATCCAGCGTGCGCGCGACGACCCGCGTTCGATCACAGCGCTCCGGGCCGCGAGAAGAACACCGCGAACGTGGAGCCGGTCTCGGCCCCCGGCAGCGCGAGCTGCAGGCCGCTCAGCGCCTGGTGAGACATGCCCTGGAAGACGTAAGAGACCACCGTCGCGCCTTCGTGGCGCGTGACGCTTTCCAGTTCAGCGCGAGGGACCTGCCCGCGGACGAGGGCGGTCAACGCCGCGGCATCGGCCGGACCGCCGCGCTCGGGAACGGTGATCACGATGGTGCCGTCCAGCTGCTCCCTGCGGAACCAGCGGCCGCTCGATTGCACGAGCAGCGCGACGATGGCAATGGCGAAGATGATGCCCACGAACTGCAGCTTGAACGTCGCCGTCGCGATCGACGTGGCGATCACGAGCATGATGAAGCCAATCTCCTCGGGTTCCTTGATCGGCGTCCGGAATCGCACGATGGACAGCGCGCCGAGAAGGCCGAGCGAGAGCGGCAGGGAAAACTGGATGCAGACGAAGATCGCCGTGATCGACAGCCCGAGCAGCGGGAACGCACGGTGCACCTGGCTGCCGGTCGCTCGCGACGAATAGAACTGGACGTAGAGCAGCGATGCCAGGAACGCGCCGGCGAGCGATACCGCCATCAGGAAGATGAACGGCACCAGCCCGATCGCCTGCATGTTGTTGGCGGCGACGCCGGCCAGGAGATCGTTGAGCTGTTGTGGCATGTCGTCCGAGAGGATCCTAAAGTGCCAGACCGGTCGCCAGCTGATAGCAGGCGAGGTACTTGGAGCACGAGCCGCGGCGGGCGCCGAACCGGATGGCCGGTGCCAGATGGCGCGGAAGATCGTCGAGGCCGCCCTTGTATTCCAGCACGGTGATCGGCAGCCGTGCCGGGAGATGTCCGGTCACTCGCGTCGCGTTCAGCGCCGTCACGCGGATGTCGTCATCCACCGTCACTCGTCCGCCGGTCGTGCGATCGAGATAGCGATAGCGCACGTAGCGGAGCGACAGAATCGGATCGAGCAGTGCCGGCACGATAGGCGCGTGCGCCCGCAAGCGTGCCAACAGCGCCCGCCAGACCGCAGCGTGCAGGGGAGTGACGCTGAGCGTCGCTGCGTCGGTGTCGAGTCTGACGCGCTGCTTGTCGCGGCGTCCGCCAATGCGATACTTCACTTCGGCGAAGACGGCGCTGCCCGCGGGATTGCCCACGAGCGACGCGTACCATCGGAGCCGCACCTTCATCTTGAGGTAGTCGCTGTCGATCTTTTCGCCGAGCAGCGACAGGCCGGGCGTGTCGAAGTAGGTGGTGCAGACCAGCGCCGGCGGATATGCGCGCTCGGGCGTGCAGATCGCGCTCAACCACGCCCGGAGGGACGCCGACCGCGTCGCCGGAACCAGGAACTTGAGTTCACGCTCGAGCGCCGCTACAGCCGGGGCGGACGGAGGCACGTACAGTGGTGCGGCGCTGTCCATGAACAATCGATGAGTTTATCACGCGCCGTTCACCTCTTACGGAGCGCGTAATCCGTTCCTCGCCTTTTGCGATCCACTGTCTGCAAATGGAAGGAGCACGGACCATGCATACCTCTCTGGGGAGGTCCAATGCGCCGACTGCTAGTGCTCCTCGTCCTGCTGCCGACGTTTGCCGTATCGCCGGCCGCCGACGATGCGCCAATCGAGGTCCAGGTGCAGATGCGCAACGTCCGGCTGCACGTAGACGAAACGACGGTCCTGCAGGTTGTACGCCTGCGAGGGGCACTGGTCAGCACCAAGGGCGGCCATCCGCCGGTCTTCGACGACAAGCATTCGTTCATCGTTCGCATCGACAGCGCCCAGATCGCCCTGTCGATGGACAGCCTCACTCGTCTCCTCAACACCTACGTGTTCCATTACGATGGCTCGCCGCTCAAGAACCTGACCGTCACGGCTGACGGCCAGCGCCTGAAGCTGAAAGGCACCGTTCACAAGGGCATCGATCTGCCGTTCACGATCGTCGCGGATCCGTCGGTGGACGCCGAGGGCGCCTTGCGGTTACGCGCGCATTCGATCAAGACGCTCGGGATCCCGGCCAAGGGACTCCTGGCGTTCTTCGGCGTCGAGCTCGAGAATCTCGTGAACCTGCATGGCCGGACGGGGATGCGTGTCGTCGAGGATACCGTCGTGATTGCGCCGGGCACGCTGGTGCCGCCGCCGCGTATCGAGGGGCGGCTGCAGGCGGTCCGCGTCGAGCCGACGCGGGTGGTGCAGATCTTCGGGCCCGGCTCACTGCCGCCGCTGACGCTACCGGACCGGTCGATGCGCAATTACATGTACTACCGCGGCGGCACGCTCCGCTTCGGCAAGCTGACGATGTCGGACGCCGATCTGGCGCTGATCGACGCGAACCAGAAAGACGCTTTCGACTTCTATCAGGACCGCTACGAGCGGCAGCTGGTGGCCGGCTATTCGAAGAACACTTTGGCGCACGGGCTGAAGGTCTACCTGCCCGACTACTATCGGGTGCGATAGCCGCATCGGCGCGTCTCTTGTTGACATCCAAAAGGAGCCGGACCATACTCCTTTTGACGTTCTACAGGAGAAGTTGTTGAGCATGCGCGCCGACATCATGCAGGGCACCCTCGATCTGATGGTGCTGCGAACCCTCGAGACCCTCGGCCCGCAGCATGGGTGGGGGATCGCGCAGCGCCTCGAACAGGTCTCCGGGGAGGCGCTGCGGGTCAACCAGGGAACGCTCTACCCCGCGCTCCTGCGCCTGGAGCAGCGCCGGTTGATCCGATCGCGGTGGGGGACCTCCGAGAACAACCGCCGCGCCCGCTTCTACAGCCTCACCGCCGCCGGACGCCGTCAGCTCGTCGCCGAACGGAGGCAATGGCGGCTGGTCTCCGGGATCATCGAACGCCTGTTGACGGCGGAGGAGTAGGACGTGCGCTCGCTGCTGGCCTGGCTTTCCAGAATCGCCGGTTCGTTCGTGAATCGCGGCTCGGAGCGACGGCTCGACGACGAGCTCGCCTTCCATCTCGAGATGCAGACGCGGAAAGAGATGGAGCGCGGCCTCTCGCCCGGAGAGGCCCGGCGGGCAGCCTACCAGCGTCTGGGCGGCCTCGATACGACCAAGGACGCCTACCGCGATCAGCGCGGTCTGCCCTGGCTCGACACCTTGGGCCCGGATCTGCGCTACGCATGGCGGACGATGCGGCGCGATCCGGGCTTCGCGGCGGTGGCTCTCGGGACGCTCGCCATCGGCATCGGCGCCACGACGACGATCTTCAGCCTCCTCCGCGGCGTTGTGCTCGCCCCGTTGCCGTATCCCGAGCCGGACCGCCTGGTGCGCGTGTACGAGTCCACGCCTGACACTCCGACGTTCCCGGTCACGCCGTACTCGCTCGTGTGCTACCGGCACGACGCCCGGACGTTGCGGGGCATCGCCGGCTTCACGCGCGAGGATCTCCAGCTCGCCATCGACGATCGGCCGGAGCGGCTGCAAGGCCTGATGGTCTCGAGCAACTACTTCGACGTGCTCGGCGTGCGCCCGGCCATCGGACGGCCGTTCACCTGGCCGGAAGAGCGCGCCAACGCCAATGTCGCGATCATCAGCGACACGGTCTGGCGGACGCGCTTCGGCGCCGATCGCGCGATTGTCGGACGCATTGTCCGCCTGAGCGGAACGCCGTTCACTATCGTTGGCGTGATGCCCGCCGGCTTCGAGCACGTCGGCGGAACCTATCGCAGCTTTCCCCAGGGGCAGACCGTGGATGTCTGGTGGCCGCTGCCGCTCGATCGCGCCGCCGGCGAGAAGTTCTTCCACTACGTCAACGCCGTCGCGCGCCTGGCACCCGGGAGTATGCCCGACCAGGCAGCGAGCGATCTCTCCGCGATCAAGAGCCGTATCAAGGCACCGGGAGATTCCGATTGGAAGGCGCGCCTGATCCCGCTGCTTCAGGACGTGGTCGGGCCGTCCACCGAGGGCATCCGGCTCCTGATGATCGCCGCCGGACTGGTCCTGTTGATTACCTGTGCCAACGTCTCGAGCCTTCTGCTGTCGCGGGCCACTGCACGGCGTCGTGAGCGGGCCGTGCGGTTCGCGCTCGGCGCCGGCCGCAGCCGGCTGGTCCGGCAGTCGCTCACCGAATCACTCGCTCTGACGCTTCCCGGCGCCGTGGTCGGCGCGGCGCTCGCGATTGGCGGCGTCATCGTGCTGAGGGCGATCCTGCCGCAGGACTTTCCTCGCCTCCACAACGTCCGCCTCGACTGGATCGTCCTGATGTTCTCGATCGCGGTCGCCTGCGTGTCCGCCGGCATCTTCGGCCTTCTGCCAGCCTGGCACGAAGCGACCGACGATACGCGGCCGGCCCTGCACGACGCGAGCGCCCGCTCCAGTGCCAGCCGGCGGACGACGCACATGCGTAATCTGCTCGTCGTCGGCGAGCTGGCACTGGCATCGACGCTGCTCGTCAGCGCTGGCCTGCTTGCGCGCAGCTTCCTGACGCTGCAGCGCAGCGACGCGGGGTTCGCGGCGTCAGGCGTGCTGACCGCATCGGTGTCGCTGCCATCGGTGCGCTACAACGATCCGGCGGCGCGAGGCCGGTTTTTCGATGCACTGCTCGACGACATTCGGCGCGTACCGGGCGTGACCGCCGCCGGCGCCGGCACCGACCTGCCCTGGACTGGATACGACGAGAACGGCGGGTTCGCGGTCGTCGGCCGCCGCGACGCCGACGGCTCGGGCCGTTATCATGCCGCGACGCCCGGTTACTTCGAAGCGCTGCGCGTCCCGCTGCGAAGCGGCCGGTTCTTCGACGGACGGGATCGGGCGGGTACGGCGAAAGTGCTGGTCGTGAACCAGGCGCTCGTCACGCTGTACTTCCCTCACGAAACGGCAGTCGGGCAGCTCGCCGACGTCTTTGGCGAAAAGCGCACGATCGTGGGCATTGTCGGCGATGTCAAGGACACGCCGAGCGATGCCGTCGCGCAACCGGCGTTCTGGATGCCGCAGTCGCAGGTGCCATTTTCGACTGTCAGTCTCGTCATCAGGACCACGACCGATCCGCGCAGCGCCGTCGGACCGATCCGGGCGCTGTTGCAGGCCCGCGATCCGGAGCTGGCGCTGGCGCAGGTCGAGACGCTGGACGACATCGCTCGCGCGGCCAACGCTCAACGCCGATTTCTGCTGGCCATCATCGCGCTCTTCACCGCCGCCGCGCTCGTCCTCGCGATCGTCGGCGCCTACGGCGTGTTGACGTGGACAGTCAGGCAGCGGCGGCGCGAACTCGGCATCCGCGTCGCGCTCGGTGCCGACCGGACGCACGTGCTCTCACTCGTCGTCGGACAGGGCCTGCGGCTCGGCCTGATCGGTCTCGCCGCCGGCCTGCTGATGGCGCTCGCCGCCGGGCGGATTCTGCAGTCGCTGCTCTACGGTGTCTCGCCTCGAGATGGCTTCACGTTCGGTGTCGCGGGCGTCGCGATGCTGGCGCTGAGCGCCATCGCGGCGTTGTTTCCGGCCCTGCTCGCCTCGCGCACCAACCCGGTCGAAGTGCTGCGGCTCGAATAGGAACTCCGCTATTTCACGACACGATCGAAAAACTGCTGCTGCAGCGCCGGCGCCGCGGTGTCGTTCTTCACCGCCTTGAGTGCCTTCGCGATCGAGGCCAGCCGCTGTTCGGTCAGCAGCTGTCCCAGCTCGCGGCTCGCGACCGATCCGTCTCCCGCATAGTGATTCGGGTAGGAGGCGTACCACCAGATTGCCGTGTACACCTCGGGGATCGACAAACGCTGCTCGTTGGCGCCGGATTCGTTCTTCGCGCGATCGAGGTGCACGAGCTCCGGGCGCAGGTACATCAGGGTCGAGGTTTCGCGCTCGCCCGCGTGAGAGTCGCTGGCCGGGTCCGATTTCCGCAGCGTCGAGACGCGATCGGACGTCGCCTGGTCCGGCGGCCCGGGATCGTAGAGGTAGACGACGTAGTCGCGCACGCGTTCGAGCTGCGACTGCACGAAGAAGCGCAGGAAGTTGGGGTTCCCGCCGTGCGCGTTGACGATCAGGATTTTCTTGAAGCCGTTGCGCGCGATCTCTTCGCATGTCGCATCCAGCAGGTCCCAGATCAGTTGACTCGGCAGTGCGAAGGTTCCTGGCTGATGGCGCGCCTCGTAGATCTGGCCGTAGAAGTAGTCGGGAAAGACCACCGCATACTCCATCTTCGCGACGCGCGCGGCCCATTCACGTGCATGGATGAGGTCGGACCCGATCGGAGCGTGCGGCCCGTGTTTCTCGAGCACGCCGATCGGCAGAATGGCGGTGTGATTGGAACGCTCGAGCGCCTTCTGTCAATCGCTCGCGGCGAGCTCGTCCCATCGCGTCGGCAGATCCTGCGCCGAGGCCGCCGCCGCAGTGAGCACGAAGAAGACGAGAGTCAACGGTAGACGCATCGCGACCTCCACACGGTCCCGGCAGTCTACAGCCAACGGCACCTGCGGCTTCCGCGACAGGTAAGGCTTTTCGACGAGCGAAAGCGTGGTGGACGTCGACGGCGCGAATTCGCCGATTCTTGCCGTCTGGGGCGGCGCAGAGCGCGGGCATTGATCTTGCCCCTGCGCATCGGCGGAGGACGAATGCCGGAAAAGGAATTGACCCTGCGGATTGGCCGACGCGAATTCTCGCGGCAGGCGGTGGTTGCGATCCTTAGCGCCGCGACGATCACGATTGCCGACTGCGGCGGTGGTGGTTCGAGCCCAGCGCCAACACCCACACCGCCGCCCGGTGGTGGCGGCGGCGGAGGTGGAGGCGGCGACGTCGCGGGCGTCGTGTCTGCCAACCACGGTCATACTGCCGTCGTGACGGCAGCAGAAATCACTGCAGCCAACGCCGTGAACCTCGACATTCATGGCACGGCCGATCATCCGCATACGCTGAGTTTGACGGCGGCGGAAGTCGGGCAGATCGGTAACCGTCAGACCGTGGCGAAAAGCTCGTCCAGCAACGACGGGCATAGCCACACCGTGACGTTCAACGGATAGCCTTCGAGAAACCGAGAACTCGAAAACGCGGGAACTCGAGAAGGTCGGGATCCACCAGGCATCTTCCCGGGTTCGTGCTTCTCGAGTTCTCGTCCTCCTCGAGTTCTCAAATTTCTCGAGTTCTACGTCAGCGTCCATCCCTGAGGGTACTCGCGCTTCAAGAAGTCGTTGGCGGCGGCGTTGTTGGTGATCCGCATGTTCTCGCCGTCGTAGTGAATCTTCCCGCCAGCCTTCAGCGCGACTAGACCGAGCAGCATCGTTTCCGTCAGACGCGACGCATACGCGAACGGGCACGACGTCTCGCCCTTGCCCTTCGCCGCCTCGACCCAGTTCAACTCGTGGCTCGTGGCGATCCGCGGCAGTGTCTGCGGCGGCGCCGGCGTGTCCGCCAATGCGCCGAGCAGCCGAGGATTGTCGCCGTAGGTTTCGTGCATCAACTTGCCCTTGCTGCCGATGTAGATCACGCCGCCGGTCTTGTCGAGCGCCTGATCGCCAAGCTCCTCCGGGCGTGGCGGCAGCAAGGCGCCGTCGTACCAGGTCAGACGAACGGGCGGCATGCTGCCGCGTGCAGCGAAATCGTAGTAGGTCGTCGTTGCCGCCGGGAACGTCGCCTGGTTGTAGGGTGTCGAAACGGTCTCGACGCTGGTGGGCAGGCCAAGCTCGAGCGCCCAGAACGGGTGGTCGATCAGGTGCGCGCCCATATCACCAAGCGCGCCGCAGCCCCACTCGACCCAGCCCCGCCAGTTGAAGGGGTGATACACGGGATGGTATGCGGTCTGGGCAGAGGGACCGAGAAAGAGATCCCAGCGAAGGCCGGACGGAGGGGCGTAGTCGCCGGCCATCGCGTTGGCGAGCCGTTGCATCACGCCCTGCATGTTCCAGGACAGCGTGTCGGTCGCGAGCTTCTCGGGCCTCGGGATCCCTTGCGGCCAATGGGTCAGCGGCCGGTTCGTCCACACGTGGACTTCGCGCACTTCACCGATCGTCCCGGCGGCGATGTGCTCGTTGATCAGCCGGGCATCGTCCGATGAATGCCCCTGGTTGCCCATCTGCGTCGCAACCTTCTTTTCCGTCGCCTTTTTCGCCAGGTGCCGCGCTTCCGCAACGGACCACGTCAAGGGCTTCTGCACGTAAACGTGCTTGTCGAGATCCATCGCCGCCGAGGCGATGATCGCGTGCAGATGATCGGGTGTCGCGACGAGCACGCCGTCGATGTCTTTCTGTTTGTCCAGCATCTCGCGGAAGTCGGTGTAGCGGGCCGCCTTCGGGACGTGGACGTCCTTCAGGCGCTGCGCGCCGGCGATTTGATCCTCCATCCGCTGCCGTTCGGCCGGTGACTTCGCCGAGTCGAGACGTCCCTTCGTCTGCTGGATGGTGGCGTCGAGCCGGGCGAAGCCCTTGTCGGCGTAGCCCCAGTCAACGTCGCAGAGAGCAACGATGTTCTGACTCGCCAGGTTGATCAGATTCGCGCGTCCCATGCCGCCGACGCCGACGCCTGCGATGTTCAGGAGGTCGCTGGGAGGCGTCATCCCGGATCCCGCGATCGCGTGCCGCGGGACAATCGTGAGGCCCGCGGCGGCTGCTGCCGCCTCTTTCAAAAACGTTCGCCGAGTGGTGCCAGAGGACGGAGAGTTGGGCTTCTTGGACGAATCGAACATCGTGAACTCCGTGAGAAAACAGCGGATAGAGGTTGCTGCGGGCCATTGTGCGTCAACGATCCACGTCTGGCAATTGCGCCAGCCGCTGGAAGGACCGCGCGGCTTCTGATAGGGTTGCCTCGAGGGCGGCGTCAGCAATGCTCCCCAGCCCGGTCACACGTTTCCATACCTTCGAAAGTCTCACCGAAGACGTAATGGCGATCTGCCGCGCCGCCGCCTCGACGGTGTGCGTTCCTCGCGGCCAGATTCTCTTCAAACGCGGCGATCCGGCGCGAACGATCTTCGTGATCGTCAACGGCTACGCCCGCATCAGCTCGATCTCTCCCGACGGCCACGAGGTGGTGGCCGCGTTCGCCGGGCCGCGAGACGTCATCGGCCATCGCGCCGCCATGTCTGCCGCAGGCGGCTACCTAGTCACCGCCGTTGCCACCAGTCCGATGGAGCTGAGGTCATGGACCCGGAGCGAGGCGCTCCGGCTCCGGGCGCATTTTCCGGCGGTGCACGCCTTCCTTGACGCTCAGGCAATCCGCAACGCGGAGATCGTGCTGCACCGCTTGCACACGCTGAGCGAAGGGCACGCGCCACAGCGTCTGGCGAAGGCAATCGTGGAATTGAGCGAACGCTACGGGCGGCAGGACGGGGATGGCATTGCGCTGCCGGTGCCGCTGACGCGGCAGGACCTCGCGTCGCTGACAGGGACGACGATCTACACGGCGAGCCGCATCGTCGCCGACTGGGTAGACGCCGACATCCTGGAGTCCCATCGCGCCCGGCTGAAAGTGAAGCATCTGAACCGCCTCGTGAAGCTGGCGAGCGCGTAACCGCCCCCGGCGAAGCCGCGCGCCCACGCGATGATTGCGGTTGCGCAAAGACCGCACTCGCGGCGGACGGTAGTCTGTCTGGATGAGTACCGGCAGGAAATACGCGTCAGTGGTCGTGAATTGTGAGCCGGAATGGCTCGCGCGCCCGCTTACCGACCTGATCAATCATCTGACGCACACCTACAGCATGCCCATTGCGCAGCGGCTCAATCGCATCACTGCGACCGCCGATCGGACGCGTCACACCGCGGCCCGCGTCCCGGGCCGCTCCGAACAAGGGACTGCGTTCGTTGTGCGATTGAGCAGCCTGGTGACGACGCTCCGCCTCGTCCTCGAAGCACACGCCTGGTCTGAAGGCGACGTGCTTTTCCCGGCGGTTGTGTCGATCGAGGGACAAGGGCGGCAATCCGCGCCGTTCAGACGCGACGCGATCGACATTCTGGTGGAAGGGATCGCGGAGGAGCACGATCTGATCCGCGAATTTCTCGCCAGCGTCGCGAGAACGATGGAGGAGTACGTCGCGTCAGGTTCCAGTCCGGAACTCGAGTCCTTCGTCGCCGATCTCGAAGTTGTCTGCTTCCTGATCGCGGAGCAGCTCGATTTGGAGGACCGGTGTCTCTGGCCGCGTATGCGGGAGCTGTTCGAACACTGAGGCCAGGATCCGGGACGATGCCGCGGTTGTGACGCCGGGCGCTCTCGAGTTCTCGAGTCCTCCCGTTCCCGGATTCTCGAGTTCCCCAAAGCGACTCTCCTACGCCAGGGGCCATTGGCCGGCGTGCCCGGCCAATGTCTCGAGCGTCGTGACTTCGAGGTCGAGCTCGTCCACCAGCCGCGGAAACTGCGGCGTCCCGTCGAGCAGACGACGGCGGAATGCGATCACCAGACCGCGGTAGTAGCCGATCGTCCCAGCTTTGCCGGCCTCCGGGCTGAAGCGCTTCCAGACGGCATCGTGCAGCACTCGATAGTCGCGCACGATCGACCGCACGTTGTGCAGCTTGTCCGACGCCGACACCAGCAGGGTCGAGGCCGAAGCTTCCGCGACGTGAGTGACGTAGTGCTCCTTCCGCGCGCGCCACGGCGGCTTCGGCGTGACGTCGCTGTCGGTGCAGCCTTCCACGATCTCGAGGACCGCGAGACCGAAGTGTTCGCGGATCAGCGCCCGCACGCCGTCGACGCCTAGCGACTCCGGAGCGTCCTCAATCGAGTCGTGGAGCAGCGCGCCGATCGCCTCGTCCTCGTTGGCGCCGAAGTCGAACGCTATCGCGGTCACGCCCAGCAGGTGGGCGACGTAGGGTGGTCCGGCGCCTTTGCGCCGTTGTCCCGCGTGCAGCTCCGCCGCCGCCACCAGGGCCGAGGTGAAGCGTGGCGTGATCTTCCGCCGGTCCGGCGGCACCCAATCGACGGCTGTGAACATAGCCCACTATAATCGTCGTTTCATGCTGGTTGGACGGCGCTTTGTCGTAGCCGGGCGCGTGCAGGGCGTGGGGTTTCGCTACTTCGCCCACACCGCGGCCGCGCGCGAGGGAATCACGGGCAGCGTGCGCAATCTGGACGATGGCCGGGTCGAGGTCGTGGCCGAGGGCGATGCGGAAGCAGTCGAGCGCTTCGAGCGGAGCCTGCGGCAGGGACCGGTGGGCGCGCGCGTGGACGACGTGTTCGTGGACCTGCAACCCGCCTCCGGACGATTTCACGAGTTCCGGATCCTGCCCTGACGACTTTGCTGCCGAGGAGCCTGACGCCGAATGGAAATGCTGAAAACGAAGATCCGCCACGTCCCCGACTTCCCGAAGCCCGGCATTCTGTTCTACGACATCACCACGCTGCTGCGTGATGCTGAAGGTTTGCGGGTCGTCCTCGACGCGCTGAGCCAACCGTTCAGAGACAAGAACATCGACGTCGTCGTGGGCATCGAGAGCCGAGGCTTTATCCTCGGCGGGGCAGTGGCCGACCGCCTGGGTGCGGGGTTCGTGCCCGTGAGAAAGCCGGGCAAGCTCCCCGCCGAGTCGGTGCGCGAGAGCTACGCCCTCGAGTACGGCACCGACTCGCTGGAGATGCACGCCGACGCTGTCGGCGAGGGCCAGCGGGTGCTGATCGTGGACGACGTGATCGCCACTGGGGGGACGGCAAAGGCCACCGCCGCGCTCGTCCGGAAGCTCGGCGGTTCCGTGCACGCGCTCGCGTTTCTGATCGAGCTCGAGGCACTGAAGGGGCGTCAGCAGCTGGCAGGCGAGAACGTGCACGCGATATTGCGGTATTAGCGCGACCAGCCCGAACTGAAGCTCGGGCCTACGACACGAGGAATCCGAGGACATTCACGATGCCGTGTCTCTTCACTCTCATCGCGTTGATCACGCCGCGGCTCGTGATCGCGGTCCTCTGGCTGTTCACGCGATGGTTCGCCGTCGTGCCCGCAGGGATCTGGATCCTGCTCGGCTTCATCTTCCTGCCGACGACGCTGCTTTGGTACACGGCGGTGCAGCACTGGTTCGGCGGCGAATGGTCGCTCGTCCCGCTGATCGGGATCGTCATTGCGCTGGCGGTCGACGTGTCACCGGCTTCGAATCGCCGGCGGTAGTGCGTCAGTCCTGCATCGCGGCGCCTGTGTCGGCGCGGCTGGCCCGCAGGCGCGTCGACTTTGCGAGCAGGGCAAGGAGCGCAACACAGTCGATGGGTTTCACCAGATGATGGTCGAAGCCGGCTTCTGAAGCGCGCTCCGGGTTCTGATCGGGACCATACCCGGAAACGGCCACCAGCGTCACGGCAGACCCATTCGGTCGGGCTCTGAGCTGGCTCGCCACCTGGTAGCCATCGAGAACGGGCAGCCCGAGATCCATCAGCACGATATGCGGCTGCACCTCGTCGGCACGCTTCAATGCGTCTCCGCCGTCGTGCGCCACGGCGACGCTGAAGCCCTGCGTCTCGAGCAGGAGCGACAGCGCATTCGCGGCATCGACGTTGTCATCGACGACAAGGACCTTCGTTTCAGGCTGGGGGTCGCCCGCGACAGCCGACGATGACTCGTCGGCGGACACTGCCGTCACGGGACCGGCCATCGGCAACGTCACGATGAACTCTGAGCCGCGCCCGAGGCCCTCGCTGCGAGCCACGATGCTGCCGCCGTGGAGCTCTACGAGACGGCGAGCGAGCGAGAGGCCAATGCCGAGACCGCCTTTCGCGCGATCGAGGCTGGTCTGCGCCTGGACGAACAGATCGAAAATACGGCCCGCCATGCCGGGCTCGAGGCCGACGCCTTGGTCGCGCACGCTCGTCACGATCCCGGTCGCATCGGCATGCACCGACACGTGAATGCGGCTGTACTCGGGGCTGTACTTGCTGGCGTTGCTCAGCAGGTTCACGAAGATCTGCTCGAGCCGTGTCGGATCGGCGATCACGCCGAGGCTTTGCCTGGGAAGATCGATGTCGATCCGCTGACGCCGCTCGTCGACCAGCGGCTGGATCGCATCGACGGCGCGGCTCAGCACCTGGACGAAGTCGATATGATCGCGCCGCAATTCGATTTTGCCGAGCCGCACCCGTGACACGTCCATGAGGTCGTCGATCAGCTTCGAGAGTTGCTCGACCTGCCGTTTGATGACCTCGAGGCTCCAGTCGCGTCGGCTCTCGAGTCCCGGCGTCCGTGCGACGAGAACCGCATTGCCGATGGCCGCGAGCGGGTTGCGCAACTCGTGGCCGAGCATCGCCAGGAACTCGTCTTTCTTCCGGTCGGCCTGAATCAACTGCTCTTCAGTGAGCTTGCGCGAGGTGACATCTTCGACGATTCCGACATGGCCCACCGAGCGTCCCTGGTCCGAGAGGATCGGGCTCGACTTGACGTACAGCCAGCGCTTCTCGCCGTCGGTGCGCCTGGTAATGGCTTCCTCGTGGGCCCAGGCGCGGCCTTCGACGTTCGCGGCTTGCCAGGACGCCATGACGCTCTCGGCGGCACCGGGACCGATCGCTTCCGCCCAGCCGAGGCCGTGGGCCGCTTCCGCAGGCTGTCCGGTCGTCGCCAGCCACAGCGGACTGACGTAGACGCAGTGTCCCGTTGCATCGAGCTGAAAAATCGCGACCGGCGCGGACGTGCAGAGCACGCGGAACCGGCCTTCGCTCTCGCGTAGCGCGATCTCGGCCTGGTGCCGCAGCTGCTCCTCGGCTTCGCGGAGGCGTTCCGCCTGGCGCTTCACCTCGGCGCGCTTGCGGAACAGGTCGGCGAACACCCCGATCTTCGCGCGCAGGATCTCGGGATTGACCGGCGTCTGGATGAAGTCCACCGCACCCAGCGAGTAGGCGCGACTGGTATGCGTCTCGCCGCCATAAGCGGTCAGAAACAGGATTGGCGTGTGCGCCGAGAGGGGACGACGGCGAATCAGCGATGCGGCCTCGAACCCGTCCATGTCCGGCATGTGGACATCGAGCAGAATCGCCGCGAACTCGTCGCGGAGGACGGCGCGAAGCGCGTCGCGCGCGGAACCGGCCGGCACGACCTCGATCTCGGCATCGTCGAGAATGGCCTCGAAGGTGACCAGATTCTGCGGCGTGTCGTCGACGACGAGAACTTTGGCGCGTTCCACGTTGAATTACCGGTGCAGCCAGGTCCGGAAGACGGAGAGCAGCTGCTCGCTGTCCACCGGTTTCGGCAGATAGTCCCACGCTCCCGCTTCGATGCACTTTTCGCGGTCGCCTTTCATGGCCTTTGCCGTTACCGCGACGATGGGCAGCGACTTGAACGTGGGAATGCGCCGGATCGCCCGCATTGTGTCATAACCGTCCATGTCGGGCATCATGATGTCCATCAGCACGATGTCCACGTCCGGCGTCTGCCGCAGTTTCTCGATCCCTTCCTTGCCGCCTTCCGCCGAGATGACCGACATCTGGCACCCTTCGAGCACGGTCGTCATCGCAAAGATGTTACGGATGTCGTCGTCCACGATGAGCACCTTGCGGCCGGCCAGCACCGCGTCGCCACGATAAAGGCGTTCGAGGGCGACGCGTCCGGGCTCGGGCAACGTCTCGTACGGTCGATGGAGCAGGAGCGCGGCATCGTCGATCAGGCGCTCGGGTGAGTGGGCGACGCGAACCGCCTGGCGAGCGGCCAGGCGCTTCACCTGGCGTTCGGCGCGCTTGGAGAGGCCTTTCGGCGCGAAGACCGTGATCGGCGGGTGGGTATGACCGGTTCGATCGACGAGATCCGCGAGCGCCTTTTCGCAGGCGGCGCCGTCGAGGGCGAGGCAGTCTACTCGGCCTTTCTCCAGCAACGTTCGTGCTTCGTCCCACGTGTTCGGCGTGTGAACGACCAGCTGCGGATCGTCGAGCATCAGCTTCAGTTTGTGCCGCGCCACGTCGTCGCGACCGATGATGACGAGGTTGGCGTGCGGCCGGGCGCCGCGCTCGGCGATGGTGTCGAAGACGACTCCCAGCGCGTCCTTGGTGTGCACCGGCTTTGTCAGCACTCCGACGGCGCCGAGTCCGTAAGCGCGCTCGCTGTCCTCCTCAGTCGTGATCACGAACACGGGAATGTGCCTCGTCGCCAGATCGTGCTTCAAGCGGTCGAGCACATGCCAGCCGTCGATATCGGGCAGACAGATGTCGAGAGTGATCGCATCGGGTTGCCGCTCGCGCGCCATGGCGATGGCGGCGGCGCCGAACGCCGTGGCCAACGCCTTGTAACCACGCTCGCGAGCCAGATCGAGCAGGACGCCGGCGAACCCGAGATCGTTGTCGACCACGAGCACGACACGATCGCCGACCTGGATGCTGTCGCGATCGTCGTGGCTGACCGGCGCCGGCTCGGGAGCCGGGAGCGATGCCACCGGCGGCGGCGGCGCGTCAATCACGTCCTGCACCGGTGTGCGGCTGCGCAGTCGGGCATGTGTTTGCGGCAGATACAAGGTGAACGTGCTTCCGAGGTCAGGACTGCTCTTGAGCACGAGCTCACCGCCGAGCAAGCGCGCCAGCTCGCGGCTGATCGCGAGACCGAGGCCGGTGCCGCCGTACTTACGGCTGGTGCTCCCGTCAGCCTGCTGGAACGACTCGAAGATGATCTGCTGCTTCTCCGGAGGGATACCGATGCCGGTGTCCGACACGGAAATCGCCATGACCGATCGGGCGCGACTGAGCAGATCGTGGTCGTCGCTCCATCCATCGCGCGCCTGGTAGACACGCAGGCTCACGGAGCCGCGCTCGGTGAACTTGAACGCGTTCGACAGGAGGTTCTTGATCACCTGCTGCAGGCGTTTCGGATCGGTCTCGAAGCTCCGGGGCAGCCGCGAATCGACGTCGATGAAGAATTCGAGCCGCTGTGCCTCGGCGATGTGCCGGAACGTGCGGTCGACGTAGATCCGCAGGTGATCCAGCGCGTACTCTTCCATCTCGACGACGACCGTGCCCGACTCGATCTTGGAGAGATCGAGGATGTCGTTGATCAGCGTCAGCAGATCGTTGCCGGAGGCATGGATGGTCTGTGCGAACTGGACCTGCTTCGAGGAAAGGTTGCCGCTGGCGTTCCGTGAGAGCTGGTCGGACAGAATGAGCAGGCTGTTGAGCGGCGTCCGGAGCTCGTGCGACATGTTCGCTAGGAACTCGGACTTGAACTTCGAGGTCAGGGCGAGCTGCTTGGCTTTCTCTTCGAGGGCCTGCCGCGCCTGCTCGACTTCGGTGTTCTTCCGCTCGACCTCGACGTTCTGCTCGGCGAGCAGCTTGGCTTTTTCCTCCAGCTGCTGGTTGGTCTGCTGCAGCTCCTGCTGCTGCACCTGCAGCTCGCGCGCGAGCGACTGAGACTGCTTCAGGAGATCTTCCGTTCGCGTGTTCGCCTCGATCGTGTGCAAGACGATGCCGATGCTCTCGGTGAGCTGGTCGAGGAAGGCGTGGTGCATCGTGTTGAAGCGTTCGAAGGAGGCGAGCTCGAGCACGCCCTTCACCTGACCTTCGAAGAGGATCGGCAGCACCACGAGGTTGATCGGCGCCGACTCCCCGAGACCCGACGAGATCTTGAGGTAATCGGGCGGTACGCTCCGCAGCTCGATCTTGCGGCGGTCGACCGCACATTGTCCGATCAGCCCGTCGCCGAGATGCAGGCGTTCACCGAGCGCCTCGTGTTCCCGGTGGGCGTAGCTGGCGAGCAACCGCAGCCCCTGGTCGTCGTCCGCCGTATCGAGGACGTAGAGCACGCCCTGCTGCGCCGAGACGACCGGCGCCAGCTCCGACAGCACCAGGCGGCCGACGGTGAGCAGATCGCGCTGGCCCTGCAACATGCGGGAGAACTTGGCGAGGTTCGTCTTCAGCCAGTCCTGCTCGGCGTTCTTCAACGTCGTGTCCTTGAGGTTGCGGATCATCTCGTTGATGTTGTCTTTGAGCGCCGCAACTTCGGCCTGGGCTTCCACCTGGATCGAACGCGTCAGGTCGCCCTTCGTGACGGCGGTCGCGACCTCGGCAATCGCGCGCACCTGAGTGGTGAGGTTGGCGGCCAGCCGGTTGACGTTGTCCGTCAGGTCCTTCCAGGTGCCGGCAGCGCCGGGAACGCTGGCCTGGCCTCCGAGCTTGCCTTCGACGCCGACTTCGCGGGCGACGGTCGTGACCTGGTCGGCAAAGGTTGCGAGCGTGTCGATCATGCCGTTGATCGTGTCGGACAGGGCCGCGATCTCGCCTTCGGCTTCGACCGTGAGCTTGCGCGTCAAATCTCCGTTTGCCACGGCCGTGACAACGCGCGCGATGCCGCGTACCTGGCTGGTCAGGTTGCCGGCCATGAAGTTGACGTTGTCGGTCAGGTCCTTCCACGTGCCCGACACGCCAGGCACGCCGGCCTGCCCGCCGAGCTTGCCCTCGGTGCCGACCTCGCGGGCTACGCGCGTGACTTCCGCGGCGAACGAGGACAGCTGGTCGACCATCGTGTTGACGGTGTTCTTCAGCTCGAGGATCTCCGCCTGCGCGTCGACGGTAATCTTCTTGGTGAGATCGCCGCGGGCGACAGCCGTCGTGACTTCGGCGATGTTGCGCACCTGGCTGGTCAGGTTGCCGGCCATGAAATTGACGCTGTCGGTGAGGTCCTTCCACGTGCCGGCGACGCCGGGCACGCTGGCCTGCCCGCCGAGTTTGCCTTCGGTGCCGACCTCGCGGGCCACGCGCGTGACTTCCGCGGCGAACGACGACAGCTGGTCGACCATCGTGTTGACGGTGTTCTTCAGCTCGAGGATCTCCGCCTGCGCATCGACGGTGATCTTCTTGGTGAGATCGCCACGCGCGACGGCCGTCGTGACCTCGGCGATGTTGCGCACCTGGCTGGTCAGGTTGCCGGCCATCGAGTTGACGCTGTCGGTCAGGTCCTTCCACGTGCCATCGACGCCCTGGACCCGCGCCTGGCCCCCGAGCTTGCCTTCGGTGCCGACCTCGCGGGCGACGCGCGTCACTTCGGCCGCGAACGACGAGAGCTGATCGACCATGGTGTTGATGGTGTTCTTCAGCTCCAGGATCTCGCCCTGGACATTGACGGTGATCTTCTTGGTCAGGTCGCCACGCGCGACGGCGGTCGTGACCGCGGCGATGTTGCGCACCTGGCTCGTGAGGTTGCCGGCCATCGAGTTGACGCTGTCGGTGAGGTCCTTCCACGTCCCTGATACACCAGGCACGGCCGCCTGCCCACCGAGCTTGCCTTCGGTGCCGACCTCGCGGGCGACGCGCGTGACTTCCGCCGCGAACGATCGCAGCTGGTCGACCATCGTGTTGATGACGTTCTTGATCTGGAGGATCTCGCCGCGGACGTCGACGGTGACCTTCTGCGTCAAGTCGCCGTTGGCGATAGCGGTGGCGACCTTCGACACGTCGCGCAGCTGTACGGTCAGGTTGCCGGCCATCAGGTTGACGTTGTCGGTCAGGTCCTTCCACGTGCCGGCGACGTCGGGCACGACGGCCTGGCCGCCGAGCTCCCCTTCGGTGCCGACCTCGCGGGCCACGCGAGTCACTTCGGCCGCGAACGAGGACAGCTGATCGACCATCGTGTTGACGGTGTTCTTCAGCTCGAGGATTTCACCCTGGACGTCGACGGTAATTTTCTTGGTGAGGTCGCCGCGCGCGACGGCGGTCGTGACCGCGGCGATGTTGCGCACCTGGCTGGTCAGGTTGCCGGCCATGAAGTTGACGTTGTCCGTCAGATCTTTCCAGGTGCCGGCGACCCCGGGCACGCTCGCCTGACCGCCAAGCTTGCCTTCGCTCCCGACCTCGCGAGCGACGCGGGTGACTTCCGCGGCGAACGAGGAGAGCTGGTCGACCATCGTGTTGATGGTGTTCTTCAGCTCGAGGATTTCTCCCTGGACGTCGACGGTGATCTTCTTGGTGAGGTCGCCGCGCGCAACGGCCGTGGTGACGGCCGCGATGTTACGCACCTGGCCGGTCAGGTTCCCGGCCATCGAGTTGACGCTGTCGGTCAGGTCCTTCCACGTACCCGAGACGCCTTCGACGCGCGCCTGGCCTCCAAGCTTGCCTTCGGTGCCAACCTCGCGCGCCACGCGCGTCACTTCCGCGGCAAACGATCGGAGCTGATCCACCATCGTATTGACGGTGTTCTTCAGCTCGAGGAACTCGCCTTTGACGTCGACGGCGATCTTCTTGGCGAGATCGCCGTTGGCCACGGCCGTGGTCACTTCGGCGATGTTGCGAACCTGCGCGGTCAGGTTTCCGGCCATCAGGTTGACGTTGTCGGTGAGGTCCTTCCACGTGCCGGCGACGCCCTTGACGACCGCCTGGCCCCCGAGCTTGCCCTCGGTGCCGACCTCGCGGGCGACGCGGGTGACCTCAGAAGCAAATGAGCCCAGCTGATCGACCATCGTGTTGACGGTGATCGCGGTCCGCCGGAACTCGCCCTGCAGTGGCCGTCCGTCGACTTCAAGCGCCATCGTCTGCGACAGGTCGCCTTTGGCGACCGCACCGATGACGCGCGCCGTTTCCGTCGTCGGGTGCACGAGGTCGGCGATCAGCGCGTTCACCGAATCGATCGAGTCGGCCCAGGAGCCGCGCACGTCGCCAACGACGGCCCGCTGCGACAGCCGGCCGTCCTTGCCGACGACGCGGCTGATCCGGGCCAGCTCCTCGGCCATTCGCTGGTTCATGGCGACGACGTCGTTGAACGTGTCGGCCAGCTTGCCGTCGACGCCGGTGAGATCGTGGGGAAGTCGGTAGGAGAAATCGCCAGCCCGCAACGCGATCAGGCCGTTGAGCAGTTGGCTGACCATGGGGGTTTCAAGCGGCGTCTGCGTGTACATCGCGCGCACAGCTCCCTTCCCCCCGGGAGCCAAGGCGCCGACAACGGGGGGACGATCGTTGCTACTTGAGAGTCAGACGACGCACCGCGACGAGATGGCGAGGTGTCACCAGCCGCGATGAGCTAGCGGTCGGTACGCAATTCACTGACCAGCTGCATCGCAGCCAAAAATGCGGCGATCTCAAGCGAAAGAAAAGTGGCCGGCGGGAAATTCTTACACGGTGGTCATCCTTGACTACAGGCACCCCTCAGCCGCTCAACGACTTTCCAGCAGCTGTCTTAAAGCTTTCGAGAGGCGGCAGCCGTGATTCAGTACCTCCTCTCTGGAGAGGTTCCGATACCAGTCCGGAGTCCAGCTGTGGTGCAGCCCGATGACCCGGACACCAGGACGAAACAGCGTGTGGACGTCGTTGTCACCGTCGAACCAAAAGCGACGATATGACTCCGGTGGCGACGTCAGGCTTTCCTGCGCGTTCCACGCCTCGGCGATGAAACCGTCCTTCGCCCGGTCCATCCGGATGAGTTGATCGGCCACGCTCGCACTAATCAACGTTCGTCCAATCCGCTTCCAGCGGGGCGGCGGGGCTCGGACCGTGACGGTGTCGCCAACACCGACCGGCGGCGCCGCCGATGCGGCTGACGGCCAGAAGCGTTTTCCCACTGCGGTTCGGCGAATCGTGCGCCACAGCAAGGAGCGGTCGAGAAGCTCGAGATATGCCGTATGGAGCGGGGCGTTTCCGAGAAAGTCCCATCGGAAGGTGGCCGGATCGACTTCGCCAGTCGCAATGCGGGCCAGGTTCCTCCTGATGCCCGCAAGCCATCGTGCGAGAAACGGGGCGCCCTGCCGGGCTGCGACAAACGCCATGTGCTGCTCGAACATCACGACACCGGTGCGATCCAGGAGTCGCAGAATCGGCGCGAGCCCGCCGACGACCAGCGTATCCATGTCCATGAAGAGCCCGCCATTGCGGTGAAGGACCGCAACCTCCAACGCGTCCTTCTGCGCAGCGAAGCGGACTCTCTTGAGCGTGTCGAGGTCGAGGGTTCCGGCACCGAGGTATTCCTCGAGATTCGCGTAGTCGAGACAGACGATCTCGTAATCCGTCAGCCGTGTGTCCCACGTCTCCCGACAGAGTTGGAGGTACGGGGGAACGTTGCCCTGGGGTTCCCAAAATGTGAAGATTTTCGGTCGTTCCATGGACGCTTTCACTATTCGTCGGATCGCGAGAGCCCTCGTCCGCAGATGTCGGCGCCCGCACATGGCGCTGCGCTGCGCGTTGCAAACCGATCGACGGGTGGTCAAGTTCACTGGGATCGGCAATGTTCGCGAACGCACCCTCTGGTATGCGTCGCTGGAACATTTCCGCTCGGACATCCCCACGTTGCTCCCTCGGGCACGACACGACTGTCTGGTCGCGCAGGGTTTCATGCACGAGGAGTTCGTGTCGGAGCGTACGCCCAAAGTGTACTTTTCCAGGGAACCTTGGGAAGGCCTCACCGAAGAGACGCGGCGGAACGTGGTACGAGCCGATCTGGCCCGATACATCGTGTCGTTCGCGGAAGCCGATATCGATCGCCGGATGTTCTATGTCGTGCTGCCCGAAGACCGGCGCGGCATCGTGCGAAAACTCTCGAGCTCCCTCAGTCGCAAACGGCCGAAACTCTGCTGCATCGTCAGCACGTACAAGACAAGCAATCGCCAGCCTCTGTTGCAGGAGCGCCTGCGGTTCGTCAGGGCGATGGGACAGGACATCGATATCTACGGCCGCAATTCGGAGGCAGGAACAAGTGGCTGGAACGACTTTCCGACGTACCGCGGTCCGGTGCGCGACAAATTGCACACGCTGACGATGTACGACTTCAACTTGTGCCTGGAGAACACCGATGCCGACGGCTACATCACGGAAAAGGTGCTCCAGGCGTTGCGTACGGGATGCATTCCTCTCTATTGGGGTGGTGGCGGCTACCTGAAGCAGTCGATTCCTTCTTCATGTTTCATCGACTGCAAAGGGCGTGACGCTGCGGACGTGTACCAGCGCATTCGCACGATGTCACAGGATGAGATCGTGGAGTACCGCAAGGCTGGTCTTGCCTTCCTGGCGTCTTCAAACGCGGATCGATTCACCTGGAGGCACTGGGCGGATCTTGTCGCAGCGCGGCTCCGCGCTCAATCCGGACCTGCGGGGACGTGATCGCGGCGTGGTTCCAAACCGAACGTCGCCGCGGCTGCGAACTCCGCGGCTGCGGTCTCCGCGTCACCAGTATGCTGCGCGATCAGGCCCGCCCAGAAACGAAGATGCGGGTCTTCGGGGTAGGTGTTCCGATAGTGGATGACGCCGCCTTCCCCTCGAGCCAGCACCGGAGAAGACTGCGCAATTTCTTCCTCCGCCTCGCCGACCGCAGGCAAGCCCTTCAGCCCAGCATCGACGCTCGTGGCGAATGCGCCCGCCAGGTCGCCGAGGCTGCGCACGAAGCGCCTGGCGGCTGGTTCATTCGCGCCCGGCAACGGATCGCGGCTGCGCCGTGGAAGCGCCGCGGCGGTCTCGAAGGTGGCGGCGAGCCGCGCGGCGTTGCGAGCCGGATCGAACTGTTCGCGTGCGAATTCTCTGGCGGCATCCCCTAGACACTGGCGAAGTCGGTCGTCTTCCGCGAGCCGCTCGATGGCGCGGGGGTAGTCATCGGCGCTCTCACACACGAGACCGGTGCGTTCGTGCTCCACGAGTCCGCTTGCTCCGCTGCCGGCGAGCACCACGGGCGGGATCCCCACCCGCATCGCCTCCTGCAGTGCCTTCTCACTCGCGGCGGAAGTGTCGGCGGCGAGGGGATAGCCGAAGATGTCGATCTCCGCCAACGCCTCCCGCAGATCCTCGATGTGTCCGTGGAACCGAACACGATCGGCTGCACCGAGCGTGGCGAAGCGCCGCGCCAGCTCTTGCGCCCAGGAGCCATCGCCAAAGACATCGAAATGCACACCGCCTGTGCGAACCGCGGCGCTGAGCTCCGCATAGCGAGGATGCATCTTGGTCGGTTCGACCAGACCGAGGTAGCCAACGCGAATCCCGGCATGCGCGCGGGGCCGGAATCCCGCCAGCCGCGACATGTCGGCCAGCCCGGGCACGTACTCGACTCGTCGCGCACCCGACGTCGCCGTTCGAACGGCCGCCGTCGTCGTGCTCAGAGGTGAAGAGATCAGGAGCGCGTCGGCAAACGCTCCCAGCTCGGCGAACAGGACTTGCGGCGCCGTGGTTCCCGTGACGGCACAGCGCATCAGCACGCGTGCCGCCGGCAAGTGGCGGCGCAGCAGGTCGAGAAGCCGCGGGTGATTCCAATACGTGATCGCGACGAGATCGGCGACTCCAATTGCAATATCGAGCGCATCACGATCGGGTTTCACGAGGACGTGCATCCCGAGGCGCCGAGCCTGCAGGAGGAGCCGGGCGGACACCGGCGTATCCAGCACTGCGACCGTGTGCTCGGCGCGGTGCCCGCTCTCGCGCCATGCGGACACGAGGGCGAGGAGGTGCCGTTCCGGTCCGCCGCCCTGAAAGCGCGGGAGAACGTGCAGCACCTTCATCGTGTCTCGCGAACCCGGCGGCTGGCGATGAAGCGCCGCGCCACAGTCAGGAGCTCTCGGCGGTAGGCGCCAATATCGGTCGAGAGACTGCCATTGCGGGCGCCTTTGTAAAGTACGACGGCGTCGATCTGCAGCGCGGGACGTGGCGACGCCTGGAGCCGCACGAACCAGTCGCTGTCTGCGCCGATCGAGAGCGATTCATCGAACGCACCAACCAGCTCGAACGTCTGGCGCCGCATCAGGAGCGCGCCAGGGGTGAATCCGGGGACGCCGCGACCAATCCGCGTCTGCTGCGCCGCAGTCGCGGCAGTACTCTCGAGCGCCTCCAGGACAATACAGCCGATGACGGCGGACGCGTTTGGATGGCGCTCGAGCGCTTGCAGCCGCACGGCGAGGGCGTCATCGCTCCAACGATCGTCCGCATCGCAAAACGCGATCAGCGCACAGCTCGCGGCTCGAATCGCCTCATTGCGGGCTGCGGCGAGGCCGCGGCCGGCCTGCCGGATTACACGTACACCGTGCCGGCTCGCCGCAATCTCGGCGCTGCCGTCTTGGGACCCGCCATCGATCACCAGAATTTCCTCTGCGCGGGGACGCTGTCGTTCGACGCTTTCGAGCGCCACGTCCAGGTACTTCGCAGCGTTCAGCGTCGGTACGATCACCGACACGGGGGCAGTGTCGTTCATGTTGCGCTCCCCGCAGTGATCTCCTGCATCGTTCGGAGCAGCTTGTCGAAAGTTGGAGACGTCACCCCTTGCCGAGCCAGGTGCTCGAGCACCGCCAGCGAGTCGGCAGGCATGGCAAACGGGGCGAGATAGAGCCGGGCAGTGGCGTCGAGCGGGATCTGGGCCCCGCGCTGGGTCAGACGCGCGAGCCGCCAGGCCATCTCCGGATCGACGCAACGTGCAAGCAGCTGGACGAGAAGCGCCGCGCGGTCGAAAGCAGAGTCTGCACGCGGCGGCGCGTGTGCGACCGGCGTACGTGGATGGCCCGCTGGAACGAGCACGGTGAAGTCCTCGGGATTCAGGGTATGCGTGGCCTCCGGCCCGAAGCCGGCGTTGTGGACCAGATTGACCGACGAGACGATCGCGGACGCACCGCGGAATGCCATGCGGAGGGACCAGGTCACGTCCCAGGGTCGCAAGGTGCCGAGCCGATACGACTCCAGCGCAATCGCATGATATTCGGCGACGAGCGGATCGAACGACAGTGGTGCGAGGTCGCGACGGGCATCCGCCGGATCGCCCCGGAGATCGACCGCGTTGGTTTCCCGCCAGGCTGCAGCTGTCGTCGCCCACCCCCAGACGCTACCGCGGCGAGCTCGTACGTGGTCGACGGCGCCGTCGCCCCAGCAGCCAAGCGGATTGCGGCCGCTTACCATCGCGAGCTCCGGATCGTCATCAAACCGCTCGAGCGCTCGTGCAACCCACGGCAAGAAGCTGGGATGCGGGAGCAGATCGTCCTCGAGGATCACGGCTCTGTCGACGCGCCGGAACGCCCAGTCGAGGCCGGACATCGTCCGCGGATCGCAACCAAGGTTTGTCGCGGCGAATTCCCGTTCGATCGCGCACGGCCAATCGATCTCGTCGAGCGCCGCGCGCGCCAATCGGCAGGCTTCGCGGTCGCGCGGATGGCTTTTGCGGGGACCATCGGCAATCGCAAGGATTCGGGTTGGGCGAATCGGTCGCAGCGCGGCGACGAGCGCTCTGACTCGTTCCGGACGGTTGAAGAGAATCACGACGACCGGGGTCTCGAACCGATCGCTCATCACGCATCGACCTGATCGCGAATGGAGGCTTCCATCACCTCGATTAGCAGGTCCAGGTTGCCGGGGCGGATTGCCACGTTGCGCAAGTGCTGCAAGGCGCTCAGCGACTCGGCCGGGGTGTTGAATGGTCTGAGACGGTATTGCAACCGCGACGCGAGGCTCGGCGCGCGGAACAGCCGCCGCAGCATCACCGGATCGTGGAACCCTCTCATGAGCAGGAGCAGGATCGACCACCGGTCGAGACGATTGTCCAGCTTCAGTTTCGTTCCAATCGAAGGCGGGGGCGCTTGGCCGACGGGGACGAGACCGCGCATGTCAGCCGGGTTCCGGGAGTGTGTGGCCTCTTCGTCGAAGCCCTCGTGGGCGACCAGGTTTACCGGCGAGACCACCGTCAGACCGCCGATCAATGCCAACTGCAGCGACCAGCGCTCGTCCCACGCATTCTGGCCTCCAGCGGCGGCTGACATCCGACGCAGCCGATAGTGCTCGGCGACGAGCGAATCCACTCCCCAGCGCGCGAGGTGACGGTCCAGAACACTTTGCTCGCCTGGCAGCACGACGGCGCGCGCCGCGCGCCAGGCCCGACGCCACGTCGCCCATCCCAACTGAAGGCCGTGCCAGACGAGATGGTGATCGCCGCCGTCTCCGTCCCATCGACCCAGTTCATTGCGGCCGGATATCTGCACGACCGACGGCACGTCCCGGTAGCGCGACAGCATTTCCGCGCACCACTGGAAGAAACTCGGGTCCGGATTGAGGTCGTCTTCCAACAGGATTGCCTCGTCAACCTGCTTGAATGCCCAGTCGAGGCCAGACTCGACTCGCGGGTCGCAGCCAAGGTTCAGGTCGGCGTAATTCCGCACAATCTCGCAGGGCCAGTCGACGCCCGCGATCAGCTCGCGCACCTCGCGGCAGCGGATGACGTCCTCGGGGTGTCCGACTCGCGGACCATCGGCGATCACCAACAATGCCGTCGGTCGCACCTCGGCCAACGCCGAAAGCAACCGGCGCAGCTTCTCGGGCCGATTGAAGACGAACAGTACGACGGGAACCCGGCAACCGTTCATTGTTCGAGCACAGTTCTCACGGCCGCGGCCACGCGATCCAGGTCCCACGTGAGACCGAGCTCGAATGCGGGAACCTCGCGGGCCAGCGACGCTGCCGCCGAAAACCACTGCGTCGGAACGGCCGAACCCGTGGTTCCCTGCCTCGCCGCGAGCATCAGCAATCGGAACACGTCCCTCGGATCGAGCCGCCTTGTCTCGGCTCTCGCGCTCACACCCGCGCGAACAGCAATGATGGCGGCCAACGGCGATGATCGCGAGAACTCGATCTCGCTTGGAATCCTCACGACGGTCTTCCCAATCGGGGTCTTCCCGAGTTCGGGCCAGTTGCGAGCGTCGAGCCTCATCCGGCTATCGGCATTCAACTTCGCCGTCGCAAACAATCCATGAACAAGAGGCGGGCTGGTAGTCGCCGCGTTGCGCGCTTCGACGGTGCAGAGGTCGTCGCTCATGAAAGAGAATCCGGCGCGGGCGCACGCCAGTGACGTCGTCGTCTTGCCGCGACCGCCAATGCCCAGGAACAGAGCGCCTCGCCCGCCAAGGCTGACCGCGGCCGCGTGCAATGTTCGCATCGTGGGGCTGGCAAGCCACGAGGAGATTGCGTGGTGGCCTGGGTGAGCCCGCAGGTCGCCGCTCTCGAGTGCCGCGGGTGAGGCAATCAATGCGAGACGCGAAGGGGGTCCAGGGACGAAGCATTCGACAGTCGAGGGATTGCGGTGGAGCACTGCGAAACTGCCGTCCGCCCCGGCATAGACGCCTGTTGCCAGCTCGCGCCACGGCGCCACGCCAGCCGGGTCCGCCGCCATCGTCACTTCCAACGACGCTGCGCCAGCTCCGGATGCGACGGGCTCGACGGTCGCAAACGCCGAACGGACGCTCTCGAGGCTTTGGTCGCCAGTGACGATCAGCCGGCGGCCGGCTAATTCGACCGCGAACCCGCCGCGTGTGCCGATCACCTACTCAGACTCGGCTTTGCGGTGCGGCCATCCCTTGGCGGTGTCGATATCGTGAATCGGATCCATGGTGATGATGTCCGAGATGTCCTCGTAACGCTCGATCCCGGGCGCGACGAAGGTGTCCGGGAAGATCACCGAGGGGTCTTCGTCGGCCATTTCCGCGGGAAGGTCGTCAGACCGCAGCAGTTTGGCCGTCTCGAGCGATTCGAGAAAACGGCGGGTGGGTTCGGCGGCGTCAGGGCCGAAGCGCGCTGTGACTTCTCCGACCACAGTATTGAATGTCGCGCCGCGTACCATTCGTTGCCACAGCCAGGGACCCAGGCCGGTGAACAGGAACAGGTGGCCCAACTGCGAGTCGATCAGAACTGTTTCCCCATCGATCGTGTCGTGCGGGAAGCGAGCGGTATCCGCGAATAGTGTTTTGTCCATTCGATGTCATACCCGACGTTGGCGAACCAAACTTCACTCGACCAATTCCCTGGTGCGTCCCTATAGCTTAGGATGAATCATCGCCATCGTGCCCAGCTTCCTGCCCTCACCGCTCCAATCAATGCTCCTCCGCGCCGCGCTCGTTGACGGGCCTGCGGCCGTCCATGCCTGGCGAAGCTGGCGTCGCGAAACAGACGTCGATGCGCTCGATCCGGAATCAGCTCGTCTGCTGCCGTTACTGCTTTGGAATTTGCGTCGATCAGGTGCGGACGACCCGGCGCTTGCGCGCTACCACAGTGTCCACAAGAAAACGTGGTACAGAAATCAGCTGAGCTTCGCCGCCTTGACGTCAGTGCTCCGTGTACTGCGCGGTGCCGGGATCGAAACGCTCGTGCTCAAGGGAGTGGTGCTCGCGCTGCATTACTATCCGCAGGTCGGCCTGCGGCCGATGAACGACGTCGACGTGCTGGTCCGGAGCGGGCAATTGGAGTCGGCGCTCCGCGTTCTGCGTGCGACGGGCTGGGCACCGCTCACGTTACCGAACGGACGTGAATTCTCGTCGACGGCGACAAATCTTTATCACTCGTGGGGATTCCGCAACGGTACAACGAGCGAACTCGACCTTCATTGGCATGCCTCCGCCGACGGCTGTCGGTGGGACGCAGATGAGGCGAGTTGGGACGCCTCGGTACCGCTTGTCATCGGCACCGAGGCGACACGCACGTTGGATGCGACGGATTTGCTCCTGAATATCCTGGTTCACGCGTATGCGAGCCACGCACCCGTCATTCGATGGGTTGCCGACGCCGCGATGATCGTGCGTGTGGCGGGCGATGACATCGATTGGGACAGGTTCGCCGATCAGGCGGCTCGCCGGCGTCTGGTCGTCCCCGTGCGCGTGGCGGTGCGATACCTTGACGACAGCGGATTAGTGCCGATTCCGATTCCCACCATTCGTAGATTCGAGGCGACGCGGACCGGCTGGATGGATCGGGCCGAGTACGCGCATCGACAGTCCGCCAGCCCCTACTCTCTGCCCAACAAGATCGCCCGGCTCTGGTTCTGGAACTGGCGTCTTCGCGGCCACGCGCCGTCTCTCTCGGCGGCGATCAGCTTTCCCGGCTTCCTTCGACGGTACGCCGCGCACTGATGCTGCGTGACCTAGTCCGCGCCCTGCACCTCATCCCGCGACGTCGCCGCTGGCAATGGGTCGTGCTGATCCCGCTTGCCCTCGTCGCCGCGGCGCTCGAGAGCATGGGGGCGAGCGTGGTGCTGGCGCTGGGGACGATCGTCGCCGAACCGGGACGCGCCGCCAGTCTGCCCCTCGTCTCGCGCATCGCCTCGTGGTCGCCCCACGCGCCACCGCGAGATCTCATCGTCACGGCCACCGTCGGCGTCATCGTCTTCTATATCGCGCGCGGTCTGCTGCTGACATCGATCGCATGGGTGCAGGAAACGGTCGTCCAGCGAAGCGGGGCGGAGGCCGCACGGCGGTTGCTCGGCTCGTACCTGGCGGCGCCCTACGTATTTCACCTGCGGCGGAACTCGGCCACGCTGATTCAGGCGGCGAGTCAATCGGTCGACGCCGCGTTCTCGTCCGGCCTGGGGTCGGCCGTCAACATCGCCATCGAGGCGCTGACCGTTGTCGGCCTGATCGCGGTGCTCACATTCGCGGCGCCGCTGGTCACCCTCGTTTCTGTCGCATCCATCGGCATCGTGCTGATTGGCCCGCTGCTCGTCACGCGGCATCTAGCCGTGCGCTACGGCACTGAGACCAAACAGCTTCAGGAAGCGCTGCTGCAGGATCTCCAGCAAAGCCTCGGGTCATTCAAGGAAGTCCGGGTGATGGGCGCGCAACGCCATTTCTTGTCGGCCTTCTCCACCCATCGCGAACTGCTTGCGGCGGTCAGGAAGCGACAGGCGACGATGACGACCGCGATGCGCGTATTCGTCGAAAGCACGTTCGTCGTGGCCGTCCTGATGGCGGTGGTCCTGGTGATGGCCCGCGGCGACAGCGGCGGCAGCCTGATCGGGCTGATGGCCATGTACGCATACGTGGGCTTCCGGGTCGTGCCCGCGGCAAACCGGCTGTTGCTCAACTTCGCGACGTTTCAGGCAGCCCGCCCTCACGTCAGGGCACTCTCGAACGATTTCAGCATCCTCGAGCGGCCGAGCGCCTGGCGCGCGGACATGACGCGAACAGGGAAGTTGCCGTTCGTCGACCAAATCGAATTCCAGTCGGTTGGCTATGCCTACGAGGACAGTCGAGGTCCGGCGCTCGAGAACGTGAGTCTGACGATCCGTCGGGGGGAATCGGTCGGCATCGTCGGTGCCACAGGGGCCGGCAAGAGCACGCTCGTCGACATCCTGCTCGGCCTTCTCGATCCGCGTTCGGGCCAGGTTCTCGTCGACGGTCGAGACATCCGCGACGACATCGCAATGTGGCAGCAGCGCATCGGCTACGTGCCACAGGGATTCGCCCTGCTCGATGACACGCTGCGGCGGAACGTCGCGTTCGGACGTCCCGATAGCGACGTGGACGATGCCGACGTGGACTCGGCGTTGCGTCTCGCACATCTCAGCGAATTCGTCGCGTCGCTCCCTCGCGGCCTCGATGCGCGCCTTGGCGAACGGGGCGTCCGATTGTCCGGCGGCGAACGGCAGCGCGTCGCGATTGCCCGTGCCCTGTACCACAAGCCGGACGTACTCGTCTTCGACGAGGCGACGTCAGCCCTCGATCAGCAGACCGAACAGGCGATCATCCGCGCGATCGACGAGCTTCGCGGCGTCAAGACTCTCGTCGTGGTGGCCCATCGCTTGTCGACGGTGCGAGGGTGCGATCGGCTCGTGTATTTCGAGGATGGCCGCGTCACCGGAGAAGGGAGCTACGACGAGCTACTGCAGCGCCACCGGGCGTTCCGCGGCATGGTCTCGGCCGGTATCCGTTGACGCCCCTTCACGCCTCCGTTCGCAGCGGGCTTCCGGCGATGCGTTCCCTCGCCGATTCGCGTTTGCCGTTGATCGGAACCAGCTTGGCCGCGCTGCCGAGACCGAAGGGCGGCATGCCGCTGTAGATCGTCTCGTACTCGCCAGCGCGCACCTGGTAGGTTTCGTGCCAGATGCCGACGTCGTCCCGGCTGCCGCCAATCTTCTTGTTGAAGGCCACCCAGGCCGGCCAGTGCAGCTTGTCCCTGGTCCGCGCATAGGCCTCGAGATGCTCGAAGGACCGCCAGTACTGCACGATCACCTTGATCCCGACGATGTGACCGAGGAAGCCGCTTTCGGGATGTTGCTCCAGCTCTTTCAGCATCGGAGCCATCGCCATGAACACCGGCAGCCACTTGTGGATTTTCCACAGCTTGTTGACCCGCATGCCGATCAGGAACACGACGAAGTCGCCTTCGATTTCAGCCGTCATGCGGGTTGGGATTACTTTCGCCATGGTCGCTCTCCCTGAGCGCCTCTATGAGTCACCGCAAAGCCCACAAGCGCGGGGCGTTCGTGATCTCGAGTTGAGGCGCGCGCGGAGTGTAGCGCCACTGTGTGGGTGCACGCCAACGGGGATTCCCAGTGGCGAAGGCTTGGGTTTCGTTGCATCATATTCAGGAACTGCTGAGCCACGCGGACTCGAGAATCACGAGCGTCCTGCCTGCACTCGCGTCGGCAAGCGGCTGAAGACTGAGACATCGATCTCACGTGCGCGTGTAGCTCAGGTGGATAGAGCATCCGCCTCCTAAGCGGAAGGCCCCCAGTTCGAGTCTGGGCACGCGCACCACACCTATCTATTCAATTAACCGTTGGTTGCGACTGCGAGTCGATCGCCTGGACGGCGGTTGCGGTGTGGCAGTTCCTTCGTAAGCGTTCACCGCCGCGGACCCACATGACCGTAGTCAAACCGTCCAACGACGCGGATCAAGGCCACTCCAACGTCATAATCGCTGAGTCGGTCAAGGCGCTTGAGCTTGGATCATTTGTAACTGATGCGCGAATCGGGTTGACTTCGACCGCCGCGCTCCCTACTCTCGGCCTCGCGTTCTTCGTGACAAATCTGCAGCGCGTTCTCTCGCAATCTCGGAAGCTATCAGTTGATCGAGGAACAGCGCGACCAGAGTCGAGGAGGCCCACCATGCGCCGAACCCTTGCACCTATCGTGTTCGCACTGATCGGCGTGTTCACAGTGGCGGCTGTGGCAAATGCGACGCCACTCCTCACGAACGGCAGCTTCGAGTCGGGGCTGACTGCGTGGACCGTCGTGGATCAGGCCGAAGGCAGTGGGTCGTGGTTCAGCCAGACGGGAACAGCCAGTCCATCGAACTTGTTTGACGTACCGGCGCCTCCTGATGGCAGCTTTGCGGCCATGACCGATCAGTTCGCGCCTGGTTCGCACGTCCTTTACCAGGACTTCGTCGTGCCCGCCGACGTCACCAGCGCCAGTCTGTCGTTCGACTACTTCATCAACAATTCGAGCGGCACGTTCGTCACGCCGAATACTTTGGACTTCAACCTGGGCGCGGCGAATCAGCAGACGCGGGTCGACGTCATCACGACGTCGGCAGATCCGTTCAGCATCGCGCCCGCCGACGTGCTGCTCGCATTGCTGGCTCCGAACGCGAACACGGCCGCGTATCAGGCGTTTGCCACGAGTCTTACCCCATTTCTCCAGGCGCACGAGGGCGAGACGTTGCGGCTGCGTTTTGCGGAGGTCGACAACATAGGCAACTTCAACATGGGCGTGGATGCGGTCAATCTCCAGGTCAATGCCGTGCCTGAGCCGACGTCCGTCGCGCTACTCGGCCTCGGTCTCGCCGGTGTGGCCGCTCGACGCTGGCGGCAGCGGAAGCAGTCGTAGCGCGATCGTCGCGACTCGATTTCAGAAGGGCCGTCGCGAGACGGCCCTTCCTGCGTACGACGGTATCTACTTGTCGGGCGGGGGCTGGTGGTCGACTTGCTGGTCGTGGCCTTTGCCACGGGGATTGCCACGGGATCCGTGATCGACGGTGACAGACTGCGTCGGTTCCTTCTGGGACTCTTCAATTGGTGCGGATTTGAGACGATCTGAAACAGTCAACACAGGATGGTGCGCGCTCTCCTAACTGGAAGCCCCGGTCGAGTCAGGGCACGCGCACCACTTCGAGTGAGGCGGGGCTGCAGGAGTGCCGCGGTGCTGCAGGGAGCACCGCACTGCGGCACTGCGGCACTGCTGCACTGCGGCACTGCAGCACCGTTGCACTGTTTTATTCGTCGCAGCGTGTCGCAGCGTTTTCGAGCGGTCCCCCAGGCACGCAGGGGACAGCTTTCAGGTATTCGTAGACGGCGCGGAGCCACCGCTCCGTGCCGTAGCGATACGAGGGCCACGGCATCACGATCAACGTGTCGGGGTTGCCGACGATTGGCGGCAGTTCCTTGAAGTCGCGCCCCTGGCGAATCACCCGCACGAACTGCTCGAAGGTGAGACCGGCCGGTCGTCCGCTCGCGTCAGGCGTCAGGTTGCGGCTGAAGACGGGACCGAAATTCTGTCCGCCGGCGAGATAACGCTCCGCGAGAGGAATGGCATTGCCGGATTCGTCGGTGTCCGGCCCATTGTGGCAACCGATGCAATCGCTGACGCCGTTGACGTAGTAACTGCCCTCGTACACCCGGCTGGGATTCTTGCCCTGGAGATGCAACGTGATCTCCGGCGGGACCGCACGGCGGCCGGCCTGGACCTCGCTCGAACCACCATTGCCCTGGCCGTTGCCCTGCCCCTGCCCTTGGACGGTCACTTGCGCGCTATAGAGCACGAGCACCGAGACGCACAGCAACGCGAGAACGATCGCAGTCCGCTTCATGGTCCACTCCACGTTTGACATCCGGCAGCCGATTCAATCTGGTCACAGAGACCAACGAGATTCCGGCGCCATCCTACACTGGAAAGGCCGATGCGGTTCTTCCCGAACAGGTAAATTCGAGAGCACACTGCGGCCGATCGACAGACGCTATGGCGTTGGCCGGCGTGAAATTGGTCCCGACCCCAATGTTTTCCAGCGGGTGAGACGGACGTGTGCTTCGAGGTCGGTGGCGACGCGCAGGCCACTCTCGACCGCGCCGTTCATGAATCCTTGCCAGTTCTCGCTCGTGTGCTCGCCGGCGAAGAAGACACGGCCGAAGGGAAGGCGGAGCAGTGGCGCGTCCAGCGGATCGAAGTCCGGCCCGAAGACCGCGTAGCCGCCGCGCGCCCAGGGATCTGCCTCCCAGTCGACGACGCGTGCAAGGCGGGGGAGTGTCGCCGGACGCCCCAGCCAGTGCAGGTGCCGCATGATCCCAGGCACGCCTTCGGATGCCACGAGAGCGCGGAGCTGCGCGCTCGACGACCCGCCGGCGAGGAACGTCAGATCGCTGCCGCCGCGCACCTCCTCGCACGACTCCCAGACGGCGCCGACCGGGAGATTAGTGCCGAAAGCGTTCGGGCGGTCGCGACGTCGCCACCATGGCTTGTCGGATCGCAGAAACACTTTCGTCGCCGGACCGCTCGTCAGGTTCGAGAACGCGCGACGCTGTGCGCCGGCCAGCGGCGGCGTGAATGACCATTCGAGGAGCACCGGCATCGGCACCGTGCACACGACGAAGTCGGCTTCCACGCCAGCCCGCCGACCATGCTGATCCTCGACCAGGAGACGCACGCCATCCGCATCCTGGTGCACCGCGGCCACGGCATGCCGAAACCGGATCGTGAGATGTGCGTCGTGGACGATCGCCTCCAGCAGGCGATCGTTGCCGCCCTCGACGCGGAACATCTTTTGGCGACCCAGCGATCCGGATTCGCTCGTCTGCTCGACAATCACTAACCCAGACAGCCGATCGGGATCAGCGAAGTAATAGCCGCGCAGCGCCTCCGCCAGCGCGCGCACGTTCCAACGCGCCTGGGCTCGATCCAGGATCGCGGCGAGCGATTGGCGCGCAATTTCAACAGCCGCTGCCGACGTCCGATCGGATCCCGCCGCGCGGAATGCGGCAATCGCGGGGGCCAGGTCACGTTGCAGCTGACGCCAGACGATCGTCTGCGATCGCATCACCCTCACCCGGCCGCCGTTCGACAGGGCAAGGCCGAATCCGCCCCGAAGGACCCGCCGCAGCGGCAGGCGCAGCGTTCGTGTCAGGCGGATGAGCGCCTCGTGTTCGGCATCGATGAACTCGCCGCCGGCTTCTGCGTGAAGTGGCGGGAACACGCCGTCGCGAAGCGTCCAGACGCGTCCGCCGACGCGGTCGCGAGCCTCGAAAATCGTCACGTCAGCCCCTCGCCGCGTCAATTCTCGTGCGGCGACGAGTCCGGCCAGACCGGCGCCGACGACCATGATGCGGCAGCCGCGAAGGGTTGACACGGTGCGGGACGAGGAGTGGGTAGGAGAGGGCACGGCGACGGCCGGAAGCGTCCGGCTCGGAACTAGGGTAAACTAGTGCGTTTCCAGGGAGCTAGCCGCCGGCCGCCATGAAGACTGCAGAACGTCATCGTCTCAAGCACAACGAAGTCGCTGATACCGTCCAGGATGTCTGGGCAGGCGTCCAGACGAACCGTCGCTCGCTTGTCGCGGGGCTCGCCATCGTCCTTGTCCTGGTCTCGTCGGTTGGCGCATGGACGTACTACCGCGGACAGCGGAACGGCAAAGCCTCGGCGCTCCTCGGCGAAGCCATGATCCTGGCGGACACTCCCGTCGTCGACGCCACCGCGCCCGGGCAGAAGACGACGCCTCCGCAGCCGAAAACGTTTCCCAACGAGCGCACCAAGCTGGAAGCGGCGTTTCCCAAGTTCCTGGCTGCCGCCGACGCCTATCCCGACACCACCGCCGGTATCGCCGCGCGGTACCACGCGGCAGCGACGTTGGCTGCGCTCGGACGACAGGCCGAGGCCAGGCAGCGCTACGCGGAGGTCATCGATCGTGACGGCCGAGGAGTGTACGGCAAGATGGCCAAACTGGGGCAGGCCGAGCTCAACGTCCAGGAGAAGCAATACGACCAGGCGATCGCTACATTGCGCGAGCTGTCATTGGACACGAAGGGCGACGTGCCCGTCGACGCCGTGCTGTCGCAGCTTGGTGCCGCCTATCTAGCTGCCGGCAAGAAGGCCGAGGCGCAGCAGACATTCCAGCGCATCACCACGGAGTTCGCCGCATCACCGTACGCGGCAGACGCCCGCAAGCAGCTCGACGTGTTGAAGGCGACGAGCTGACGCAATCAGCACTTTCAGAACGACCGCCCCAGACGCACGTACACTTCCCGGCCGTTTCGAAGCACCCCCGCGCCGTCGTGCCCCCAGGCGGCCCCGACCGTCCACGTCAGCGGTAATCCGAATCCCGCGATCACATTGGCGGAGAGCTCGACGCCGATGCCGGTCTTGCGATCCGCCCATCGCGATGATCCAGTCCAGGCGTTCCCGACATCGGTGAAGACCGTGGTGTGGAGCGACCGCAGAAAGATCGGCCAGGTACCGAGGCCGCGTTGCGGCCACACCAAGGGCACCCGCAGTTCCGCATTCATCAACATCACCCTGGTGCCGCTCACCACATCGTCGTCGAAGCCGCGGAGCAAGCTGATGGCGTCGCTGCCGAACACGCCGAGCGCCTGGTTGCCATCGGCGCCGCCAAGCCGGAAGATGCGGCGCACATCGCGATCCCCGCTCGACATCGCACCTGCGAGACGGAGCGCCACGACGCTCTGTCTCGGCAGCGGCACGTACGCCCGTCCGTCGAGCGTGACGGCGTCGGATCGGCCGTCGGATCCCAGGGCGGGTAGAAAGACCTCAGTGGTGACACCGAGCCCCACGCCACCTTCAGGGCTGACCGAATATCCGTAGGTGTGCGCCGTGAACAGCGTCCATGCCGCCTGCAGCCCCGATCGATCGACGCGCTGATCCAGGGGCGCCGTGGCGGTAGAGACCCGTTCGGCGTGATACGTGCCGGTGAGCGTTTGCGTCCAGCGGACACGCCGCATCGCCCGGTAGACACCGGCGTCGAACTGCTGTTCGCGCTGAGCGACCGGGATCAGCGCTCCCTCCGTGGTGACGGCCCTGAACAGCGAGGTCTGATCGCGAAACGCGACATATGGCGTTACCTGCCAGCGTTGGTACACGTACGACGCGGACCAGTCGGGGCGCGATCGAGGCGCGAGACTGCGGCCCTCCTGGGGCGCCTGCGGACTGGCGTCGAGCGCGTCGCCCTCGTTGAGTGCCCACGTGGCGTCCAGCAGAATGGCATGCCGGCCGAGCACGTCGAACCCGGCGGCCGTGGCGCCAAGGCGCCACCGTCCGTCGCGACGATCGATCAGCGGCAGCCACCCCTGCGGAAACACCGTGGGCCAGGGACGGTACGATCGCGCGGCGCTGAGGTTTGCACTCTCATCTTCCGACGCAAGGCGGCCGTCTGCCAGCTCCGAACGCGTCGCGTTCGTCAACGATCGCTCACTGGTGTCGACCGCCGTCGCGCGGTCGGCAGCAAACAGATCGAATCCGTCCGCGGTGTAGCCGACGAACAGCACGCGGCCATCGGACGCGATCGCCGGACTCCGCGCTCCACCAGCGGGGCGGACGACGAGCGCCGGCTCCTCCAACCGATCGCGCGACGTCGTCACGTAAATCGCGAACGGGCCGCCGGCTCTGTCTGATGCGAAGAGGATCGCCGAACCGGAGGCATTCCATTCAGGGGTGACGTTCCGCCCCGCCGGGGATGTCGCGATGACGGTAGCATCACGCAGATCGGCGCCGACGACGACGATTTCGGAAGGCGCACCACGGCGGCGCCGTTCAACCGCGATGTGCCGGCCGTCCGGCGAGAAGCGCGGCGACGCGAACACGTCGCCCTCGTCACCAAGCGTGGCCAGGGCCTCGAACTGGTCTGACGAGACCGGGGTGTGCCCTCGGAGGAGCGGCCCGGCATCCAGGAGGACGAGCTGCCGCGAGCCCGACTCGATGCGAACGGCGATCAGTCGCCGTCCATCAGGAGAGAGATCGGGATCGGCCAGCCGCGCATGTCGCGTGAGACGGCGGACCCGCCGGCGACTCAGGTCGATGGCGTAGAGATCGCTCTGAAGGCCGGCGCCTCGAACGATCTCGAGCTGGTCAAAGATGAGCGATTCACCGCGAATGGTCAGGCCCGTTCCGCCGAAGCGAGAGGCGATGCGCTCAGGCTCCGTGCTATTCGGCGCCAGGCGATAGACAGCAGGGAATCGATGCGGATCCGACGCGCTGAACCAGATCGATCCGTCCGGCGCAATGCGCGGCGTACGGACGGTGAACCCTCTGTGCGTCAAGCGACTGGCGTAATCGCTGGAAGTCCCGGCGGTAAGCGTGCGACTCCACTCGCCGAATTCTTCCCACAGAGCTCCGAGCGACTTGTCGTAGACGACGCGGAACGCGCCGGACGTGAGATAGGGGAGACGTCCTGCCGTGCGCGTGGCCAACGCCTCCAACCGATCGCGGCCGTAGCGCTCGACGAGGAACTCGTGGAACAACGCTCCGTACGCGTACCACCCCTCGCCGTTCGGCCAGTCGACGAGCCCGCCGTTCACGCGATCGAGCGGCTCGATGCGATTCGAGCGGACCGCTGTGGTGACGACCTCCCTGAAATCGCCAGCGTGCAGCCGTCCCTGGCCGTTTTCGCTCTCGACGAGCGTGGCCAATCCCTCGATCTGCCACAGCGGCAGTGTTAGATTCGGAAAGGCGAGGATAGTGCGCCCGAACACGGCCTTTGCGGCGCGCGCCCAGCCTTCCGACCGATCGAGATGGCGGATGTGCGCATACTCGTGCGTGAAGACGTACTCGAGCCAGTCGTCAGTGTTGCCGATCGTCTCGACGCCGGTCGGTGGCGTGGCGTCAATCTGAATGGCGTTCCATGGCACGACGGTGGCACTGCCATTCGCGTAGTCGTTCTGATCGACGAGGACGATATGCGTGCGTCGCCCTGGCATGGCCGTCCCGGTTCCGGCCACACTGTCGTGAACCCGCTCGGCAATCTGCGCCAAACGTGACGCAAGCCGCTCCTCTCCCCGATGAAAGTGAATGACGAAATGGGGCGAAGCGAGGGACTTGAAGGAGAACGCCGGATCGTATGGGCCTGCGCTCGCCGCGACCGTGACCGACCAGAACACTGCCGCCAGCATCAGCCGGCGAGCGGTCACGACTCCAGATCCTTTTTCAGCTCCGCGAGAAGCGTGAGTGCCTCGAGTGGCGTACAGCGATCGACGTCGAGCGCCCGCAATCGCGCCGCCATGCGATCGTCGCCGGCGGGCGCGAACAGCGGCAGTTGCTCGGCCGGCGTCCGTCCCGATCCCGTGACCGAGGGTCGGCCGCCGCGTGCCAGTTCGTCCTGCTCCAGGCCTGACAGGATTTCCCGCGCGCGGTCGACGACAGACGGCGGCAGCCCGGCAAGGCGCGCCACCTGGATGCCGTAGCTGCGATCGGACCGGCCCGGCAGGATCTTCCGCAGGAACACGATGTCGTCGTGATACTCACGCGCCGTGACATGAAAGTTGATCACGCCGGGGATCGCATCGGCCAGGTCGGTCAGCTCGTGATAGTGCGTTGCGAACAGGGTTTTCGGGCGCGCGCGCGCATTCGTGGCGAGATATTCGGCTACCGCCCACGCGATGCTCAGACCGTCGAACGTGGCCGTGCCGCGGCCGATTTCGTCCAGCACGACGAGGCTTCGCGACGTGGCGAGGTGCAGGATCGTCGCCGTCTCCTGCATCTCCACCATGAATGTCGAGTGCCCGCGAGCGATGTTATCGGAGGCGCCGACGCGCGCGAAGACGCGATCGACCAGCGCCAGCTTGGCTTCCCGCGCTGGCACGAACGACCCCGCCTGCGCCATCAGGCAAACGAGTGCGGTCTGCCGAAGATATGTGGACTTGCCACCCATGTTAGGACCGGTCAGGACCACCAGTTGATGGCTGGTCGAATTCAGCGTGATGTCATTCGGGACGAACGCGTCGCTCACGTGCCGCTCGACGACGGGATGACGACCGTCCGCGACGAGCATCTCGTCACCGTCGTGCACGTGCGGCTTCGTGTAGTTGCCGACCGCGGCGGCCTCGGCCAACGCGGCGAGCACGTCGGCCGCAGCGACAGCCCGCGCGGTCGCCTGGATCGCGCCGGCCACCGACGTGACCTCGGCCCGCAACGTCTCGAACAGCTCGATTTCGCGCTCGAGAATCCGCTCGTCGGCCCCGAGCACTTTCTCTTCGTAGTCCTTGAGTGCCGGGGTGATGAACCGCTCGCCGCCGGCGATCGTTTGCTTGCGCAGGTAGTCGGACGGCACGTTGTGCAGATTCGCCTTCGAAATTTCGATGTAATAGCCGAAGACGCGATTGAAGCGAATCTTGAGCGACGCGATGCCGGTGCGCGAGCGCTCGGCCTGCTCCATCTCGGCGATCACCTGCTTGCCGGAGCGGCTGACGTGTCGCAGGTCGTCGAGCTCGCGATCGATCCCGTCCCGAATCATGCCGCCGTCACGGGCGAGGGCCGGCGGTTCGTCCACGAGTACTGCCTCGAGCCGCGCTCTCAGCTCGGGCAGATCGTCGAGCTGCGACGCGAGACTCGTAATCAGCGGCGCCTGCAGCAGTGCGATCAGCGTGCGGGCCCGCGGGACGGCGCCGAGCGACGCCTTCAATCCCGCTAGATCCCGAGGCCCGGCGACGCCGAGAGCAGCGCGCGCGACGAGGCGCTCCAGGTCGTGCACGGGCTTGAGCGCTTCCCGCACCTTGGCGCGCTCGATGCCGTGGAACGCCAGCTCCTCGACCGCATCCAGCCGGTCGCGGATCGGCTCGAGTGCGACAAGCGGCCGGAGCAGCCACGAGCGCAGGAGGCGGCCGCCCATTGGCGTAATCGTCAAATCGAGTTCGTCGAGCAGGGATCCAGCACGGCCGCCTTCGGCCCCCTCCACGATTTCGAGATGCTTCAGGGTTACCGGATCGACCAGCAGATGGTCGGCCTGCTCACGTAAGTGGACGGTCGTCACGTGAGCCAGATCGGCTTTTTGGGTCTCGCGCAGATAGCTGACGAGGGCTCCAGCGGCCTGCGTGGCTGCGGGACGGCTCTCGAGACCGAAACCGTCCAAGCCGCGGGTGTGCAGCTGCTCGGTCAGGACACGCCGCGCTGCTTCCGCGTCGAAGTGCCACCCTTCGATCACAGTGACCGGAATCGCCGCGAACGCGACCTCAGGCAGCAACGCGGCGACATCGAGATCCGATGGCACCACCAACTCGCGCGGCCGCAGCACCTTGAGCTCGTCCTGCAGCACCTGCCAGCGCTCGGTGCCTGCATACTCGGCTGCCGAGAAGTCGCCCGTGGTGACATCGATCAGCGCCGCACCGACCCGGCCGTCCCCGTCCGGCCCCAGCGCCATCAGGAACGCCGGCTCACGCGCGTCCAGATAGTTCGCGTCGAGCAGGGTCCCAGGCGACACCACGCGGACGACCTCGCGGCGGACGACGCCTTTGGCTTTCCGGGGATCTTCGACCTGCTCGCAAATCGCGACGCGATATCCCTTGCGCACCAGGCGCGCAAGGTAGCCGTCGACGGCGTGAAACGGAACGCCGCACATCGGAATCGATCCGCCGGAGGAATCCTTCGAGCGTGAGGTCAGCGTCAGGTCGAGGGCGCGGGCGGCGACGAGTGCATCCTCGAAGAACATCTCGTAGAAATCGCCCATGCGGAAGAACACGATGGCGTCGCGGTATTGCCGCTTGGCATCGTGGTACTGACGCATCGCCGGCGTGAGCGCACTGGTGCGAACAGCCGTTGCCGGCGTGTCGTTCGAGGGAACGGCCATCAGATTCGGAACAGGCGAGGCAGGACTGCACGGCAGTATAGGAGCCGCTCTCCGGGCCAGTCAAGCCATTGACCGCGTTGACTTTTTGGTCCGCGGCCACTACAAGAGGATTCGGTGATCACTCTCGCGCTCGACACCTCGACGGCGGCCGGCAGCATCGCCGTGCGGCGCAACGGCACGACGATCGTGTCGCGCACCGGCGACGGCAGCCGTCCGCACGCGACGAGACTTCCAGGCGATCTCGTCGACGCGCTCGGTGAAAACAATCTCACCCTCGACGACGTGACACTCCTCGCGGTGGGTCTTGGCCCCGGCGCATTCACCGGCCTGCGCGTTGGCCTCGCGACGGTGCAGGGACTTGCATTTGCACGTCAACGGCCGGTGGTTGGTATCTCCGCCTTTGATGCGTTGGCCAGCGCCGCCGCGCCCGAAGCCGATGAGATCGCGGTCTGGCTCGACGGCGCCCGCAAGGAAGTGTTTGCTGCGCGCTATCGGCGCAGCGACACGGCGCCGTTTGGCGTCGAGATGCGGGCCGATCCAATTTCCGCGACGCCGGAGGCCGTGTTGAGCGAGTGGGCGCGGTATCGCTGGCCTCGTCCCGCAGTCTGGGTCGGGGAAGGGACGGCACTCTATCGGGACGTGCTCGTCGCGCACGTTCCTGATGCGCCGGTTCACACGATCGACGTGCCGCGTGCCGAGATCGTCGCCGGCCTCGCGGAACGGGCCGCTGCCGCCGGGCTCGCCGTGCCGCCGCACGCGCTGCGTCCCGTCTACGTCCGGCGCCCGGACGCGGAGCTTGCGCGCGACCGCGCCGCTGCGGCCTCAGGGCAGGCGTGACGTGATGCCTGCCAAACCGATTCACCCCGTGCAGGTCGAACGGCTGAAAGGAGCGGCCGATCTCGACGGCGTGACGGCCGTGGACGACGTGTCGTTCGAGCGGCCGTGGACCCGCGCGATGTACGAAGCCGATCTCGAAAACCCGTCCGTCACCCGGATCCATGTGATCCGCACCGCGGAGTTCCCCGTTGCAGGGTATTGCGCAGCCTGGCTCCTGGCCCCGGAGCTTCACATCAACAACGTCGCAATTCGGCCCGAGTGCCGGCGGCAGGGACTGGCCACATTTCTGCTTGAGCGGGTGCTCGACGCGGCCATTGCCGAAGGGGCGACGCGGGCGACCCTGGAAGTGCGGCGATCCAACCACGCTGCGCGTGCCTTGTACGAGGGGCTGGGGTTCCGGGTACGCGGAGTAAGACGGGACTACTACACCGATCCCGTCGAGGATGGACTGATCCTGTGGCGCGAGCCTGCACAGACTGCGGCCCTCGACGGACAAACGGCTTGAAGGCTCCGTGACCTTGTAGTACGGTTGTCACATGTCGGTCGACTCGTGGGTTGGCCGACGGCGTCACGGTTCTTTCCCACAATGCAAGGAGGCGGCGTTATGGCTGTCGACACGCACGAATTGAGGGAGCGCCTCATCCAGCAGGACCACGAGTTTCGCGACCTCGCGGCCCGGCATCACGACCTCGACACGCGGCTCCACGAACTTTCCTCCCGGCACTTCCTGACAGAACCTGAACAACTCGAAGAAACGCAGCTGAAGAAGCAGAAACTTCGGCTGAAAGACAAGATGGAAGATATCGCGCGTCGCTATCAGGCGTAGCCCTGACGGCGCGGACCGTCTGCCCCAAGGCCACAACGGGCATGGGTGCCCGTGTGCGCGCGACGGCCGAGCGAGGAAGGGCCCTGCGTCGACAGGGCCCTTCGTGTTTTTCACGCGACGTTACAATCTGAAAATGCGAATCGACCCCGCTGGGTGGCCGTTCATCGCGGGCAGCGCGATTCTCGCAGGCGTTTCGTACGCTCTGGGCGCCCTCCTGGTCGCCCTCGTCCTGCTGATCTTGACGGCGTTTTTTGTCTTTTTCTTTCGCGACCCCGAGCGGTTGACGACCGCTGGACCGGATGACGTCGTTTCACCAGCCGATGGTCGTGTAATGATCGCTGCCGATGCGGAAGCGGCGGCCTCCCCTCCGGGCAGTTGGCATCAGATCAGCATCTTCCTGTCGCCAGCGGACGTCCACGTCAACCGTATTCCGGTCACTGGCGTCGTGACACGCGTGACGCGGATCATCGGCGTCTTCCTGCCGGCGTATCGTCCGGAGGCGGCGAGCCGAAACGATCGGACGGAGATCTGGATCGATCGGGGCGGCCAGACCGTCATCTGCCGGCAGGTCGTCGGCATTCTGGCGCGCCGCATCGTGTGCCGCGTGAAGGAGGGGCAGCCCGTCACGGCGGGCGAGCGCTACGGCATCATGAAGTTCGGATCCCGAATCGACCTGTTCCTCCCGCCGGGATCGACGATGCTGGTGCGGGTGGGCGATCGCGTGCAGGGCGGCGTGACGCGTCTGGCGACGCTGCCGGCGGTGCAGCCCGTCCTTTCACATGCCGCGCGGGACTTCAGCCCCGCCTGAGCGTCACATGTAGGGCGGGGCGGCGGGGCTTCAGCCCCGCCGTGACCGTCGCATGTGCCGCCGCACCGGGCGGACCTGAAGGTCCGCCCTACAGGTGGGATCAGAGAGAGCAAGATGGTGAGATCAGAAAGAGCAGGATGATGGAATCAGGATCTGGCCTGCGGCAATGGCCGCAACCCGCGCGGCCGCCCGAACCCGCAGCGCCGAGGCAACCGCGACGCGGCGTCGCCCTGCTGCCGAGCCTGTTTACGCTCGGCAACATGTTCTGCGGGTATGCCTGCGTGATCTATGCAATGCGCGGCGAGTACGATACGGCCGCGCCGTTCATTGGCATTGCGATCATCCTCGACATGCTGGACGGCCGGATCGCCCGTCTCACCGGCACTGCCAGCGAGTTCGGCGTGCAGTTCGACTCGATGGCCGACGTCATCTCGTTCGGCATGGCGCCGGCGGCCCTGACCTTTGCGTGGGGATTGAGCTCGCTCGGACGGCTCGGCTGGGCGGCAGCCTTCCTCTTCGTCACCGGCGCCGCGCTGCGCCTGGCGCGCTTCAACATCCAGACGGGGAGTGCCGACAAACGATTCTTCGTCGGCTTGCCGAGTCCGGCGGCGGCCGGCGTGCTTGCGTCGACGGTGTACGCCTATCCGAACGGCCTGACCAATCCGCAATGGTCGCTCCCCGCGATCGCGCTGGTCGTCGTCCCCGCGTTGCTGATGGTGAGCTCGTTCCGGTATCGAAGCTTCAAGACCTTCGACCTGCAGTCGCGCCGGCCGTTCAGGATCCTGTTGTTCTTTGCGTTGCTGATCACGGCCATCGTGACGCATCCGCAAATCGTCCTGGTGGTGCTGGCCTATCTGTATTTGATCTCACCGCTGATCGGCGCGATCCTCAACCGCGTCCGGCGGAAGTCGCCGGCGGCGCCGGAAGCGTAATCGTCACCGTCGTGCCGCGGCCTTTCGCACTCGAGACCTCGATTGTCCCACCGTTGAGCTCGACGTTCCGTTTCGCGATCGTCAGTCCCAGTCCGGTTCCGGTCGCCTTCGTCGAAAAATAGGGCTCGAAGAGGCGCGAGAGCGCCTCCTTGTCCATACCGACGCCCGTATCTTCGATCTCAATCACCGCGCCGCCGCCGGCCGGACGCGTCGCGATATCGAGCCTGCCGCCACCGCGCATCGCGTGAAGAGAGTTCTCGATCACGTTGACGAGCGCGCGTCCCAGCAATCCACGGTCTGCGTCCAGGACCGGCACGTTCGCTGCCTGATGGACCTCCAACCGGACGTTCTCGGGCAAACCCGAACGATACGGTGCGACGACCTCGTCGATCACTTCGTGCAGCACCGTGGGGGCGGGACGCGCGACGGGCGACGACGCGAAGCTCGAGAACTCACTGGCGATCTGACGAAGCATCGAGACCTGCGAGAGGATGGTGTGGATGCAGCCGTCGAGTACGGCACCGAGCGGCCGCCCCGCATCTTCGTGGACGCGCCGCAGGTGCTCGGCCGACAACTGGATGGGCGTCAGCGGATTCTTGATGTCGTGTGCGACCTGTCGCGCCATGTCGGCCCAGGCGGCCAGACGGTTCGTGCGTTCGAGCTCACCTCGCTGACGCTTGAGGTCGGCCGCCATCTGGTTGAAGGCCTCGACCAGGCGGCGCAGCTCGTCGGCAGTCGCGATGTGGACGCGCGCATCGAGATCGCCGCGCGCGATGCGCCGCGACGCACGCGTCAGGCGGTTCACCGGATCGGCGATGCGCTCGGCAACGAAATAGCCGATCGCCGCACCGAGCGTGATGAACAGCATCGCCGCGAGGGTAACGCGACGGTCCAGCGCTTCGATCTCATCTTCGATCTCCTGCTGACGAAGCGTCAGCGGTACCGTCAGGATCGCGCCCGTCTCGCCGTCGCGAACCGGGACCGCCGCGACGGTGTATTGCAGGCGACCCAGCTGTTCGTCACCGACGTAGCTTGCCTGTCGCTCGAGCGTGATGGCCCGCGCGACCTCCGCGGGCGTCCGGATCGGCAACAACCCCGATGCGAACAGGTCCCGCTGACTGGTGGCGATCAGGCTGCTGTTCACGAAGACATTGACGTCCTGGTCGATGATGCGGCTCACCGACACCATCACGTCGTCGGTGAGGATCGCCTGATCGCTTCGATCCCGGCGCTGTTGCGAGACCACTGTCTCGATGACGCGCCGCGCCGCCGAGGCCGTGCGGACCGCGCTGTCTTCGAGCCCTTCACGGAGTTGCGCCGCGACATAAGCGCGGGTGACGAATGCCAGCGCCAGTACTGGAACGACAGACGCGGCAACGAAGAGCAGGAACAACTTCCGGTAGAAGCTCTGTCGAATCTCGCGAAGCAGCGCCCTGCCGGTGACCGGATGCCGGCCGGAAAGGCGCCCGAGAACGCCGAGGCCGATGAGCAGTACGACGAAGGTCGCGGCGGCGAGCGTACAGATCTCCGCCATCGCGACGCCGTGCTCGAGCGGCCGCGGTACTTCGTAGCCGATGGCGTAGATGCCCGCGCGATCGTTGCTGAGGAAGACGCGATAGTGCCGATCGCCTCGCACGAGCTCGGCCCAGAACGGCTGGCGGTCGGCGCGAAACAGTCGAATCAGGAGGTCCTGGCTGATCGGCCAGGCGGTGCCGGCGGTCGGGTATACAGGGGTGCGCCCCCAACCGTAGACCGCAAATCCAATCTCGCGCCCGTACGTGCGCTCCGCGGCGTGGAGCGTCGGTCTGAAGAGCGCGGCATAAGGATCCTGTGCCGCGACAAACGGGAGCGTTCCGTAGTCGAGGACAACGTGCACGAGCAGCACGCCGATCCGATGCAGCGCACCGCGTTGGTCACGCTCGCAGAGTGCGCGCCCGGCGTGCAGGAGCACGTGCTCGTCGGTCGCGGCGAGGGCCTCCCCGAAAACATCCCACGAGCAGCCCGCCTCCACCGGCCGGTCAGAGGCAAGGAACTCGGACGGCAGATTCAGAGCGAAGCGGCTGACGAGCCCGCCGTCCGGTGCGTAGAGCTCGACCGACGATGTCAGCCGCTGCCGGCCAAGCTCGGTTTGCGACCAGAGGAAATAAGCGCGATCGGCGTCCGGCGGCCCTGCAGGCGGTTCCGGATCGACATCGAACTGTCCCGCCAGGGCGGGCACGCGGTCGAGCTCGTCGAGCGACCGTCGCAACAGCACGCGAAGCTCGGTGCGATGGTTCAGGACCTCGGGGGTGTACTCGGCGACGATCTTGCTGCCGAGCGCCGTCTCCTCCAGCGCGACAATCACCGGATAGAACGCCAGCGACGGAAGCAACAATGCGAGATACCCGAGGACCAGCCGCAACGCCTGCGAGGCGTGACGGAACCGCGGAAAGATCCAGCGCGCGAGTGCGCCCGCGAAGACTGTGGCACAGATGACAGGTACGAACGGAGCGGCATGATCCGTCGAATGCCGCACCGCCTCCGCCCACAGCGTTGCCAGGGGAACAGCGAAATAGATCACCGCCAGCGCCGCGCGGCGCGCGAAGGCCCGCCGCCGCACGCGCCACCACGTCGTCGCCAGCCGCAGGAGGACCACGGCGCACCAGAACGTCGCGGCGTTCATCAGAACGGCGCCGACGACCAGTGCCAGGCGCCCCGGGACGAGCGGGCGGAGGCTGAAGTGGATGCCGAAGGCCCCGGACTCTCGAACGACGGCAGCGAGCGCGTGTTCGTGCCACGCCAGCAGCACGCCGATAATCGCCGCGACCAGCACGTTTGCTGTCCAGAATGTCAGTTCAGGCAACGGGCCGCGAGGCGCCGTTTTTCGAGACGTGAGGCGCCAACGCTCGACGAGGTCGGCACCGAGCGCGACGATGGCCAGCAGCAGAAGTGCTGTGACGACGAAGTCCGCGGGCGATCGTACGAGCAGGCGCTCGGCCGCCGGTCCGGCCGCCTGAATCAACCATGTGTCCGGCACCGCCATGGCGAGAAGCAGCCGGCCGCCGAGGAGCAGAAGAAGAATGCCGCCGACGCAGCGCAGATAGCTGGCGCGAGTTGTGGAGCGCTCCTGACGCTCGCGGGACAGGGCGGCGAGCCCGAGCAGCGCCAGTGCGAGGACTGTGAGCGCCGCGCCTTCGACCCTGCCGCGCCAGGCGCGACGCAACCCGTGCAGAGCCTCCGGCGCGACCTCCGCTTCGAGGAGCGGAGGCTGGCGCGGGAGTCCCAGGAGAAATCCATACGGCGGCACCGAATCGCCGCCGCCTTCGTAGCGGGGCCGAAGCGAGACCGGCACCAACGATGTGGACAGGGTGAAGTCCGCGTGCGATCCGCTTCGTCCGATCGAGTCGCGCGTCAGCAGGTGTTCGGCCGCGACACTGCCGAGACGCTGCGTCTCGCGCCCCGCCTCCTTGATCGGCCGTACGTGAACGAGCCGGAGGCCGAACGGACCCGGCGCGACGAACAGCGCTTCAGGACCGTTGACGCGTTCGTCGGGCAGGGAAGAAGGGCGGCCTGCCCAGGCAATCGGTCGGCCTGTCGAGTCGTAAATCGACACCGCGTCGATATCGGGGCGCGACTGCAGGAGCGAGGAAGCGAGCTCGAAATAGGTGCTGGCGCGGCGCTGCTCGAGACCGAGCGCCGGGGTGTGCGTGGGGTGTCCAGCGATCGCGGCGGTCGCCTCTTCCAATTGGGCCGCCGCCCTCTGAAACCGGCGATCAACATCGTCGGCGACGTGCCGGAGGGCGGTCGCATCCGAGGCGCCGAAGCGAACGCGCTCGACGATCAATCCGACGGCAACCACCGCCAGCGTGAGCACGAGACCGCCAAAAGCGACGCGAAGGAGGGGCCGCGCGGTCAAAGCTGCCGACGGGGCACGTGCCGGGCTATTCGCCAGTGTGCCGATTCCTCACAAAGTCGAGGATAACATCGCGCTGCCAGCTGCCTGCTACCATTGACGTCGCATGTCGCTGTCCGAGTCGATCAAGCTCGCACTGAAGCGGGGCGCCCTGATTACGGCGGCAAACTGGGAGGTCGTGGTCATCCAGTTCATCGCCGACTCGGTGTTCAAGGCGTTGCTCACGGTTCCGGTGATCGGCGCCGCGTTTCTGTTCGCCCTCATCGTCGGCAGCTCCGTGCCGGACGTCCTTGCCGGCGATTTGCGAACGACGGTGATCCTCGCCCTGACCACCCTCGCCGAGCACAGAGGGGCACTCGCTGCATATATCACTGGCGTCGTCGTCGTGGTGATTGGCGCCTCGATCTTGATGTTCCTGGTCAAGAGCGGGAGCGTCGCCATCCTCGTCGATGCCGAACGGCACGCGCCGGGCATAGAGCAGCCGCCGCTGCGGCCGGAGGTCGTGCGCGGGGGCAATCGCTTCTCACTCGAAATGTTCAGCGCCGGATGCACGACTTTTGGACGTCGATTCGTCCGCCTTGGCCTGATTTTGACGGCGGCCTACGCCGTGACGATCGCGATATATCTGACACTGATCGTCCTTTCGTACCGCTGGACCAATGCGATGGGTTTCGCATGGCTGGGTACAATCGTCGCGGCAGCGGGGTCGCTCGTTCTCGTCGGCTGGATCACGGTGCTCAATCTCCTATATCTGCTCGCGCAGCTGATCACCGTTGCTGCCGATACGTCCGTCGCGAGCGCGATGGCAACCGTCCCGCGATTCGTGGGGCGAGAACGTCGCCTTGTCGGAGGCATCTTCCTCGTGGTGGTGGCGCTCGTACTGCTCGCAACTGCGGCCTCGATACTGGCAACGGCGGCGCTGGGATTCATCGGATTCGTGCCGGTCGTCGGCCTGGCGATGCTGCCACTGCAGTTGATGGCCTGGCTCTGTCGCGGATTGTTGTTCGAGTATCTCGGGCTGGCGGCGCTCGGCGCCTACGCCAGGGTCCTGCGCGGATCACCGGGTGTGGTGCGGTCGGCCGCCGCTTCCTTGAATCATGCGCCGCTGATGGGGCAGATGACGTGAGCTTCGAACGGTTCTTTTCTCGAGCCGCCGCCGGCATGTGGGAATCGGAGATCCGGCGCATGGGCAGCCTGGCGGCCCAGGTTCCCGATCTGATCTCATTCGCCCCTGGGCATCCGGACCCGTCGACGTTTCCATGGGACGCCATTCGCGAGACCGCGGAAACGCTTCTGCGCGGCCGCGACGCCAACGTGCTCCAGTACGGCGGGACACGAGGCTACCGGCCGCTGCTCGAGTCGCTCACGAACGTACTAACCTCTCGCGGCATCGCCTCCACGCTCGAGGAGCGAATCCTGACCACGGGCTCACAACAGGCACTCGATCTGGTGGGCCGCGTGCTGCTCGACCCCGGCGACGTCGTACTCGTGGAACTGCCGACCTACACCGGCGCGATCACCGCGTTCTCCAATGTGCGGGCGCTGCTCGTCGGCGTGCCACAGGACGAGGACGGTGTCAACCTCCAGGCGTTGGACGAGACGTTTCAGCGACAAACGTCGAGCGGCCGCCGGGTGAAGTTCCTCTATGTGGTGCCCAATTTCCAGAATCCGACGGGCCTGCTGATCAGCCTGCAGAAACGTCTGGCCCTTCTCGAATGGGCGGCGCAACGCGACGTGCTCATCGTCGAAGACGATCCGTACGGCGCGCTCTATTTCCCCGATTCGACTACGCCCGAGGAAACGCGGCCGATCAAGGCAGACGACGTCGATGGCCGCGTCGTGTATCTCGGCAGCTTCTCGAAGACGCTGGCTCCCGGGTTCCGTGTCGGCTGGATCGTCGGATCACCGCAGCTCACGGCGAAGATCGAGCTGGCGAAGCAGGCTGCCGATCTCTGCAGCGGCTCCCTCGATCAGCGGTTGGTCCATCGCGCGATTGCGGCAGGCCTGCTCGGCACGCGTGTCAACGAGTTACGCCTCCACTACCAGGGCAAACGCACCGTCATGCGCCAGGCGCTCGACGCGGAACTTGCCGGCGTGCTCCGCTGGTCGCCGCCGCGAGGCGGCTTCTTCCTGTGGGCAACCGTGCCCCCCGGGCTCGATGCCGATCAACTGCTGATGCGCGCGATTCAGGAACGAGTGAACTACGTCGCCGGGAAAGCGTTCTTCGTGGACGGGAGCGGCGCCGATACGCTCCGCCTTTGCTTCTCTCAAGCGACCGACGACCAGATCGTCGAAGGCGTCCGGCGCCTGGCGCGCGCGATCAAGGGCGAGATCGAGCGTTACCGCGACGGTGGTGACGCGGGCGCCGGCACGACCGGCCCAGCCGGCGCGACGAGTGCCGTCAGCGGGATCTCGGCGCCCAGAGGGTAGGGGAACGGAATCGCCGCCGGCTCCAGGCGGCGTTTCAGAATCTGAAATTCGCCTTCGCGTGTGAACATCGCGATCGACGCCACCGCCACTGTGGGACCGGGCAGGACCTGCGGCGCCGCCGCCAGATCCGACGGCAGGATGACGTTGCCCGCGACCTCGCCTTCCTCGACGCGGTAGCCGTAGATCTCGAACGCAATCCCCGAAACCACGACGACCCCTCCCATGACCAACGGCCCGCCGGACGGACGTACCGGCAGCGCCTGCTTCCACTTCATCACGCCGGTGTTGCGATCGAGGACCCAGAGCATGTTGTCGAGCGCGACGTAGTAGACCCGTTTCTCGTCAATCGCCGGGATGCCGGCCGACTTGCCACCCACGCGCTTGCGCCATCGCTGATCGCCGTTTTCGGTATCCAGGCAGTAGAACCATTTGTCCTCGGCACCGACGAACAGCCGATCGTCGAGCACGAGCAGATCGCCCGGCTTCCCGGGAATCGCGCGATCCCAGCGCGGCTTGCCCGTCAATAGCTCGAGCGACACGACGTGGCTGTTGTCGAGCGAGAAGTAGGCGGCGTCGGCGGCAATCGCCGGCCGCGCCCGTACGGACGCGCCGAGCGGCTTAGCCCATAGCACGCGGCCGTCCGTGGCGCGAACGGTCAGCACGTCGCCGCCGGTCGCCGCAGCAATCACCCAGCCGCTGTCGGCCAGGGGCGGCGCCGTGAAACCGCCAGTGACCGGCACGCTCCAGCGCGGGATGCCGGTCTTCACGTCGAGTCCGACCAGCATCTCGTCGGCCGCGACGACGACGAGCCCGTCGCTGACCGCCGCCGGCTGTGTGGTCACCAGATCGACTGCCCAGCGGATCGTCCCGCGATCGAGGTCGATCGCGACGAATCGGCCGCTCTTGAGCGGCACGTACGCGGTGGCCTGATCGATGGCGGCGGCCGCGGCCGGCGCCGCATCGAGATTGATTTTCAACACCGCCTCGAGCACGAGATTTTCGCTGGGGCGCCCCTTCTTCGTCTTCACGGGGGGTTCGACGGGCAGCGTGGTCTTGGGCAGCGGACCTGTGGGGGACGCCGCTGGCGGAGTGGTCGTTGGCGGCGTAGGCGGCGTCTGCGTTGTCGTTCCCGACGCCGGCGGGGTCGCTGGCTGCTGCGTCGCCGGAACGACGGGTTCCTGTGCGCGCGCGGGCGCGGCGGCCAGTGCGGCGACGATCGGAAGCACAGTGATGAGATGACGGAACATCAGGAGCTGCAGCGTGCTGGCGACCGGATCCGTGTGCAGGCGCGCTTCCGGCTTCGCGTGAAGCTTATTGCGCATGTCTCAGTCGGCGGCGAGGCGACCTCGATATAATACTTCGCATCCGTGTCACATCAGACGATTCTCATCCTCGACTTCGGCTCGCAATTCACGCAATTGATCGCGCGCCGGTTGCGCGAGCTGTCGGTCTATTGCGAGATCCTGCCGTTCCACACACCGATCGAGGAGCTGCGCGCGCGCAAACCCGTCGGCCTCATTCTGTCCGGCGGACCGAAGAGCGTTTCCGAGCCGGGTGCGCCGAAATCAGATCCGGCAGTGCTGCAGCTGGGCACGCCCGTACTCGGTATCTGCTACGGCATGCAGCTGATGACCGACACGCTGGGAGGGCGCGTCGCGCCGGCGTCGCATCGAGAATTCGGACATGCGCACGTGCAAGTCAGCGAGACGAGTGCCCGGCTGTTCAACGGAGTGCCGGCCGACCTCCGTGTCTGGGCGAGCCATGGCGACTACGTTGAGACGGCACCGCCAGGATTTCGCGTCGTCGCGACTAGCGCCAACGCGCCCGTCGCGGCGATGGAGAACACGGAGCAGGCGCTGTACGGCCTGCTGTTCCATCCCGAGGTCGCGCACACGGATCACGGTCTGCAGATGCTGCGGCATTTTGCGTTCGACGTCTGCGGCTGCACCGGCGACTGGACGATGGCGTCGTTCATCGAGGAATCAACCGCCCGCATCCGGAGGCAGGTCGGTGAGGGCAAGGTCGTCTGCGCACTGAGCGGCGGGGTCGATTCGACCGTCGCGGCGCTGCTGATCCACCGGGCGATTGGCAGCCGTCTCACCTGCATTTTCGTGGACAACGGCGTTTTGCGCCACGACGAGGCCAACCAGGTCCAGGCGCGCTTTCGCGGCCGAATGAAGCTGCCGCTCGAATTCGTGGACGCCACGGAGCTGTTCCTCTCCCGCCTCGCCGGCGTGACCGACCCCGAACGCAAACGGAAGATCATCGGCCAGACCTTCATCGAGGTCTTCGAGGACAGGGCCAAAGCGCTCGGCGGATTCGATTTCCTGGCGCAGGGCACGCTCTACCCCGACGTCATCGAATCGGTTTCGGTCGTTGGACCATCGTCAGCAATCAAGAGCCACCACAACGTCGGCGGGTTGCCGGAGCACATGAAGTTCACGTTGGTCGAACCGCTGCGCGAACTGTTCAAGGACGAAGTGCGGCAGCTGGGACGGGACCTCGGCCTCGAGGAGGAGTTCGTCGTCCGCCAACCGTTTCCCGGACCGGGCCTCGCGGTCCGGATCCTGGGCGATATTACCGAGCCACGCCTGGCAATCCTGCGCAAAGCCGATGCGATCGTCATCGACGAGATAAGGAAAGCGGGTTTTTATACGTCGCTGTGGCAAAGCTTCGCGGTGCTGCTGCCGGTGCAGAGCGTCGGGGTCATGGGCGATGCGCGCACCTACGAGTCCACGATCGCCGTGCGCGCCGTCGACAGCAGAGACGGCATGACGGCGGACTGGGCCCGCCTGCCGCACGACCTTCTCGCGCGCATCTCATCGCGGATCGTGAACGAGGTGCGAGGGGTCAATCGGGTGGTGTATGACATCTCCTCGAAACCACCCTCGACGATCGAATGGGAATGAGATCTGCGTAGGCCGTAGTCCGGAGCCCGTAGCCTGCTGAAGCCTGTAGCCGACGTCTGTAGCCTCTCGATGACCGACTTCGTCCATCTCCACCTGCACACGGAATACTCGCTCCTTGACGGCGCTTGCCGGATCGATGAACTGCTGGATCAGGTCAAGTCGCTGGGTATGCCGGCGGTGGCGGTGACCGAGCACGGCAACATGTTCTCGGCGATCACGTTCCACGACCACGCGCGCGAGCGCGGCGTGCGGCCGATCCTGGGCTGCGAGGTCTACGTTGCGCCCGGCAGTCGGCATGATCGCGGCGGGCCGGTCAGCGAAAACTACAACCATCTGGTCCTGTTGGCTGAGAGCCGGCAGGGCTGGCACAACCTGATCAAGCTCTTTCCAGCACAGTGGGATCCGAAGCTTGGAATTCACGTGACTTGAAGTCGCGGC
>JADMIO011417955.1_pt1 | contig 86602 bp, 78 predicted proteins | sample 8958161 | NCBI WGS metagenome assembly JADMIO01 (sample SAMN16585339, study PRJNA669376) | soil metagenome | isolation source: Crop rotation soil | place: USA: Cullars Rotation, Alabama | collected 2011 | reverse complement strand
CCGCGACTTCAAGTCACGTGAATTCCAAGCTTCGGATCCCACTGTGCTGGAAAGCCATTGATGGGGCTTGGCCGCGTGGGTTTGAGACTTATTTTACAATTTTCGGGGAGCCGACGCCCGAACTGCGCTGTTACGGGCCGGGGAGGCGAGCGGGCCTCCGCGATTTAGCTGAGAGTTCGCGCCCGACACTTACTTAGAGCCGATCTAAGTCTGTAGAAAAAACTAGGCCGCCAGTACCTGTCCATATTGAACCTCTGGTTTCATTACGGCTAACAGCCCGGGAGCTAGTCTGTATCCAATGCGAATGTTCTCCATCGCGATAAAGCACGGGAGCAATGCTGGAATGAGTTTCCCGGCGGGCATGGAGACAGCCGCGATTTTAGTCCAGCCAATTGAATTTGAGCCGAGTGAATGCGCCAACTTGCGGCGCGAGTCCGGCGATGAATTCGCGGAGGAATTGGTATGAACTTTTCAAGGTTACTGGGGCCGCCCAAAAACCTACTGGCGGCCCAGTACCCCCCCGACTGGGAAGTCCGCCGAGTTTCGATAGACGACGAAATGAAGTACAGTGCAGAGAAGCCTGCGGCGCCAGCCGAGAACAGGAATGTACGGGCCTGGGCCATTGTGTACGGTGTGGTCGGCGTACTCGCCTGTATCATTATCCTGGCATGCGCGGATTATGGCCAGCCTGGCCGGTTCTTAATTTACATGGCCTGCGCCAACGTAGCCGCGTTCGGGCTGCGGCTAACATCCAACCAGAGCGTGTTACCCGCAGGATTTCTGTTCCTGCTGCTGGGCATCGGAGATCTGAACCTGTCCGAGCTGCTGTTCATCGCACTCAGCATCACGTTGCAGCGCGAAGCGCGGGCCCTAAGCAGCGCGCAGGATTTCCGCCGGGTGCTTTATGCGATCGCCAGCGTCACTATAGGGCTGGCGGCTGCGGAGCCTACTTACAAGACCATCCTGCAATTAACGGATAACGCGATCTTCCCCGCGCCGATTATCGCGAGTGCGTTTGTCCTGATGATCAATTGCGGTCTTTCCGTGATGTTGTTAACTAAACCGAAGGAGCCGATCCTTGATACCTACCGCACGGAATGCCGTCCGTTGCTGCCGTGGTTTATCGCTACCGCTTATTTCGCGTATCTGGTCCAGTGCGCTGGTATTCGCACGGGGTATCACCCGGCCTTCATCGCGCTTCCGTTGTTATTTACGCTCGACCGCGGCTACCGGACCTGGACGGCCTCTCTAGCGGAGCGCAAAGAGGAATTCGCGCAATTGCATCGCAACACACTGGACACGCTGGCTCTCGCCATCGACGCCCGGGACCAGACCACTCATATGCATCTGCGGCGGGTGCAGATTTCCGCGCTGGCGGTGGGACGTGAACTGAATTTGAGCGAGCCGGAACTGGAGGCGCTGAACATCTCCGCTATGCTCCACGACATCGGCAAACTGGGAATACCCGACCACATTCTGCTCAAGCCGGGCTCACTGACGGCGCCGGAATGGGAAAAGATGAAGACCCACGCGCTGATCGGCGCGGACATGCTGAAGCGCATGCATTTTCCCGAACTGGTGTCGGACATTGTCAGGGCGCATCATGAGAAATGGGACGGCACCGGCTATCCGCTGGGCACCAAGGAAACGGATATCCCCATCGGCGCTCGTATTCTTTCGGCGGTCGACTGTCTGGATGCGCTCGCATCCGACCGGCCTTACCGGGCGGCACTGCCGCTGGATGAAGCCATGGATATGGTTCGCCGCCAGTCGGGCAAGAGTTACGATCCCGCGATCGTAGCGATTCTGGAACAAAAATACCTCGAACTGGACCGCTTGGCACGGGGCGCGGTGGGCGACGCTCCGCTGCATTTGAACGCAGCCGCGCCGGCTTCTCCCGCGGACGGTATCGCCAACCTCGCCAGCCGCTTGCGGGCTGAATCGAAAGTCAAACCCAACAGCGATATTCTCGAACCGATCGTTTCCGCCCGGCAGGAAACTCAGCTGTTGCGGGCCCTGGCAGCCGATCTGGCGCAATCCACGCACCTGGATGAGGTCGCATCGGTGATTTACAAGTGTTTGGGCCAGAAGATCAACTTCGACACCTTGGGCCTGTATGTCCGCCGCGAGGAGCATCTAGAGCCCATCTTTTTCCTGGGCGCGCATCTCTCGCTATTTAACAAGAAGTCATTTCCGATTACTGAAGGACTTTCCGGCTGGGTGGCGCAACACGTGCGCCCGGTGCTTAACGGGAACGTATCCATCGAGTGCTGCTATACCAACGACTCTCTGGTCCTGAACAACCTGCAGACGGCGCTAGCGGTTCCCTTTGAAGGGAAAGGTGGAACCGCCGGAGTGATTACGCTGTATCACCTGGATCGAGATGCTTTCAGCCAGGAAGATCTTCGTATTCTGGAGTCGGCCAGCCTGCAGATCGGACCGGCCATCGAAGCCGCTCTGAGGTTCCAGGATGCCAAGGAATCCGCGGCCACCGATCATCTGACCGGCGTTCCGAATGCGCGCGCGCTAGCGCTTCACTTAACACAGGAATTGCAGCGGGCCAGCCGCGATCAGTCCCGCGTTGGCGTGCTGGTTTGCGACTTAGATGGCTTCAAACAGGTAAACGATCGCTTCGGGCACTTGAAGGGGAACGAAGTCCTGCAATGCGTGGCCAAGGGCTTGCGCGAAACCTGCCGCGAATATGATTACGTGGCGCGGATGGGGGGCGACGAGTTCGTGATTGTGGTTCCCGATTTCCCCAACGACTATTCACCGCAACTCGAAAGACTGCGCGCGGCAGCTGTGGCCGCAGGCGAAATCGTGAGCGACGAGCCCTGTCTTTCGATGAGCGTGGGCGTGGCGGTTTATCCGTCGGACGGGCGCGATGTGGAAACGCTGCTGGCGAAAGCCGACAAGCGCATGTATCAATTAAAGCGCCAGAGCAAGTCCGAAGCCGGGCTAAAGAAGGCTGCCGCCGATGTATCTACCAGCGGAGCGGAGAGCGATCTCCGCAAATTGGCGCTCGCGGGGAAGCAAGAATTGGCGTTGGCAAAAGTTGAGAGGGGCAGATGATGTGTAACGGTTTTGGTGGACCTGGACGGGTTCGAACCGTCGACCTCTTCCATGCCATGGAAGCGCGCTCCCAACTGCGCCACAGGCCCACGAGACAAGGTCTAGAGCCAATATAACACGGTAAGCGTTTCTAGAACGATTTGGAGCGCAGTTAGGGCACGCCGTTACCGATTACTTCGGGCGCGAGGCAGCGGCGGTTCCCAGATCCCGGAGCTGGCCCTGGGCGTTGCGGGCCAGGCTATGACTGGGGAAGCGCGCCAGGAAGTCCTTGAACTCGGCAGCCGCTTCGGCACGGTGACCGCCATGCGCCAAGGCGTCGGCTTTGCCATAGAGGGCGTCGGGCGTTTTGGGATTATCCGGATAGCGCTCGAGCACCGCATCGAAGGCCTGCACGGCGTCGTCGAACATCTTGGCGCGATTGTATAGCTGCCCAACGTAGTACTGCGCCGACGCGGCATTCTCGGCGGTCGGGAAGTATTTCAGATAATCGTTGAACTCCATCATCGCGAGTTCGTCTTTTCCGCTGGAGTAATCGCGGAAGGCGTTCAGCCACAGACTGTCCGCGGAGGTTCCCGCTGGCGGAATGGGCGCGGCTCCCGCGGCGGGCGGAGCGCCACCGGCAGGCGGAGGAGGCGCAGCCGGCTGGCTCAACGTCCGTACCGCGCTTGAAATATCCGACAACTTATTATCCAGGTTCGCGACCCGGCTGGACAACGCCGCAAGGTTCTCGCGCACCGCGCGCACATCATCGGACGATTGATCCACTTTGGTTCCCAGAACCGCAATGGGTGCGGCCACTTTTGACTGCTGCTCGTTGAGGCGGTCGGTGAGCGTGCGCTGCAAAGCGGCCATCGACGTGGAAGCCTGATTCGACTGGTCGAGCGCCTGTTTGATCAGGTTCTCCAGCGCCGTCAATTTTTGATCCTGCGAGGTTTGCAACTGCTTGATCTGATCCTGCAACTGCGCCACATCGCGCTGTATGGAAAGAATGTCCTCGCGCTTCTGCGCGAGCAGGCTGGGCCCCGGCAAGCATCCTAAAACGACCAGATGAAAGGCAGCCAGTCGAGAAAACTTCATGCTCGAACTCCTTCTCGAAAGAGGGACGGCCGGCGGCCGCCCCCCGTTTCGCTACTACAGTGCCGACGCTACTGCCCCGGCGCCAGATGCGCGCGGCGATTGCGCTGGTAGCAGGCCTCGCTGGCATCCGTGCATACCGGGCGATCCTTACCATAGCTGATAGTCCGGACCTTTTCGGCGGGCACTCCGAGCTGCACCAAAAAGTCCTTGGCAGCCGTGGCCCGGCGGTCTCCGAGACCCAGGTTGTATTCGGCTGAGCCGCGTTCATCGCAGTGCCCCTCCAGCACTACGCTGAAGGCCGGGTCGGCGGCGAAGGCACGCTTCAAGGCGTCGGCGTCGCGCGTCAACACCTGGCGTGCGTCGTCACGGATATCGCTCTTGTCGTAATCGAACAGAGCGTCGCCAGCCGAGGCAATCTCGCGATTGAAAATGTCGGCGCCTGAAACCTTGACCGGTGGAGGAGGAGGCGGCGGCGGAGGAGGAGGAGCCGACACATCCACGGTGACGGAACGAGTATCGTTACCTCCCGCGGCGCTAGCAGTCAGGGTGTACGTTGCCGTACTCGTCGGAAACACCTGTCGCGTGCCGTTGGCTGCGACCGAACCGATGCCGTTATTGATGAAAATGTCCGTGGCATTGGCGACGGCCCACGTCAAGGTCGCAGACTGCCCGGTCTGAATGGCGCGCGGTTCAACGCTAAAATTCGTAATCCGCGCGGCGGGCGCGGGCGGCGGCGGTGGCTCTGGTGGAGTAGGTTTGGTTGGCGCTGGCGGTGGCGGCGGGACCTTTTTCTTGCACGCTGTCACTGACAGCATTAACACCAGCGCGAACACCGCTGCACTCAGTGTTCTCTGATTCATTCGCATTTCGTTGACGTGCCTCCTTGACTTATTTGCGGACTGATACGCGTGGACCGATCCGTAAATGGCGATCCGTGAAACAACATCTTTGAGTTAGTTTACTCCGTTTGCCCACACTGGCTGAATATTATTTCCCTGAGTGGTTAACTGCTGCACGTTCGTGCCGTCCGACAGCATAGTATAAATTTGGGTGGAGTTGCCGCGCTTGGACGTGAATACCAGGTGTACGCCATCCGGCGCCCACCACGGATTCTCGTTGCGTCCGCTGCCCTGCGTCAGTTGTATCGGCGTGCGGGCGGCTACATCCATCACGAAAATATTGAAATTGCCGGGCTCATAGCCGCGGGTCCAGGCGAAGGCGATTTGCTGACCGCTGGGGCTCCACGCCGGATTCGCGACGTCGCCCTCTCCGGTGGTGAACTGCTGCAGGTCGGTGCCGTCGAGGTTCATATGCCAGAGTTGCTGGCGGCCGCCGCGACCGGAGATGAATAGCATGTCGGTGCCGGTCTTGGGATTGACCTTGGGAGACACTTCAATTGCACGCACGTTCGATATACGGCGGAAATTGCCGCCGTCCAGGTTGCTGATGCAGATCTGCACCCATCCGTTCAGAGCCGTGGCGAACAGCAATTGTTTGCCGTCGGGCGCAAACTCCGGCGTTTCGACTACCGACGAAACCGGGTTGTAGAAGGGCAGTCGGCGCCCGGTATCGACCGAGTGAATCCGAATCTGAGGATTGCCTCCTGCGTAGGTGGTAAACGCGAACATTTTGCCATCGGGCGAAACCGCAGGCATGCTGGACGTGGATTTGTACTGCGTCAAGCGCTCCTGGTGCGAGCCGTCGTAATCCATGGACCATATCTCTTTGCTGCCGCTGCGATCGGAAACAAAATAGATCTTGGTTCCCGCCAGGCTCTTGGCGCCGAACTGCTGCAGGATGTCGGCGGCGAAGTCGCGGGCCACCTTTTTCGCACCGTCGGCGTCGAGTGTCCCGAAATACAGTTTGCCGATCACCTGGGCGCTGGCGACATCCGGCTGCCCGGTGTTGAACAACCACCCAAATAGGACGAGGCGGTTGTCCTGCACCGCGGTGTAGCCGAAAGCCAGATAGTTGGCGCTTACAGGAGGTCCGGACCAATCCGTCAGCCAGGGCCCTGTGCGGGCGGGCGGAGTTCCGCGGCGCGCGTTGGCCGGAACAGCCGGCGGCTTGAAATCCTGCGGGCGCTGCGGGACTTCGAGCGGATACACGCTCTTGGCCACCATTTTTAAGATACCGGCGTTTTGCAACTCATCCCACAACGTGGAATTGAAGGTGTCCATGTTGCGCTGGGCGTCGCCGGTGCCGCGCATGTCGGCGACGGCAATGGCGGGACGTTGGTTGGTCGAAATAGTGCCGGTAATTTGGGCCGGGGTCTGCGCTATAAGTGCTGTGGCGGATGCAATCCCACAGGCGAGAAAGACTGTGATCGATTTGATGTTCATCGCTTTAACTCGAACGTGAATTCAACATGGGCCGAATCCTTATCGAATCCCGCAGGAATCGGAGGGAACGGGCTTGCTTCCAGTATGGCGCGCCGTACCGAATAGTCCAGCGCGGAAATACCGCTTGCTTGCAGAATTTTTGGATTGCGAATACTTCCATCGTGCATCAGATCGAACGAGGCGATGACGATGGGCGCCGTCTGCACCCGAGCGTCAACATCGCCGGTGTGCCATTTTTGCGCGACCAGCTGCTGAATCTGCTGGGCGTAGGCGGAAAAGCGGGTGCCGAGAGTGGTGTTGGCCCCGGTGCCGATGCGTCCCGAGCCGGGCATCGCCGAGAACAACGGATTCGAGACCTGCGGGGCTTGCTTGGCGAAGACTTGATTCTGGTCGATCTCTTTGAAGGGTCGGAAACGCTGCTTCTCGCTGGCAGTATCGGCCTGACGGCGCTTCTGCTTAGTCTTCAGCGCGACTGCATTGGGCGATACTTTCTCTTCCTTCTCCTTCTCAAGCGGCTTGGCCGGCTGCTGCAGCACCTGCGACTCGCTGTCATTGGCGAGCGGATTCGGCTGTCCGGAGTGCACCAGCGGAATGGACTTCACGGCCTCGATACCAATGGCCCCGCCGCCCGCGTCAGGCGCGCCGAACGACTCGTGATGCGACATCACCCAAGCGTAGATGCCCATACCCGCGAGCAGCGTTACATGTAAAGTGAGCGCGGCCATGAAGGCGCGGCTGAGCGGCTCGGGCTGATCCCAGAGATCACGCCCCGGGATATCGGGATGGAAATTCCGGTTCATCAACGGCCGGCATTCTCCTGTGGTTTGGTGACCAGCTTCACCGCCAGATGCGCTTGATCGAGCGTGCTGATGACCTGTGCAATGGGATCGTAGATGGTGGCCTTGTCGGCTCGAAGGTAAACACTTTTCGCGTTCTTAAAGCGCTTGGGAACTTCGCTGGCGATCTGGTTGATATTGACGGGCCGCTCGTTCAGATACAGCTTGCCGTTGCGCGAAATGCTGATGACGGGCAGTTCCTCGTTGGTGTCCTTGACTTCCTTAACCTCGGGGACGTTGATCTCTACGCCGAATTCCATTACGTGAGCCGTTAGCATAAAGATGATCAGCAGCACCAGCACCACGTCCACCAGCGGAACGACGTTGATTTCGGAAAGCGTGCCGTTGCCCGCTCCGAAGCGGCGACGGCCGGGTCCGTTTCTGGCTCCATTGCCGTTACTAACTGAGAAAGCCATATCGATTCTGCTAGCCCTCGAACATGCGCTCGGCCGCGTTTAGGAACTCTAGCGAAAAATCTTCCATGCGCGTGCCCATCACTTTTATGCTATTCCCGAAATAGTTGTAAAACACCGCTGCCGGGATGGCGGCGAACAGGCCCAGTGCGGTCGCGAACAGCGCGTTCGCAATACCGGGGGCCACCGTCCGCATACTGGTCGACCCGGACAAAGCCAGAGCCTGAAAAGCTTCGATGATGCCGAATACGGTGCCGAACAGGCCCACGAACGGCGAGACGGTGGCGGCGGTGGCGAGCCAGCTCATGTTGCGTTCCAACTTCGAGATTTCTTCACTGATGCCTAGCTGGAGGGTACGCTCTAGCGCCAACGGGTTCGCGATGCTGCCGCGCTTGGTTACCTGGCGGTGGACTTCGCTATAGCCGAAATCGAATACCGCGACCAGCGGGGCGGCGGTGAACTGCTGGCTGGCGGCGGCGATGGCGTCCATACGGTCCGCCTTGCGAAACGCACGCAGGAACTTCCGGTTGGCGGAGGCTGCGCGGCGGAGGGTAAACAGTTTGGAGAAGATGACAGTCCAGGAGAGCAGTGAAAAAGCCGCGAGCACGCCCATCACCGCTATGGGGATTGGCTCGGTGCTTCTAACCATCTCCCAGAAGTTGACTTGCGCTACTATGCCGATCCAGTGTTCCGAATTCAACCGGTGCCCTTTCTCATCCCGACTTACATTGTAAGCGACTTGATGCCAATAAAACAAAAAATGTTCAAAATGTTTTCGGCAGGGCGCGGCCGCACTTCCTTATAATTCGGTAGACGCCCATGCTGCTTGAGCTAACCGTCGAAAACTACGCCGTGGTGGAAAAGGTGCGAGTGCGCTTTCATCGCGGGCTGAATCTGCTGACGGGAGAGACCGGAAGCGGCAAGTCGATCGTAGTGGATGCGCTGGCGCTGCTGCTGGGGGGGCGGGCGGCGGCGGAGATGGTGCGCACCGGCGCAGAGAGGGCGCGCATCGCGGGAATCTTCGAAGTAGACGCGAAAGGGCTTCCGGAGGGCGTAGAACCGGAGGACGGCGAGCTGATCATCGAGCGCGAGATCCTGTCCAATGGCAAGTCGCGGGCTTTTGCCGGCGGGCGTCCGGTGACGGCGGCGCTGCTTAAGGAAGTGGCGCGGAGCCTGGGCGATATCCATGGCCAGCACGATCAGCAGCAGCTCTTTTCAGGGGGCGTGCAACGCGAAATGCTGGATGCGTTCGCGGACGCGCCGGAGCAATTGACGCAAGTCGCGTCACTCTATGCGCGCTGGAGCGCGGCAGCGGAAGAGCTGGCCGGGCTCGACCGCACCGCGCAGGAAAAGCTGCGTCAGGCCGACTTGTGGGGCTTCCAGCGCAACGAAATCGAAGCCGTGAATCCGCAACTGGGCGAAGACGCGCAGCTGGAAAATGAGCGCCGCGTACTGCGCAACGTAGTTCGCCTGCAGGAAACAGCCGGAGCCGCCTACTCGGCGCTTTACGAAGACCCGGAGAGCGTCGCAGCACAGTTACACACGGTGGTGAAGCGCCTGGAGGAACTGGGCCGTATCGATGAAAGCATGCGCGAAGTGGTAACAGCGCTGGAGCCGGCGCGCATAGCGGTAGACGAAGCGTCTCACGCGCTGAGTCATTACCTGGGAAAACTGGAAGCGGATCCCGCGCGGCTGGAAGAGATCGAGACGCGCCTGGCGGCTCTCGAGAAGCTGCGCCGCAAGTACGGGACGACGCTCGACGAGGTGATCGCTTTTCATCAGGAGGTCTCGCGGAATCTGCATGCGGTCGACAGCTCAGGCGAACGCCGGGGGGCACTCGCCAAGGAAGTGGCGGCGTTGACGGCGGGGTATGAATCCGCGGCGGGACGCCTCACTGCGCTGCGGCGCGAAGCTGCGCGGCGGCTGGCGAAGTCCGTTGCCAGCGAATTGGCTTCGCTCGCGATGGAAAAGACGCGGGTGGAGATTCGGGTCGCGCCGGCGGAATGGTCGGCGGCGGGGGCCGACGCGGTGGAAATCATGATCTCGCCCAACGTAGGCGAAGAGTTGAAGCCGCTCGAAAAGATCGCTTCGGGGGGTGAGTTATCGCGAGTCGCGCTGGCGCTCAAGACCTGTATCGCACCGGCGCGCGCCGAAAAGCATGCGATTCCGCGTACGCTGGTCTTCGATGAAGTGGACGCCGGGGTAGGAGGCGGCGCCGCCGAAGCTGTAGGGCGGCGGCTGAAGAAGCTCGCGGGCTCGGCGCAGGTGCTGTGCGTGACCCATCTGGCTCAGATCGCCGGCTTCGCCGAGCACCACTATTATGTGGAGAAGCACGCCGAGCGCGGCCGGACCGTAACAAGCATTGAAGAACTGGATGGGGCGTCACGGACGCGTGAGATCGGACGAATGCTATCGGGCGAGCGGGTCACGCCTGAGGCGCTGCGGCACGCCGAACAACTCATCAAACATGCCGCAAAATAGAATCATGCCCATGATTCGGCGGCTCACCTGCTTAATCACGTCGCTCCTTCTGGCGCTTCCGGCTTCAGCCTGGAACTACTCCGGCCACTGTATCGTTGCGGAGATCGCGTATGAGCGGCTCACTCCGCCGGCTCGCGCGCGTGTGGACCAAATGATCCGCGATCATCCGGATTACAACCGCATCTTCACCCAAGGGGCAACGGAAGAGATCAAAACCGATCCCGCCGCGCTAGCCCGTTACGCGTTCGTTCACGCGGCCCCTTGGCCCGATCTGATCATCTATGCCGATGACCGCTTCTATGACGAGTTGGCTCCTGATGCCCGGCCCACTCCGCTTTTACCCGGCTTCCCGGATATGATGCGCCACCGTGCCTGGCATTATTTCGACACTCCCTATTCGGGAGACGGCACGCCGGTGGTCGAACAGCAGCCTCCGCATCTCATGACCGAGCTTCCCCGCTTGTTGGCAGAAATCGGGACTGTCGATTCGCGGCAGGCCGCCTATGATCTTCCCTGGCTGGAGCACCTCGCGGGCGATGCGCATCAACCGCTGCATTTGACTGCACGGTTCCTGAAATCGCAACCCAAAGGCGATGCCGGAGGGAACTTTGTCTTCGTGGAACCGGGCCGAACCTTGCATTCCCTGTGGGACGACGCGGCTGCGCCGCGCGACCTGACGGACGATGACATCGTGCGCTACGCCCACGAAATTACGGCCGACTATCCGGCTGGCCCGCCGCTATCGCTCGATCCCACGCATTGGGCCGCCGAAAGTTTCGAGCTGGACAAAACGGCGGTATACACCTTCGGCCTCGGAACAGGAACGAAGGAGCAACCGCTCATGCTTCCTCACGGATACGAAGAAAAAGCGAAGCGAATTGCACGTCAGCGAGTTGCCGAGGCAGGCTATCGCCTAGCCGGGGCATTGAATAAGTATCTTCAATGATCAGGCGGCGATCTATCGAAAGATAGGCCCTTAAGAGCAGCAAAAAGGCAGTTTTTTGCCTCACCCGCGGGTCGATTTATGTACAAGTGTGATACTATTGGGCTGTCCAGTTGTGAGGCATTCCGGTGTCTCACCACGTCTCTTTCTCTAGGGCTGGATTGCCGGTTATTCGGTGAGCCACCCAAAAGTTCGGTTAGACTGCAACCTTCGGGAAACAGTTAACCGGCCGGTGAGTATCTTCCTCCGAGTACTCACCGGCATTTTCTTTTTACAATCCTGTCAAGAATTTCATTCGATCACCATTCGGTTCCCCTGATATACTGATGGCAGGTTGGTTGACTATGCGTCCTCTGGTCGGACTCGCTCTTGCCGTCGCGCTTCCGCTGATCGTCACTTTTGGATTTTCCCAAAGCGTTTCGCAAGCCCCTCCCGGGAGTACAGTAGACCCGAAAGTCTCGATTACGCCGCGCACGCGAACACCGGCGGCGGCAGACGTCAACGAATCGATCACCGACCGGCGCTCGGACATACGCGTAGACACCACGCTGGTGCTGATTCCGGTGTCGGTCACGGATCCGATGAGCCGCTTCGTCACTGGCCTGGACAAGGAAAATTTCAAGTTATCCGAAGACAAAGTAGATCAGGAGATCACGCAGTTTTCGAGCGAAGATGCGCCGCTCTCGGTCGGTATCGTTTTCGATACCAGCGGGAGCATGGGCGCGAAACTGCAGCGCTCACGGCAGGCGGTGACGCAGTTCATGAAGACCGCCAACCCGCAAGACGAATTTTTCCTGATTGAGTTTAGCGACCGGCCGGAGATAGTGCAGACCTTCACCTCCGAAACGGAAGAGATCCAGAATCGTCTTACGTTTACCCAGGCCAAGGGCCGTACCGCCTTACTGGATGGCGTATACCTAGCGATGAATCAAATGAAGAAGGCTCACAACCCGCGCAAGGCCATCCTGATCATTTCCGACGGCGGCGACAATTCCAGCCGCTACACCGAAACCGAAGTAAAGAATGCGGTGCGCGAAGCCGATGTTCAGATTTATGCCATAGGGATCTTCGAGCCCATAGCGGCCCGGGGGCGAACCGTCGAAGAAATGAGCGGGCCGGGTTTGTTGGCCGAGATGGCCGAGCAGACCGGCGGCCGGCATTTTGCAGTAGATAATTTGGCGGAACTGCCCGATGTAGCCGCCAAGATCGGAATCGAATTGCGCAACCAGTACCTGCTGGGATACAGTCCCAAGAATACGGCGCGCGACGGCAAGTATCGCCGCGTGCAAGTGAAATTAGTCAAAACTACGGGATTACCGCAACTACACGCGATGTTTCGGACGGGATATTATGCACCGACGCGATAGAATCTTGGGCGCTCTCTTGGTGGCCGCGGTAGGGGCCTTCAGCCAAACGCCGCAGCCGAGCCGGACGACGCCTCCTTCCACGCCAGCGGCGCCAAATGCAGCCGCGCCGCAGGATGAGATCCCGGTTTTTACCGCCGATAGCCGGCTGGTTGTAGTGCATGCCAGCGTGCTCGATTCGAAAGGTAAGCTGGTAACCAACCTGCAAGAGCCGGCGTTCAAGGTGCTGGAAAACGGCGTCGAGCAGCCCATCAAAATTTTCCGCCGGGAGGATATCCCAGTCTCGCTTGGCATCATTATCGACAATAGCGGCAGCATGCGCGACAAGAAGAACCGGGTGGCCGCGGCGGCGCTGAATCTGGTGAAGGCTTCCAATCCTCAGGACGAAGTATTCATCGTGAACTTTAACGACGACGCGTATCTCGACCAGCCCTTCACCAACAGCATCAAGAAGATGGAAGAAGCTCTCGACCGCATGGAAACCAAGGGCGGGACGGCGATGCGCGACGCCATCAGCATGTCGATGGACTACGTAAAGGAACATGCCAAGAAGGACAAGAAGGTGCTAGTGGTGGTCACCGATGGTAACGACAATACCAGCACCATCAACCTCGAAGATTTGATGCGCAAGGCACAGCAGAGCGATGTGTTGATTTATTCCATCGGTATCCTGAGCGAAGAAGAACCGCGGGAGTCGAAGAAGGCCAAGCGCGCGCTGCACGATCTGGCCCAAGCCTCCGGAGCGATGGATTATTATCCTAAGGATCTGGAAGAAGTCGATAAGGAAGTGCCGGAAATCGCTCATGAGATCCGCAACCAATACACGCTGGCATATTCGCCGTTGAACACGGCGCTGGATGGCACCTTCCGCAAAATTACAGTTACAGTGAACGCTCCCGGGCGCCCGAACGTTCGCAGCCGCAACGGCTATTACGCCAATGCCGCGGCGAATAAGTGACGCCCCAGCGCAGCGCATGACCATCGCGCGCCGAAGTTTCTGGAGGCCGGTTTTAGGATACGCGGGGCCGGTTTCAGGGTAGATGCTCGGCGCTATGTGGCGGCTCTCGAAAGGGTACCGGTGGTGTCCCTGGCGTAGCCCGTATCTGCGCTGGCGCATCGAGACGTATTGCGGACTGCACGCGGAGCGTATCTCGGCAAGCGACTTCTGGGGATTTACCTGGCGGAACCGGCGTGAGCTGGTCCGGTTCCTGCGCTGGGCGGATAAAATGGACGCACGCGTCAGCCATGACAATTGAAACCGAGTTCCTGACATTCTCCGCGGATAAGCTGGCGCAGCTCATGGGCCGCATCGATAGCTGCGTGCAGAAACTCACGCCGGAACAAATTTGGATGCGGGCAGACGCCAATCAGAATGCAGTGGGCAATCTGCTGCTGCATCTGAATGGGAACGTCCGGCAATGGATCCTACACGGCGTGGGCGGACAGGCCGATGTGCGCGATCGCGATGCAGAGTTCGCCGCCAAGGACGGAGCCGGAGCAAGCGAGCTGCTGGCGCGACTGCGGGCCACGGTGGCTGAAGCGGCCGCACTTTTGCGCACGCTGCCCGCGGGGCGGCTCATGGATCGCGTAGATACCCAAGGCTACGACTGTACCGTGCTGGCGGCTATTTATCATGTGATCGAGCACTTCGCCGGGCATACCTTCCAGATCATTTACGCGACTAAGCTCTGCACCGGCGAGGATCTTGGATTCTACGCGCACCTCAGCGGCTCGGCCGCGCCGGACCCACTGCCTTAGGCGGCTCCTTCGTGTAGATTGCGGGCCAGCGCGTTCTACAATGATCGTTATGAAGACTCCGTTGGCTGGCTTGGTTCTGCTTTCTTCCCTGCCTCTTTTGGCGCAGCAACCTGCGCGTCATTTCGAGAATCTGATCCAACTCACGCAGGGCGGCTCGAACGGCGAGTCGTACTGGTCGCCGGACAGCAAGCGCATCATTTTTCAGTCGACACGCGATGGGCGCACTTGCGATCAGGAGTATGTGATGAATGTGGACGGTTCCGACCAGCACATGGTCTCGACCGGAAAAGGGGTCACGACGTGCGGATACTTCACCAGCGACAACCAGCACATCATTTACGCTTCTACGCATGAAGGCGGCGAGGCGTGTCCCCTGCCGCCGGATCGCAGCCGCGGCTATGTGTGGGCGATTTATCCCACCTTTGATATATATCTGGCCACCGATACCGGCAAAATCATCAAGAAGCTGACCGACACCACCGGTTATGACGCGGAAGGGACGGTCAATTTCAAGACTAAGCAGATGCTCTACACGTCACTGGCTTCAGGCGACCTGGAGATTTGGACTATGAAAGAGGACGGGAGCGGCAAGAAGCAGATCACCAAGGCCGAGGGATATGACGGCGGTGCGGTGTTTTCGCGCGATGGCAAGAAAATGGTGTGGCGCGCGTACCGTCCAGACACGCCGGAGAAGGCCGCAAAATATCGCGAACTGCTCCAGGACAACCTGACGACGCCGATGAAGATGGAAGTGCACATCGCCGACGCCGACGGCTCGAACGCCAAAACGATTACTAATTTCGGCTGCGCCAGTTTTGCCCCGACATTTACTCCCGATGGCAAGAAAATCTTGTTCGCCTCGAATAAGAACAAGTGCGATTCGAGTTACTTCGAGCTGTTCCTCATGAACTTGGACGGGAGCGGCCTGGAACAAGTGACGGACTACGGCAAATTCACATCGTTCCCTGAATTCTCGCCGGACGGCAGGTATCTGATCTTCTCGTCCAGCTACCAGGGTAAAGGCAACTACGAGTTCAACATCTTCCGCGCAGACTGGAAGCCGTAGAGATGCCGCCATTTGATGGGACTCGCCCTCCGGCCGCGCCCGGCATGGCGTCCGACGCGCTGGTATTTTTTGGCGCCACCGGCGACCTGGCGTACAAGCAGATCTTTCCGGCACTGCAGCAGATGGTGCTGCACGGCGAATTGAACGTGCCGGTGATTGGGGTAGCGAAAGCGGGCTGGACGCTGGAGCAACTTCGGCAGCGCGCCCACGCTAGTCTCAGCGAGCACGGGGGCGTGAATGAGGCGGCATTCGCAAAATTGAGGAGCCTGCTGAAATATATCGACGGCGACTACCAGGATTCAGCCACTTTCACGCAGCTCCGCCAGATTCTCGGTACGGCCTGCCGTCCGACACATTATCTCGCCATCCCGCCCAGTCTTTTCGGAGCTGTGGTCCAGGCGCTAGGCAGTTCGGGATGCGCCGAGGGCGCGCGGGTGGTAGTCGAAAAGCCCTTTGGCCGGGATCTCAAGTCCGCTCAAGAACTGAATGCGATCATCAACTCCGTATTCACGGAGGACGCGATCTTTCGCATCGACCATTTTCTGGGCAAGGAGGCGGTCGAGAATCTGCTGTTCTTCCGCTTCGCCAACACCTTCCTGGAACCCATCTGGGACCGGCGTTACATTCACAGCGTCCAGATCACCATGGCGGAAAAGTTCGGCATCGAAGGCCGCGGCAAGTTTTACGACGAAGTCGGCGCCATTCGCGACGTGGTGCAGAACCATCTGCTGCAGGTGGTGGGTTTCCTGGCGATGGCCGCGCCCACCAGTATCTACCCCAACGCGTTGCGCGATGAGGAAGCCAAAGTCTTCCGCACGATTGTTCCGTTGAGGCCGATCGATGTGGTGCGGGGGCAATTCACGGGATACCATCAGGAACCGGGAGTGGCTCCGGATTCCCGGGCCGAGACCTACGCGGCGGTCCGTTTGGAGCTGGATTCGTGGCGCTGGTCGGGCGTGCCCTTCCTGATCCGCACCGGGAAATGCCTGCCAGTGACGGCGACTGAGGTTGTGGTCCGGTTGCGCGAATCCCCGCTCTGGCGAGTGCCGTTCGGGGCCAACTACGTGCGCTTCCAATTAAATCCGGAATTCAGCGTAAGCATGGGAATCCGTGTGAAGCGTCCGGGGTTCGACCTGGCGCCGATGCCGAGCGAGTTGTCGGTCATGAAACTCGATATTGGCGGCGCCGTGAGCCCTTACGAGCGTTTATTAACTGACGCGATGCGCGGCGACGGGATGCTGTTTGTCCGCGAAGACGCGGTGGAAACGGCCTGGTCCGCCGTCGATGGCGTGACCGATCGGAGCTTGCCTTTGTTGGTTTATGACCCAGGCAGCTGGGGGCCGCCGGAAGCCCAGCGGTTGGCGGACGACATTGGCGGTTGGCATAATCCGGACTGAAAGACAGATGGCCCGGAATAAAACACAGCCGGCCCCGAATAATCAAGGCGCGAGGGGTCCACCTACTAACCGGAGTCCTATGAAAACTAAAGGGGAACCTTAGGAGTACTAAGGTCAATTTCCAATGGTGATTGGACCAGGAAAAAGGCACCATTGGATAGGTGGATGAAATAAAGCCGGCCAATTTCCGTTCGTTGTCGTCCAAGTTCTCTCGTTTCACCGTTCTGCTGTTTCTGTGGATGGTGGGACTGATCATTCTTTGGGACGTGCGCAACCACGCGTTCAACCTGCCTAAAGCCATTCTGATGTGCGCGATCGTGGTGTTGCTAGGCGGTCTGATCTCGCAATTTACGATGCGAGCCCTGGGGCGTCCGCTGGCCCTTCTGCAGCAAGGTATCACGTCGGTACGCGAGGGAAAATTCGAGCCGATTCAGACCAGTTCGACGCATGATGAGATCCAATATCTGGGCGAGAGTTTCAACCAGATGATTGCGGAAATTAACGCGTCACAGGCCGAGATCCGGCAGCATCGCGACCTGCTCGAAGAGCGCATCCGCCAGCGCACCGAAGACCTGGAAAAAGCCATGCGCGCCGCGCTGGCCGCCAGTCAGGCCAAGAGCGAATTTCTGGCCAACATGTCGCATGAATTGCGCACGCCGATGAACGGGCTGCTAGGCATGCTGGAAGTGGTGCTGGACAGCGCGCTCAGCTCCGAGCAGCGCGAGGAACTGGCGATCGCCCAGCGTTCGGCTTACGCGCTGCTGGCTTTGCTCAACGACATTCTGGATCTTTCCAAGATCGAAGCCGGCAAGATGATGATCGAGGCCATCCCCTACAATGTGCGGACGGTGCTCGAGGACTGCGTGAAGTCCTTCCAAGCCCGCGCATCGCAGAAGAAAATCGCGCTGCACCTGGAAATCGACGCGAGCGCGCCGTCGGAAGTGATCGGCGATCCGCTCCGCGTGCGCCAGATCGCCGCCAATCTCCTATCCAACGCTCTCAAATTCACCGAACGCGGATGGGTATGCCTGCGCCTCTCGGCTGCCGCGGGCGGCGACGGACCGGCCCAAATGAAGATCGCAGTCAGCGACACCGGAGCTGGCATCGAACCCGGCAAACTCACGGCGATCTTCGAAAAATTCACCCAGGCTGACGGCAGCATTACCCGCAAATACGGCGGCACCGGACTCGGCCTTGCCATCACCAAGCGGCTGGTTGAAATGCAAGAGGGCACGGTCAATGTAGAGAGTCAGGTAGGGAAAGGTAGCACCTTTACCGTGACCCTGCCCTGGACCCCGGTGGCCGAATCCGCCGCGTCTTCCCGGGAGCCACAGGCCGGAGTCGTGGTGAAAAAAATTACGCCCTCAGACGTACGCGTGCTGCTGGTCGAAGACAATTTGGTCAATCAGAAAGTGGTGCTAGCGATTCTGCGCAAGAAGGGCTATCACATCGATGTGGCGAGCGACGGTCGCGAGGCGCTGTCGAAACTCGACGCGAGCCTGACAGCGCCGGATCGAGCCTACAATCTGGTCCTAATGGACGTTCAGATGCCGGTGCTCGACGGCCTGGAAACCACTCGTATCGTGCGCCTCAACTCGCGTTGGGACCGGCTGCCGATTATCGCCATGACGGCGCACGCGATGAATGGCGATCGCGAGCGTTGCCTGCAAGCGGGTATGAATTCGTATATATCCAAGCCCATCCAGCCGGCGCATCTACTGTCCATCATCGAGAAACAGCTGCAGGAACAGACCATCGAGACGCCTCCCCCGGCGGCGGTCGTTTCCCACAACAGCGTGACCACGAGGTTATTGCTTGAAGACTCCGCGATGGCGAACGATCTGCTTGAGGTGTTCCTCCAACTGGCCCCCGAGCGCCTGGACCGCCTGGAGGCCGCGGCGACCGAAGCCGATGGCACTACGCTCGGCAGCGAGTCCCGCAAGATCTCGGAAGCCGCCGAGCAGCTGGCGTCGCGCGCCCTTAGCGAGTGCGCACAACGCATTGAGCTAGCGGCCCGCGGCCGCGATTTTGCAGCGGCCTTGCAGGAACTGCAAACGCTGCGGCGCGAAATCGCGGAGTTGCAGGCTCTGACTGCCTGAAATTAAGTTACTCAGAAAACCCGGCGGGTCAGACGGCCCACGCTGAATTTTGCGGTATCGGCCACTGCCATCACGGTCATGACGCCGGCTTGCACCGGATCGGTCACCACCAAGTCGGCTGCATCTGGAACGCTGCCTGCCATGTTGAGGCTCACGACCAGCAGCCCTTGCGCGCGCACTTCACGCACCGCGTTCTCGATATCGCCGCCCATGAGCGATCCGGCCATCACGATGGCCTTCACGCGCGGCAGGCGGCCGGCGGCGCGGACGGCGGCGGCCAAAGGCTGCTCGCCCACCAGCGGAATAGTGTCGATCGAAATGTGTTCGCCGCGAATGTTGTGGCGATCGGCTTCGAGTATGGCCCCCATTGCCACCTGACCCACCTGCGCGCCACCACCCACGATAATGATCCGTTTCCCGTAGATCTTTTCCATGGTTTCCACCTGGTCTGCGTGGCGTACGATGGGAAGCTTCCGCAGATCTTCCAGCATGGGCCCGGGATCGCCTTGCGCCTCGATTTCGAAATACGTGTGGTCGGTGCCGGCTTCGCGGCCGGGGATGATCTCCACACTGATGATATTTCCGTTATGCCGCGCAATGACGCCGGTAGTGGTATGCAGAATCCCGGGGCCGGAGTCGGAGATAATTTCAAAACCGATCTTCGAATTCGGCACTTACTCCACCCCGTATTTCTTTAGCAGCCCGTCCCAGTGGCCTTGGGCCTGGAGCAGGATCTCGGCGATCTCCCGCACCGCGCCGTCGCCGCCGGATGCCGACGTCACATAGTGTGCGCAGCGCTTCACTTCGGGACGGGCGTTGGCCGTTGCGAATGAGAGTCCGGCGCGCCGGAAAATGGGAACGTCAGTCAAATCATCACCCGCATAGGCGATATCGATCGGCGCGAATCCACTCTTGTGGATAATTTCTTCCAGGATGGGCGCCTTCTCGATGTGGCCCTGATACACATACGTCATTCCTACCTGCTTGGCGCGGACCTCCAGCGCATGCGATTCGCGTCCGCTGATGACTCCTGTCTGGATGCCGTTCCACCTGAGCCACTGCAGCGCGATGCCGTCCTGCGCGTTGAAGCCTTTGGTCTCGATCATTTGTCCATCCGGACCCGGGAGGTTAAGCAGCAGCCCGTTGGTGAGCACGCCATCGACATCCATAAGCAGCAGACGAATTTTCGCCGCGCGTTGCTGAAGCTGGGGATCCATCATTAAACACTACAATAGTGAAAGAGTTGGCCGTGCTGGAGCGGGTCCGCAAAACCATTATTCGTTATAACATGCTGTCTCGCGGGAGCCGCGTGGCCGTCGCGGTATCCGGCGGCCCGGATTCCGTTTGCTTGCTGCATGTGCTCTTGGAACTGGCGCCAGCGTTCGATGTTTCGCTCGCGGTGGCTCATCTGAATCATCAGCTTCGGGGAGTTGAATCGGATGAAGACGAGCGTTTCGTGGCCGGAATGGCCGAACGGTTAGGCCTCCCTTTTCATCAAACCAGCGTGGACGTTGCCGCCGCAAAAGGAAACCTGGAACAGGCTGGCAGGCGCGCGCGGCGAACGTTCTTCGCAGGATTGGATGCAGATCGCGTTGCACTGGGGCACACGCGGGACGATCAAGCCGAAACCGTGCTGTTTCGTATGTTGCGCGGGTCGGGACTGCGCGGCCTCGCGGGGATTTACCCAGTGACGGATGGCGGTTACATTCGTCCGTTGATAGACGTTACCCGCGCCGAGGTGGTCGAGTTCCTGCACGGCCGCAGCATTCCCTGGCGCGAGGATTCGAGCAATGTCGATTCCCGCTTCGCCCGCAACCGCATTCGCGCATCGCTGATGCCGCAACTCGCCCGCGATTGGAACCCGCGGATCGGCGAATCGCTCGCGCAACTGGCGAGTCTGGCGCACGATGAAGAGCGTTGGTGGCGAAGTTACATCGACGACCTGTCGGCCGGCATTCTGGTCGCGCGCGGCGGTGGAATCGAACTACGCGCGCCTGCTCTCGCCGGTGTCCCGCCCGCCGTGGCCCGACGACTGATCCGACGCGCGATCGCGCAAGTGAAAGGCGATCTCCGGGGAGTGGAGTTTTCGCATGTGGAACGGGTTGTGGAGTTGGCAGCGCAAAGGCAGGGTGACGGCCGCTTACGCCTGCATGGTCTCGACATCCGACGCTCGTTCGATTGGATTCGGGTGGCCCTCGCGGCACCGCGCGCCGCCCCAACCTTAACGCCGCTCGCGGTTCCAGGGATCTACCCCATTCCGGGGGGTGCTTGCCTCCATTTGGAGATCGCAGCGCAGTCTTCAACCTCAAAAAAGGGTGCTACGCTAAAAGCAGCCGAGCTAAGTCTGCGGCGCCTCCCCCAGGCTTTGGAATTGCGGGGGTGGAAGCCGGGAGATCATTACCGTCCGCAGGGGCAGGACCGGGATCAAAAGATCAAGGAAATGTTCCAGGTGGAACGCGTGCCCTCCTGGTTAAGGGCATCGTGGCCGATTGTCAGTAGTGGAGACACGATTTTGTGGGCCAGAACGTTCGGAGCCGCCGCGGAGTTTGCCGCGAATCGCGAACCCGGTCTGGTGCTGCGGGTCTGGGAAGCGGAACCGCCGAACAGTTGAACCTTTTGGTGCGGTGATCTCGTCTATACATAGAAGGCAGTTTCTGCCGGGATTAATTGGGGAGAACGCATGAACTCGAGCGTAAGAAACCTGGTGTTGTGGGTAGTGGTGCTGGGGCTGGTGGGCTTGGTCTTTGCAGTGATCAAGAATACCAAGCCGACGGGAGCACACCCGGACTTTTCGGTTCTGGTCAGCGATGTCAAGGCCGGTAAAGTCGAGAAAATCACGCTCAACAGCGTGACCGGCGACGTCCACGGCAAGTACAAGAACGGCGACGAGTTCACTTCCACTGTTCCGCACACCTACAACGACTTTACGACTCTGCTGATCGACAAAGGCGTTGCTGTTAACGTCGAAAAGGACGCGGGTGGGAACTGGGTTTCGCTGTTGATGAATGCCATCCCATTCGTGCTTCTGGTGGGCTTCTGGGTGTTCATGATGCGCCAGATGCAGAGCGGCGGCAACAAAGCTTTGAGCTTTGGGAAGTCACGCGCGCGTTTGCATTCTTCGCAGCAGAAGAAGGTCACGTTTAAGGATGTGGCGGGCGTCGAGGAAGCTAAGGAAGAGTTGCAGGAGATCATCGAATTCCTGCGCGAGCCGCAAAAGTTCCAGAAGTTGGGCGGGCGCATCCCCAAGGGCGTTCTGCTGGTTGGATCGCCGGGCACCGGCAAGACCCTGCTGGCCCGGGCCATCGCGGGCGAAGCTAACGTTCCATTCTTCTCGATCTCCGGTTCGGATTTCGTCGAGATGTTCGTCGGTGTGGGCGCCAGCCGCGTCCGCGATTTGTTTGAGCAAGGCAAGAAGAACGCTCCTTGCATCATCTTTATCGATGAAATTGACGCCGTGGGCCGCCATCGCGGAGCCGGATTGGGCGGCGGGCACGATGAACGCGAACAGACCCTCAACCAGTTGCTGGTGGAGATGGATGGTTTTGAATCGAATGAAGGCGTGATCCTGGTGGCGGCGACCAATCGCCCTGACGTGCTCGATCCCGCTTTGCTGCGCCCGGGCCGTTTTGACCGCCGTGTGGTGGTGGGGCGTCCGGACTTGAAGGGCCGCGAGCAGATTCTCAAAGTACATACCAAGAAGGTTCCGCTGGGCGATGATGTGAACTTGATGACTATCGCACGCGGTACTCCTGGATTTGTCGGCGCGGATCTGGCCAACCTCGTGAACGAGGCTGCGCTGGTGGCAGCTCGCCAGAATCGCAAAGTCGTCATGCAATTCGATTTCGAACTGGCCAAGGACAAGGTGATCATGGGCGTCGAGCGCCGCAGCTTGATCCTGAGCGACGAAGAGAAGAAGAACACCGCTTATCATGAGGCCGGACACGCGCTGGTAGCGGCTCTTACACCCAACGCCGATCCGCTGCACAAGGTGACGATCATTCCGCGTGGGATGGCGCTGGGCTTGACCATGCAGCTGCCGCTCGACGACAAGCACAGCTACGACAAGGATTATCTGGAAGCGCAAATGGCGATCCTGATGGGCGGCCGCATCGCGGAAGAGATTTTCATGCATCACGTGACCACCGGCGCCGGCAACGACATTGAACGGGCTACCGACATGGCTCGGAAAATGGTGTGCGAGTGGGGCATGAGCGAACTCGGCCCATTGAGCTTTGGCAAGCGTGAAGAGCAGATCTTTCTAGGCCGCGAAATCGCGCAGCATCGGGATTACAGCGAGGCCACGGCCATCCGCATCGACGAGCAAGTAAAGAAGCTGGTGCAGGAAGGTTACGATCGCGCGCGCAAGATCATCGAAGAGAAGGCCGACGCTCTCGACCGCATCGCCAAAGCGCTGCTGGAGCGGGAAGTGCTGGACGGGAGCGAAGTCCGCCAGTTGATCGATGGCGAGACGCTGGATGCGATGCCTACTCCCCCGCCTCCTACTTCGAGTGGCGACGGCGCGCAGCAGGTGATCAAGCCGGAGCCGCCGCGGCGTCTCCCCGGGATGCTCGAAGGCGGCCCGCAGCCGGCCTAGGGAAGCGATTCCACGTATCGTGATCCCGGCGTTTCCGGTCTACGTCTTCGACGTTGACGGCACTCTTATCGATTCGCAAGCAGACATCTGCGGAGCGGTGACAGAGGTCCTGGCCTCGCACGGCCGCACCGATGTTTCCCACCAGGTTCTGCGCCGCTACATCGGGCGACACCTGATAGAGGAATTCCTGGAGTTCGGGTTCCCGCTATCGGAAGCCGACCAGATGATGCAGGAATACCGCGTCACTTACGCGGGCCGCAAACACGCTAGCACTGCGGTCTACCCGGGGGTCGCCGCGGCTCTGGCGCGATTAGGCGGCAGGAAATCCACCGCTACTACCAAGGGCACGCCGACAACGCGCATCGTTTTCGAAAAGTTCGCGCTTCTTCAGCACTTCGATCACGTCCAAGGGACCGATGGGTTTCCGGCCAAGCCCGAGCCCGACGTGCTTCTTAAATCCCTCGAAGTTCTGTGCGTAAGCGCTGTCGACTGCCTATTTGTCGGAGACTCCGCCGCCGACATGGAAGCGGGACGGCGCGCGGGAATGGCAACTTGCGCGGTCACCTGGGGCTATGGGGAACGCGAGGAGCTCGCGCGCTGGACTCCGGATTTCTGGATCGACGCGCCGCACCAGCTTTTGCCCGACTACTAAACGCGCCGATGAACCTGATAGGCGTTCGCGACGGCCACTTCGACGACAAGGGATCGCGGTTTAAAATTGTGGGCGCCAATAACTACTATGCGGCGTTCGCGACCCACGCCATGCGCGAGGCTGTGCTGGACGCCGCCGCGCAAATGGGGCTGAATGTACTGCGCTGCCCCGCGTTCCTCGACGCCTCCTGGCGCGGCGCCTATTTTCAATCCTGGAATCCGGCAAGCAATCGCCCCGAAGTGAATACCGGCGAAAACGGACTGCGGCGCCTGGACCACCTTATCGCCGATGCCGAACAAGCCGGGATCCGCCTCATTCTTCCGCTCGTCAACCATTGGCCGGATTTCGGCGGCATGGATCAGTACGTCGAATGGTTCCACGCTGCGTCACGCCACGCCTTCTACACCGACGCTGCCATTCGTACGGCCTACCAAAACTACGTCACACAAGTTCTCCGGCGTATTAATATCGTAACCGGCCGTCTTTATAAGGAGGAACCATCGATCCTGGCCTGGGAACTCGCGAATGAGCCGCGCTGCGATATTCGCGGAGGCGGCGCGATCCTGCTCGAATGGGTGCGCGATATGAGCCGTTGGGTCAAGGAAAACGACCCGAACCATCTGTTAGGCGTGGGCGACGAAGGCTTCTTTGGGAAGCATGGCGTCGATTGCGAAGCCTTTCTAAAGGTCGCCGATATCGACTTCGGCACCTTTCATCTCTATCCGCAAGCCTGGAAGCGGCGCGATCCGCTGCGCTTCGGGCTGCGCTGGATCGAGCAGCACCTTGCCGCGGGACGAAGTGCCGGGAAGCCCATGCTGCTCGAGGAATATGGGATGACGGTGGGGAGCCACGGCGGCCTGTCATCGGCAAACGAGCGGGATGACATTTACCGGGGTTGGCTGCGGTGCGTTTTGGAACGGGAAGGTGCGGGCGACCTGGCTTGGATGCTTGCCTCCACCGACGACCAAACCGGCGAGCCGTATCCGGATTACGACTATTTCACGTTCTATACCCATGCGGACGTGCCTTCCGTCTGCGCTCATGCTCTCGAGATGACTTCGGTGCAGTAGAATCGGTTAAACTCCACGGCTCTCACCGCAGGGGTTCGTTTAGTTCCCTACGAAATTCTTGCGCCTCCTGGCGCGGGGGCATGGGTGAAGTCTATCGCGGCGCGATAAATGCTTTCAGCTATAGCCCGTCCAACGATGGCCAGCGCTACCTGGTAAACGCCTTCGCGGATCAGGATGCGCGGCCGACGCTCAACGTGATGGTCAACTGGCCGGCGCTGGCAAAGAAGCAGGCTAGCGACCGCCCTTCATACTGCGACCCCGAACAGCGCACCTACACCACCTGTGACAGCCATCGCCAGTGCGCCCCAAAACGTGACACGGATTGCGCCAGCTATGACGCCTGCGCCGCCGACGCGCGCGGCGATTCCCCCAAGCAGCGCCAGAAAAAACAAAGAGGTTCCCGATACCAGATAGATCAGATGCGCCGGCGGGCCGATCGCTGTAACCACCAAAGGCATCGCCGCCCCCACAGCGAAGCTGGCTGCCGAGGCCAGCGCAGCCTGAACCGGGCGGGCCGTCTGCCGCGGCGTGATCCCCAGTTCGTCCCGGGCATGCGCCGCCAGTGCGTCATGGGCCATCAACTGGTCCGCGACTTGTTTTGCGAGCGCCGGATCCAGACCACGGCCGACATAGATCGCGGCCAGTTCCCGATGTTCGCCCTTGTCGTCCATTCTAAGTTCCTGGCGTTCCAGATCGAGATCGGCTGCCTCAATGTCGGACTGGGAGTGAACCGACACGTACTCACCGGCAGCCATGGACATCGCCCCGGCTACCAGCCCAGCCACCCCCGCCACGATGATGTTGCCGTGAGTCGCATGCGACGCCGCGACCCCCAGGACCAGACTCGCCGTCGAAAGGATGCCATCGTTCGCGCCCAATACAGCCGCGCGCAGCCAGCCGCTGCGTTGCGTGCGGTGGACTTCGCTTTTGCGTAACGCCATGGCTGTTAGTGTAGCGATGTTGCATCCAACTCAATCGTGTATACTCCTCTTATTCTCATCGTCTGGAGGTGTCCATGAAGACCTGCAATCTGCTTCGCCGCCGAGTATTGGCGTTCGCTTTCGTCGCGGCGTCTAGCCCGCATATGGTAGTCGCGCAGGGGCAAAATGAGCATTGGGTCGCCACCTGGGCCACAGCCGAACGCGCCGCGCCGCCCGTCGTTTCCCCTACGGTTGGACAAACGTTCACTGCCGCCCAGCAGGCCCAACTTGGCTTCAATAACCAAACTATTCGCATGATCGCTCCGGTCAGCATTGGCGGCCACCGCGTGCGCGTGCAGCTTTCCAATGCCTATGGAACGGCGCCTCTGAAGTTGGGCGCGGTTCACGTGGCTCTGCGCGTGAAGGATTCCGCGATCGCCACGGGTTCAGATCGGGCGCTAACCTTTAGCGGGCAACCCAACTTTACGATTCCACCGGGGGCGTCCGCGCTGAGCGATCCGGTAGACCTGGACGTCCCTCCGCTGGGTGAATTGGCGGTGAGCGTCTATGTGCCGGAGGCCGCCGGTCCGCCCACCATTCATACGGCCGCTTTGCACACTACTTACATTTCGAAAACGGGCGACGCCAGCGCGCAGCCTTCTATCGAAGATGGCATCACAACGCAGTCCTGGTATTGGTTGTCGAACATACAAGTTTTGGCGCCGGCGGACGCCTCCACAATCGTCGCGTTCGGCGATTCAATTACCGACGGAGCGCGCTCGACTCCAGATGCCGACCGCAGTTGGCCCAGCCGCTTGGCGCGACGCTTGGCTGCTAATCGGGACACAGCGCACGTCGCGATCTTGAACCAGGGGATCGGCGGTAACCGGATTCTGCGCGATAACACGGGCCCTAACGCGCTGGCGCGGTTCGACGAAGACGTATTGAGCCCCGCGGGAGTGAAGTGGCTGATAGTGCTCGAAGGGATCAACGACATCGGCCAAGGCGCGCGTGCGAACGCGCTCCCTGAAAATGCTGTCACCGCGGCGGAGCTTATTGCGGCCGATCGTCAGATGATCGAACGCGCCCACCTGCGTGGGATCAAAGTGATGGGAGCGACTCTGACGCCGTACGGTGGCGCGGCATACGCTAGCGAAAAAGGCGAAGCGATCCGTGATGCAGTCAATACCTGGATTCGGACCGGCGGCGCGTTCGATGCGGTGGTCGATTTCGAAGCCGCTACGCGCGACCCCAAGAATCCCAAACAATTCCGTCCTGAATTCGATTCGGGAGACCACCTGCATCCGAGCGACGCCGGATACCAGGCGATGGCTGACGCAGTCGATCTAGCAGTGTTCGCCGCGAAACCGTTTTCCTCGGCAAGGAACCGCTAACGCAAATTCCGGTAAGCAGTGATCGCGGCCTCCAGCCCTAGTCGCGGACTGGACAGCACCGGAATCGGCAAATCGTGAAGCAGGTCGGCCGCGCCAGCCATGGATGCCTGAGCCAGGACGATACAATCGAATACCGCCGCTCGTTCGCGCAGCCGCTCAGCGATCCTCTGCCAATAGACCATGTGTTCCCCGACCTGAAAGTGTCCCCACAAGTCGGCCATTAAGAAGGTTTCGATTTGCGTCGTTTCGGGAGCCGACTCGCGCAATAGCTTAACGGTCGGTTCAATCGTGCTCGCCACGCACGCGGCGACCAGAACGCGACCGCCTTGCGCGACCGCCTGCTGGGCCATGGCGCGATCGATGCGTAAGACTCGCGGATCGTTCAGCTCATCCGCGCAGGTGCCTAGTGTAGAACAAGTACACAGCAGCACCCGTGCGCCAGCATCGAGCGCGGCGCGCATGCGATCCTTCACATCAGCGGCAATTTCAGGAGTAACGCGTCCCTGCGCGGTGGCGCGGTCGAGCAGATCCGCAGCCAGCACATGGCGCGATGGAATCTCCGGAGCCATCTCCGCCAATAGGCCGCGGAAAAGAATTTCGTTGGACGCTGTGGTGTGGAATAAAGTCAGCATCTACCACAGCACGCGTTCGAGCGCTTCACAGAAGAAATATTCACCCCACATCACGGATTCATCCACGCCCAGTCCCTTGTGAACGTGATAGACGCCGCCTTTGAGAATGCCTTCCCACTTGGGGTCGGCTTTGCCCAAATGCTTCTCGCAGAGTGAGCGTAGAATGCGGACGGCGGTAGACCAATAGAGGTGCCCCTTCATTGAATCCGGCACCAAGCGGCACAAGCGCAGCAACCCCGCTGCGTAAATGGCGGCGGCTGAGGTGTCGAGCAGAGTCCGGTTCTCGGCGGGCGCATTGAAATCCCACGGTGGCACGCCGTCGGAGGGCGAGTGGGTGATATAGAAATCAGCGCAGGCTTGCGCGGTCTCAAGGTAATGCGGGTCGCGGCTATATTCGTAAACCGTCGTAAAACCGTACATGGCCCAGCTCAATCCACGTGACCAGCAGGAATCGCCGCGATAGCCTTGGTGCGTGGTCTGGTGGAGGAACTCGCCGGTATCGGTGTCAAAAATTCCTTCATGCGCGGTCGATCCATCGCCGCGAACTAACACGCGCCGGGTGGTCCGCGCATGACGCAAGGCAATGTCGCGCAGCTTGCGGTCGCCGCTTTCACGCGCGGAGTAAAGAATGATCCCGACATTCATCATGGTATCGATGAAAACCGAATTGTCCGCGACGAAGGAACGCAGGTAGCCGCCCTTTTCCTTGAAGCGCAGCGCAAGTGTACGGCCGGCCTCGATAAGCACTTCGCGACGGGCCGCGTCCGGGTGCAGACGATTCCAGCGGTAGTAAGTGGAAAGGAACAGGAAACCCAGGTCGTGTGCGTCGCGGTCCTTCTTGCGCGGCTCGATGGGCTCGGTGTAGCGGACGGCGTTTTCGTACCAAAACTTCGCTTCCGCGGATCCTTGCTCGGCATGGCGGTAGAAGATCCACATCATCCCGGGCAGGAAACCGTCGGACCAATGAGTCCACACTTGCCCCTCATGCTTCCACTCGCCATCCTTAGTGTGCAGCGGATACAACATGGGATGCTTTTCGATCAGCTTCCGCACCTGGCGCTGCGCGAACTGGTAAGAGTTAGCGAACAGCTCGCCGGTATCGCTCGACAGATGAATCATGTAGTGCCTCTCATTATAGGCTGCCTCAGCACGGGTTCAGCGTTTAACCAGCGCGTCGCGGCGCAGGCGAGCAGCTGCGATCTGTTAGGATGAGAAAAATGCCAACAAAAATCACTATCCGCGACAACGGCTCGATTCGCGTCGAAGGGGACTTCACTATTTACGACGTGAACGGCAATGCGTTCGATCTCGCGGGCCGCGAAACCATCGGCTTATGCCGTTGCGGGCAATCGGAAAACAAGCCTTTCTGCGACGGCACGCACGGTAAGGTCGGATTCAAGTCAGCTTGCCCGGCGCGAGCCCTGCCGCCGCCTGTACCTAAAGCCTAAGGGCATCCTCATTCTGGAACGCGCGGCCACGAGGTCGGGCTTCTCCCATGTGTTCTCATCACGGAGTACGGGCACATCCTAGCGTTCCATACGGAGAGAATCAGTCCCCTTCGGGAACCATATAGCAACGTGAATCCCAAATCGGCGAACCGGAGATAGTGCCGGCCCGTAGGTGGGTTCATTTTGCACCATTGGAGAGCCCGAAATGACATCGACGTTCCGAGTAATTCCCAAAGCAATCCTTTTAGTCGCGCTCGCGGCACTAGCGCGGCCTGTCTCCGCTACGATCACCTATACCTCGTGCTCGAGCGGTTGCAGCAGCGGCAGCGGCACTTACTCCGTCTGGCAAACTGCATCAGGTTCGGGCGGCTTGACGTTCTCGATGTCACCGCAGACGTTTGCGGGAGGCAATCTGGTGAGCGGCGTATACAGCGACCCGACCGGGACGGTCCTGACCGGCTATAACGGCGCAAACATTGACACTCTGATGACCGTGTCGGGAACGTCGCTGATCCAAAGCCTGGGAGGCGCCGGCTCCGGCATCGAAATCAATCTTCCGGCCAATACTTATGCATTCGCGATGAGCATCACAACGCTCGCGGGATTCGGTAGCCCAGTTGTCGAGATAGGCGACCACATCTTAAATAATGCCAATTATGGAATTATCATTCCTAGCGGCGGTTCAGTGCAGTTTTTCGCGATCATCAGCAGCACGCCGCTTACCCAGTTGTTCGTGGGACAGAGTACCAGCGGCGGACGCCTTCAGATCAATGATTTCGAGCTGGGTGAAGCTACTGCCGCGCCGGAACCTACCAGCGCAGTTCTGATCGGCGGCGGACTGGTGTTAGTGGGTGTCCTGCGCCGCCGCCGCGTCCACAAACCAGACGGCGCCGGGGCCTGACGCGATTTGCGCGGGATACTGCAGGGGATCGGACGGTTCGCTCAGTGCGGAGCGGAGCGCGCCTGTCTTATCGGCTCCGGCGACGAGCAAGGCCGTGTGACGCGCTGCCAAGAGCACTCCCGGCAACAGGGTGATGCGCCACTGCTTGAATTTCTCCACCCAAACGGCGGCGGCGATGCCCGACCGGTCTTTAATCAGAGGCTCTCCTGGGAACAAGCTGGCGGTATGGGCGTCCGGACCGATGCCGCGATGGATCACATCGAAATGCGGCAGTTCGCCGGCCGACAAGCCAAAGAACTGCTGAATGTCCTGGGTGTAGCGCGACGCCGCTTCAGCCGGGTCCAATTCGGCAAGCACGCGATGAACGTTGGGCGCGGGGAAATTGCCGGGCCGCAGCCAGGCGTCCTGGGCGAATTTGAAATTGCTCTGCGCATCCGAGGGCGGCACCGCGCGTTCATCCACCCAGAACAGATGCACGCGCTCCCACTCGAAACGGGTGCGCGCGAAGATCTCGAACATCCCGCGCGGAGAAGAGCCACCGGAAATCGCCAGCGATGCCAGCCCCCGATTTTCCAGGACCTCGCGCAGCCAGTCGAGAATCTGCGTGGCGCAGGCGGTAGCCGCGGCCTCGGCGTCTGCGAATTGGCGGACATCATGGCTCACGTCAAACTCTTCTGTCAGCCGAGCACCCGATCGAACACTGGGTCCTTTCCCAGGATGGATAATTCCTCGCGCATCAGGCATTCTTCGGAATCTGACGGCAGCACGGCCGAATAAGTGCGCTCCACAGTGTGGACTTCGAGCGAAGATCCCTCGCCCAGGCGAACGGAGGTCTCAGCGCCGCAGCCGGGGAATACTACGGAATGGACTCCTGGTCCGCCTGCAATGGGTATCAGCGTCACATTCGCGCCGGGGAGAGCGCGCTCGATCCAGCGCGCGAAATACAGAGTCCGGGTCCCGGGGCGACCGCCGCCGTATTCGACGCGAACCTCTCCGCCGGCCGCCGCCAGCCATCCGCCAGGGCACGCATCCATCAAATGGGCCACGGCCTCGCGCCATCCGGTGAGCCGGGTCCATGCCAGATCCGCGACCTGCCTTTCGTCTTTGCGCATTCGCCGCAAGAATTCGATGGCTGAACTGGCGTGGCGCACTGCACGGGTGTTAAAGATTATCTTGTTGGCGAGCGGGAACAGCGGATCCAGAGACCGGTCGAGGAACGCGCGGGGTCCGCGGCACCACAGCACCACCGGCAGATCGGGGGCGATCAACGGCACCAGCAGCCGAGCGACCTCATCGGTCTGTTCTGAATCCGCTGTGATTTCGATGCCTTCGGAACAGATCTGCTGCTGCCCGCCAAACGGCATCCAGCATTCCGCGAAAACCCGGCCGCTAAACTCGCCGCCTTCGCGCGGCGTCAGTATAATGGCGCGGCTGGGATGCCCGTGCATCAGCACGCCGATGGTCTTCCGGGCCAACTCGGCATCCGCTTCGTCGTCGTGTTCCGCGACTGCGATCAAGGTCATGGAACACGCCCGCAGCACGCCTCCCGCGCTACCCTGCTCCTTGGCGAGCTGCGCCCACAGGTCACGGAGATCGCGCAGGATCTTTTCCGGATCGATGACCGGCGTCGCGGGTTTCAACTGTTCCTCCACACGTGTCCCTGCCGCGCCAGCATCTCATCGGAGGCCACGGGGCCCCAGGTGCCCGGATCATAATTCGGATATTCGAACTTGCGGTTGGCCCAGTCTTCTAAGATCGGCATCACCACCTGCCAACTGGCTTCCACCATGTCCTGACGCGTATATAAGGTGGCGTCGCCGGTGAGCGCGTCTTCGAGCAGCGTCTCGTATGCAGTGGGCGACCGTTCACCGAAGCTCGCGCCGTAATTGAAATCCATCGATACCGGCCGGAGACGCATGCCGCTGCCGGGCTGCTTCGACAAAAATCGCAGCGAAATTCCTTCTTCGGGTTGAATTCTCAGGATCAAAAGATTCGGCCGTATGGTCACGCCACCGGCATCCGGAGTGAACAGGGCGTGGGGCGCCGTATTGTACTGAATGGCGATCTCAGTAGTTCGCTTGGGAAGCTTCTTGCCGCTGCGGATGTAAAACGGCACGCCGGCCCAGCGCCAGTTGTCGATGTAGAAGGACGCCGCGGCGTAGGTGGGTGTCTGCGAGGCCGGGTCGACGCCAGGCTCATGGCGGAAGCCCGCGTATTGTCCCGGCACTGCGTAGCGCGGCACTTCCTCGAGACGTAAGATGCGAATCGAGCGCAGCAGCTTCGCGCGTTCGTCGCGGACGGCGTTGGGCTCATAAACGGCCGAGGGTTCCATGGCGACAGTAGCCATCACCTGCAGCAGATGATTCTGAAGCATGTCGCGAACCGCGCCGGCTTCCTGATAGTAAGCACCGCGTCCTTCGAGGCCAATCGATTCGGCGGCCGTGATCTGCACATGATTGACGTAGCGGCGATTCCACAGCGGCTCGAAGATGCCGTTGCCGAAGCGGAAGGCCAGGATATTCTGTACGGTTTCCTTGCCCAGATAGTGGTCGATGCGGTAGACGTCGGCTTCGGCGAAGACTCCGTGGATGCGCTCGTTCAATTCGCGTGCGCTGGCTAAATCATGGCCAAACGGTTTTTCGATCACGATGCGCTGCCAGCCTTGCGCGGTGGTCTGCCCCAGTCCCGCGGCACCCAGGCGCTCGACCACTTCGCCGTAGTAGCTGGGCTGCGTAGATAGGTAATACAGAACGTTAGTCCGGCCCAGTACCGCCAATTTGTCCTTGATGGCGGAGTAGAGTTTCGGATCGCTCAAATCGCCGGCTATATAGTGCAGTCCTTTCGCGAAGCCGGTCCATTGGTCCTCGTCAAAGGGGCTGTCTTCGAGAAATTCCTTCACGGAATCATGCATCTTGGCGCGAAATGCGTCGTCGCTTAAGGGCGTGCGCGAGGTGCCGATGATCGAGGCCGTGGCGGGGAGACGGCGCTCGTAAGCCAGCCGGTAGAGCGACGGAATCAGCTTGCGTTTGGTGAGATCGCCATTGGCTCCGAAGATGACGATGGCGCATTCCGGCACCTGGCGCTCGAAGCGCAGCGGGTCGGCAAAGGGATTGGAGTCGGGCACGTAGTTTCACGTTAGCATGCTAGGATTGGACTTCACCCGCCGCGGTATTTCGAAAAAATTACAATGACAACGATGGCCACCAAGAAGGTTCTGGCTGTGGTGGAAGATCTCTTCTTCACCGTTAAGATAAACGAAGCAGCCAAGCGCGCCGGCTTGGGCGTCGCCTTCGTGAAGAGCGAACGGGACGCGCTGGACCATGCCGCCGAACATCCGATATTGATCATTTTGGATCTGAATTTTGCGGGGGTCGAACCGGTGAAGTTGATCCAGAAGCTGAAGGCCGATCCGGCGCTGCAGAAGATCAGCTTGCTGGGCTATGTGTCGCACGTCCAAGGCGAATTGAAGCAGGCGGCGCAGGAAGCCGGCTGCGACATGGTGCTGGCGCGCTCGGCATTTTCACAGAATCTGCCGCAGATCCTCAAACGTCACGCGTAAGGCTAGCCGTGTCCGCCGGAGACCGGTTGAATTACTGCTTTCATCGACCCGCTTGATCTGGGCATGCGCGGATCGGCTCCATAACCATGGATCTGATCGCGCGCGTATTCGGCCTGCGGGCGCTCACATGTAATAACGATGGTGCGCCCGGTGGTATCCACCTCGACTGCGTGCTGATAGGCGGTTTCTAGCGGCAGGAAGAATAGCGCGCCCAGCATTTCCACCACGTAATCGTAGGTGTGCTGGTCATCATCCAGGAGGACAACATTGTAGAGTGGCGCGAGTCGTTCGCCTTCGAAAGTTCCGGTTTCCGGAGTAGCCGTGGGGACTGTCAACCCTCAAATGGTAGAATGAATAGGAAAGGGGGCGCAACGGATTCGACGGGATTGCATCCGTCGTGGGAAGTCGTGCCGGGTTCCGAGCTCCCGTAAAACGATCGGAAAACAACAACTGCCAATAATCAGCAGTTTGCTTACGCAGCTTAATTAATTAAGTTGCCGCTCTGAGGCCATGGGCCTGCACGGGTCTTAAGAGCGTCATCTTGCAGGATAGGCCTAAGGCTTCCGTCTGGAGCTGAAAGCCGAGATCAATCAGGCTAAGCCATCCCCCTCTTGCCGGTTCCGCATGGGGTGGACGAAAAATAACGAATCGGAAACGCACGTAGTCTTTTCGCGATTGACTTTCTCGGACGCGGGTTCAACTCCCGCCGCCTCCACCAAACTAAACCAAGTGTTGCAAAGCTTCAGGAACCCTGAGGCTTATCCGTTCCGCAAACGGATCTATCGATTTTAGGATTGTGCTCTCATTGGTCACGATCCGAGGTAAAGCGGCCAAGAGACGCCAATAGAGGAACAACGGTCACAAGAACCCACTCGAGGCTTGCACTAACCTCGCCCAGGTGAATCATCCCCACCAGCGCTCGCCTGCGGCCAAGTGCGCTTTCACCACGTCCGGATTGAGCTCGATGCCTAGTCCGGGCTTGTCGTTTACTTTGACGAATCCATTCTGGATATACGGCCCGTCGAGCAGCAGAACCTGGTCCATCCAGCCACCTTCGCCCGTGATGCTCTCTAGAGCCATGTAATCGCGTATCGAAGCCGCGAATTGGACCGCGGCATACGTGTAGACCTGGCTGCCGGTGTTGTGGGTAGACATTGGCAACCCAAAGATGTGCGCCATATCGGCGATGCGCTTGGTTTCCAGGAAGCCGCCGGTATTGCGCAGGTCCGGATTTACGATGTCGCATCCCTGATTTATGATGAAGTCCTTAAAACCCTCCCTCCGCGTAAGGTTCTCTCCGGTTAGAATCGGAACCCGAGAACTCTGGCACAGCCGGCGCCAGGACTCCGAATAGTCCACCGGGAGCGGGTCCTCCAGCCACAATGGCCGGCAAGACTCGACGGCTTCTGCAATCTGGATCGAGGTACGCAGATCGTACTCCCAATGACAGTGCACCATGATGTCATGATCCCAGCCGAGCGCCTCACGGCAGTTGTCAAATCCCTTGCGAATATCAACCAATGCTTTGGTCGTGAGCAGACGATTGCCGGGATCGCTCGCATTATCGTTACTGGTTTGGGGCAAACCGAACTTATGGGCTGTGAAGCCGCTCGGGTGTGCGTTTACTTTCTGCGCCCATTCCTTGCACGACGTCCGATCTAACGCGTTTTTAGGCCCTGAATGGTCGTATAAGCGTACCTTGTCGCGAAACTTGCCTCCGAGTAGCGTGGTGGTCGGCACGCCGAGGACCTTACCTGCCAAGTCCCACAGCGCCATTTCGATGCCGCTAACGGCGCGCATCAGGTTGTGGGCGGATCCGTCGGTCCGAGTCCCGCTTAGCTGGCTGGTACCCTCGCCCATGTGTGTGTACAGGGTGTCAATCTCCAGCGGGTCCTTGCCCACCAGCCACGGCTTCAACGAAAGAACCTGCTCCTTTACGCCCACGGCGGGAGTTCCGTATGCCTCGGCAATCCCATACAATCCGTCATCGGCAATAATCTTGATCAGGGTATACGTTCGACCGCCTTGCAGGACCATAACCTGGACATCGCGAATCTTGACCGTCTTCTTTTCGGCCGCCGCCAGCTGATGGTAGCGGGCTAGAAATGGGGCACCAGCGGCCAGACTAAGGAATCGACGGCGGGAGACGCTGCAGGAGTGTGGTGACATCATATGTGTTACCTCCGCGGTTGGCCGATGCGCCAACATCGCAGTTTAGAAACAAATTGGTTACGACCGAAGGCCAGAGGGCCCAAGCCAGTATACTTGCTTTGAATCTAACGTAGAAGCGCTAAACCTATCACCTCCCGCTTAGAAATGAATCGCTCAAGGTCGGGCTTCAACGCCACCTCATGAAATCGGCTGACTGATGCCGTAAGAACTTTGGCAGTAAGAACTTTGGCGGGCCGCGCGGGGAAACTCGCTTTGTTATGATACAGACCTATGAAGCTCCTCTGCTTGCCCCTCCTGATTGCGTTTTCGGTGCCGGTGTTCGCCGGGTTAGCGACGCCCGGCGATGAAAAAGCGGTCCTCGCCGCCGAGAAACAATTTAACGACGGGATGGTTAAGTCCGACCCTGCCACGGTCGCGAAGTTATTGGGGGATGACCTTTCTTATTTCCACTCCAATGGTGCAATGGAAACCAAGGCGGATGTCCTGAAAGGGATTACCGGCAAAGTCAAATACACTGCCATTAAATTTGAGACCACCAACGTCCGGCAGTATGGAAGCACCGTCATAACCACTCACAATGTGATGTTTGTTACGCCAACTGTGCCGCACCATGTTTTTCTGACCACGGTCTGGGCGAAGCAAGCGTCCGGCTGGCAAATGGTGGCGCGTCAAGCGACCCAACTGCCGTAGTTAGACGCCGCCAATAACTCGGACCCGACGCCAGGCGCTTGCCGCAAGAACTTGTAGCCTTATCCTGCGGACCGAATTCCTGCGGGCACCGCCCGGAACATACTTGCGCGGCTTGCCATAACGCTAAGATAATGACCGCCGGTATGGATCTCTCCCCTACCGAAGGTATCCGGTACGCCGTGCAGTACGGCGCCGAAGCGGGCAAGATCATTTCCGCAGAGAAGCCGGCGGACAGTCTGCTCATCCAAGTGGTTGAATACGCCGGACGGCTCAAGATGCCTCCCAGCGGCAAGCTGAAGGAAGAGCAGTTGGATGATATTCGGGCATGGGTCCAGGCCGGGGCGCCGGTTCCGCGCGCTGCTCCCGCGCCTCCAGCACTGAAGTTATGTATGTAGTTCAGTCGCGAGTGCCGGCCGGAATACCTAAATGCGGAGTGCAGGAATAGCACATATTTTAAGCTCGGGGACTTGTGGGTCGAGTTTTGGACAGCGTGCCCGGCGGTCCCGGTGTTCCGGACAAAATACCCCTCCGAAATGCCGTTGCGAACAGTCGGCTATTATTCTAGGGTTGAATGGTAAGTTAGTCTGAAGAGTCGCCCTACCGCCTAAGCTGGGGTTTCGCTCTTGCCGAGAAAAAGAAGTCTTATGCTAAGCCAATACGTGGAACAGAGTTGTTCAAGGTGAAGAATAAACCAACGATCGGATTGCAACGCGAAAACTCGTTGCCTAAATGCCCTACGGGTATTGTTGGTTTCGATGAGATCACCTTAGGGGGGCTGCCGCGTGGGCGTCCTTCGCTTATCTGTGGCGGAGCAGGCTGCGGAAAAACCCTGTTCGGCATCGAATTTTTAGCGCGCGGAGCGAAGGACTTCGACGAACCGGGCGTTTGTATCTCGTTTGAGGAAACAGCGGAAGATCTGGCGCAAAACGCTATTTCGCTGGGGTTCGATTTGAAGGCCCTGGAACGATCCAAAAAGTTAGTCATCGATTACATCCATATTGATAAAAGTGAGATCGCCGAAACAGGCGATTACGACCTGGAAGGCCTGTTCATTCGCATTGGCAGCGCCATTGATGCAATCGGCGCTAAGAGAATTTTGCTGGACACGCCAGAGGCACTCTTTGGCGGGCTCAATGACTCAGGAATTCTGCGTTCGGAGCTGCGGCGGCTATTCCGCTGGCTGAAAGACAGGCACGTCACTGCCTTCATTACAGGGGAGAAAGGTGAAGGAACCCTTACGCGCCATGGCATCGAAGAGTATATTTCGGATTGTGTGGTGTTGCTGGACCATCGGCTCCACAACAGCATTGTTACCCGCCGGATGCGGGTTCTGAAATACCGTGGCTCAATGCACGGAACTAACGAATATCCATTTCTGATAACTCAGAAAGGAATCTCCGTACTTCCGATCACTTCGTTGGGACTCACGCACAAAACTTCAGAGGAGCGAGTCCCCAGCGGTATCTCGGGCCTGGATGACATGCTGGAAGGCCGTGGCTTTTATCGCGGAAGCAGCATTCTGGTGAGCGGTACAGCCGGAACCGGCAAGACGAGCATGGCCGCACACCTGGTGAACGCAGCTTGCGAGCGAGGGGAAGCCTGCCTCTATTTCTCATTCGAAGAGTCCCCGGATCAGCTTTTGAGGAACATGCGCAGCATCGGAATCGATCTCGCGCGCTGGCTGAAGAAGGGTTTGCTCCGCATTCACTCTAATCGCCCGACGGCGCACGGGCTGGAACTGCATTTGGTTGAAATGCAGCAGCTTTTGGAGGAGCACAAACCCAGCGTAGTAGTGATTGATCCGCTTTCCAGCTTGACGGCGGGAGCAGGAGAAAATACCAGCGACCTTAACAATACAGTGCTGCGAGTAATCGACCGCATCAAGCAACTGGGGGCCACGGGTTTCTTTACCTCGCTCACGTCAGGGGGGGGTGCCATCGAAACGACGGAATTGAATATTTCCTCCTTAGCCGATACCTGGTTGTTGTTGCGGGATATAGAGAGTGATGGGGAACGGAACCGCATCTTGTACGTGCTGAAGTCACGGGGCATGGCGCACTCCAATCAGCTTCGGGAATTTTTGATGACCCAAAACGGCGTAGAGTTGAAGGATGCTTATCTAGGTCCAACCGGGGTGCTCACGGGATCGGCGCGCATAGCCCAGGAAGCCCGGGAGTTGGAGGACGAGCGGAGGCTGGAGCGCGAAAGCCAAGACCGCCGTCTGGCCCTAAGCCGGACGCTGCGTGCCGCCGAAGCTCAAATCATTGCGCTTGAGGCCGAGAGAGAAGCTGCTGAGCGCGAACTGAAGACTGTGGATGCGGACATCGATTACCGTCGAAATTCTAAAACGGAACAAAGGGCCGCGATGGCCCGCAGCCGCAAGGTGAATTTGCAGTTAAAGGCGCGTTCCGGTGTTAAGGCAGGGTCCCGTGACAGCTAAAGGTAAGCTCATTGCCAGACCCGATTACGACTTGCGGTTATATGTGGCGGGTCAAACGCCGCGTTCAGTCCAGGCGTTCGCTAATTTGACCAAGATTTGCGAGGAGCACCTCGCTGGCCGCTACCGCATCGAGGTCATCGATCTTTTGAAGGAACCCCAACTGGCGAAGGGTGACCAAATTCTGGCCATCCCCACCTTGGTCAGAACACTTCCGCAACCAATTCGTAAGATCATTGGCGATCTTTCAAATAAAGAACGGGTCTTGGTCGGTTTGGACGTTCGCTCGGTTTGATTAGAATAGTGTAGCGATGGCAGTTGGACGGCACGAGTTGCGGCTATATGTGGCGGGTTCCACCCCGAAGTCCCTGCGCGCAATTGAAAACGTCAAGCGGATCTGCGACACGGAATTGACGGACCATTACGACCTTGAAGTAGTGGACGTGTATAAAGAACCTAACCGCTTGTCGCGCGATCAGATCGTTGCGATACCAACTTTGATCAAATTCGCGCCAGGAGAAATCAAACGGCTAATTGGCGACCTTTCGCAGAACGACCAACTTCGAAAAGGTCTCGGCCTACTCGCGGCTTAAAGACATGAACCACAGCGAAATCACTTCGATTGATACCGACCAACTGCTCGCCCGAGTAGCGCTCGGCGAGACACGGATTGCCGAACTGGAGGCTCGTCTAGCAGAAGCAGAGCAAACTCTGCAAGCAATCCGTACCGGCGAAATAGATGCCCTGGTCGTTTCCGGTCCGGACGGAGACCAAATCTTCACTCTTGAAGGCGCGGATCACGCATACCGTCTGCTGGTTGAAGAAATGCAGGAAGGCACCATTACGCTGAATGCCGACGGATTGATCCTGTATTCAAACCGGCAGTTTGCATCCATGATGAAAACACCGGCCCAAACCATTGTCGGTTCCCACATAAATCGCTTCCTGGCGCCGGATCGGACCGCATCTTTTTTTGCGCTTCTGCCGGACAGCGAGACGAAGTGCAATCGCGGCGAATTGACGCTGATCGCCGCCGATGGCGCGGCCGTACCAGCGCAACTTTCACTGAACCGGCTTAAGACTGGCGGAATCCAGACCACATGCGTAGTGATCGCAGACCTAACGGAGCAGCGGCGTTACGAGGCGATGGTAAAAGATGGAAATCTTTCGCGTTTGATCCTGGACCAGGTTGCGGAGGCCATCATCGTCATCGACGCACATGGTAAGATCCTCCGCGCCAGCGAATCCGCTTGTCAATTGGCGGGCCGGGACATTGTTCTTCAGCCATTTGACGGCGCGTTTCAATTGTGGGAAGCGCAGCAGCGCCTTGACACGTCGCGCCTGATTTCCGCCGTTCGTTCCGGGAACCCTTCAAAGAGCATCGAGGTCAAACTGGTGCCGTCCGATAGACCGCATTTGACTCTGTTACTGAGTGTCGGTCCGCTTTGGACTAACAGTCATGAGCTTCTAGGTTGCGTGATAACAATGACGGACATCACAGCCCGAAAAGAGTCGGAGGTGGCACTGGCACGTCAGGCCCATGAACTGGAGCGTTCAAACGACGACCTGAAGCAATTCGCTTACGCCGCGAGTCATGACTTGCGGGAGCCGATTCGCATCGTAACCAGCTACACGCAGCTTTTCGAAAAAAAATACAAGGACCACCTTGACGAACGAGCCCGGGGAATGATCCAGCATACCGTCGACGCCGCTCAGAGGCTGGAAACGTTGTTGGACGATTTGCTCGCTTACGCTCAGACGGCCGAGGAACCGGGGGAAGCAGTGTCCCCGGTGGATGCAAACATGGTTTTGGCGAAGACGCTGACGGTATTTGAGACGGCTATCGCGGAAAGCGGAGGGCAAGTCCAAAGCGATCCTTTGCCGAAATTGCGGGTCCATGAAGTGCATCTCCAACAGGTTTTTCAAAATCTTATAGGGAACAGTCTGAAGTATCGGGGCGAGGCCCCCCCCCGCATACATCTCTCCGCGGAACCTGGGAGAGGCATGTGGACCTTAACCCTCGCCGACAATGGAATCGGAATTGACCCGCAGTACCATACTCAAATATTTGGACTCTTCAAGCGCCTTAATGTGGGTCGAAAATACGCGGGAAGTGGGATCGGTTTAGCAATCTGTAATAAGATTGTGGAACGCTATGGCGGTCGCATATGGGTGGAATCGGAAGCCGGGAGAGGATCCAAATTCTACTTTACGATGCCGGGCGAGATAGTCTCAGCGGATCCCGCGAGGTGATTCCCATGCCCGCCGGAATTTCATCACCGTCTGATGAGAGGCTGCGCGGCACTGATGATGCGGGCCCGAGGCCTGCCGGGCAACACTGGCTAGCGCGAACGAATGAGTAACCGAACGAAGGTAAGGAACTCAGTATTTTGTTAAAACTCCTAGCCTTATCCTCGGGCCGCTTTCCCGCGCGCACGGCCCGGAGCTGAGTTAAAAACAGCGTTATTATGTTATACAGCGCCGGCTGGGAGGGATTCGGGCCGATGAAAATTCAGAGAGTACGCCCGTGAAGCACTCCACGGCCTGGGTGCTCGTGTTGTTTGCGGGCCTTCTCTCCGCACAATCACCGCAACAGCTTGAGTTTTTCGAAAAGAAGATTCGGCCCATCCTCTCGGATAATTGCGCGGCTTGCCATAACGCTAAGATAATGACCGCCGGTATGGATCTCTCCACTACCGAAGGTATCCGGTACGCCGTGCAGTACGGCGCCGAAGCGGGCAAGATCATTTCCGCAGAGAAGCCGGCGGACAGTCTGCTCATCCAAGTGGTTGAATACGCCGGACGGCTCAAGATGCCTCCCAGCGGCAAGCTGAAGGAAGAGCAGTTGGATGATATTCGGGCATGGGTCCAGGCCGGGGCGCCGGTTCCGCGCGCTGAACAGAGTGCGCAGATCCGTCCGGGGGCTGCGGAGCCTCCGGACGCGTCTGCGCGGCCATCTCTTGGGGCACGTCCGAAGCGAGAATTCACAGCGGCCGAGAAAAGCTACTGGGCCTTTAAGAAGGTGTCAGCCCCGCCTCTTCCGAATGTGAAGGATGCGAAGTGGGCCAAGTCCCCGATCGACCGGTTCATTCTCGCGAAACTTGAAGAGAAGAATCTTAAGCCGAGCCCTCCCGCCGATAAAGCCACGCTGCTTCGCCGCGTCACGTTCGATTTAATCGGCTTGCCTCCTACGCCGGCGGAAATCAAAGATTTCCTGGCGGATACCTCGCCCAACGCCATTGAGAAGGTAGTTGACCGCCTCCTGGCCTCACCGCGGTATGGCGAGCAGTGGGGGCGCCACTGGCTGGACGTCGCCCGCTATGCCGATTCCACCGGCAACGACGAGGATCATCGCTATCCTTACGCTTATCAATACCGCGACTATGTGATCGACACCTTCAATCAGGATGTCCCCTTTGACCGCTTCGTACGCGAGCAGCTCGCAGGTGATCTGCTGCCCGCTGCCCAACCCGGCGCGATCAATCGCCGCGGCCTGGTCGCGACGGGATTCCTGGCTCTGGGACAGAAGGCCTTAGCGCAACAGGATAAGAAGAAGCTGCTCTTTGATATGTACGACGAACAGATCGACACCATATCCAAGGGCTTCCTCGGCATCACGCTCTCTTGCGCACGCTGCCACGATCACAAATTCGACCCCTTCACTCAAAAGGATTATTACTCTCTGGTATCCATCTTGGCGGCGACTAGAAATTTTGAGGATGCAGCGCCGCACGTCTCAAAATTGTTGTTCAGGCCGCTCGGGACTAGAGAGGAGACCGAGCGCTATCAGGAAGCCAAGCAGGTGCTCGCCAGCAAGCAGTACGAGGCGGACGACTTTCGCGACCAGCAGATCGACAAGTACTTATCCAGTCTGGTACCTCGTTCGGCGGAGTATATGCTCGCCGCTTATCAGGTCTATCACGGTAAGGCCGATTCGGCGGGAATCGCTCGTGAAAGGGACCTTCTGCCTGAGGTCTTAACGAAATGGACTTCGTTCCTGGAGCCGACTGCCGAAGTGCGTCCCTACCTTAGAGAATGGTATGAGGCTAGCCCGGCTACATTGCCGGCGGTGGCTAACGCTTATCAAAAGCGGATCGAAGAAGGACGCATCGGGGCGCTCGCGCAGCAGGAACGGCTGCGGCAGTTACGAACCCGCCGTTTGGACATGCCGCCGCCCGACAGCGAGGGGGCGGATAAGTTCTTCAACGAAGTTTACTATCGGGGTCCCTTGTCTCTCTCGAAACAGGAGCGCGACGGCATCCTAAGTCCAGATGCGCGGCAAAAGCTGACGGACCTGCGCGCAGCGGCGAAGGCTCTGGAAGCGAAGATGCCGCCGGAACCGGAAATGAGTTGTGCGGTTGAAGAAGGCAGGGAAAATGTTCCTCTGGTTATCGGCAAAGTTCTAGTTCGCGGGGACTACAACACCTTCGGCGAGGATGCACCCAAAGCATTCCCGCGCATACTGGCGGGCGACGAACAACCCGCGATTGTAAAAGGCAGCGGACGACTCGAGCTGGCGAACTGGATGACCAGCCCGGACAATCCTCTTACGTCCCGGGTTTTTGTAAACCGCGTATGGTACTGGCATTTCGGCGAAGGGCTGGAGAGGACTCCCGACAATTTCGGGAAGATGGGCGATATGCCGACGCATCCGGAGTTGCTCGACTATCTGGCCGCCAAGTTCGTCGAAGGCGGTTGGTCTACTAAGGCGCTTCACCGAATGATTCTGCTTTCCAACGCTTACCAGATGAGCAGCCTGTCGGACGCTGCTGTGATCGAGGCCGATCCTGAGAACCGCTGGTTCTCGCGTTCTCCACGGCGGCGCCTCGCAGTGGAAGAGATTCGCGACGGAATGCTGGCCATCGATGGAACGCTCGACCTAACCATGGGGGGAACGATGCAAAGCGGATTCGGCACCGATGGTGAAAACAGCAAGGACCGCCTAAGCGTTCGTCCGGAATCGGTCAAGCGCCGCGAGGTGTACCTGCCGGTGCGCCGCGCCAATCTCCCGACGCTTCTGAATTTGTTCGATTTCGGCGATGCCACCACAGCAGCCAGCAAGCGTCCTGCGACCACCGTTGCGCCACAGGCTCTGTTCATGATGAACAGCCAGTTCGTGACGGAACGCGCCCAGAATCTTGCGAGGCAGGCTCTCGATGATGCATCGCTCGATTCCGCTGGCCGGGTTCGGGCGCTGTATCAGCGGGTCCTTAACCGGCAAGCGATGCCGGTCGAGATCGACACCGGCTTGTCCTATATGGAAGGTTTTCAGAAACGCGGGGCAAGTTTAGAGGATGCATGGACTAGTTTCAGCCGTATCCTCCTGGCGTCCAACGAATATATTTATCTGGATTGACGAGCATACTATGGACCCACTCATGAAGAGAATCCGCCAAGAAGAACGACCTCTCACCCGGCGGGGCGCCCTGCGTGCCGCGGCCTGTGGATTCGGAGCCTTGGGTCTCGCCGATTTGCTCTCCGCCGCGCCTTCGGTCAATGCCGATCCACTAGCCCCCAAAGCACCGCACTTCCCCGCAACCGCCAAGCGCGTAATTTTCCTGTTCATGCACGGCGGCGTGTCCCACGTCGATAGTTTCGATCCGAAGGAGCGTTTGTATCGCGACAATGGTAAGCCTCTTCCTATTAAACGACCTCTCGCTTTTGCCGAAGGCGAACCCGGCGCCTTGGTCAAACCGCTTTGGGATTACAAGAACTACGGGCAAAGCGGCATTCCGGTCAGCGATCTGTTTCCCCATATTGGTTCCTGTGCCGACGACTTGTGCGTCATTCGCTCCATGTGCGGCGAGGGAGTGGATCATGGCGCTGCGCTGCTCCAGACCTTCACGGGTATGAGCAACGTAGTCCGGCCGAGCATGGGTTCGTGGGTGGTTTACGGGCTGGGCACCGAAAATAAGAATCTCCCCGGCTACGTTACGATCAAGCCCGCCCTCTCGCACGGCGGCTCCAAGAACTGGGGCTCGGCATTCCTGCCCGGAGCCTACCAAGGGACCGCTATCGGAAACGCTGGCATGAGCGTGGAGGATATCAAAGGCGAGCCGATTGAATACCTGTCGCAGAAGAGTCTCTCAAGCGACCAGCAGCGATATGAACTGGATATGCTCCAGAGCATCAATCGACGCCATGCCGAGATCCGCCACAACGATCCGAACCTTGAAGCGCGCATCCAGTCCTTTGAACTCGCGTTCCGTATGCAAGCTCAGGCCCCGGAAGCGTTCGAGGTAGAGAAGGAATCCGAAGCCACTAAAAGGCTATATGGTCTCGACGACGAAGTCACGCGCGATTTCGGGTGGCAATGCCTCCTCGCACGGCGCCTGGCCGAGCGCGACGTGCGCTACATTCAGTGCACCCACAGTTATAAGTGGGATCAGCATAGCGATATCCTCGAAAAGCATCCGGCCAACGCCAAGGAAGTGGACAAGCCAATCGCCGGCCTGTTGAAGGACCTGAAGGCTCGCGGCTTGTTAAAGGACACTCTGGTGATTTGGGCCGGAGAATTCGGCCGTACACCCGTTTCCCAAGCAGGCGCTGCCGCCGGACAAAAGTTCGGCCGCGATCATGATCCCTATGGATACTCCATCTGGATGGCAGGCGGCGGCGTCAAGGGCGGGTACATATATGGCGCTACCGACGACATCGGCTATTTCGCCGTGGAAGACCGCATGCATATTCATGACTTCCACGCGACCGTGCTTCATCTGATGGGTCTGGATCACACGCGTCTCACGTATAACTATTCCGGCCGGGATTTTCGACTCACCGACGTCGCCGGGGTTGTGGCGAAAAAAATCATCGCGTAGGCTAATATCTTGCCTATGTCTTCTGTCTATCGCAAGGTCGCACTGCCGGCCCTTTTGATCGCGCTGGCAACTTCGTTCGCAACAGCGCAGCAGGATCACAGGAAATGGACGAATTACGGAGGCGGTGCCGATTCGTCGCACTATGTCGCGCTCAACCAAATCAACAAATCCAACGTAAATCAACTTAAGATTGCGTGGACTTATCCCACCGGCGACGACAACACTTATCTGTTCAACCCCATCGTCGTTGACAACGTCATGTATGTGCTGGCGAAGAACAGTTCGCTCGTTGCCCTCGACGCCTCAACCGGAAAAGAGATATGGATTCATGCCAGCCTCCCAGGCCTGAGTACTCGGGGCATAGCGTACTGGGAAAGCAAAGACCGTAAGGATCGCCGGCTGATCTTCGCGATCAATGGTTTCCTGGAAGAGATCGATGCCAACACCGGCAAGTCGATCTTGCAATTCGGAAACAATGGGCTGGTCAACCTAAGAGAAGGCTTGGGCCGTGATCCCAAAACCATGGCTCGCATTCAACCCAACTCTCCCGGACGGATATTCGAGGACCTGATCATCTTGGGATCGGCCACCGGCGAAGGGTATCTCTCCCCTCCTGGCGATATTCGCGCTTTTAACGTGATCACCGGCAAAATGGCTTGGATCTTCCATACCATCCCGCATCCCGGTGAATTCGGTTACGAGACCTGGCCAAAAGACGCGTGGCGATACTCCGGCGGAACCAACAATTGGGGCGAGATGACGTTGGATGAACCACGAAGCATTGCCTACATCCCCACCGGATCACCAACGTACGATTATTACGGCGCAGATCGGCCCGGCACGAATCTGTTTGCGAATTCCTTGCTGGCGCTGGACGCACGCACCGGGAAAAGGTTATGGCATTTTCAGATGGTCCATCACGATTTGTGGGATTACGATGCCACCACCGCCCCGCAACTGATAACAGTGCGCCATGATGGCAAGCTGGTGGACGCGGTGGCGCAATCTTCCAAACAAGGTTTCTTGTATGTGTTCGATCGTGTCACCGGCAAGCCGCTCTGGCCTATCGAAGAGCGTCCCGTGCCCAAGAGCGATATGCCCGGAGAACAGGCGTGGCCCACGCAGCCATTCCCCACCGCTCCGCCGCCCTTCGCCCGTCAAAAAATGACGGCGGACGATGTGAATCCCTATATCCTGACCGCCCAGGAACGCGCCAGTTGGAAAGACAGAATCGCCAGTCTGCGGCACGAAGGCCTGTTCACTCCGCCCTCTACTGTGGAGACGCTTTCTATACCAGGCGCCCGCGGAGGCTCCAACTGGGGCACCGCAGCGTCAAATCCGGCCAAGGGAATGGTGTACCTGACCACACAGGATTGGCCCACAATTTATAAATTAAGCCTTGACGATCCCTTTGCTCCCCGCGCTCGCGCCGTAAGGCCGGGTGTGTCCGCGGGTCAGGCCATATATGAGCAGCGGTGCGAGTCCTGCCATGGTCCCAATGGAGCGGGCTCCACCGTCGGTCCACCGAAGCTCGCAAACATAAACACTCGGCTGGATCTTGATTCTTTCCAGCGAGTAGTTCGTTCCGGAAGAGCTGAGATGCCCGCGTTCCAGGATTTGGACGACGTGGCAGTGCAGGAACTGTTTACATTCTTCTCTAGCCCGGGAAGCACAAATGTGAAAAACGCGTTGCCCACGGGACCTGTGGTTGCTTCCGGCGGAGCGCCCGGTGGCCTCGACATCACGGTCAGTGGAACCCGCTACAGCCAGATCGGCGGTCCTCCTTATCCCGAGGGAATCGACGCACCCACTAGACGCTACTACACAGATTGGGGTCTCTATCCCAACCAACCCTATGTGATCGGACCGCCCTGGGCCTCGCTGGTTGCTTACGACTTGAACAGCGGAACCATTAAGTGGAAGGTGCCGCTAGGCCAGGACGCGAAGGCCGCTGAAGAGGGCGCGACCAATACCGGCGTCTTCATGGCAGAACACCACGGAATCATTACCACGTCGACTGGATTGCTCTTCGTTGCTACTACCGATGGTAAAGTTCGCGCGCACGATACCGATACCGGCAAGGTGCTGTGGACCGGAGATCTGCCAACGGGTTCCGAAGGTATGCCGGCCATGTACGAAGTGAGTGGACGGCAATTCCTGGTGGTGCCGGCTTCCTCGGGGATCAACTCCGGGGGCGGGCATGGTGGCCCGGGTGTCGCTCCGCCAGCCACGGGAACCAAAGGTTACGTCGCGTTCGCGCTGCCGGGCAAAGCTTCGAAATGAGGTTGTGGCAGCTTTCTGGAAAGCCGACAGCTCCGGAGTGTCGTATAGCAGAACCGTATAATCCTTGGAGTTTAGTGTGTTCTCGACCGTAGGCCATGGGTCGCCGATGATACCCATTGCTGACGTAGTCGGAGCCTTTCCCTGCAAAGCCGAACGCAGCTTCAACACCTGGACATCGATGTAACCGGGTTGCTTGCTGGCAGCCGGGCGGAAGATGGTCTTGAAGTTATGCAGCAGCTCCTGCTCTTTCGCCGGATTAACGGAAAGATCCGCGTGCAATTGGATGGGATGCTCTGGCGTCGCAGCCCGCACAATTTGTGTGCATCTATTCTCGTCACGCTCCGCGCTCAGAAGGACAGCCGTAAGCTTCCCTGAATGTCGCGGGACGTACCCACGGTGCTGGTGATCACGCCGGCGCTCGGGCTACCCAGGCTCGCCCCTGGCAGGTCGAACTGCGGGTGATTGAAGAGATTAAAGAATTCAGCCCGGAATTGCAGGCGGAAACGCTCGGTAATGGCAAACTGCTTGAACACTGAAAAATCTAGATTCGTGCGTCCGGGCCCGCGGAGGATTCCGCGTCCGGCGTTCCCGAAATTGAACTGCGCCGGCGTAGCCCAGGGCGCTCCGGCCGTGTTCAGGTCTGTGTTGAACCATCGCGTAAGCGTCGGCTCGGCGATGTGCCAGTCGCCGGCCAGATTCGGCCGGCTCGTGGTGCCCGTATTCGCCACAGAGTTGGCGAGTGTTGGGGTGAAAGGCAGGCCGGTCTGCTTGGAGAGAATCATGTTCATCTGCCAACCTCCGACCAATGTGTCGGCCCACTTCTGGCTGATGTTCATTCGTTTGCCTTTTCCGATCGGCAACTCATAGAGGAACGTCTGGGAATAACGCTGCCGAACGTCAAAGGCGCTGTTGCCCCGGTCCAGAAAGCGGTACCGGGGGTCCTGCGGGACCGGTCCTTCACTACCGCCACCCTGCTGTAAGGCCACGTTATCGATGGCATGAGCGTAGGTGTACGCACTCAACAAACTGATCCCGTGCGAAAAGCGCTTTTCCGCGCTCAGTTGCAGGGAGTGGTAATTCGAATTGCCATCGGTCGAGGCATACGTATCGCTTACCACGAGGGGCGCAATCTTGCTCAGAGGAAATCGCGGCGCCACCGCACCTGGCCCGGGAACGGCCTGGTTGTAGTTGTAGTTGAGATCCAACCGCCGTCCGAGATTTGCTAAATAGAAGGCCTTCACTACTAAGTTGCCTGGTAGCTGGCGCTCCACTCCAAGATTGAATTGCTGAGCATACGAATTGCTGTAATTCGGCGGCACAGTCAGGAAATTTCCGACAGGATTGCTGGAGGCCGTAGCGAAGTCTGGCGCCACGCCTCGCGGGAACCCGCCCTGCACTTTGCCGAAATTTGCCGCAAACTGGTTGGCCGTAACCGCGTTATTGATGGCGAAGGGCGGATAACGATGCATCCGGTAAAGCCCGCCGCCGGAACCCTGCGCATTGTAGAAGATTCCGAACCCGCCCCGGATGACAGTGTTGGAGGACAGCTGATACGCGAAACCAAACCGCGGCGAAAAAAGCTTGTACTGAGTTTGAATACCCAAGTGCTTGTCTGTATTGAATCCGGCAATCAACACTTTGCCTGTGCGGTTGTCGAAATTCATAAAACGATTAGCCACCTCAACGGGTGGCGGGAGTAACTCGTACCGCAGGCCGAGATTAATCGTCAGGCGCTTGTTCACCTTCCAGTCGTCGGCGACGTAGCTGCCGACCTCGAGCACACGGATACCAGCCCAAACCAACTGGAGGTCCTGACTCAAGGAAGCATAAGAACCCAAAAGGAAACTGGCGATTCCGTCGCCCGTGCCCGCGGGGCTGTTCGGATTTGCCGTGAAGTTGGCATCGAAGCTGAATAGTCCGTTGCCTTGGTTCATTTGGTAGTCGATGATCTGGCGGCGGACCAGGCTGGAACCGAACTTGAGCGTGTGGGATCCAAGGCTCTTCGTAAGATTTGCTACCGGGTTGAAGGTGTTCTCCAGCCGAATCGTCGGAATCGATGCTGGACCGCTGATGCCGGTATATCCACTCACATTGAAAATCGGCATGCCGTTGGCTTCGGGCAACTGATTAGAGTTGGGTACGCCGAGCAGTGTGCCGAGTCCAGGTCCGCTTGACGGAGCCTGTGAGTCCAGATTGTGCATGTCGAAGCGCGAAAATCCCATGCGAAAATCGCCCAACAGCGTGGGGCTGAAGCCGTGCGTGAGCGCGAGTACTGCGTTATGCGCGACCTGGATATTCGTCGAGGCGAAACTGCCAGAATTGCCGAGATTGAGCGGAACAGACACGCCGGGCACATTGCGGAAGCCGAATGTGGACGGAGTCTGAGTTCGCGTATCCTGCCGGGAAAAACGAGCGAAAAGACTGTCATGGGGCCCCAGCGCATAGTCGACCCGAGCATCACCCTGGTCATACTGCTGTCCCAGAACCGGATTTGTGAACTGATTGCCGACCAGCCCAGCCTTAGTGGGCAGCGGATATGCCTGAATGAGTCGCGAAGTGACCGAATCAAACCGGTTCGACGGAATCTGGTTTCCCCCAAACGGTGTACGTGTAAAGCCGCTGGGCGTTCCCGGTGTGGCGAGCACACTGGCGGGATCGTAGATCGGCCGCACTGCGCTGAAATCTCCCGCCCGCTCGGCCGCGGTAGGGACTGTATTGACACTCGTCGTCGTCCCCTGCTGTTTGCGGAAGCCTTCATAATCGGTGAAAAAGAAAAGTTTGTTTCGCGCGATTGGGCCTCCCAGGCTGGCGCCGAACTGATTTTGGCGGAAGGGCGGTTTGAGGGCGGTGCTTTTCGCGTTGAAAAAATTGCGTGCGTCCAGAACATCATTGCGAATGAATTCGAAAGCGCTGCCGTGGTACTGGTTGGTTCCGCTCTTGGTAACCACGTTCACCGTGGCCCCCGAGCTGCGGCCCTGTTCGGCTGCGAAAAGATTGGTCTGAATCTTGAATTCCAGAATGTCTTCCACGCTGGGGCGTACCGTGATCAGCGCATTCCGGCGGAAATTGTCATCCACTCCGTCGATCATGAAATTGTTCGACATTTCACGATTTCCGTTCACCATCAGTTCGGCGCCGGGCCGCGTGTCATCGGGACGCGAGCCGCTTCCGATGGTTCCGCCCGGGCCATAACCGACACCGATCGCGCCGGGGCTGAGGATCGCGAGCTGCGCAAAGTTGCGGCCATTCAAGGGCAGGTCGCTCACCGCTTTCGTTTCGATCACCTGTCCGACGGAAGAATTGCTCGATTCAAGCATAGGCGCGGATGCCGATACCTCGACGGCCTCAGTGACTGCCCCAAGCTGCATGGTAAAGTCGATCCGAGCCACTTGGTTCACTTCCAGGCGCACACCCTCGCGCGTTAGTTGGCGAAAGCCGTCTTTTTTCACGGCGATGTTGTAAGTGCCGGGCGGCAGTAAGCGGATATCATAGGACCCAGTCGAATCTGTAGCAGCTTCCCGCTGAAGACCCGTTTCGGGGTTGGTTACGGTAACGCTCACGCCGGGGACAACGGCACCGCTCGCGTCCGAAACCGTTCCATTGAGTACCGCAGTGGTTTGAGCCGGCGACACGACAACCCAAACAAACAGCAGCATCAGAGACAAACTGCAAAGGCTTGGTCGAGACTTGGACATTTCCCCCACCCCCTAAAATCCGCCCTCCGACGGGCGAAAACGAGGCTCAGGCTCTCGTCTAACGCAGATCGAAAGGCGTCTTAACGTACACAAATTACCGCATCGTGTCAAGCCGAGCCGGACTCCGCATGTCCCACATTGATGTTGGCGGGGCCTTGGCGGTCGTTGACCGTGTTTATCTGAACGAGGGATTTCGATGGTCCCGCACGATATCTCGGCCAACAAGGTGGACAGTAGAAGTAAGAGGCAACGCCGAATCATCGTTAACGAGAGGGCATTCGCCGTTGTGTCATTTTTTAACATCCAAGAGCCGGGAATCCAAACCACTCAAGAATCCGCAAAAGCCTGTATGTAGAGCCGCCGACTCGGCTTGATATGATGAGAGCCACGATGCTAGATCCGACCTTCGAAGCGCTCGTACCGATGCTCGAGTCTGCAGACCCCGTCAGCAGCTTGGATTACCTTATCCGGCAATTTCGCGAGGCTGGAGACCACCATTTAGTGTTCGAAGCCAAGCTGATGAAAAAGCGTCTCGAACTGGGTCTGCCCCTCATTCAGGCTCCTAACCTCGCGACGCTTCCGCCCGACGTTCAGACGAAGTATCAGCAATTTCTGATAGAGGCTGCGCAAGAAACCGGCGAATTGTTTCTGGCGGGTGGGAACATCCCCAAAGCGTGGCCTTATCTTCGCGCCACGGGCGACGTGCAGCGCATCGCCGCCGCCATCGAAAAGGTCGAGCCGGGCGAAAACGCCGAGGCTATCATCGAAATCGCATTCATGCAGGCGGTCCATCCGGCCAAGGGTCTCGAACTCGTGATCGACAAATTTGGGCTGTGCAGGGCGCTCACTTACTTCGGCGGTAACGGCGGAGAGAAAGACCGGGAGCAATGCATCGGCGTATTGACGCGCAGAATTTACTCCGAGTTGGTGTCATCGCTTGACAACGCGATCGAAGAGCACGATGGCCGCAAGACGGGATTAACCAGCATCAACGAACTGATCGACGGCCGCGACTGGCTGTTTGGCGAGTACAGCTCGTATATTGATCCTTCGCATGTGGTTTCCGTGTTGCAATATGCTCCGGAGGTCACCGACCCGGAAACGCTACGGCAATTTCACGACCTCTGCGAGTACGGGAGGCGGCTATCCGCCAACTTCCAGTTCCCTGGCCGGCCGCCGTTTGAGGACCCCTTTGTGGATTACGATCACTTCGTGCAGGCGCTGCGAGGGATCGATGTCGATGAGCACATCGCTCACTTTCGCAAGAAGATCGATGTGACAGAGACTGCGGGCAACTGGCCGGCGCAGATCCTGGTCAATCTCCTGGTGCGCGTGGACCGGTATCGCGAAGCGCTGGCGGTTTCGCTCGAATACCTTCCGGGCGCCCACGCCTCCGAGATCGCCTGCCCGACGGCTCAGCAGTTGTGCGAGCTGGCCGGAGACTTCGACCGCCTGGCCGAGCTTGCGCGCGAGCGTGGCGACGTATTAACCTACGTGGCGGCGCATTTGGAAGCGGCGGCCCCGGCGGCTGCGGCAAAAAGGAGATAACTATGAGCAGACTCTTAATGGTGGCCTTCGCGGCGCTTTGCGCCCTAGACGCAAGGGCGCAGACGGGTCAGCAGCCTTCTCCGAATCCTCTATCCACCTGGCTTCGCGACGCTTTCACCAGAAACAGCAACACCATTCTGAGAACCGCGGAAAAGATGCCGGAGGAGAATTACGGATTGCGCCCTGGGCCCCAGATGGAAGTCCGCACGTTCGGGCAACAGGTGGGGCACCTTGCGAACTACAACTATCTTTGGTGTTCGCAGTCCAAGGGCGAGAAAAATCCGAATGCCGGCAACGATCTCGCGAAGCTCTCCTCGAAAGCGGAGTTCATCAAAGCTCTGACCGATGCCGTCGCTTACTGCAGTGGCGCATACGCTGCGCTAACCGATGTCTCCGGCGCGGAGATGATCGACATCACTCAGGAGAATGGACGGACCACGCGGAATCTGCGCATGGCCCTGTTAATTCTAAATTACGGGCACAACAACGAGATCTACGGCAGCATGGTGAGCTATCTGCGGATGAAGAGCATCGTGCCGCCGGCTTCCGAACCGCGCCCGCCGCAAAAACAGTAAGACCGTTTTACTTGCTGGCTTCAGTGCATGCCGGCCCCAGCCATTTAGCCGAAAACGTGGAGTTCACGTTCATGGTCCGGCCGCCGTTTGAGGCGGTCATCTGCATGGATCCCTTGACGGTGCTCGTATCGACAGCTTCGAATTTAAGAGTGCCGACTTGCTTACCGCCTCCCATTTCGCATTCCATGTGAATCTCCTGCTTAGTGGCGGAAGAGGTCAAGATACTCCTCTTACAGGACTTGTCATCGTTACCGAAAGGCTTGTCGAGGTCCTCCTTCTTGACGCAGTGTTTGTTGACAATCGTTCGAGGCCCCTGCATGCCACGCGCCTTCATCATGGCTTCCATTCTCGCGCGCTGCTCGGGCGTCATCTTGTCGATCATTTCCTGCGGAACTGGTAGTTGGCCGCTGGTGTCGTTGGTTATTGTCGCTTCCCATTCGCCCGTTTTTACATTGAGCGGGGTATTTTGCGCAGCCAAAGTCACCGCGCAGAACAGTGCGGACGCGAGCGGGAAAGCTATGCGTGAAATCATGGGTTTCCTCCTGATGTGCCGTATAGGCGGCGTTCTTTTATTAAATCACGCCTGGCGGTATGGGCTGACACCTCCATCAAGAGTTGACAGGGACGGGGTATATTATTGACGACGCCTCTTTGCCGGAGCCTATCCTTGACATATATTTGCGTGACTTGCGGGACGCAATTTCCCCCTTCCGAGCGACCGCCCGAACGTTGCTCCATATGCGAAGATGAGCGTCAATATATCGGATTGCAAGGGCAGCAGTGGATAACTTTGGATGAATTACGGAATACCCATCACAACGCCCTTTATCCCGAGAGTCCAGGGGTTTGGGGCATCGGCACGGAACCTAAGTTCGCGATCGGCCAGCGGGGACTTCTGATTCAAAGCAGCGGCGGCAACATCCTCTGGGACTGCGTCAGCCTAATCGACAACGATACGGTCGCGCGAATTCAGGCGCTCGGCGGCATCTCTGCGATGGCGATTTCTCATCCGCATTACTACTCGTCGATGATCGAGTGGAGCCAGGCGTTCGGAGGCGTGCCGATTCACCTTCACCAGAACGACCGCCAATGGGTCCAGCGCCCCGATCCAAGTATCCGTTTTTGGCAAGGCGAGACCTACGCGCTCAGTGAAAGGTTCACTTTGATTCGCATCGGTGGACATTTTGCCGGATATCAAGTACTGCATGGGAGTCTAGGCGACAACGGCTCGGGGGCGCTGTTCTCGGGCGACCTGCCGCAAGTATGCATGGACCAGCGCTGGGTGAGTTTCATGTACAGCTATCCTAACTATCTGCCGCTAAGCGCCGCGAGTGTCAATCGCATCGTGGCCGCACTCGAACCCTTCCAATTTGGAAAACTGTTTGGCGCCTGGCCTGGATTCGTCATCCACGCGGATGCGAAATCCGTAGTTCGCCGTTCGGCGGAACGCTATTTGCAGGCGTCGACGGTCGAGCGTTGAAGTCTTATCCGAATAGCTTCTCGAAGGCGCTGCGCGTCTGTGAACGAATGTCGTCCAAGTCGCTCAGCGAGATGGGAGTCCAGCGGCGCAACAGTGAGTCGAGCGCCTCCACCTGCGATCGCGATGGAAGTTTAGCCTCCGCGTGGCCAGTGAGCACGCGGATCGCATGGTCGAGTGCCCGGTAGAACGTCGCTGCTTCATTCAAGAACTTCGCAGCGGCGCGATCCAGGTGACCCATGTTTTCCAGCACCTGAATGCGCTCCGGCGTATTCAGCACCCTGAAGTAAACGCCTGCGTTCTTCAGGCGCAGGTACATGAGGATGAAGTCGATGTCGTAATAGCCGCCGCGCCCGGCCTTCAGTGGATGTGCTGCGCCCTGCTCGCTTTCGAGCTTCTGCCGCATCCGGCGTAAGTCAGTCCGCGAACGGCCGCTCTGTCCGTAGCGTTGCCAGTCAAGGTCCTGCAGTTCCTTCAAGAAACGTTCGGCCCGCTTCGCGTCTCCGGCCACCGCGCGCGACTTCATGTAAGCCATTCCCTCCCAAGCCTCAGCAGTGCGCGCGAAATATTCTTTGAAAGACGATTCTGTCAGCACTAGCGGACCGTCTGCGCCATTAGGCCGAAGGCGTGCGTCGACGGCGAACATCACTCCGCCGCCAGTGTATGCCGTGGTCAGATCGACGACACGCTCGGCCACACGAGTCCAGAACGCGAGTCCTGTGGTATCAGAATCGGCAAGCACAAACACCAGGTCGGCATCCGAACCAAGATCGAACTCCCGCATGCCCAAGCGTCCGAGTGCAATGACCGACATCTGATTCGACCAGTCATGGGCCCCGTTCGACGGCGGGTGCGCGGCGCGAGTCTCCGCGACAGCAATGTCGTAAACTCTCGCGATCACCGCGTCAGCCAGGTCTGACGTCCGCAATAGAGTTTCAAAGATAGGTTCGGACAAGCAAACGCTCGCCGACTGAATCCGCACCATTTCGCGGCGATACCACCGGCGCAATTCGCCCGCAGTGTCCGGCGAGGGGCCGAGAACGCTGGTGTCTGCCGCCCTTGCAACGTCGTTGAGCAGCTCAGGCGCACGAATCAGTTCTTCGGCGAAATGCGGACTGTGCTCGAATAAATCGAGAGTGTGGGCGGCCAAACTGGTATCGCTGTTTAAGCGGTCCAACGCTGCAGAATCCGCAGAAATGCGTTCCAGAAAATGTTCAAAGGATTTGAAACCACGCTTGAGTTGGCTCCCGGCAAGCTTAGCGGCAAGGCCGGGAGCCCTCTGATCGAGGGAACGAACGATGTTGCCAGTCCGCTGCCCACTGGCCGAAACCACCGCTTTCCCTGAAGCGCTGCTGGAGTGGACTACGCGATCGTAAATCTCACGGACCTGATCGAAGTGAATGTGAGTCTGCTGCACTAGCCAGGCAGCCGAGTCGAGCCCGCCCGGCATACGCCTAGCTAGCAACTCGAGGGCTTCCGGCTCTGCGGGCAGAGTGTGGGTCTGGCGGTCGTCGACTACCTGCAGCCGGTGCTCCAGCTGCCGCAGAAACTGATAGGAGGATGCCAGCCGGCCGTACTCCGCGCCGGAAAGAAAGCCTTTGTCCTGCAGGCGGGCGAGCGCCAGCATCGTGCCGCCGTGGCGCACCCATGTGTCGGCGCCGCCGTAGAGGCGCTGCAAGCACTGCACCAGAAATTCGATATCGCGGATACCGCCTCGCTCCAGCTTTACTTCGACAGCGTTCGAGCCGTGCAGCCTCTGGCGGCGATTTCGCCATGACAATTTTTCATTCAGGCGCTCGCGAGTGGCCGACAATTCTTCGATCGCGGAAAAGTCTAAGGTGGTTGAATATGTCCGCGGCTCCACGAAATCCAGTAAGCCATGACCCGTAGCCTTGTCGCCCGCGGCCACGCGAGCCTTGATCATCATTTGCAGTTCCCAATCGCGAGCGCGATTGGCGTAGTATTGACGCGCGGCTTCGAGCGAAATGCACACCTCGCCCTGGCTGCCGTCGGGACGCAGACGCAGGTCCACGCGATAGCACATGCCTTCACTGGTATAGGTGGAAAGCAGCGACGTGAGCTGATTCGCCGCGCGCACAAAGAACTCGCGGTTGGAGATGCTGCCGCGCTCGCCCCCGCCAGTCTCGCCATTCGCGTAGTACAGAAACATCAAGTCGATGTCGGAGCTGTAATTGAGCTCATTCCCTCCCATCTTCCCCAGCGCGATCACCGCGAAATGCGACTCTTGCCCGGTCCGCGTCTGCGGTATTCCGTGCTCTCGAACCAACTGCTGACGGATACGCGCGTACGCCGTTTCGACAATCGTGTCGGCGAGCGCAGTAAGTTCGCCGGTGATTTCCGGCAGCGTCCCCAGTCCCAGTACATCGCGAATCAAGATACGCAGCAGCTGCCTGCGGCGGAAGCGCGCGAACTCGAGCGGGGCCGGCAGACCTTCAGGCAACGTCTCTTCCAGCATGTCGCGCATCTGTTCGGCGGTGAGTATGCGCTGCAGGCTGCCCGATTCGAGCAGTTGATTCACCCACTCGGGGTGCCGCAGAATTTCTTCGGAAAGGAATTGACTGTACGTGAAAACCGCGATCAAATAGCGCAAGCCTGTGGTCGAACGAGTCAGCCGTTGAAACCAGCTTGGCTGGAGCTCGTAAAGGCGAGTAAAGTATTGCAAACCTTGTTCGGGGGCGGGCGAGGTGCTCAATAGCAGGTCCAGGCGGGTGGCGGTGGACGGAGGGAGCTCGCGCGATAACGCCCCCATTTCGCGGCTGGCGCGCGCGCGATCGTGATAGGAGAGTTGTCGCAGACGCTCCATTGCTATGAGGCAAGAACGATCGCGTCACCCGGGCGAAGTAAACCCGGCGTCACGACGGAAGCATAGATCCCGCTCAATCCCCATTTGGGGGAAGCAGGATCTCCGTCGCGGGTTAGCGCGTCATAGATCGCGGCCTGAAGCCCCGGCCCGTAGTCGTTTAACTGCTGGCAGGGCGCGCGACGCTTGGTTATTTGGATGACTGCTTCCGCGCCTATACGCCAACGCTGACCCACTCGCCATTCGCGGCGGCCGATCCCCTGCGTGGTGAGGTTCTCGCCTAGGGAGCCGTAAGTCAACGGGAATCCCAGGGCCGCAAGCTCTGCGATGCCCTCGGCGGTGATCAGCAATACAGCGCGATCCGCGCCGCCGTGAATTTCCGGATGCGCGTGCCCGTCACCTTCGATTCCGGCAGGCGTGAGGATTCCCGTTGGGATCGCGTGTTTCGGCACGCCCCCTTGCGAGACATTAACTTGGAGAATGGAACCAGTCATTTAGAAAAATAGGGACCGAGCCTGATTCCGCGACTAACTATTCTCGCGACAAAAGCACGCGTCCCAGAAATCAGGCCCCGTCTCTTTTTCAGATGTCATAATATAGCGCGAACTCGTAGGGATGCGGACGAAGGCGCACCGCATCGGCCTCATTCTTGCGCTTATAAGCGATAAAAGTCTCCAGCATCTCTTCGCTGAAAACATCCCCCTTGAGTAGAAATGCGTGATCGTCTTCGAGGCAGGTGAGAGCTTCCTCGAGCGAAGCCGGCATGGAAGGCACGTATTTCATTTCCTCCGGCGACAGGTCGTAGATGTCTTTATCGAGTGGTTCGCCCGGATCCACTTTGTTGAGAACTCCGTCGAGTCCCGCCATCATCATCGCCGCGAACGCGAGGTACGGATTGGCCGACGGATCGGGTGGCCGGAACTCAACGCGCTTGGCTTTGGGATTGGCCGAGTACATCGGAATTCGCACCGCTGCGGAACGATTGCGCCGCGAATACGCGAGGTTCACTGGGGCTTCGTAGCCCGGCACGAGGCGTTTGTAGCTGTTGGTGGTGGGCGCGATCACCGCGGAAAGGGCGCGCGCATGCTTCAACAATCCACCGATATACCACAGCGCCATTTGACTAAGGCCGGCATACATTTCGCCGGCGAACAGAGGCTTCCCTTCGCGCCATAAACTCTGGTGAGTATGCATGCCGCTGCCGTTGTCGCCGAAGAGGGGCTTGGGCATGAAAGTGACGCTCTTCCCATATTGGTAAGCCGTATTGCGCGTCACATATTTGTACAGCATCATATTGTCGGCGGATTTCACCAGGGTGTCGAATTTCTGATCGATTTCACACTGGCCGCCGGTGGCAACTTCGTGGTGATGGCACTCGATCGTAAGACCGCAGCGGATCATCTGTTCCACCATTTCCGCACGCAAGTTCTGATAGTGGTCAGTGGGCGGAACCGGGAAATAGCCCTCCTTGTAGCGTGGCCGGTAACCCAGATTGCTTTCCCTGCGGCTGGAATTCCAGCGGCCTTCTTCGGCGTCGATATAATAGTAGCCCGAATGCGCGTTCTGATCGAAACGAATGCTATCGAAGATGAAAAATTCCGCTTCCGCGCCAAAATAAGCGGTATCCGCCAGGCCTGAGTTTTTCAAATACATCTCGGCTTTCTTGGCTATCCAGCGGGGGTCGCGATCATAGTGCTGGCGGGTGATCGGATCGATGACGTCGGCGGTCATCACGAGGGTCTTGGTTTCGTAAAATGGATCGATGAAGGCGGTGTTGGGATCGGGGACCAGTAGCATGTCGCTCTCATTGATCGCCGCCCATCCGCGGATGCTGGAACCGTCGATGCCGAAGCCTTCCTCGAAAGAGCTTTCGTCCAATTGACTGAGCGGGTAAGAAATATGCTGCTGCAATCCCGGCAGGTCAGTGAAGCGCAGGTCGAGCTGTTTGGCTTCAAATTTCTTGGCGTAATCGAGGATATCTTTCGGCGTTTTGGGCGTCGGACTCATTGTTCCATAATACTTGAGGGTATATCCTTGGGCAGGGCTGCCCGCATAGCCTGCGGTGCGAACGCCAGCGACACATCCGCATGCGCTTTCGTACACTTAAACGTGGAACAGATTGCCCTCGATTGGACGCCCGAGCCGCACTACTTTTCGGTGAGCGAACTCGCGATCGCCCTGCGTGGCGTTTTCACGGAATATTTCAGGGACATTTGGATCGCGGGCGAGATTTCCGGCGTCAAGCTCTATCCCAGCGGCCACTACTATTTCACGTTGAAGGACGAAGATGCACAGATGCGCTGCGTCTGCTTCAAGACCGTCGCGCGTTATTTGAAATTCAAGCCGCAGGACGGCGTGGCGGTACTGGCTCGCGCCCGGGTAGATCTTTACGATGCGCGCGGCGACTTGCAGTTGGTCGTCGAAGCGATCGAGCCGCAGGGACACGGCGCACTGCAATTAGCCTTCGAGCAACTGAAGAAAAAATTGGAAGCTGAGGGCCTGTTCGCGGCCGGGAGAAAGCGACCGCTGCCCGCGTTGCCCGAACGCATCGGGATCGTGACATCGCCTACTGGCGCGGTGATTCAGGATATGCTGCAGGTGCTAGAACGGCGTTGCCCCGGACGGCACATCCGCCTCTATCCATCCCAAGTGCAAGGGGAGGGCGCGGCGGAGCAGGTGGCCGAAGGCATCGGCTATTTCAGTGCATCTGGATGGGCCGAAGTGGTCATCATTGCGCGCGGCGGGGGTTCACTCGAAGATTTGTGGACCTTTAATGAAGAGCTCGTGGCGCGAGCCATTGCGGCGTGTTCCGTTCCTGTCATTTCAGCCGTGGGACACGAAACCGACTTCACCATTGCCGATTTCGTTGCCGACATGCGCGCACCGACGCCTTCGGCCGCCGCGGAAATCGTGATCGCCACGCGAGAGAGTTTGCTGGAGCGATTGAGCGCCGCAGATCACAAACTCCTGCAATCGGTACGTCTGAAATTCGCGTTACTGGCGCGCGCGCTGCATAACGTGGCCATTGACCGAGCGCGTTTGCACCGTGCGATCGGACGGCAAATGCAGAGGGTGGACGAGTTGGACTACCATCTGCGCGAATTGTGGCGTGCCTCGCTTGCAGCACGTCGCCGTACGCTTGAGGATGCATCGGCCCGTCTGAGCCAAATGGACGTTCGTTTGCAATTTGCCGCGGCGCGCCGACGGCTCGAAGCGAGTGATGCAGCTCTACCGCAGTCGATGCGCCTGCGACTAAGCCGCGCTCACGCCCAGCTTGGGCCGCTCGAAGCCCATCTGAAGCAGCTCAGCCCGCTAACCGTTCTGGACCGCGGCTACGCGATTGTCGAGCACGAGGGGAAGATTGTGAAGGCGGCGGATGTCGCACCGGTAGGATCGGAAATCAGGGTAAGGCTGGCGAAGGGCGGCCTCGACGCACGAGTCACGCGCCACGCGCCCAATTCGAAGTGAGATTTCCTCCAGTCGCTGGACCCTTCAATGCAAACGAGAATCCATATCGCCTGCGATGTATCCGATGAATGCAGGAAGAATGCGTATGAGTAAGACCGTGGAAGCTTCTCGAGTCAAGAAACCAACCCTCCCAACTTGCCGAGAAAGTGGATCATCTCCGGGAGCGGGTCGAAAATTTGGAAGCCCCCCGCGATCTTAAAGATGCCGTCCAGCGCAATGGGACAAGCCTCTGATTCCGTTAGCAAACGAAAAAGATTTAGACATCGACTGAGAGCCGCACGCGGTGGCTTTATTCCAAGCGATAGTTCGGAGCTTCCTTGGTGATGATCACGTCGTGCACGTGGCTCTCACGCAGTCCGGCGGCACTTACGCGCAGGAATTTGGCCTGCTGATGAAGCTCCGGTATAGTAGCGCACCCGCAATACCCCATGCCCGCGCGGAGACCACCCACTAACTGGTACACCAAATCGGCCAGCATACCCTTGTAAGGCACGCGGCCTTCGATGCCCTCTGGCACTAATTTGCCGCCGCCGGTGGCTTCCTGAGAGTAGCGATCGGCCGAGCCTTGGGCCATGGCGCCCATGGAACCCATGCCGCGATAACTCTTGAAAGTGCGACCCTGGTAGAGAATGGTCTCGCCGGGACTCTCTTCGGTACCCGCCAACAAGCTGCCGATCATCACGCAATCGGCGCCGGCGGCGATGGCCTTGGTGACATCACCTGAAAACTTGATTCCACCATCGGCAATCAGCGGGACGCCGCTCCCAGCCGTCGCCCTGGCGCACTCGGCAATAGCGGTGATCTGAGGAACGCCGGCTCCGCTTACCACGCGCGTGGTGCAGATCGATCCCGGCCCAATCCCAACCTTGATCCCATCAATGCCCAGACCGATCAGCTCCCTGGCGCCCTCATAGGTGGCGACATTGCCGGCGATCAACTGCACATCCGGCAGCGCGCGCTTCACATTGGCAATCGCGTCGATCACCCGCTGGCTGTGGCCATGTGCCGAATCGATGGCCAGCACGTCGACTTTCTTGCTCACCAGTTCCTGCGCGCGTTCCAGATAATCGCCTGAGGAACCGAGCGCGGCACCGACGCGCAAGCGTCCCTGCGCGTCTTTTGCGGCGTTGGGATACTTCAATTTTTTCTGGATGTCCTTGACGGTGATCAGGCCTTTCAGGTTGTAGTGCTCATCCACCACCAGCAACTTTTCGACACGATGGGTGTGCAGGATGGCTTCGGCCTCTTCCAGCGTGGTGCCCACTCCGACCGTGATCAGGTTCTCCTTGGTCATCACGCTGGCTACCGGCAAATCGTAGCGGGTCTCGAAGCGCAGGTCACGATTGGTGAGGATGCCCACCAGTTTGCCGTTCTTAGTCACCGGCACTCCGGAAATGCGGTAGCGCTTCATCACCTCGAGCGCGTCGGAGATTTTGTGCTCAGGATCGATGGTGACCGGGTCTACGATCATGCCGCTTTCTGAGCGCTTCACCCGGTCCACCTCTTCGGCCTGCTTTTCGATGGACATATTGCGGTGAACGATGCCGATGCCCCCCTGCTGCGCAAGTGCGATGGCCAAATGGGATTCGGTAACGGTATCCATCGCCGAGCTCACTACCGGAATATTCAGTCCGATCTTGCGGGTAAACCAAGTGCGGGTGTCGGTGTCGGCGGGGACCACGCTGCTGCGCGAAGGCACCAGGAGAACGTCATCAAAAGTGAGGCCTTCCGTAATGTTTTCAGGGTTCATTGCAGAGTATCTCTAGATCATACAGCATGACTGCGGAGGGTCCGCCCAGTGGCAAGCTGTTTTCTGCGAGTCCCATTTTGTCCACGCTTCGAAGTTCTGCGATCCGTTCAGCTTGCAGCCTAAGTCAAGCCTCTCACGAGAGTAGGTGATTTACCTGAGTTCCTTGGAGGCGTCGCCTAGGTGATACTGTTTTTGACTCTCAAAATGTCCACTCCACTCGCCGGTAAATTCCAAGATCATTATGACGTGCTCGGCATCGATCCCAGAGCCGATTCCGAGACGCTGCAGAATGCCTACGCGGAGCTGGCTCGCAAGTATCATCCCAACAACCTCGATACCGGGGATCAGGAGGCCTTCGACGCCGTAAACTCAGCCTACGAAGTGCTTTCCGACCCTGCACAGCGGGCCGCGTTCGACAACCTGAAGGGCGTCGGCGAAGACTCGAATTGTCCGCAGTTTAGTGGAACAGAGTTCTTCGAATCGCTGGGGTCGGACGCGGGATTGCGCGTGGCCCTGCTTTGCATCCTATACGAACGGCGCAAGAAGAAGCCCCTCAAACCAGGCTTGCCGATGCGATACGTCGAAGCGATGCTCAATGCCGATTTGGACTCGCTATTTTTCGTTCTCTGGTATGCGAAGCAACGCGGCTGGGTTTCGAGCGATGACAAGAGCAATCTTCTGATCACTGTGCAAGGCATGGACTACCTGGATGACAATCGTCCTTCGGCCGCGCAAGTGTTGCCGCACATCAAGCCTGCGTCGATCGCTAACTTTGAGGTGGAGGCGCCGGCCAACGTGCTGGTAGCTGCCCTGGACGCAGCCTTGGCCAGCCGGGCATTTAAGAGCGAGGAAGCTCCCGGGGGAATAACGTCCGACCGGACCTCGCAGGTGGGGCCAAACTAAAACCGCTCGTCCAGCCGACCTCAAGGGCCTGCCGGAGCGGGCGATTCACTTACCGCCTCCATTTAGGAAGCACGGAGGCTGATGCTAACGTCCGATCTAGCTGCTCTGTGTGGAAGCAACCGCCAGCACCGACGCGACCTTCGAGAAGATGGTGCTGATGCTCGATGCAACGCCCGGCATTACCGCGCCGGCGGCAACTGCAACGAAACCAGCCATAAGCGCGTATTCGATCAGATCCTGAGCGCGCGTGTCCTTCAACGCCTTCAGTCTCAAGAATAGGTTTTTCATTGTGAACTCTCCTGCTAGTCATATCGACGCAATCCGAAGAATTCCGCTAAAATTTTGTGCTTAATGTGACATAGTTCGTTCTTGCCGCCCACAGTGGCGGCCGTGCTCTGCTACACTAGAATTTCCCCATATGATTTCAGCAACACAGCTGCGTCCCGGCATGGTGGTCAAGTGGAACGGCGAGCTCTTCTCGGTCTTTAAGATGGAGCACCGCACACCCGGCAACCTGCGCGGGTTCGTCCAGGTTAAGATGCGCAAGCTCAGTTCCGGCACCATGATGGAGCATCGCTTCTCGTCGGAAGATAAAATCGAGCGGGCTTCGCTCGATCAGCAGGATATGGAGTATCTGTACGACGACGGCGAGTTCTACTACTTCATGAACACCGAGACCTTCGAGCAAATGCACCTGACTCGCGATTTCCTGGGGGATGCCACTAATTTCCTGATCCCAAATCTGAAAGTAGAGATCGAATTCTACGAAGGCAAACCCATGGGCATCGAACTACCGCCGACGGTGGACTTGACCGTGGTCGAGACCGAGCCAGGATTGAAAGGCGCCACGGTATCCAACGTTACCAAGCCCGCCAAGACCGAAACCGGCTTGGTAGTGCAGGTTCCACCTTTCATCAGCGAAGGCGAGAAGATCCGAGTGTCGACATCAGAATCGGCCTACATGGAGCGGGCCTAGCCAGAGGCCTTCCGCTTATCCACGCGCTTTCGGGTGCGCCTTGTCGTAAACCGCCATCAAATCCGTCAGTGAGACCTGGGTGTATTTCTGTGTCGTGGCGAGACGCGCGTGGCCCAGCAACTCCTGTATGGCGCGCAAGTCGGCGCCGTCGGCGAGCAGATGAGTGGCATAAGCATGCCGCAGGCTGTGCGGATGGAGTGAGGCATCGCCCGCGATCATGCGCGCATAAAACTTGACGATTTCACTGGCCCCACGGGCGGACAGACGCGTTCCGCGGTGATTCACCAGTAGCGCCCTTTCGCCGGCCTTGGCGCTGCGCTGCCCGAGGTACTTTTCGAGCGCCGCCGATGCTTTCGCTCCATACGGCACCTGCCGCTCCTTGCGGCCCTTGCCGCGCACTCGAATCCAGCGCTCGCGAAAATCGAAGTCGTCTAGATTGAGTCCCACCAATTCGCTTATCCGCAGGCCACATCCGTACAGCAACTCGAACAGGGTGACGTCGCGCTCCGGGTGCGGGCGTTCAAATTGGTCCTTACCAACTCCGTCGACCAGTGTGTTCGTCTGTTCGGCGGTGGGAACGAGGGGGACTCGCTTGGGCGCTTTGGGTGTCCGCAAGAGGCGCGCCACGTTGGTGGTTACGGACTTTTCGCGCAACAAGAATTGGAAAAGTGACCGCACAGCGGCGAGCTTGCGGCGGACCGAGATTGGATCAAGCCCCCGGTCGTAGAGGCTGGTGAGCCATTCGCGCAGCAGCGGCGCGTCGATGGCCGTCGGGGCGGGAGGCGGGGTTCCCGGCGGCGTAAAATATTCCAGGAATTGTTCCAGGTCCGAAGCATAGTTTCGAAGGGTATGCGCGGACGCATTCTCGCGGCCTAGCTCGCTCAGATAGCGTTCGATCGCGAGAGCCAATTCAGACATGAGCGCACAGGTATTCTTCAACAGCGGCCAGGGCGCGGCGACATACCTCGGCATAACGAACTTTCTTGTCACGCGGCGGATTTTCCAGCTTGGGTAATAAATCGAAGGTGATATTCGCAGGCTGGTAATTCAGAGGATCGGCTCCCGACACGTAGGCAGTCAGCGACCCCATGGCGGTCTCGCGCGGGAACGCGCGGGGCGCGTCTCCCCTGGCCAATGCCGCGGCGCCACGCCCGGCGATCAGTCCGGTGGCGATGGATTCGACATAGCCTTCCACTCCCGAGATCTGTCCCGCGAAAAAGATTTTCGGGTGCGTTCGCATCTGGAGCGTCGGCGCGAGTAGCGCGGGCCCGTTTATATAGGTATTGCGGTGCACTTGGCCGAAGCGCAGGAATTCGGCGCGTTCCAGGCCCGGGATCATGCGCAGCACGCGCTGTTGATCGCCGAAGCGCATATGATTCTGAAAACCCACCAGGTTATAGCTGCCCGCGCGTGCGTCTTCCTGACGAAGCTGGACTACGGCCCATGGGCGGCGGCCAGTGCGCGGATCGCGCAACCCCATCGGCTTCATGGGGCCGAAGCGCAGAGTGTCGCGGCCGCGCCTCGCGATTTCTTCTATAGGCAAGCAGGCCTCGAAGTAGCGGACATTATCCGGACCAGGACGATCCTCTGCAATATGGGCCGGGACGCTCTGGGCCGCCAGCAGCGCGTCGAGGAAAGCCTGGTATTGCACCTTGTCGAAAGGACAGTTCAAATAGTCGGCGGTGCCATCCAGCGACTTATCGTAGCGTGATGCGCGAAACGCGACAGAGGTATCGATCGACTCGGCGTCGACGATCGGGCTAATGCTGTCGTAGAAAAACAACCGGCCGGAGCCGGTGACGCGCGCGATCTCCTCGGCGAGAGCGTTCGAAGTCAGGGGGCCACTGGCGATGATCCAAATACGATCGGAGACGGGCGCCGAATCCAGCGCCGTCACTTCTCCGCGTCGGATCTCGATTGCCGGTTCCGCTTCAATCGTGCGCGTGATCTCGGCCGCGAAGGTCTCCCGATTGACCGTAAGCGCGTGACCAGCGGGCACTCGGGCCCTCGGCGCAATGTCGCCAATGAGGAGCGAACCCAGTCGTCGCAGTTCCTCCTTCAGCAGCCAGGGCGCACTATTCGGCTGTTCGCTCTTGAGCGAGTTGCTGCAAACCAATTCGGCCAAGTCGCCAGACTTGTGAGCCGGCGTCTGCCGCAGCGGGCGCATTTCGTGGAGCACCGCGCGGCAACCGGCACGCGCGACTTGCCAGGCCGCCTCGCATCCGGCTAGCCCGCCGCCAACGATATTAATTTCTCGCACTGACTATCATTATCGAGCAGGTTGAGTTTTCCGGCGTTTCGCCTTCTGCGGCTCTTGGATCACTTCCCGGGGACGGCGTCGCGCGCAGCGTCCAGTTCGCGCTGAAGGCTCGCTTGTAGCGTTTCTGCTGCGCCGATTAAGGATCGTCGCAGGAGATCGCTCTCTCCAAACGAAGCTGCCGCCCGCTTGAGACTGGACCTCGCCTCCAAGCAATGACGTTCGCTCTCATCGAAATCCCGCATCTGCACGTGCAGCCTTGCGGCGGTAGCATGCAACCGCCAGGCAACCGAGGGCAGGTCATGGCGCTCGAGGCTCGCGAAGGCCTGTTTCATCAAATCGAGCGCCCGTGTGACCTCGCCTTTTCTTGCGGCAACGCGGGCCATCGCATCCCATGCGGGCGCTCGCAGGGCCGGATCGTCGGTCGTGAGCGCATCGTCCAGAAATTGTTGCGCCGCCGCATCGGCTTGGTCCAGACTTCCTAAGTCTAGATACGCACCCACCAATCCGAATTCAGAAATCATGCGCCAATACCACTGCAGAAAAAACTTCGGAGTGGTCTGCCGGTCGCGAACCTTCAGAAACAGTTGCAGCGCGTTCTCAGTTTGTCCCGCGGCCAGGTCCGCGTAGGCAATGGTGAGTATAGCGATGGTTCGTACCTGACCGGCTGGCTCTTCCACATGGGTCTCGAGCAAATTTCCGGCGATCCGGCGGGCGCCTGCGAAATCGAAGGACTGCATGTGCAACCACCCCAGCATCGCGGCAAACAGCGCCCGCCACGGCTGGTTGCCGTTCTTATCGGCTAGCTCCATTCCGCTCTCTACTGCTCCCCGCAATTCTCCCCACCACCCCAGGTGCATCAGAGCCAGCGCCAATGACGACAATGACGATAAGTACACCACCAGGCTGCGGGTCTCGGCGGCTCGTTCGAGACCGGAGCGTGCGATCTCGTACGCTTCACGATATTCGCCGTGCAACGCCTGAACGTGGGCGTACAGGATTTCGTAGTACGCGGGTTTTTCCGGACCCAGGGCATCCGCAATCTTCTTCTGCGCCGCCGCACAGCGGTCTGCCTGCAGTTTGCTCCAGCCATTGGTGATGATCTGCCAGGTTCCAGCCAGCATCTCGGTACGCGCCTGCAGCAGCGGGTCGTCATGCTTGCTGGACACTCGCACCGCCCGCTCACACACCGTCACACAGGCGTCCGGATCGGAGAACGCCAGCACCCGGGCCAGCCGCGTCAGGGCATTCACTTGGGCCGCTTTCAATCCGCGCTCTTCCGCTAATGCGATGACCGCTCCGTCGGCTTCCGCCGAGCCGTTCAAGTCCCCTACCGCGTAGCGCGCGTCGCTGATGCGCTCGAGAATTTCGATTTGGAGGATACGCGCCGCATCCGGCGCGATGCCGGATAACAAACTCGCGGCGTGTTCCAGGATGGCGGCTGCGTCGCGATGCGCATAGCGGCGGCCGGCATTCTCGGCGCTGAGAATCAAATATCGTGCCGCGCGCTCGAAATCGCGGCCCTGCTCGAAATGCAAAGCGAGTTCGGAAGCCAGTTCGAGCGTGGTTTCGGACGCTATCGTTCCGCGCGAATGGGTCAGCAGTTCCTCGGCCCGTTCCGCAAGCCGCCGATGCCAGCGCGCGCGCTGTCCCTCAGGTATTCGGCGATATAACGCCTCTCGATATAGCGAATGCCGGAACTCGTAGTGCGCCGACTGGGCGGCGCCCAGCACTCCAGCCGCCCGGCCAGGCCGCAGAAATTGCTGGCGCTGCGTGAGACTGTCACAGTTGTCTTCCGCCTCCGCGACAGCCGAATCGAGCATTGCCCCGACGGCCCACGCTGAAAACCTGCGCCCAGCGACGCTGGCGCTCTTCAGCACCCGCTGCTCCGTTTCGCTGACGCGCTCGACTTGAATCTCCAGCATCTGCTGCAGCGTCTCCGGCACACCTGGAACAATCTGCGCGAGCGGAGCAGTCAGACTCCAGGCTCCTTCTTCCTGCACCAGTAGTCCGCTTTTCAGCAGATCGCTGACGATGGCGGTCATGAATAGCGGGTTCCCCTCGGAGTGGCGATACACCAGCTCCGCCAAACCCTCGGGCAGCTCTCCAGGAAACTCCGCGGCCAGATAGCCGGCGACATCGGGCTCCGTCAGGCGTTCCAGCCCAATTTCGAAGCACAGTTTGTGCATCACCAGATCTTGACGCAACGCCTTCAATGGACTCTGCAGCAAAATCACGTCCACCGGCCGGTAGGTTCCGAGCAGCAGCAGTTTGCAGGGACCGCGCCGCCGCGCCAGCGCCGAAATCAAGTCCAGCGTCGACGGGTCTGCCCAATGCAGATCTTCCACCACCAATGCCAGGGGATACGATACCGTAAGCAATTCCAGAGCCTCGCAGATTTCGCGCACCATACGCTCGCGCGTGGCCCCCAGAATTTCGCGCTGCAAGGCCTCGCGCTGCTCAGCCTTCAGCAGCGACGGGAACTGGATCAGCCAGGTGGGCGCCTGCGAGGCCAGAATCTGGATGATTCCTTGGGAGCCGGGGCCGCGAATCAGTTGGCCGAACGCGTCCAGGATCGGATAATAGGCTTCCTTGCCGCCAAACCCCTCCACGCACTGCCCGCGTGCGATGCGCATCCCGTCGTGGCCGGTGAGTTGCTGCTCGAAGGCGTCCAGCAAAGTGCTTTTACCGACGCCGGCTTCGCCCGTCACCAGAACCAGGCGTCGATGGCCTTGCAAAGCCTTGCGTAAGTGCCCCTCCAGTGCGGCTAGATCCTGGTCACGCCCCACCGGGCCCGGTGCGCCAGGCGGTGCGGGCTTCAGCGGAGCTTCCTCCGGAGCCGCCAAAAACCGATAACCGCGCTTCGGCAGTGTTTCGATAAACCGGGGCGACTTGGGGTCGTCCCTCAAAACCTTGCGCAACTCCAGAATGTATTTCCGCAATATTTCAGGCTGAACGTAGGTTTCCGGCCAGACCGCTCCCAGCAATTCTTCCTGAGTCACAAGGCGGCCGGGGTGATCCACCAGATAGCGCAGTACCGCAAACACCTTGGGGGTCAAGGCGATACGGACGTCTTCGCGCCACAGGCACTGCTCTCCAGTGTCCAGCCGGAAAGAACCAAATGCTTTCATTTGAGACTCTTACGCACCGGACTTAAATTATACAGCCTGGGAGATGATTTGCGGTTTAATTGCGTTCCGCAGATTTCACGGGAACTCCACGGTTTTTTCACGCCATATTTTTGGACCTGCCGTAAGCTGAACTTGGTCATGCAGGGAGCATTTGTAGTATGCCTTGGAAGCCAAGGTGAACAGAGCCAGGAAGAGCTCGAAGGCCGTATTGAAGAAGTAGATTCTGGAAAGTCTCTTCGCTTCCATTCGGGGGAAGAGCTGATTAAATTCCTGCGTAACCGGCAAAAGGACGCACAGACCGAACAAGAGAAAAAAGAGCGGTAATACGCGGCGCCGTCACTGGACTGGCGGCGCCGCCCGAATAGGATATCGGAGGGTCGGAGCAAGGCAAGGTGGATTTAACTCCACCTTGCTTTTTTGTGTTTGCCGTCGAGTCTACCCGGCTTGGCTGCAGTTTACACGGGCGCCTCCGCGATGGGCAGAACGAGGGTGGCATCGCGTCCACCCTTTTTTGTTTGTCGCCGCTTGTCCCAATCCTGGCAATCGAGCCCGCGTGTTACGCTCGACTGAATATGCGCGAGACGGGGCGCCACAGAGAGACATGCGCAGGATAGGGACCTGGCTAGCGCTTCTTATCGCCACTCTCCCACCGGCAGCAGCTCACGATCTATTCCGTAGCGAATCGCGCCTGGTGGTGCAAGGGCGCGAGGTGTCCGCGCAGCTCACCTTCAACCTGCTCGACTTCCCGGGCATGGACCAAAACAGTGACAAAGTGGTAACGGCCGAGGAATTCGCGCCCGCCTTCGAGCGAGTTTACGCCACTATTCTTCAGCACTACACGCTAGACAGCTCCGGCCCGCCGGTGCGTATTACGCGCGATAAGTACGAACTGTTCGACCAGCACGTGCTGCTGCTGGATCTCACTTATGTATTCCCCCAACAGGTGCTCGCGCTGCAGATGACATCGACGCTCCCCGATGTGCTGGGGCCCGGACATCTGCATCTGGTAAACCTCAGGATGAACGGGCGAGTCCAGGAGCAGATTCTCGACAACCGTAATCGCACTGCGTTTTTCACTCAGACCAGCGGCACGCGGTGGCAGACACTCGGTCGCTTCGCGTGGCTCGGCATCCAGCACATCGCCACCGGCTACGACCACCTGGCGTTCCTGCTGGGGCTGCTGATCGCGACCGGCTCGCTGCGATCACTGATTAAGACCATCACTTCGTTCACGGTGGCGCACAGCATCACACTCGGTCTGGCGACTTTCAATATTGTCGTGTTGCCTTCGCGCTTCACCGAGAGCATGATTGCGCTCAGCATTTTATATGTGGCTGTCGAAAATCTCGTGCGGCGCCGAAACATCGATCGCTGGAAGATCACCTTCCTGTTTGGCTTGGTGCACGGCTTTGGATTTTCAAACGTGTTGCGCGAAATGCAGTTGCCGCGCGCCGATCTGGCTTTGTCGTTATTCTCATTCAATCTGGGCGTAGAGATCGGACAACTGATCTTCGTGGTGCTGCTGTTCCCGGCCATCGAGGACCTGATCCGCTCCGGTTGGACCAAGCTGCGTCCCGCGATATCTGTCGTCATCGGACTGCTCGCGGCGTATTGGCTCGTCCAGCGGGCGTTCTTTGGATGAAATCTTTAGCGCGGGAACGGAGCAAGCTTAGGCGCAGTGCTTCCCGGCTGCCCGGGCGCACGCGCGACATTCAGAATCATCGCGAGAGTGGAGTAATAACCCACCAATCCCGTCGTATCAATCACGCCCTGTTCGCCAAACTTGGCTGTCATGCCCGCGTAGGTGGCGTCGCTCACGCTTTTGTTCTGCAAGAGTTCCGCCACGAAGTTGTAGGCAACTTCTTCATCGGCAGCGAGGCTTTCAGGCCGTCGTCCCACGCCAATCGCGTTCGCGGTGTCCGCGGATAAACCAGCCTTGAGAGCCAGCGGATAGTGTGCGTCCCATTCGTATTGCTGAGAGTATTGGCGAGCCGCCATGATGATCGCCATCTCCACAACCTTTTGGGGCACGGAGTTGTGGAAGCGCAGATACTCGCCCACCGCTTGCAGGCGATTCATCAGCTCCGGGCTACGCAACAGGGGGATGAATGGTCCAGTCGGCCCCGCGGCGCCGCGCGGTGTAGCGACGAGTAGTTCGACCGCCTTCTTCTGGGCGGGGGAGAGCTTATCGGCAGGAATGGGAGGCATCCGGTCTTGCGCGAGCGCCGCAGCCGGCAAGATGAGCAACAGGAAGGCATTGGAACACAAGTTCATGGGTGGAGTATAAAACAAATCTTCGAGGGTGGCTCCCCCAGCGCTATTTTTTGTAACACCCGCCTTCAGCGTCCTATCTACTATCCAGTTGAGTAGTATCCCGAAAGCGCTTGGACCGTTTGACTTTCTGGGCAGGCGGATGCGGAGTGCGGCGGCCAAAGGGATGCGGTAGAATCCAGAGACGGCATACCGATCAAGCTCGATAGCGCGTAGGATCGGACGAGCGGCAACTAGACCAAGGAAGACTAAAGGTGACCACGATGCGAAGAATCTATAGCTTTACTCTGATTGCTATTGGGCTCAGCGCTGGACTTCTGCTGGCGCAAAGCGATAGCGACTATCAAGGCTGGATGAAAACCGTAGGCGCAACCAACGGCAGCCTGCAAAAGAATATAGCGGCCAAGGACCAAGCGGCGGCTTCGGCGGATGCCGCGAAACTTGCCGACACTTTCAAACAAGTGGCGAGCTACTGGGAGGCGCACAACGCTCCGGATGCCGTCGGTTTCGCGAAAAGCGCCCAAGGTGGGTTCGAATTAGTGGGGAAAGACGCCGCGGCGGGCGATTTCGATAAAGCTGCCGCCGATGCCAAGGCGATCGGCCGGAACTGCGGCGGATGCCATATGGCCCACCGCGAAAAGACGGACTCCGGGTTCAAGATAAAGTAGCTTCGAATCTCCGGTTCTCCGCAGCGAACGCGCGAAGGTCCTCGGATTGCTCTCGTTTAGAGCATGGGTCCCTTCGCGTGGCTGTTTTTCGTTTTGGCCGTACCGCCGAGCTTGCAAACGCAAGCGCCGCACGCCCGGCCCAGCTACTTGCGCCTGCAAGTTTTGCTGGACCGAGCGCACTTTTCTCCTGGCGAGATCGACGGCGTCCCTGGTGACAACACGCGTCAGGCTCTTCGCGCGTTTCGAGCTTCCCACGGGTTGCGTGAACGATCCGACTTCGGCCCAAGAACGCTGAAGGCATTAGCGGGCCGTGAGCCAGCCCCTACCCTTATTCCCTACACAGTGACAGAGGATGACACTCGCGGCCCCTTTGTGACCGTTCCCAATGAACTGATGGATCAGGCCGCGTTGCCGGCTCTGAGCTATCAATCTTCCCTCGAAGGGCTGGCGGAGAAATTTCACGTCAAACCAGCTCTTCTTACCCGCCTGAACCAGGGCAAGGATTTATCCAGCCCGGGCGTCCAGATTCAAGTCCCTAATGTCCACGATAATCCGCCGCAGAAGGCGGCCAAGATTGTGGTATCCAAATCGCGGCACACGCTGGAGGCACTGAACGCGGCGGGACATGTGATCGCGGAATATCCAGTGACCACCGGAAGCCAGCACGATCCACTGCCGATCGGAAATTGGAAGGTAACGGTTATTAGCCCATATCCGGTCTTTCACTACAATCCTGATCTTTTCTGGAATGCCCCTGAAGCGGATGAGAAGGCTAAAATTCAACCCGGACCTAACAATCCTGTGGGAGTGGTGTGGATCGGCATTTCCAAGGAACACTATGGCATTCACGGCACGCCCGAGCCATCGCTGGTCGGCCACGCAGAATCGCATGGCTGTGTCCGGCTCACGAACTGGGACGCGGCGGAACTGGCAAAGATTGTAGCCGTCGGCGCGCCCGTCATTTTCAAGGAGTAGCCCATTCAAAGACGGTTACTATTCGGGATCTGTGGTCTCACGATCTTCCTTGCACCTCTGGTTGCCGCCGACGATCTTCGGGCAGGTGATGACTACGATTTGCTTTCCCACCGCAAGCTGACTCTGCCGATTCAGGGCCTGGACGCCCATGCTATCCGGGACACTTTCCAGCAAGGGCGTGGCGAAGGGAAACTGCATGAAGCTACGGATATTCTTGCGCCGCGGGGCACCCCGGTCGTTGCCGTGGAGGATGGCATCATTCAGAAGCTCTTCCTGAGCAAGCCGGGGGGCATCACGATTTACGAGTTCGACCGTCCCGGCGTGTTTTGTTATTACTACGCCCATTTGGAGCGCTACGCCCCCGGCTTGGCCGAAGGAATGTCTGTGAGGCGCGGGGACGTGATCGGGTACGCGGGAACTACGGGCAATGCCCCGCCGCAAACCCCGCACTTACACTTCGCGATATTCCGGCTGGGCCCCGAAAAGCATTGGTGGCAGGGGACGGCGATCGATCCTTACCCGGTCCTCATGAAATTGGCGAAATGACGCCGCTCGAACGCGTCACCGCACAACACCAGCCAGCGGGCTGCTCGCCGAGGCATATAGCTTCTTCGGCATGCGTCCCGCCAGGAACGCGTGTCGGCCGGCCTGCACCGCCAGGTTCATGGCAGTCGCCATGGTCACCGCGTCCTCGGCTTCCGCGATGGCGGTGTTCATCAGCACTCCCTCGTAACCCAGTTCCATGGCGATCGCGGCGTCCGACGCTGTGCCCACACCCGCATCCACGATCAGCGGTACTTCCGAAATCATCTCGCGCAGGATGCGCAAATTCGTCAGGTTCTGAATCCCCAGGCCGCTACCGATGGGCGCGCCCAGCGGCATCACGGCGGCGGCTCCCGCATCGATCAGACGTTTGGCGTTCACCAGATCGTCATTCGTGTAGGGCAGCACCACAAAACCTTCTTTGCTCAAGACACGGGTGGCTTCGATCAAACCCTGGTTGTCCGGAAACAGCGTCTTCTGGTCTCCAATCACCTCCAGCTTCACCCAATGAGACAACCCTACCTCGCGGCCCAGCCTAGCCGTGCGAATCGCTTCGTCGGCGGTGTAGCAGGCGGCAGTATTGGGCAGAAGGAAGAACTTGGAGCGGTCGATATAGTCCAGGAGGGATTCTTTGGACTTGTCGGTCAAATTCACTCGGCGCACCGCCACCGTCACCACCTCGGCTCCCGAGGCCTGGTGGCAGCGGGCCATTTCAGCGAAACTTCGGTACTTTCCGGTACCCACGAACAGGCGGGATTGGAACTCGCGGCCGGCGATGGTGAGCTGGTCCATGCCTTCATTTTAGGGCTAATGCCCTAGCAGGTCATACATCGCTCTGTAGAAAATTCCCTGGCGGGCCGATATTTCTACATAGGGAGAGCCATGAAGACAAATAATATGGGCAAGCTGCTGGGGGTGGCACTGGTGGTGGCCATCATGTGCACGGGCCTCTTTTACATGATGTTCGCAATGAAGGCCAATAGTCAGACTGGCACCCAGATGGTGGTGGCGGCCAAGGCCTTAAAGGCCGGCACTGTACTGAAGGCTGAGGACCTTAAAACCATTAGCTGGCCGGTTCAACAGCTTCCTCCCGGCGCTCATCGCAGCCCGCAGGAAGTTATCGGCAGTACGGTGTTCGATCCCATGGCTGCGGAAGAACCCGTCCTGAACACGCGCCTGGCAACCTCGGAATCCGCGGGCGGATCGGGTATTCCGGTGGGAATGAGGGCGGTTTCAGTTCACTTAACGGATTCGACCGGCGTTCTGGCTCTGTTGCACAGTGGGCAGAAGGTCGATGTGCAAGTCGTGGTTGGCAGGGGCACGAAACCAGACGAAGTCGCAGTGCGCACCGCGCTGGAAAACCTGACAGTACTTTCGGTGACGCCGCTGCCCGAGCAAAGCTCGCAGGGACATAACCTTCCCGTGGTGACGCTTTTGGCGAAGCCTTCTGAAGTGGACGTATTGGCGGCGGCCGATTCCGGCGGACGTGTGCGCCTGGCTCTGCGGAACCCGCTCGACACCGGCACGCACAGGCGGGGTTCCTTGTCGCTGGGCAGTGTCATTCGCGGCGGTTCCGAAGCCGAATTCGCCGATAATCGTTAATCGACTCGAGAGTATTGATGATCCTCCTAGCTAGCTCGCTCGTCTTCTTCCTGGTCATTTTCCTGCTCGCCTCGATTCTGGCGGCCATCGCCTACCTGGCGTTCCTGAAGATGAAGGCGGACCAGTCGGATGCAGAGCGCAGCGACTTCACTCTCCCCAAGCCGCCGGATGGCCGCGCGGCGCCTGAGCCCGAAGGCCGGGAAGAACTGGGATTTCGGATCGAATCCTCACCGTTGTTACAGAGCGGCCGTCTTAGCAGCATCACGTTTTGGGATGCCATGCTTGCCCGCTTCGATTTCGTAGCATTGCTACAAAGCCGCCTGGATCAGGCGGACCTGCGCTGGACGGTAGGCCGCATCACCAGTATGATGCTGCTGGTAGGCATCATCGTACTCGCCATACTGATGCGTCTGCTGCCCCTATGGTCGGCGCTTCTGGGCGCGGCGGCGTCCATGTACGCTCCCTACGGCTATGTTCTGCATCTTCGCAATAAACGTTTCATGAAATTTCGCGAGAATTTTCCCGATGCCCTCGATTCTCTCTCGCGCGCGCTCCGCGCCGGCTATCCACTTTCAGCTGGTATGGAAATGATCGCTAACGAGACTGCGCCTCCGGTCTCGGGCGAAATTCGACGGACTTCGGCCGAGGCCAATTTGGGCCGCGGGTGGCCGCACGCGCTCGAAAACCTGGGACAGCGGATCCCGCTGCTTGAAGTCAATCTATTCATCGCGGCAGTGCAGTTGCACGCGCGCACCGGCGGGAAGCTGAGCGAAGTGATGAGCGGTCTTGCCGAGAACATGCGTGAATCGAACGCGCTGCAGGGCGAAGTGCGTGCTCTCGCGGCATATGGCAAGCTGACTGGTCTGATCCTGACCATCCTTCCCATAGGTATCGCTGTCATGATGCTGATTGTCAGCCCGGGTTACATGCAGGTGCTGTTCAACGATCCCACCGGCAAGAATTTAATCGCCGCTTCGATCGGCTGTTTAATTCTGGCGCATTTCGTCATCCGCAAGATTGTAGACATTAAAGTATGACATTCGGACTCATGGCGGGGCTGTTTCTCTTCATCCTAGCCGCGGTAAGCGCAGCCGGGTATATCTTTGTATTGCGTCCCTCAAAGCCCGAAGGCGCCGGCATCATTATCCCGTCGGGACTTTCCGGGAACCAGCAGGATCTGCCGGCTACGCAGGCAGCGATCGTGGACACCTTCCGCGCGTTGGGGGATTCCCTGCCCTTGCCTGGCAATCGCGAGGCCTTTCGAAGCCAGTTAATCATGGCAGGTTACCGCTGGCCTTCGGCAGTCGCCATTTTCCTCGGCATCAAAGCGGCATCGGCAATCATGTTTGGTGTCGCGGCTGGCTGGGTGGCAGTGGTCAATGATGTAAATGCTGCCGCGGTAGTTGTCGGTGTGGCCGCCGGTCTGGGCTTCGGTTATTTGATCCCGGATCGGATATTGGAGCGGATGGGAGCCGCCCGCGTAGGCAGATTGCGCCGCGCTCTGCCGGCTGCTCTCGACCTATTGGTGTTGGCGGTGGAAGCGGGACAGGGTATGGACGCAGCGATTCTCGACACCGGTCGCGGGCTGCGCACCACTCATCCGGAGCTGGCATCTGAATTCACGCTGCTTCATCTGGAGCTGAAGGCCAATGCCTCGCGATCCGAAGCCCTGCGGAATTTTGCCACCCGCAGCCATGACATGGAACTGCGCAAATTCGCCAACCTTTTGATCGATACCGATCGCTTTGGTACCAGCGTGGGGCCGGCGCTAAAAACCCACGCGCGTTATCTACGGATTCGCTTCCGCCAGATCGCCCAAGAAAAAGCCCGAAAGGTCGGCATCAAGCTGATTTTCCCGGTTTTCTTCCTGATCTTTCCTTCCGTGATTCTGGTGACGCTGGGGCCCGCGCTGATCCTGCTCTTCACCCAAATGAAGTCCCTGTTGGGAGAGTAACTCCCGTCGACATCCTGCGCGGTAGTGTCCTAACGCACATTTAGGACACCACCTCCCGCGCGGCCGTGAGTCCCGATGTACAATTCCCGGTATGGTCAAGCCGGCAGGTGTGCCCAAGGTCGACCGTCGTACCGTGGATCTCTCCGCGTATCCAGACCTGGTGGCGATTTACCTGGGAATGCGCGTGAACGCATTTGCGGGATTGAAGCGGCTGCTAGGATTGGGTCCGCAAATCGCCGATTCCGTCAAAGCCAAGCCGGACGGACTGTTGTTGCACGAAGACATGATCTTCTCCTTGTTTCCTCTGCATGTCGGGATGCGGCAGTATTGGCGCGATTTTGAATCGCTGGAACGGTGGACGCGCTCGGAACCGCACCGCCAGTGGTGGAAAACTTTCCTGCGTGATTCCGGAGGTACTGGTTTCTGGCATGAAACCTATGCACTGCGCGGCGGGTTTGAGGCGATCTACGACGACGTGATCAAACCCATGGGCATGATGAAATTCGCCCCGCTGCAGCCGGCGCGCGGCGGCATTTTTTCCGCGCGTCAAAGACTGCGTCGAAATGGCGCGGAAAGTTCGCCGGCCCCAGCGCCGGAAACCGATCTGTACCGGGATTAGCGGCCACTCGGCTAGTTCCCTAGACCCCTGAGGCCAAGGCCGCGCGGGCGTGCAACTCGTCCGCTTCCTGCGCGGACGTTACGGTGACATTCATATCCCGCAGCCGCCCATCGGCAAGATCGTAGATCCAGCCATGTAGGGCGATCTCGCGACCGGCCGCCCACGACCCGCGAATGATGCTGGTTTGCGACACCGCAATCGCCTGTTCGATGACGTTTAACTCGCATAGCCGGTCCCAGCGCGCCTTCACCGTGGGGAGCCGCTCCAGGACTTCCTGATTTCGGCGGCGAATTCTGCGCACCGGCGCGAGCCAGTGGTCGATCATCCCCAATCCACCATCTTCGAGTGCCTGCTTCACGCCACCGCAGCCGTAGTGCCCCACCACAATTACATGGCGGACGCCCAGCACTTCCACCGCGTATTGCAGCACCGACAGGCAATTCATGTCGCTTGCGTGCACCACGTTCGCGACGTTGCGGTGAACGAACACTTCGCCTGGCAGCAAGTCCACAATCTCATTAGCGGGAACGCGGCTATCGGAGCAGCCGATCCACAGATACTGCGGATTCTGCTGGCCGATCAGGCGCTTGAAAAAATTCGGGTCACGGGCCTGCATCCGCGCTGCCCACTGCCGGTTCTTTTCAAACAGGGATTCGAGGAAACGCATGAAGCTATCTATACGACGAGCGACCCTTAGGGCCGCACCTTGCGGATCACTCCGCCCACCTTCGCGCGCTCACTCGGAGTGCCGCGAACGTAATCCTTGGTCGAGGCGGCGGGAATACGCTGGCCTTCATTCACGGCAACCTTTTCGTCGATCTCGCGATTCTGCCGAATCCTCGCCGTGGTTCGTTCCGCTGGAGTCATCAGGTGATACGGTTTGCTGGTTGAGGCGTCCATATCTCCATCATCGCCTATTTCCTGGTAGCAGCTTCAGCTTTCGGCGCAAACCACTCTAAATCAACGGAGTTTGCCATCGCCTGATAGCCGGCGCGATTGGGATGCAGCCCGTCGCCGGGCCCTCCGAGCGCACTATCGGGCCGGAATTCGGGGCGCAGCCCGCCGCTCACAGGGTCGACGGTAGCCGCATCGAAATCCGCCACCGCATCGAACAGCCCACCATGGCGGATAAATTCGTTTATCGCTTTTCGGCGCTGGTCCACGCTGTCGGATCCAGCCGCTGCGTTGGTGCTGTGCAGGCTGGAGGTGACCGTCGCGCCCATCACCTTAATGCCGCGGGCATGCAGGCGGCCCACGACATCTTTGTATCCTGCAATCACCGTCTCGGGCGTCATATCAGGATCGCCCTGCGAGAAATCATTGATGCCTTCGAGCCAGATCACATGCGTCAGGCCCGCGATGGAAAGTACCTCGCGTTCCAACCGCTCCACCGCGGCAGGTCCTCCCGGCGCTGGTTTGGCGCGGGAATACGGGGGGCCCGCAACGCGATTACCGCCGATCCCCAAGTTCACCACCGCTATCCGAGTTCCATATTCTGCGTGCAAGCGGCGCGCGAGTGCATCGGGCCAGCGGTCGTCGCCATTCAGCGTGGAGCCGGTGCCATCCGTGATGGAATCGCCGAAAGCCGCGATTACTTGAGTGCCCGCGGGCGCGAATACCTCGACGGCGTCCAGAAAATACCAGGAGGTAGTGGAGTAAGGAAACGCGTCGCCGGATTCTTCGCGCGCGTGCGCACCGGCTTTTGGCGCCGTCAGATAAGACGTCGCCATAGCCTTCGCGTGCCAAGTCATCGGACCGGACTCCCCCACCACGTGAAAACTCACAGCCAGTTTCCGTCCCAAGGTTTCCCAGGACGCGGTGTTCTGCAGAAAGTCCAGGTCAATCGTATCACTGTAAACGGATTCACCCGCCGGAATGTTCAATGCGTCGCTCCCACCAAAGGTAACGCGCCGGTTAGTGCTGCGCACGATGGACGGTCCGCTATCCTGAATGCCGACGAAGATGTTATCGAAGTTCACCGTCCGTCCGCCGAATACGTTCGAGAAACGCAAGCGGACTCGCCGCGCCAACAGGTCCGGGCGGACGATCAGGCGGAAGGTCTGATCATTAGCCGACGGTTGCGGGAAAGCGAAATGCAAGTCGGGCTGCCCCACTGCGTTTCCGGATGGGTACGGGCCGTGTTGAGCAGCGGTCCAGGATGCTACCCAACCGGGCTCGGCCGCGGCCGCCAAGCCGCTGAACAGAAGAGACGCTGCGAGTGTCGCCGCGAATGTGGTTCGGCGTAGCATAAATCAGTCGTGGGCCACCGTCTTGCCGGTGCTTGCATCTACCGTAACGGAATATTCGGCCGACGACAGCGTACCTCCCCACAGCACGTGCCAGGCCGGATTCGGGAAACGCGTGGCGGTCTCGAAATCGAGCAAATAATCCACGACGGGACGCTGACCCGGTTTGTTCAAGTATGCTGCGCTGGTAGGGGACTTGGTTGCCGCGTCGAGCGCCTCGGGGGTATCCACTTTGAGCAGAGCCGGCGAGAACGGCTGATTTGGACCGCCGGCATGCCATGTCTCCTGCGGTCCCGGGAATACGCCTTTGTGCAGGCCCTCCGCTTCGACAGCAGACCAGGTATAGGTGCGCGCCCGGCCATTTGCTGGCGAGACAAATACCACTTCCCACGCTCCCGCCGTTCCTTTGCCCCCGGTGATGCCGGGCGCATGCAGGCTGCGAATCGTGAGCGGCATGCTATCGGGGGCCCAGATGCGCGAGGAGCCATAGAGATATTGAAAAGCTTGCCGCCCAGTGACGGGGGCCGGCGGCGGTTCGGCTGGGCGCGCGGCCCGAGGAGGACTGTCAGTACATCCCGCGAGCAGAGCCACTGCGGAGATGGCAAAGCAGATTCGCAAATGATGCATATAGTTCCACTTTCAGACGGCGAGGCTGCGGCTGTCAACCACTGAAGCACACCGCGCGTAGCTAAGTCGCGGATATCGGCCCCTTCGAAATCAACGCTGGCGGAATGACTCCGATAATTGGGGTTCCTTCATCGGAGGCCGCAGTGACCGGTTAGATGGTATTGACGGGCGAGGATGGTTTTGGCAAACTCATCGTAAAGTGAAACACGCTGCCCTTTCCAACCTCACTTTCAACCCAAATGCGGCCGCCCATCATCTGAATCAGTTCGGAAGCAATGGTCAAGCCGATTCCAACCCCTCCGAATTTCCTGGTGGTTGAGCCATCGGATTGGGTGAAGGCTTCAAAAATCGACGTCTGTTTTACCGCGGGAATTCCAAGGCCAGTGTCGGAAATGATGAAATGAAGAACTACGCTATTGAGTTCCCTGGAATCCACTTGTAGCGTGAGACTCACGCCACCCCGCTCGGTGAACTTTATCCCGTTATTGAGCAGGTTGACCAGGATCTGGCGCAATCGCTCGGGGTCCCCGACCACGGAGTGTGGAACCTCGGGCGCAACCTCGCACGCCAGGGTCAGCTTCTTTTGAGCCGCCGCGAGCAGGACTGCTTTTTGGGCAGCCGTGACGCATTCCCGCAAGTCAAACTCGACATGATCCAGGGGCAGACTGGCGGTCTCGATCATGGAAAAATCCAGTATGTCGTTGATCATCACCAGCAGCAAATCCGCCGAAGTCTTGACGATGGTCAGATCGGTGTTCTGCTCGGCCGATAAATCCGTATCGAGTACGACTTCAGTCATCCCGAGAATTGCATTCATTGGGGTGCGAAGTTCGTGGCTCATGATTGTCAAGAACTGCCTCTTTGCACGGTTGCCCGCTTCCGCCGCTTCTTTTGCCTGGCGCATGGCCTGTTCTGCCAGTTTTCGGTCGGTAATTTCCTGGGCGATTCCTCCTACTCGAATTAATCTACCAACGCGGTCATGAACCGGGAACGCACGAACCGAGATCCAGCGCAGTTGTCCAGCTAGAGTTCTTATCCTAAATTCCGACTCAATAGCTTCCCCCTGCATTTGTTTCCCGAAAACCGAGAGTGCGCGCTCCCGATCGTCCGGCAGGATGGACTCAAACGGCGACATCGGGTTCCGATAAAGGCTTTCGCAACTCAGTCCCCAAAGCTGTTCATAGGCGGGATTAACATAGACGATTTCGCAACCGGGGACGCTCCTCATCCAAAACACATCCCGAACGTTTTCCGCGATCTGGCGGAATTTTTCCTCGCTGCTTCGCAGTACCGCTTCAACGCGTCGGTCCTCCTCTTGAATGAACCTGCGGCGCATCAAAGCCTGAATGCGGACTCGCAATATGGCAGGGTCGCTGGATTTACGGATGTAGTCGTCAGCACCCGAATCAAAGCCGCGCTTGATATCCTCGCTGTTTTCGCTTCCGGTAAGGATGATGACGGGTGGCATTTCGGTGGCAGACCGCATCGCCGTGATTCGCCGACAGCCTTCAATGCCGTCCATTTCGGGCATGGTCAGGTCCATCACGACACAATCAAATTCCTGGGATGCCAGCAGCGCGAGGCCCTCCCGCCCGCTAACCGCGCTCGTGACCTCATATCCCTGATTCCGCAGTTCCTCTCCGATAAACGCGAGAAATGTCGGGCTGTCGTCAATGGTCAATATTCGGGCGCTCCGGAAAGCGGAAGTTGGACCGGTCAAAGCGCTAGGTTGCGCCGAATCCTTACGCAACAGCGCACGCATGCGCGCAATCAGGAGTTCTGAATTCTCTGACTTCGAAACGTAATCGTCGGCACCACTTTCCAGGCTCCCGACTTCGGCTGTCTCCGGAGCGGAGCTGGTCATCATCAGCAAGGGTATACCGCGCGTGCGCAGGTTCATTCGAATACGGCGGCAAAATTCATCTCCACGCATTCCCGGCAGGTGATAATCGACGACGATTAGATCCGGAAGTGGGCCACCGAGCGCGGCGAGGGCCGCCTCCGCGGTGCCTTGGATCGAGACCTCCCAGCCTTGGTCTTCAAGCAATAGCTGCAGCTTGAAAGCTTGGGTGTAGGAGTCCTCAACCACCACGATTCGGTAGACCCGACTCGCGGCCGTCACGGACTTTACGGTGTCTTGCATGACACCAGGTCCAATACCCTGCCCGCAATCGCCAGCAGCGGCAGCGATTCGCAAACCGCACCCAACCGCACTGCTGCGGCCGGCATACCATAGACCACTGCGGTCGACTCGTCCTCTGCTATGGTGTAACCACCTGAGCGCCGGATTGCCAGCAGCCCGGCCGCGCCATCATCGCCCATTCCGGTCAAGAGTACGCCCAGCGCGTTGGCCCCCAAATCCTGCGCCATCGATTGAAACAACACCGTACCCGAAGGCCGCTGGAACGATACCAGGGCCCCCGCATCGAGCAGCAGCCGCCCGCCCTCAATTCGCAGATGATGTTCCGCCGGAGCCATGTGCACCACTCCAGGCATCGGGATGCAATCGTCTTTTATCACCTTACAGCGAGAGGGCAGACCGCATCCAGCCAGGATGCGAAGCCGGCGATGAAGCTGGATGTCATGTGCTGAACCAGCAGGATCGGCAAAGGGAAGGCCGGGCCCAACGCAGACAGCAGTTCGACCAGCGCGCCCGGGCCGCCGGTTGAGCAGGCAACTCCGAGCATTTGAAACGCGGCGGGATCGCCACCCCAGAACCAGGACTTACCCGCCCCGGCGCGAGTTTCGCGACGGTGATGCTGCTTAATCAGCTTCACCTGGCTCATGATAAACAGTTGCGTGCACAAGCGCTCCGCCAGCACCTCGTAGTCCTTGTGCGTTGTGCCCGCCGGTTTTTCAAGCACCGCTAGCGCCCCCGAACGCAGTGCCTCCATCGGCGTTGAATTCCACTTCCCGGACTCGATACTGGTTGCCACTACCACGATCGGAGTGGGTTTGTTCGACATGATTCGCCGCGTGGCTTCGAGTCCGTCCATGCCCGGCAGGCGGATGTCCATGGCGATGACATCGGGTGCGACCTCTTCGAACTTGTCTAGCGCATCCTCGGCGCTCCCCGCCATCGCACACACTTCCAGCCGGGGGTCGCGCCCGATGCTGTATTCGAGGAGCGCGCGCACTACCGGCGAATCCTCCACGATCATCACGCGGGTTTTTTTCGTCATAGCGTTCTCAAATTCATATCATTTGACGAATCGCCTCAAGAAGCTCGGTTTGATCGAACTTTCGCTTCACCACGTAGGCGTCCGCGCCCAGCATCAGGCCCCGCTCCTGATCCTCCGGGCTCTCCAATGAGCTGACAATAATTACCGGAATTCCTTTTAGCAGGCTGTCAGCCTTCAAGGCCTCTACCAATCCGAAGCCGTCCATGCGCGGCATCTGAATGTCGGTAATGATCAGGTCGGCCTTCTCCGCACGCAGTAAATCCAGGGCTTCCAGGCCGTCGACTGCTGTTCGCACCCGGTAGCCGTGCGCTTCGAGGATGCTCTTTTCGAGCGAGCGGGACGTGATAGAATCATCCACCACCAGGATGCCGGAGGCTGTGGCCTGCACCAGCGGCACGGCTTTTTGGGAAACCGCGGACGCAGCCGACCGCGCGCAAGTCCCCACCAAACCCGCTGGATTCAATACCACGAAGACCGTCCCGGCCCGCAGCAGTGCACCCCCCGAAACATTGCCGGTAGCCGGACAATCCATTCCCAGATCCTTAACCAGCGCCTCTCTTTCGGTCAGAAACTCGTCCACCCACACCGCGAAGCGCCGATCGCCGGACTTCAATACCATCACCGGGAGTATGTCGCCGGGCAGGGCCGGAACTGCGTCCCCAATGTGCAGCAACTGGGCGAGCCCATGCAAAGCCACCGGGAGACCCTCCAGGATCAGGACCGGCTTCCCTTCGAGCGTTTCCACTCGCTCGAGCGGAACGCGGTACAGCCGCTCAATTCCGTGAGTGGGTATTCCGAAGGTCTGTCCAGCGGCGGCGAGCAGCAATAAATGGCTGGTGGACTTTCCAGCACATTGGGATCCTAAGCTTAGAATTCCACGTGGACAAGTTGTCGCG
>JADMIO011614189.1_pt1 | contig 86604 bp, 74 predicted proteins | sample 8958161 | NCBI WGS metagenome assembly JADMIO01 (sample SAMN16585339, study PRJNA669376) | soil metagenome | isolation source: Crop rotation soil | place: USA: Cullars Rotation, Alabama | collected 2011 | reverse complement strand
GCCGCGACTTCAAGTCACGTGAATTCCAAGCTTCGGATCCCACTGTGCTGGAAAGAAATATCGACGAACGCCATTTTTACTTAGACGAAAAACCCCATACCTTCCGATTTAAATCGGAGCAGGCTCTAAAGGGGCTTCCTTTCCACGGCATTTTGCAATTCCCCCTTTAGGGGGTTAGGGGGTTAAATCACCCAACTTTCACAAGTTTTTAAGAATTCTTCATCAGCATCTGCTCCAATACCAACAGTATCTGGAACATCTAGGAAGTAACCATCGTAGGTTAGTCCGCCAGTAACAGGGTCTACTAAATGACCGAGTAAACAAGTATCTAAATCGAAAAATACCACATTAGGACTAGCTAGAGCGAAATGTAAGTTGGCGCTCAATGCAATTCTACTTTCTAGCATGCTGCCAATCATACATTTAACACCGTGCTGCAAAGCTTCCTCGTGAATTTTTTGTGCACCTAATATGCCGCCAGATTTAGCAAATTTGATATTTAAATATTCGCAAGCTTGGCTGTTTATTAACTTTCTAGCGTCATGATGATTGTAACAACTTTCATCAGCCATTATTTTGATAGGGGAGTTAAGCGCTAATTCTGGCAATTGGTCATCAAACCAAGTTCGCATGGGCTGTTCGCAAAATTCAATATTTTGAGATTCCAATTCACCTAATGCAAAAAGTGCATCATCAAAACTCCAACCCTGATTAGCATCTAAACGTAAAATCATTTCATCGCCAACGGTAGCTCTTATTTGTTTTACTCGCTCAATATCTTCGTGAACTTCTTTACCTAGTTTGATTTTGATAATTCTACAACCATTTTTCTGATATTCAAGTGCTGTTTGCGCCATTCCTGCTGGTGTATCAATTCCAATCGTCATGTCAGTTTCTATTGTTCTTTTGTGTCCACCTAAAAACTGATACAAAGGAAGTTTTGCATCTTTAGCAGCAATATCAAACAGCGCCATATCAAAAGCACTTTTTATCGTCGCATTATGGTCTGCATAAGCTAGTAAATCTTGCATCCTTTCTGGTATCTCCAACGGATTTTTACCTTTTAATATTTGTGCAAAATCCTTTGCCATCGCCAAACAAGTCTCTTGTGTCTCTCCAACAATCATCGGAAACGCCGAACATTCGCCCACGCCATGAATACCTGCATCAGTATAAATTCTAATCAACACATTTTGGGCAAAATGCATTGTACCAGTTGCAATTACAAAAGGCTCCATTGGGATGCTAAAACGATAAATTTCGGTATGTGTGATTTTCATTTTTGAGATATGAGACAGTAGATATGAGATTTGAGAATACTAAATTAAAAAACAATAATTAATCCAGATGGGTTAAACGGATAATTTATAATTTTACAGGGTTGAGGAAACAGTCTCAAATCTCACATCTCAATACTCCAATCTATTATGCAAGAACCCAATAACCTCATTCACGCTTCATCTCCATATTTATTACAACATGCCTACAACCCAGTTGAGTGGTATGAATGGGGGCCAGCTGCATTAGAAAAAGCTAAAAAAGAGAATAAATTAATTTTGGTAAGCATTGGTTATTCTGCTTGTCATTGGTGTCATGTAATGGAACACGAGAGTTTTGAGGACTTTGAAGTAGCTGAAGTGATGAACAAAAATTTCGTCTGTATAAAAGTAGATAGAGAGGAGCGACCGGACATTGACCAAATTTATATGTTGGCAGTGCAACTAATGAATGGAAATGGGGGCTGGCCCTTAAACGCGATTTGCTTGCCCGACCAACGACCAGTTTACGGCGGTACTTATTTCAGGAAAAATGATTGGATAAGTATTTTGTTAAATGTTTCAGACCTTTGGAAAAACGAGCCAGCCAAAGCTTTAAATTATGCAGAGCGATTAACGGAAGGCATTCAGCAGTCAGAGAAGATTATTCCATCGAACCTAGATGTTGTTTTTGAACAATCGCATCTGGCGGAAATTATTGAACCTTGGAAACGTCATTTCGATATTGATGGAGGTGGATATAACAGAGCACCAAAGTTTCCATTGCCAAATAATTGGAGTTTTTTGTTGAGATACAGCCTTTTAACGCCAGATGAATCCACTTTTATGGCGGTTTGTTCTACACTTGAAGAAATGTCTAAAGGTGGGATATACGACCAAGTTGGAGGAGGTTTTGCTAGGTATTCTGTTGATGATAAATGGCACGTTCCCCATTTCGAAAAAATGCTGTATGATAACGCACAATTAATCGGTTTATATGCGGAAGCTTATCAATGTTTAAAATTTGAACCATTTGTGCAAGTAATTATAGATACCATCGATTGGGTTTTTAGCGAGATGAGTGCAGAAAATGGCTTGTTTTATTCGGCTTTAGATGCAGATAGCGAAGGCGTAGAGGGTAAGTTTTATGTATGGGATAAGGTAACTTTCGATAAAGTGGTTGAGGAAGATGCGGCGCTTATTGGAGAATACTTTAATGTAACTGAAGAAGGAAACTGGGAAGAGGAACAAACCAATATTTTAAGGAGACTAATCAATGATGAAGATTTTATTGAAAAACATAATATAGACATCGAAACGCTTTATGATAAAGTCGCTTTAGCAAAAGCTAAATTATTAGATGAAAGAAGTAATCGCATTAGACCTGGATTAGATGATAAATGTTTAACGGCTTGGAACGCAATGATGATTAAAGCCTTGGCAGATACGTCTCAAATTTTAGACTATGAGATGTACTATGATAGGGCAAAGCTAGCTGCGGAATTCATTTTAGAAAATATGGTAACGCCAGATGGTGGATTGTATCGAAACTACAAAAACAAAAAAGCAACTATTGCTGGATTTCTAGATGATTACGCCTTTATGATTGAAGCTTTAATCTCGCTGTATGAAGTTGATTTTGATGAGGTTTGGTTGGAAGAAGCAAAATCGTTAACCAATTATGTGTTGCTTAACTTTAAGGATGAAGAGAATGACATGTTCTTTTACACCGCAAGTAATGGAGAAGAATTAATTGCTCGTAAACACGAAGTAATGGATAACGTTATTCCTGCATCTAACTCTGTAATGGCGCAAAACCTTCAAAAATTAGGTTTGTTTTTTGATGATGAAAGTTATCGAGACAAGGCATCAGCAATGCTTAAATCGGTTTTACCAAGAATAAAAGCCTACGGTTCTGCTTATTCTAATTGGTGTACGCAACTGCTAAACGAAGTGCATGGCATTAACGAAATCGCCATAATGGGCGCTGATTTTAATAATGTAAAGAGGGAACTCAGCACCAATTACATTCCTAATAAAATTGTTTTGGGTGGTGAGAAAAGTGAGCTTCCATTATTAAAAGATAAAGAAAGTAAAGACACGAAAATCTATGTCTGTAAAAATAAAACTTGCCAACTGCCAGTTACAACTATTGCCGAAGCGGTGAAAAACATCAGGGGTCTTTAATTTTAAATTAGGTAAATTGCGCAATGTTTGAAAAAGAAGAAGGCATTATTGCAAAAAGAAAATCTCTAGTTAAAGAAATAGCTAAGCTTAAGAAGGCTTATTCTGATATTAGAGACAAAACAGAAAAGCATATTGCAGTAGCTAAAATCGCTGAAAAGCAAAAAGAATTGGCTCAAATTAGAGAAGAGTTTATTGATGAGCAGATTAAGAACAGGAAATAAATAAGTTGTCGTCGTCATTCCCACAGCTTGTCCCGACTTCTTCGGGGCTGGTGGGAATCGTAATGCGATGGAAAGGCAGCAAATTGCATTAAGATGCCCTAGTCGGGCTGAGCATAACGAAATCAAAATCCTGGTTTGCATTCTACTGACCAAGATAATTTATTTAAACATTTTTTTGCAACAATTAATCACGGTTTTTGTTAACCTAATAATTAGATTATCTTTGCCCAACTTTTACTTAAAGCCTACTCAAATCTTTAAATATTAGCAAAAATAAACTTGCCGAAGTCTGGAAAACAAACCAGAGGTATTAAAAATTATAAAAACAAATAAGAATGAATATTAATGCGAACACAGTAGTGTCTATAACTTATGAACTACACACTACTACTCCAGAAGGTCAGCAAGTTTTTGTTGAAAAAGCAAATGAAGAACAACCATTAGTGTTCTTATATGGCGTAGGTATGATGTTACCTAAATTTGAAGAACATTTAGCTGGCTTAAAAGCTGGCGATGAGTATAGTTTTGAACTTTCTCCTGCAGATGGTTACGGAGAAATTGATGCAACTGCTCACGTAGATTTGCCAGTTGATATGTTTAAAGAAGCTGGCGAGTTGCCTAAAGTTGGCGATGTTATTCCTTTACAAGACAACCAAGGTAATCAATTTCGTGCTGGTGTAACTGGTGTACACGAAGACATCATCTCTGTAGATTTGAACCACCCAATGGCTGGTAAAAACTTAATCTTTGCAGGGAAGGTTTTAGCTGTTCGTGAAGCAACTGCTGATGAATTAAGCCACGGTCACGCTCATGGAGCTGACGGTCATTCTGGTCACTAAGCCAAATATTTTAAATTATAAAATCCTGATAGCTTAACGGTTATCAGGATTTTTTTTGTGCATTGCAACAGTTACTAATGGCACAGGTTTTAGTAAATTAAACCTGACATTAGTGAATGCCATCCCGATAGCTATCGGGATTCATGGCAGCAACGTTGGCAGGGCTTCCAATGCCAAGAACTACTGACAATGTTTTTCTGAAATTTTTAACCACCAAGGCTCCAAGTTCACGAAGACATTAGCGGTTAACGAACTTAGAATCTATGCTTTGTGTACTTCGTGTCTTTGTGGTAATTAGGCATTACAACGCTTTAGCTGCAGTTAGGCTAATTGGTGGCACATCCATAGAGTTTGCTGTGCTTAACTTTAAGTTCCCTTTAATTTTAACCGTTTGATAGGTGAATTTTATTGGTTCAGTTAACTCGACCATTACCATAACTGGAATACCATTTTTGCCACAGAAGAAACACTGGTTGATAGGCAAAGTAGAAAGCATAAACTTAGTTTGCTTCATTCCGTCTTTAATAGGAACGATATAACCTTCTAATTCAAAAGGTTTGTTAGCATATTTTTTAATCTCAGGACCAAAAATAGCATACATTTCAGTGTCTTTAACTGTTTTAAAATCTACACTTCCAATTACATCCCAATTGGCAGATAAAATTTGGTCGCTTGGGTCATGTTGTGCCTTGGCAGAAAAAGCAAAGCCGATAAATAATAAAAATATAAAACTCAGTTTCTTCATTATATTAGTTTCTAGCAAGTATTTTAGAAATATTAGAGCGGTAAGCCTGCATTGCAGGAATGATTGATGCAAATATACCAATAGCCAAACCAGCAAGCAATAAATAAACTTCAGATGTAATAAAAATCATACCAGTTAACTTTGCCTGACTACTTTCTTGGTAATGAGCAATTAGTTCTAATGCGAAATGCCCTAAAGCAATACCAACAATTGTCCCAGCAATCGTTGAAATTAATCCTTCTAGTATTACAATTATAAAAAGCTTAGTTCTCGAGGCGCCAAGTGTTCGCATTATCGCTAAATCGTAGCTTCTCTCTTTTAACGAATTGTATAGGTTTACAAAAACGCTGATAGCTGCAATTAGCATAATTAATATGGCAAACCATTGTAAGGTATCAACGCCAACGCCAATTAACGAAAATAGCCTTGTACTTTCCATCGCTGGTGAGGCAGATTGCAAATTGGTACCTTGATTAATCATCCTAGGAAACATTACCACAGACATTGGCGAACGATATTGGATTAACAAAGAAGTAATCTCTCTATCAGTATTGCCATCTTCCGTTTTACCTTTTACCTTTTCCATCTCTTCCTCGTCGTGCATTTTCCAAACACTGGCAATGTTTGTTAAAATTAAATTGTCGGTTACATTTCCTTGTGCTGCTAAAACACCTGCAACTTTATAGGCGTGGTCTTTATGTAAATCTTTATTTTCGGTCAGTCCATGGGCACCAAAAAAAGTATCGCCAACTTTTAAATTTTGCTCTTTGGCAACATTTGTACCAAGTGTGGCTTCTAAATCAGCGTTCCAAAATTTACCGCTTTGTAATTTTAAGCCATAAAGGCTGATGAAATTACTGTCGGTTCCAACAATGCGAACGCCATTGTAATTGTCGCCCAAGGCTAGTGGAGTTGCTCGTTTAACGAAGGGGTTGTGAGACAATTCATTGGCATCTTTCAAGGGGATGTTCCCCGTAGGAAAATCGATGTAATAAATACTACTTAAAATTAATTGTAGCGGACTTCCTTTTGCACCGACAACTAAATCAATGTCTTTTGAATTATTGTTTAATTTCTCTTCAATTTGGGTTGAGGCCAGCAATAGAATCGTTAAAATGCCTGTCCCAAAGGCAATCAGCATAATATTTAACCCTGACGATAATGGTTTAGACCATATACTTTTCCAGCTTATCTTAAATGGACTCATGCTAAATTGTAGGTATGGGTAAACGCATCTTTAACTCTTTTATCGTGGGTGGCCACAATTAATGTAGCCTGATTTAAACCAGATTGCTGCATTAATAATTGCAAAACTGCTTCTGCATTTTTATCGTCCAAACTAGAGGTAGGCTCATCTGCAATTAATAAGGAAGGTTTATTTATTACGGCTCTTGCAATAGAAACTCGTTGCAATTGACCCTGACTCAAAGTCGAAGGATAGGCATCTTTTTTCTGAAGAATATCTAGAGAATTTAAAACTTCATCAATACGTTGATGGTTCTCAGGAAGCTTTGCAAAACTTTGTGCTAAAAGCAAGTTTTCTGCGATGGTTAAACTTTTTATCAAATGTGGGCGTTGAAAAATTATCCCGATGTTGCGACCTCTAAATTGGTCTAAATTTTTGCTAGATAAACTGTAGATGGAGGTCTCGTTAATGTTTACTTCGCCTTGTTTTGGTTTTAAAATGCCTGTTAAAATATGTAAAAGTGTCGTTTTTCCACTTCCAGATTCACCGAGCAGCAACCATTGCTCTCCATTATTAATTTGCCAATCCTTAAAACTGATTGGTTTGGTGTCTTTATAACTATGGGATACAGATTTAATTGAAATCATTCTTGTTTTAACTCGGTTTAGCTCGATACAAAAATAACAGATACAATTTAAAAGTATGGTTTGAACTTGTAAAGTCTTTGCTACTGCGATTAACTCTTAAAAAGATGACAGTGTTTACTATTTCTTTTTTTGATAATATTGCACCTTTAAATTAATTTTTTAACTATTAATTAACTGACAATAAATATTTTACATATTATTTGGATATGTAAGTTTTTTTTTTTTTTATTGCGGAATGTTTAACCATTTAATCTATAAAAACTATGAAAAAACTTGCCATGTTTTCAATTACCTTACTCATTTTTATTTGCTCCTGTAAGCAAAAGGATAATGTTGTTGATTTGCCAGCCATCAAAGAGAAAATTGCGCAAAACAAAAATTATATCGCTTACAGCAACGATATGAACGAGCTGATGCTTGCTGGGGTCAATAGAGAAATTTCGTATAAAGGAGCGAACATTAACCTACTCAATCAGGAAATAAGCAAAGCAACAACTCTTGAAAAACGTATAGAATTATACAAGAGAGTAGGGATTATAGGTGGTGAGAAATTGGCTACTTTGCAATTTAGCTCAAATGACAATTTAATTAAATTATTAAAGGAAATGCCAGAACTTAAAAATTTAAGTAAGGAACAGTTGGCAGATGTTTTAATGTTTAAATCCACAGTTGGAAAAGAAGACATAGAAAAATCAGCAGGTAAAATCTTAAACCCAGAAAAATAATCATGAAAAAGATAATCATTATTATATTATGCTGTGTATTGACTAATTCATTAACAGCTCAAAATAAGGTAAGTGTTGCAGATGTAGGTGGGCCTGGCTGTTTGGCTGCTTACAATAATTCGTACAATCAGTTTGAGTATCAATTTAAGTCAGATATTTTAAGTTGCATAGGCGGATTGGTGGGGACATGGTATGATGTATACAGAAATGGAGGCAGGCCAGATCCAGGGATTGCAGTAGATGCTATATTAAATGCAAGCTGTGCCCAAGACGCATTGAACAGATTTTATACAAATGTAGATTTAGCAGCGGATTCTTTTGTTGCTTGTAGTGGTCTTGAGATAACAAATTAAAAATAACTGATAATAAATTGTAAATTTGATAGGGTGAACTAACGGTTTACCCTATTTTATTTTGTATAAATATGGCTTTGCTTTTAACAATTTTATTCTTTGTATTTATAGCCCTTGTAATTTACAGAATATATGTTGATTGGCATTACATAACCAAAAAACGCAAGTACAATAAATCTGCAGACGCATTAAGTTGGTATGTTGGTTTAACACCATTTAAGAGATTTTTGTTTTGGCCTTATCACAAAGTGATTATAAAGAGGTATAACTATAAAATTTTAAAAGATGAAGAAACTGAAGATGAAATAAATGATCAAACCAAAGCTTAAATGGAATTAAAAACCATAATCCTTATTGCAAGTATTCCTTTATTGATAGCTTTACTAGTCTATAAGTATCGCGGTTGGCATGATTATATAAAAAATAGAAACTATAAAGGTAGTAAGCTGAAGAAATATGCGGAGAAAAATAAAGGATCTAATGATTAAGATTTACGGCTAATGAGCCTTCAAATACCATTACGCATTCAACATTTTTACCATTTACCTTGGCTGGTGAAAACTCAAAGTCTTCAGGTTTTAATTTCTTTAAATTAACTTCTTCAACTTTGTTGTAATTTAACGATGCAACTTTAGTTTCGTATTTAAGTAATTTTCCATCCTCACCAAGCGTAAAAATAAAATATAGATTAAACTCGCCAACACTTCTTTGAATTTCTACAGGCGGTACATAATTTCGAGTTAATAAAAACAAGCCAAAATATCCCATAATTTTTGCAGGGTAAATAACCTTATCTCCATCTTTTAAAGAATCTATATAATATGTAATACGCTTATCTGGCTTATTGAATATTAAGGTCTTGGTGGTGTAATTGTATATTTGGTCTATAGAGTCTTTTTGGGTGTAACATATCCACCTTCCCACTCTCTCATCATTTTTGTAATTACCTATAACACCTGTTTTTTTTCTTCCATTAAATATGATGTACTCTCCGTTTAAGATTCCTTTCTTAGATTTTAATTCTGTCTCATGAGTAGAGAAGCCTCTGTAAAAGGCATAATGTGTATGTGTTGAATCGCTTTTCTGTGCATTTGCCATAAAGCAGAACAAGATAAAAATAAGATTGAGGAGTGTTTTTTTCATTTTGATGGCAGGTAACAGTATGTTGTAAAATACAAAAGAGTTTTGAAAACTAACTCTTAAAAACCTGCTCTAAATCTAAAACGAAACCAGGTAAAATTGGCGTAGTCACTTTGTCTCCAACAGTTAATAATCTTGTAGGCATGAATTTTCCTTCATCATTTAAAACGTATTTAAAAAATGTTTCGTCACTTATGCTAACTATCCAATATTCTTTTACACCAGTTTCTTCATATACATCATATTTGTTTTGCAATTCCTTTTTGTTGTTACCTGGTGATAAAATTTCGACAACAATATCAGGAGCGCCAATGCAACCGCGTTTATCTAATTTACTTTTGTCACAAACTACTACAACATCAGGTTGTACAACTGTAAAAATATCTTTATCCTCCTTGCTTTTTTTAGGCAAGCGAACATCGAATGGTGCGCCATAAACTTCACATTTATGTCCTTCTAAGAAATTATAAAGAGGTACATAGATTTTACCAAACGCTTTTTGATGGTATCTGTTCGGAGCACTCATTTGAAAGATATGACCTTTTATAATTTCCATTCGCTCATCAAAAGCAAAACGCATGTAATTTGCATAGCTATAAGTTGCCGAGTAATCTATCTCATTAACATTTGAAATGATTGGGAAGTCTTCTTCGGTTGGATATGGTTTTGGAGTGCTCATAGGTAGATGAATTTAACTTTCAAAATAAATATAAATAAAATAAAAAGGAGTTTTGAAACATGTTCAAAACTCCTTTTAGAATTTAATTTTCAGTTAATTCTTTACAGAATAACAATAAAAAATTAACTATTTGTACATCTCTTCTCTTAACTTGGCTACATCTTCATTGTTGATGTAGTCATCATAGGTCATCATTCTATCAATGCTGCCTTTTGGTGTTAACTCAATAACTCTTGTTGCAACAGATTCAGTTAATGCATGATCTCGTGAAGTAAACAGAATCGTTCCATTAAAATCTTTCATTCCATTGTTTAATGCGGTAATAGACTCCAAATCCAAGTGATTGGTTGGCTCATCAAACATTAACAAATTTGCTAATTGTAACATCATTCTAGAGAACATGCAACGCATTTTCTCGCCTCCAGAAAGCACTTTTACGTTTTTCAAAACTTCATCTCCAGAGAAAAGCATTCTGCCTAAAAAGCTTCTCACAAATTGCTCATCAGCATCAGTTCCAGAGTATTCACGCAACCAGTCTACCAAGTTCTCGTCTTTGCCTTCAAAGTATTCAGAATTATCATTAGGTATATCAGCTTTGCTAATCGTAACACCAAATTTAAAATCACCTTTATAGTCTTTATCTCTTCCAGCTAAAATATCATAGAATGCACTTGTGGCTAAACTATTTTGAGAAAGAATTACAATCTTATCGCCTTTATTAACCATAAAGTTGATATCCTTAAATAAAACTTCGCCGTGTGCAGTTTTACTTAAACCTTCAACCTGTAAAATTTGGTCGCCCGCTTCTCTAGCTAAATTGTTGAATAGAATAGCAGGATATTTTCTACTAGATGCTTTAATTTCGGTAATGTCAATTTTATCTAAAGCTTTTTTACGTGATGTTGCTTGTTTAGATTTCGAAGCATTTGCACTAAAACGCCTAATAAATTCTTGCAACTCCTTAACTTTTTCCTCAGTCTTTTTATTCTGGTCGCTGCGTTGCTTTAAAGCTAATTGGCTCGATTCGTACCAGAAAGTATAGTTACCAGTGTAAATATTCAATTTACTAAAATCAATATCCACAATGTGCGTACAAACGGCATCTAAAAAGTGCCTATCGTGACTTACTACTAAAACAATGGCTTGATAATCTGCCAAAAAATCTTCCAGCCAAGCAATGGTATCAATGTCCAAATCATTGGTAGGCTCATCCAATAATAAAATGTCAGGATTGCCAAATAAAGCCTGTGCCAATAAAACACGTACTTTTTGGTTACCATCTAATTCTTTTAATTGTTTGTAATGATGCTCTTCTTTTATGCCTAAATTACTTAATAAAGTTGCTGCATTACTTTCCATATTCCAGCCATCTTTTTCGGCGAAAATATTTTCTAACTCACCAGCACGCTCACCATCTTTATCAGTAAAATCTTCCTTTAAATAAATGGCATCTTTTTCTTTCATGATGTCATACAATTCCTTATGACCAATCATTACCGTTTCTAAAACCGAAAACTCATCAAATTCATAATGGTTTTGCTTTAAAACAGCCATACGCTCACCAGGAGTAAAGGCTACTGAGCCAGAAGTTGGATTAACTTCACCACTTAAAATTTTTAGAAAGGTAGATTTACCTGCGCCATTAGCACCAATTACACCATAGCAATTGCCTTGGGTAAATTTAACGTTAACATCTTCAAATAGAGTGCGTTTGCCGTAACGAAGGGATAGGTTAGATACTGAAATCATATTGTTCTGAAATAAAGTGCAAAGGTAGTTAAAAAGGTTGAGGGTTAAAAGGAAGAAGGTAAAAGGTTTTAAGTTGTCTTTTGCTACCTAGACTATTGTGCTCAATGTGCTTGACTGATACGAATGGATTTTTGCTTCAAAGAGTATTTCGGTCTAATAACGCAAAAAAAAAGCAATCCGAAGATTGCTTTTAGAATGTTTTAATTGATTTAGTAATTCCACTTAAATCTTCTAGTTTGACTTGGGTCGGCATCGAAAACTAGACTAGTTGAAACTTTAAATTCAGCTTCTACATCTTTTCCGTTATAGGTTGATGGGATCCAGTCAATTGGGAAATCAAGATCTCTATTATTGATGTTGTAAGTGTAGTTAGAACCTCTAAAATTGTAAACCACGGCATATTTTACATCTTTTGCAGATTTAACGGTAGCAGTAATGGTAACTAATGTAGGTTTGTTATAAATGATGTTATCCTTAGGATATCCAGCTTTTGCAGCTTCACCTAATAGGGATACATATTGATCTATAGAACAAACTGGTAAAAGTATAGATGCTCCTTTTGCTACTTCATCACTTTTATCGAGAATGGTGATTTCTGCTTTCTTAATAGCAACTGTATCAATAAATAATAGCTTTTTTAAATCGTAGTTATATCTTAAAAATACTGTTTTATCGCTATTAAACGCATACCAGTTACCAGCTCTTTTTTCTTCTTTATAAGCACCTCTTAACCAAACATTTCTTTGTGTGTTTTCAACAAAATAAGCACCGTCTAACTTGTTTTTCTCATTTAAATTATAGGTTAATCTTGAGTTATCGGAAAGAATTTTGGTTTTTTGTACGGTTTCTCCCGGATTAATGATTGCGGCGATTAAAGCGCCAGTTATCATAATTGGAAATGCAATCGCTTTCATAATAAATGGTTTAATGTTAATTTCTCTTAAAGGTAAGCATTAAAAGTTTTTGCAACAAGTTTTTATGCAAAAAACTAAACTCGTAGTTGAATAAAGGAATATTGAATAAAATGGGGAATAATTTGGCATATTTCTGTAATTTAGTATGCACAAAAGTAAAAATAAGGTGAGCGATTGATACTATGCAGTATTATGTTTACAATTCCTGTGGTTTATAACCAAACTACATCGTATAAACCAAATAGTTAATTCGTGGATGAAAAGAGAAGAGCTTCTTGCGGCAATTAAAAGGACATTACAAAAGACAAAAGTTAACGTTTTAACCAGTATTGCTGCCGAAGAAAATTTTTCCATCAGAGAATTAATCGACTTAACTTTTCATAAGGAAGAACAAATCGCTTTTAGGGCAAGTTGGATTTTAGAAAATATCTATCTTAAACATCAGGAAGGATTTATACCTCTATCAACACATTTCTTGACTGTATTTTCAACGCAAAATAACCTTTCTTGTCGCAGGCATTACGGGAAAATTTTAGCATTGATGACGAGCAAAAAGGCGCCTTTATCTATAAAAGAATTGATTCAAGAATATGATACTGAACAATTGGTAGAAACAGTTTTTAGTTGGTTAATTGACGAAAAAGTTCCTGTTGCCATTAAATCACATTGTTTAAATATCCTTGCTAACTTAAGCCTAAAACATCCGTGGATTAAGGATGAATTGCTACAAACAATGGACTATTTGATAGACAAAGAAAGCATCGCATTTTATGCAAAGGTAAAACAGATTAGGAAACAATTAAAGTAGTTTCCAGTTTTCAATTGGCAGTTCACAATGCAACGCTAAAGCAATAAAACAATCTTTTATCAAAATTAGCGGGTTTAAATTTTAATTTTGGATATGAGTAATTACGAAGTTTTATCGAATATTATCAAAAATAGGAGGAGTGTTTTTCCTGTAAGTTATATCCAAAAAGAAATCCCTGTTGAGGTAATTGAGCAAATATTAGAAAGTGCAAATTATGCACCCACGCATAAATTAACTCAACCTTGGCGATTTACCGTTATTAGAAAAGAAGCAAAAGCCAGATTAGGAAAAACACTAGGAGATTTATATAAAAGCACCGTTCCGGCACATCAATTTTTGCAGAAGAAATACAACAGTTTTTCAGAAAAGACCAGTCAGGCAGATTGCATTTTGGCAATAAACATTCAATTTCACCCAAATGAAATACCAGCTTGGGAAGAAATCGCTGCAGTTGGCTGTGCGGTACAAAATATGGCATTAACTGCAGAAGCCCTAAATGTTGGTGCTTATTGGAGTTCGCCGCCGTTGATCGACAATTTAGGTAATTTCCTTGGACTTGCTGAAAATGAAAAGTGTTATGGACTGTTTTATATGGGTTATCACGAAGAAGAACCTAGAAGCGCAAAGAGAACGCCAATCGCAGAAAAAGTGAAATGGCTTGAGAAGTAGTTTTCAGTTATCAGTTATCAGTTTTCAAATAGCAATTCAGCAATCAAACAATTAAACAATATTTTTTAACCATTGGTATTGCTAATTAAATTTTAATATATTTAAAACAGCTCAAACCAAAAACAATGCAAGAAATCAAGGATTCCCTATATCAACTTTGTTTAAAATTTATTGAAGAAAGAATAAATACAGCAGAAACCGCTTTACAACAAGCTCGTGAGGCAAGTAACGACGATACGAAAAGTAGTGCAGGAGATAAGTATGAAACTAGTCGCGAAATGATGCAACAAGACATCGATAGAAATAAAAGATTGCTAATAGATGCTGAAGAAAACCAACGTGTGCTTGCATCCTTAAAGGACGCTCCATTTTCTGAATCAGCCAGAAATGGGAGTTTAGTTTATACCAGTCAGGGCAATTTTTACCTAAGTATTAGCGCAGGGCAATTGCAGCTTGGTAAAGACACCATTTTTGCCATTTCTGCTGTTTCGCCAATTGGTAAGTTGTTGTTAGGAAAAGAAAAAGGCGCTTCGTTCGACTTTAACGGCAAAAAATACCAAATTAAAGAGGTGGCCTAATTCTTATTTGATAAGTGAATTCACGTTCTCCGACAGGATATAATCTTTTTCATAAGTTGTCCATTCCGATTCTGTAATGCCTGACTTTAAAGCATTTCGTTTGAAAAAATCATAATCAGTTAACTCATTTTTAGATTTTAAACAACTTATCAAAAAGTTTATAGTTTTTTGTTCTCCAACAACTTGTTCTAAGCCTTTTAAAAGTAATGGCCCATAATTATATCTATAGGTGCTGTTGATTTTGCTCATATCTTGAATGGTATTCAATGGTATTGCTTTATAATTTTTTAGCGCTTTGGTTGTTTTTGCATAATAGTTTGCGCTAAATACTTTTCCGAATTTGGCTTCGCTTGCTTTGACAGATAAATATTCTGCTGTGGACTCTAGGAAGAACCACATTAATTTTGAGTTCGGCTGCAATACATTTCCAAAATAGTAATGAGCTATTTCGTGAGCTATAAAAGGATAATCTGCTGTATCTTTTAATCTATTGTTCTTTTCGTCAACTAAACTGCCCAAGTCTAACCCCGCGAAAGCAATAACAGGGAAAGTTACAAACCCCCATGAACGGCCTTTATTATATTTTTCTACTTGCTGATGTTCTATGAAAATATTCTTCTTGTCATATTTAATTCCCAATATTTTTTGATAATAACCTTTTATCTCTGCGATGTTCTCTTCAAAAATTTCCAACTGCTTGTTATTCATATTGGTATTTAGAAACATCGCACTTTTTGTTTGCTGGGTTTTATAATTGCCAATAAATAGAAGTGGTGCTATTGGAATATCAGATTTGAAGATGGCTTTTGGGCCAGTTTTAGGTAAATCACCGTTTACAAAGATTGTTTCAGCTTGGTCACAAGTTATGGTAATGTTATAAGTTAATTGCTCTATCAATTTATCCGCTTTAACATCATAAATAACGGGATACCATTTTGACTGGTCTGCTGCTCTTAAAGTTTTGCCATTAAACGCAATTAAACCTTTAAAGTCGATAAAGTTAAGTGTATCCCTGTAGATAGGGAAGGCGCCAGTATAGGTAATGTGTAATTTCTTCGGATTGACAAGCGTGCTATCTTTTAGCTGCGGAACGTAGACTAATCCTTCACCTTTCATTTTCCCGTTATAGAAACCATCATACTCCAAAGTGACGTTTGCAGAATCTTTGATAGATTTGATGTTAAAACCTTTGTTCAATAGAATTTGGTAATCTTTGCCCAAGTTGGGGATTTTTGAAAGGACAAAATCGCAGGTAATCTGCCCCGTGCTCATAGTTATATGAACATTGCCAGTTAAATGTGGGGCTTGGGCGAAAAGGTTATAATTTAGTAGGAGTAGGGATAAAAAAAGGAAAAGTTTTTTCATAAAACTAAAATAAAAAAAAGCCTTGATATTTTTATCAAGGCTTTCTTTATTTTAAAAACTATTCTTAATGCTGTTGCTTAACATTTTTGGATTCCAATGACCGCTAGCGATAATTCTTCTTACGCTCATTAAAGGGTCTCTTTCATCTCTTTTATCTGCTAATGCAAATGCCATTTTAAACCCTCTCTTTTTTAACTCTGGAAAACCTTGGTTATTCCATAGACCAAAAGGGTATGCAAAATAATCTATCTTTTTACCTATAATTTCTTCTAACCTTTTTGTCGGTTTATCTAATTGCTCTTCCCAATCTTTACCAGCATATTTTTTAAAATTTTTATGGTCGTATGTATGACTTCCAATCGTATTTCCTTCGTCAGAGAGCTGTTTAATTTGTTCGGCATTCATATAGTTTACAAACTTTCCTTTTTTACCTATAGAAACAGTCATGATAAAATACGCGGCTTTAAATCCGTATTTTTTTAAAGTAGGGTTTACTGTTGTATATTGATCTAAAACGGTATCATCAAAAGTTAGCATAATTGGTTTTGATGGCAGTTTGGTGCCATTGTTTAAGTATGCATACAATTGATCTGGCAAAATGGTATGGTAGCCGCTATCAGCTAACATTTTCATTTGGTCTTTAAAATTCTGTGTTTCTACAGTATAATCTTTAGTCATTGGTCCATCGCCTGCTTTCCAATTTCTTATTTGGTGGTAACATAAAATTGGAACCTGTTTACGTTCTAAAATTGTTTTGGCATCAGCCACTTTAATTTTAGAAACGTCAACTTTTTCGGTTGTTGAGCCATCTGCCTCAACAGTTGGTTTGCTTCCATCTTTGGCAGCTTCTTCTGCTGTAGATTGAGATTTAGATTGACAGCCGGCAACTAGTATTAGTGCGGCTGCAATAATTGATAAGAAATTCATTTTCATAAGTACTTTATATATCGCAAAACTATAAAATCGATATAGATTTAAGATATAAATTTCAACACTGTTGATAAAAACTTCAATGTTTAATAATTAGGTGAAATGTTGGAATCTTTAACCGTCTGAATGTTGATTTAGCTATCTCTTTTATTACAATAAAATCAACTGTTAGACGCACATTTTAAATAAATTAGGCTTTTTATTTACCAACACCCAATCATCAATGAAGAAACTTTACTTCCTTTTAACTTTTGTTTCAATAATTGGCACTCAAGCCTTTGCGCAAACAAAAACAATCTCATTAACGGAAACGACACAAGCACCAGAAAAAGCAAACTATCAAGCTGCGGCACGTTTTTCGCCAACAAAACTTAGAAAAATTATTTATTCAACAGCTGTTGATCCACATTGGTTAAAATTAACTAATAGATTTTGGTATCAATATGAAACTCCGAATGGCAAACAATGGTATATAGTTGAGCCAGCTACAAAGAGTAAAAAACTGCTTTTTAATAGCGAAGAATTAGCTTCGAAAATAACGATGATTATTCGTGACCCTTTTGATGCACAACATTTACCAATTGAAAATTTAAAGTTCGCGAAAGATGAAAAGAGCATCAATTTCGAAATCAAAAGTACAATTGATGAAGTGAAAAAAGACAGGAAAGATAAAAAAGCAGCAGATTCACTGCAAAAGAAAATCTTTTTCTTTAACTACGAATTGGCTTCAAACAGACTAACAGAAGTTAAAAATTATGAAAAACCAAAAGCAAAGCCAAGCTGGGGTTCAGTTGCTCCAGATTCTTCTGCAGTAATTTTTTCTCGTAATTACAATTTGTACTGGATGGATAAAGAAAACTACAAAAAAGCCGTAAAAAATGAAGAAGACAGCACAATTGTAGAACATCAGTTAACAAAAGATGGTGTTAAATTCTATTCTTACGGTAGTGATGGTGATGGCGAAAATAATGAAGAAGTTGTTAAAAACGATAAAAAGAGGAGAGGAGCTTACGTACTTTGGTCGCCAAATTCTAAATACTTTGTTTTAGACAGAACGGATTCTAGAAAGGTAAAAGACCTTTGGGTTATTAACAGCGTTTCTGCTGGCCGACCAACTTTAGAAACTTATAAATATCAAATGCCAGGAGAAAAGGAATCTCCTATTGACGAATTTGTATTGTTCAACTTTGGTGCAAAAACTCAAAAAACAATAAATACTACAGCTTTTAAAGACCAAAGCATTTCTACTTGGGGCAGGGAAAGTTTAAATAAAGATAGAGATAACGAGTTTCGCCCATCTATTTGGTTAGGCGACGATGAAAAGTTCTATTTCTCCCGTACCAGTAGAGATTTAAAACGCATTGATATTTGTACCATTAACATCAATACGGGAGTGGTAACTCAAATTATCGATGAACGTTTTAATACTTACGTTGAAGTACAAAGACCAGGGTTAGTTAACGGTGGACAAGAGATTATCCATTGGAGTGAGCGTGATGGTTGGGGACATTTCTATTTATTTGATGGTGCCGGAAAGTTAAAAAATCAAATCACTTCAGGTTCTTTTCATTGTGAAAGCATAGTTCAAATTGACCAAAAAAACAGAGTTTTATATTTTACTGCCAACGGTAGAGAAGGTAAAGAAGACCCGTATTTCATGCATTTATACCGCGTAAATTTTGATGGGTCTGGTATGAAATTGTTAAACGCTGGTGATTTTGACCACGCTGTGAATATGAATGACGAAGCTCAGTTCTTTATTGATAATTTCTCTCGAGTTAATACTGTTCCTAAATCAGTCTTATTGGATAATTTAGGCAATAAAGTGATGGATTTAGAAACAGCAGATTTATCGTTGTTAATGGCTGCGAGCTACAAATTTCCAGAACCGTTTAAGGTTAAAGCTGATGATGGTGTAACCGATATTTATGGCGTAATGTATAAGCCTTTCAACTTCGACCCAAATAAAAAGTATCCAATTATAGAGTATGTTTATCCTGGTCCACAAACAGAAGCGGTAAACAAATCTTTCGGTAGAAGTATGGATAGAACCGACCGTTTAGCTCAATTGGGATATGTGGTTATCACGGTTGGAAATAGGGGTGGTAATCCAGCTCGTTCTAAATGGTACCACACTTATGGTTACGGTAACTTGCGTGATTATGGTTTAGCTGATAAAAAAGCGGCAATTGAGCAACTAGCTGACAAATATTCTTTTATTGATGCAAATAAAGTTGGCATCACTGGTCACTCTGGTGGCGGTTTCATGTCGACGGCGGCTTTGTTGGTTTATCCAGATTTCTTTAAAGTGGCGGTTTCTGCTGCGGGTAACCATGATAACAGTATTTACAATCGTTGGTGGAGCGAAAAACATCATGGCGTTAAAGAAATTGTTTCTGCCAAAGGCGATACAACTTTCAAATATGCCATTGATAAAAATGCAGATTTGGCCAAAAACCTAAAAGGACATTTGTTATTAATGCATGGCGATGTTGATAATAACGTAAATCCTGCCAACTCAATTAGAGTGGCAAGTGCGTTAATTAAGGCTGGTAAAAGGTTCGATTATATGATTGTTCCTGGTCAGCGTCATGGTTTTGGCGATATGACAGAATACATGTTTTGGCGCTTAGCAGATTACTTTAATAATTACTTGTTAGGCGATTTTTCTCAATCGACCAATGTGAATATCACAGAGATGGATAGGGAAGTAGAACGTAAGCAGTAGTTTTAAACCGCTAAGGCACAAAGAACACAAAGCATTGCTAGTGTTTTATTTCGTGTCTTTGTGGTTAAATCGAATAAAGAGAAATAGAAAAAAATAATAAAATTGATAAAGGCTCCAGATTGGAGCCTTTTTTATTTGACTTAATTATGTAGAAATATTGCTGATTGCACTTGGTTAAATTTTTAAATTTGCCGTATAACCCAATACAAATGAATACTCCATCTCCGAAATTAATAGCCGAACAAACAGTTTTCCCTATACTTTTTGCCCTAAGTTTTTCCCATCTGCTTAATGACACCATACAATCGTTAATACCTGCAATTTACCCTATCATAAAAAATAGCTACCATTTAAGCTTTACACAAATAGGTTTAATTACTTTCACTTTTCAAATGGCGGCATCATTGTTCCAGCCGTTCGTAGGAATGTATACCGATAAAAAGCCACAACCATTTTCATTAGCTACAGGGATGGGCTTTACCTTAATAGGTCTGATTACACTTTCTCAATCATCAAATTTTTATATGATTTTGTTTGCTGTGGCTTTAATTGGAACAGGTTCTTCTATTTTTCATCCAGAAGCTTCGAGAATGGCACATGCCGCATCTGGCGGAAAAAGAGGATTGGCGCAATCGGTTTTTCAATTAGGCGGAAATGCAGGAAGTTCTTTAGGCCCATTACTAGCGGCTTGGATTATCGTACCCCACGGACAAGTGAGTGTGATTTGGTTCTCTTTAATCGCATTATTGGCGATAGTGGTTTTAACTTACGTTGGTAATTGGTACAAAGGTTATTTAGTAAGGTTAAGTGAAAGAGTTAAAACTCAAGCAAAAATTTAGGGCACAATTTAACTAAGCGAAGAGTTGTGTTTTCGATTTCAATTCTATTGATTTTGATTTTCTCGAAATACTTTTATATGGCTAGTTTAACCAGCTACTTCACATTTTATCTCATTCAGAAGTTCCACGTTTCTGTTCAAACTTCGCAGGTTTATCTATTTGTATTTCTTTTCTCTGTTGCAGCTGGAACATTAATTGGAGGGCCAGTTGGGGATAGAATTGGGCGTAAATACGTAATCTGGGCTTCTATATTAGGTACTGCACCATTTGCGCTGTTGTTGCCACACGCCAATTTATTCTGGACTGGTGTTTTAATTGTTCCTATCGGGATAATTTTGGCTTCGGCTTTTTCTGCAATATTGGTATATGCACAAGAATTAATCCCTGGAAAGGTGGGTTTAGTAGCGGGGTTGTTTTTTGGCTTTGCCTTTGGTATGGGAGGAATTGGTTCGGCATTATTGGGCAGGTTGGCTGACTCTACAAGCATTAACTACGTTTATAATGTTTGTGCCTTTTTGCCATTAATTGGTTTGCTAACTGCGTTTTTACCCAATATTTCTACTACAAAGAAGGCATAAACTTTTATCATTTTTTCGGTCATAAATTTTGTGCTGACTGGTTTTACGCCTAGTCGGTTTTGAGTTTGTTGGTTTGCCTGCGTGTTTTAAACCCGATAGCAGCGAGCACGACGCCAATTTTTCATTGGCTAGTAAAGCGGAGAGCGGGACTGTCGGGAGTTGTAAAGTCTGAACGTGGTTTTACTAAAAAAATAAGGCATCCAATTATACATAATAACTATGCATTTATTTCTTTAACTTCAACTATTCACCTAAACATAAATTTATGTATCGCAAATTATTGGGCTTGCTTGCTATAGCAGCTTATTTTTCCTCATGTCAATCATCTCAATCTGGTTCAGACGTTACAGATTCTGTAGCCTTAAAAGCAATTAATGATACCGCTTTCTCTAAGCATATTGCAGTTTTAGCTTCAGACGATTTTGAAGGAAGAAAACCTTTTACCGAAGGCGAAACCAAAACCATTAACTATTTAGAAGGAGAATTTAAAAAGTTAGGCTTGAAGCCAGGAAATGGAGAAAGTTATTTTCAAGATGTGCCAATGGTAGATATCAAATCGACACCAAGTGATTTAATCATTAAAACTAATGCAGGTCTTGGCGTAAAAAGCTTGAAATTTCTAGATGATTTTGTGGGTGCAAGTCGCCATGTTACGGAGCAAGTTAAAGTAGAAAACTCTAAAATGATTTTTGCTGGTTATGGAATTGTTGCTCCAGAGTACAAATGGAATGATTATGAAGGCTTAGATGTAAAAGGAAAAACTGTCGTGGTAATGGTTAACGACCCTGGCTTCAGTGATTCAACTTTATTTAAAGGTAAAACGATGACTTATTATGGTCGTTGGACCTACAAGTTCGAAGAAGCCGCTCGTCAAGGTGCAACAGGTGTAATCATTATTCACGAAGACAAGGCGGCGAGTTATCCTTGGGCAGTGGTTAGAAGTGGATGGTCTAAATCTAAGTTATATCTAGAGGCTGCTGACGGAAATAAATCGAGAGCTTTAATGGAGGGATGGATTACACAAGATGTTGCAAAAGAGATGTTCAGAATGGCAGGTAAATCTGCTGATTTAATGTTCCAAGCGGGTAAAAAAGGTTTTAAAGCTATCGATTTAGGATTAAATATTTCGACCACTATAAACAATACGATAAAAAAATCTATATCCCACAATGTGGCAGCAGTGTTACCAGGAACTAAAAGAGCTGATGAGTATATCATTTACTCTGGGCACTGGGACCATTTGGGTAAAGGAGAAGCAGTTAATGGTGATTCGATATACAATGGAGCGGTTGATAATGCCACTGGAACTGCTGCTTTACTAGTTTTAGCGGAGGCCTTTAAAAAAGCTAAAGTGCAACCAGAACGTTCAATTATGTTTTTATCAGTAACTGCAGAGGAGCAGGGCTTATTAGGTTCAGAATATTACGGTGCCCATCCTTTAGTTCCAGTAAATAAAACGGTAGCCAACATTAATATTGATGCCATGCAGGCCAATGGAAAAACAAAAGACATTATCGCAGTTGGTTTTGGTCAATCAGAATTGGAAGATTATTTGGTGGAAGCTGCCAAAAAACAAGGTAGAGTTGTGGTTAAAGATTCAAATCCGTCTGCTGGATATTACTTCAGGTCAGACCACTTTAATTTTGCGAAAGTTGGCATTCCGGCTTTATACACAGAAACTGGAGATGATAACGTAGCCAAAGGTTTAGCTTGGGGGAAAGCTCAAAAGGAAGATTATACCACAAATCGCTATCACGCACCTGCGGATAACTTTGAACCAGCCAAGTGGGATTTTTCTGGTATGGTAGAAGATTTAAGGTTGTTGTTTAGTGTTGGTTATCGCTTAAGTAATGAAACCACTTTTCCTGGTTGGAAAGAAGGAAGTGAGTTTAAAGCGATACGTGAGAAAAGTATGAAGTAAGGTTTGTTACAAAAAAAGCCGCTGATTCGCAGATTAATTTGCGTTCAGCGGCTTTTTTTTTAGGCTTAAAAGTGGAAGTTGACGCCAAATGATGGCGTAAAATTATCAAGTACAAGTTGTACATTCCTACTTCTGCTGAAATGATAATTTTGATTATTGCCTCTTTCATTAAAATAGCTAATCAAAGGAAACGATAATTCGATATCCCATTTTCCAGATGGTAAAAATGCGAAGCCTGGATTTAAACTTGCGCCAAAGCCTTTAAAAGTGTAGTCAGTCCTATATAAATATCCAGTATCATCTATATTTTTATAGCTGTTGATTTGAAAAGTTAAGTTAGCCTGGCCGAAAAATTTAAAGTTTTCCTTGATATGAATATAATATCTAGCAAATGGAGAAAGGCCAAAGTTTTCTTCTTTAAAACCAAAGCTGCTTTGTATGGAATTTGTACTCGTATCAAAGTAATCATAAAATTCGCCATCAAGTTTTGAAATGTTATAATTAAACTCCATCCCGAGGGATAGATTATTGTTTAAAAAATATCCAATCCTGGGATTAATGGCAAAGGAATTTAACCTCGTTGCATTTGAATTTTGGTCTGTAGTGCCAAAACTTAAGCTTAAGCCTCCAATAGTGGCACCTTTTTGAATTTGTGCGTTTGTTACAAATCCGATGGCACATAGCGCAGCCATCATAAAGAATTTAATTTTCATATCGATTTAATTTGTGTGTAATCAATATTAAATAAAATTCACAAAATATGCAACATCTAAAAAGCAGATTTTAGCCCATAAGTTGCTGGTAAACAGTTAATATGGAAGCTATTTTATCAATCTAAATTGAATTTTCGGTTTTATCGTTAGTTTCAGTTGCGAGACCCCAATCCCCATTGGTTGTCTTTCCTCAATTCACACTGCATGGCTTCCCTTTTATCAGCAGAAAAGCCGTTAACTTACATTTAAGGCTGTAAATTAACGGCTTTTCTTTTGAGATAGATCTAGAATAAAATATAAATCTTAAAGCCTAGATTATTGATAAAACCATCGCTACTTATATTAAATGAAGTACGTGTATAATCGAAAGTGCCGCCTGTTGAATTCTCCTTTTGTTTTGTTTCAGCATAACTTGCGTTTGCTGATAACAGACTAGTCTCAAATGCAAATCTCTTTGAGAGAAACCAGGTTATGCCACCAAATGCACCTACGTTATAAGTATTAGTTGTGTATTCTGTTACCTGATTTGTGCTAGTATTTTCCTGTATCCCATAATTATACCCGGCCCTGCCACCTGCATAAGCATATAAGGTCTTCACCAAGGGGAAATATTTTTGATAAGTTACGTTACCACCATAATTTTTACTCTCATTATCGTAAGGGGCATTTGAATAGTTATTTTTTGAATAATTTAAATCAAATCCAATTTTGGTATTATCTTTAATAAAATTACCATAACCTATTGAATAAGAATTAGTTTTTATTTCTATTTCTCCTCCAGGATTTTTCTGCTTTTCGGTATTTACATTTACTCCAAAGCTTAGGGCATTAGTACCTTTTTTTTGTGCGTTAGCTGTGAACGCAACGGCGCATAATACGCCCATGATTAATAGTTTAGATTTCATTTGTGTGTTGTTTTATGTGTATATCAATATTAAAAAGAAAATTTCAAAAAACAACTATTATTTTAGTTTTATAACTGAAAAATAAGTTAAATAGCTAATAATCAGGTCAAAAAAAATCATCCTCAGAATTTCTTGAGGATGATATGATTGGTTAAGGCAATTTGCGCTGGCTATTTTCCTAAGTCAAAGGCAACACCAACATTAACCGAAAACTGATTATTTAACTTTTCATAATTAATGGCATCTGCGTTATATTTAGCAATAGGGAACTGTGTTTCGGCAAAAAGACCGAATCCTTTTGAAAAGAAAATCCTACCGCCGATATGGCCGCCAAAATTTTTCAGTCCTAAATTTAAACCAGGGTATACATCAACGTTTGAAGGCAGACCAATTACACTTCCTAAGTTTGCGTTAAATCGAGCTTTAAGGTCAAACCTGTCGCCAAAACCCGCCTTATCCAAACCCGCAATTTTCTTAGTCCCTAAAAGGTAGCCTGCTTGTGCACCGACAGAGAAACTTTCGCCTAGTCCATAATCTAAAGAGGTTACTATCCCAGTCCCATATTTTTGTAAACTAGCACCAATATGGTACCTCAAATCGTCTTTTCCTTTATAAGCATCTGTCTGTGCATTAACATTAATGTAGCTTGCTGACAAGATAAGGAAGCTTGTAAAAATCTTTTTCATAAATATTTGCTTTAATAAGCCGCCAAAAGTAGCGGATAAAAACCGACAATTTTAAAGGTTCAAAAGATTTAAACTATGGGTTAAAAAAGTAAAATTTGACGAAATTATTTATCGTTAAAAGACATCGTTTTTAATTGTAAAGCAATATGTTAACGAGATTTTGGAGCACCAATATTAGTCGTCTAGCCAAGGTCGATTTATCTTGATTTTTTTAATAAAAACGAACGCCCCTTTTTTTAGGGGCGTTCGTTTGTTATCATTCGAAAACTAAATGTTAGTTGCGATTTGTAATCTCGATTTTATTAACTGACGATTTTAAATCGTTAATTACAAAGGTCTGCATTCTAAGTGCTGACAAAACTCGGTTTATTTATCATTTTCGTTTAAGAACACAAACTGATGGTCGAACATATCTAGCTTAATTTTACTGTCTTTATCCACTTTCCCAGCTAAAATTGATTTAGATAATTCATTTAATATGCGTTTTTGAATTACCCTTTTTAATGGTCTTGCACCAAATTGAGGGTCGTATCCTAATTCCGCTAACCAATCTAAAGCTTCCGAACTAGCATCAATTGTTACGCCCATGTCTGCCAAGGTTTCTTGTACGTGTTTAAATTGTAAGTCAACAATATTTCTAATTTCACTTCTTTGCAACGGAGTGAACATAATCAACTCATCAATTCTATTTAAAAACTCAGGACGAATGGTCTGTTTCAATAATTCGAACAATTCATTTTTAGTTTTTGCAATCACTTCGTCGCGGTTTTCATCATCCAATTTTTTAAAGTTGTCTTGAATTAAATGAGAACCAATGTTAGATGTCATGATGATAATCGTGTTTTTAAAATTCACTACGCGACCTTTATTGTCGGTCAAACGGCCATCATCCAATACTTGTAACAGGATATTGAACACATCAGGATGTGCTTTTTCAATCTCATCTAACAATACAACCGAATAAGGTTTTCTACGTACGGCTTCCGTTAATTGTCCACCTTCATCATAACCCACATATCCTGGAGGCGCTCCAATCAGCCTAGAAACTGCATGTCTTTCTTGATACTCGCTCATATCGATTCTAGTCATTGCATTTTCATCGTTGAATAAAAACTCAGCCAATGCTTTTGCTAATTCCGTTTTACCAACTCCAGTTGTTCCTAAGAAAATGAATGAACCAATCGGTTTACGTTTGTCTTGCAAACCAGCTCTAGAGCGGCGAATAGCATCTGAAATTGCCTCAATTGCTTCGTCTTGACCAGCTACACGTTTGTGCAATTCATCTTCCAAGTTCAATAATTTCTCACGTTCACTTGCAATCAATTTGGTAACTGGAATGCCTGTCCAACGCCCAACTACACCCGCAATATCATCAGCAGTAACTTCTTCTTTAAGCATTCTGCTTTCGCTCTGCACGCTTTCTAAATCGACTTTCAGTTTTTCGACTTTATCTTGGGCTTCCTTAATTTTACCATAACGGATTTCGGCAACTTTACCATAATCTCCAGCACGCTCTGCTTGTTCCGCTTCTAATTTATAAGCTTCAATTTGCTCTAATTGATTATTTACCGCATCAACCAAGTCTTTTTCGCCTTGCCATTTTGCTTTCAATTCATCACGCTCTGCAGAAAGGTTGGCAATTTCTTGAGAAAGTTCTTTAACTTTTTTATCGTCTTTTTCGCGTTTAATCGCTTCACGCTCAATTTCTAAGCGCATGATTTCACGGTCTAAAGCATCTACATTTTCTGGAACAGAATCCATCTCCATACGCAATTTCGATGCGGCTTCGTCCATCAAGTCAATCGCTTTATCTGGTAAAAAACGGTCGGCAATATACCTTTGGCTCATTTCTACAGCAGCAATAATCGCTTCGTCTTTAATCCTCACTTTGTGGTGCGTTTCATAACGTTCCTTTAAACCACGTAAAATAGAAATGGCATCTTGGGTATCTGGTTCTTCAACCATTACCTTTTGGAAACGACGTTCTAATGCTTTATCTTTCTCTAAATATTTTTGATATTCATCTAGCGTAGTGGCACCGATTGCTCTTAATTCGCCTCTAGCTAAAGCTGGTTTTAAGATGTTTGCCGCATCCATGGCACCTTCGCCACCGCCAGCACCAACCAAGGTGTGTATCTCGTCAATAAACAAAACAATGTCGCCATCGCTTTGCGTTACTTCTTTCACTACAGCTTTTAAACGTTCTTCAAATTCGCCTTTGTATTTTGCACCTGCAATTAGAGCGCCCATATCTAGCGAATAAACCGTTTTGCTTTTTAAGTTTTCAGGTACATCACCTTTGATAATTCTAAAGGCAATTCCTTCTGCAATGGCGGTTTTACCCACGCCAGGCTCACCAATTAAAATCGGATTATTCTTCGTTCTACGAGATAAAATCTGAATTACACGACGAATTTCTTCATCACGACCAATAACTGGGTCTAATTTTCCGCTCTCTGCGTATTCATTTAAATTACGAGCATATTTATTCAAAGCCTGATAAGTAGCTTCTGCATTTTGGTCGGTTACTCTATTATCTCCACGTAAAGAAACAATGGCTTGTTTCAGGTCTTTTTCGTTAACGCCTTGTTCTTTTAATAATTTTGATGTGGTATCATTAACAGCCAGTAAGCCTAATAATAAGTGCTCAACGGATACAAAGTCGTCTTTAAACTCTTTTAAATAAGCTGTTGCTTTTTGCAAAGCCGAATTGGCATTAGATGACAGATAGACATCGCCACCTGTAACTTTTGGTAGTTTTTCTATAGCTGTGGTTAAGTTTTGCTCAACCATATTTAGGTTTACATTCAGTTTCTTCAGCACATAAGAAACCACGTTTTCATCAACAGTTAGCAAACCTTTTAATATGTGTGCAGTTTCAATAGCTTGTTGCTGATTGCCCTGCGCTATCTCAGAAGCCTTTTGGATAGCCTCCTGTGCCTTGATTGTAAAGTTGTTGAAGTTCATATTTTGCTTTTATTCAAAACAGATGCCACATGTGTTTTGGGTAGCTAATCGGAAATTTTGTCTGTAAGAATTGGTTTTGAATGACTAATTGACTGTAAATAAGTGAATTATGCTGTTAAATTGTCTGATTGAATAAGGTATGGGGAAAAGAAAGTTAGTAGTTATTGGCGATTGCAGTCCTTCTTTCCATTGCAATATTTTGAGCTGTCACACTGAGCGTAGTCGAAGTGCCAGCTTAACAAAATATTTTCATTTCAATAAGGTTTATATAACAACGGAAGTGGTTCTTGGGCCGTAGCTAAAGCCTAAAACAATACCAAAAAAAACCGTCGGTTAAAACCGACGGCAATGAATAATAAAAATAACTGATAATTTGCAGGAAATTCATTGCCGTTGGCTTCCGCCAACGGTTTTATAATAGGTAAGAGTGGGCTTTAGCCACATTAATAAATCGATTTCAATTCAATTAAATATTCTCCAGCCTGCAAATTTATGGTGCCGCCAGCAATCATCTTTCCGTTTAAGTAAGTATTTATATCCCTTATAAGTTCCAATTTAACAATTGCCGTAGAATTTGCAGGAATAGAAACTTTATAACTAATTCCTTTTGGGGTTCTTTTCCAAGAAGAAACAATTTTTCCATACGGACCATCATGTGTAGCCTCAAAAGAATTTAATCCTTCCACAAAATAAGGTTGTAGAATTACATTTTTAAATCCAGGTTGGTTTTCATCAGGCTTGATGCCTCCAGGTGCTTTATATAACCAAGCTCCAATTTCTCCGAACATAATGTGGTTCATCGAAATATCAGATTTAGCGTCAATTGGCCAGTTCTCGTAAAGTGTTGTTGCCCCATTGGCAATCCACCAACCCCAACTAGGAAATGTTTTTTGAGAAGCAACTTTATACGCAATGTCTGCGAAACCGTTCTCGCTTAGAGCGTTTAAAATGGCTTTTGTGCCCAATAAACCAACATCTAAATGAAAGTTATCAGCTTCTACACGTTTAGCTAAATTTTCGGCTACCAAATATTTGCTTTCCTCAGGTACAATGCCCCAAAATAACGGCACACTCAATTCTGTCTGTAAACCAGTATTATAAATTCCTGTGGTTTTATTTAAGTATTTAGCGTTAAAAGCATTTTTGATTTTAGAAGCTAATGTCGTGTACTTTTTATAATCATCGGCTTTGCCTAAAATTTTCGCAGTTTTAGCTAAAATAACAACGTCTGCATAATAGTAACAGGTAGACGTTAACTCAACTGGCGAAACCGATTTAACAGGCACCCAGTCGCCCAGCCCCCAAGTTGTTAAGCCAGTAGGATAGGTTTCATCAATATGATTAACATACTTGCGAATATTCTCATAATTATCCCATAGTATCTTTGTATCACCATAAAACCGATAGATATTCCAAGGAATGATGGCAATTGTACTTGTCCAATCTGGCCCATTTCCCCATTCATAACCCCAACCATCTGTAGGAATTATTGATGGTAAAACTCCGTTTGGTTGTTGCTCATCCCTATGGTCTGCAAGCCATTTTTCATAAATAGTGATGCCATCAAACCCATATAATCCAGTTTCTATCGCAATCGCAGCATCTCCTGTCCACCCATTTTTTTCACGTTCCGGACAATCAGTTGGGTAACCAAAAAGATTCGATAGATAGGAATTATTGGTAGCGTAATAAATTTTATCAATTAACGGGTCAGATGCTTTTACGCTTCCTGCAACAGGAACATCGCTATGCATAAAATAACCAACCAAATCTTCCTTTTTTAATGTTATTGGCTTACTTAAGCTAACCTCCACATATTGAAAACCTTTATAATTAAAGTGCGGCATGAAACTTTGTTCGCCTTTACCACTTAAGATTAAAATATCTGTTTGAAATGGGTCCTTGTCATCAGTAGGGCGATAATGTACATCTATGTTAGACATATCTGCCCTGCCATTAGCGTATAAACGTTCCGTATGTTTTAACCTTACCACAGTGCCAGCTGGGCCATCCAATTTGATTTTACTTACACCAGAAATATTCCTTCCTAAGTCAAACAGGTAAGTAGTGTCGTTAAATTTTTTGATGCTTTTAGCTGTGATTTCCTCTACACTTCTAATAGGATGTAAAGCTTGAGCAACTAGTTGAGCAGATGGCGCAGAGCGATAAATTACACGTTTCCATTTACTGTCATCAAAATCAACTTGGTTCCATCCATTTTGTTCTAATCTTGCATCGTAATGTTCGGCAGTGTAAATGCTGTTAAAAATGATGGGGCTTAATGCTGTTTTCCAATCTTTGCCCGAAGTAATGGTTTCTGTTGTTCCATCGGTATAGGTGATTTTTAAATCTAAACAAAAAGTAGGTCTGTTACGCCAAGGCGCCTTTTCGAAATCCCAAACTGCGGTCGATTGATGATTATACCATCCATTACCCAATAATACGCCGATAGCATTTTTACCAGTTTTTAATTGATTAGTCACATCATAAGTAACATATAAATTCCTTCTATCATAACGGGTATACATTGGATCCATTCTATGATTACCAACTTTCTCTCCATTTAAAGAAAGTTCATATAATCCGCCAGAGGAGATATAAGCACGAGCTGATTTTATTTTTTTTGTGGTTTCAAATACCTTGCGGAAATAGGGCGCTGGTTTTATCGCTGCATTTTGATTATCGGAAATCCACGAGCCTTGCCAATTTTTGCCATCCATCATCCCCATTTCAAAACTTGCAATTTTTACTTTAGTGCATTTAATATTGTTTTCATCTGCGATATCTACTCTCCAATAATATTTGGTAAAAGGTTTTAGTGATTGTCCACTATAAGTTTTTAAGGAAGCGCTTGTTGGTAACCATCCCGTATTCCATAAATTAGCTTTTCCTTGAACTAAGTCTAAGGAATCAGTGCTAACCATTAATCTGAAGGCAGTTTGTTTAGCACCCATTCTTTTATCGTCCATTTGCCATGTAAAGCGAGGATTGGGAGTATCTAGGCCAATTGGATTAACTAGGTATTCTGTTTTTAAGTTGATTGGAGATTGAGCAAAGGAATTAAAGCAAAAAAGAGAGCACAGTAAAAAGGTAATTCGACTCAGTAATTTGGATGAAATCATTTTGAAATATTAGATAACTAAGATATTAAAAATGAGTTAAAGAACAAGATTATGTAGTCGTAAACAAAAAAACATCTCCAATATTGAAGATGTTTCTTTATGCTTTTAAACCTTTTAGGAATATTTTAATCATATTGAATATGACCAAATTAATTACTTACGTCTTTTATAGTATTCTTGGAGTTTTTGTCTTTATGGTTTTCTTCCTTACTTCTATTTTTGAGAAAGAGAATTTTTAACCTAAAACCTCTTTCAATTTCTGGGTCTGGTAATCGGCCAATTTTTGCAATGGCCCAGCCGCTAACATTTTCATCATCATATTCAAATCTGCAGAAAGTGTATGTTTTGCAGTTGTTCCCCCGTTATCATTTGGCGTAACCGTCCATTTCAATTCTACATCAAATGGAGGTTTTTCGGTCGGTATGGCTATAATTTCGCTGTTAGGCACACGACTAGAAATTTTGATGGCCAGCTTTGCCATGTTCTGAATAGTAAAACTTGCCTCATCTGTAGTAGACGACCAGTTGTAAATATTCTCTGGCATCAATTGTTGATGATTATTTAAATCTTCCAAAAAATTATAAACCTTATCTATAGGTAAATTTATTTCTGTAGTACTTTCTATAATGGTCATAATTTTGTTTTATATAGGTAAACGACTCGAGACTTAAGACTCTGAACTCAAGACTTCTTCACGTCCCCACTCTGAAGGATTTTGTCTCCATTTGTTCAATAACTCAATTTCACCCTGTGCAATAAAACTGTGCTCAGCAGCGTAACTGATTAAGGATGTATAATTTGATAAAGTTGAATACCTACATTTAGCATTGGCAAAGTTTTCGTCAGCTTGGTCAAACCCATAAGTAAAAATAGCAACCAAACCAGCAACAGATAGGCCAGCTGCACGTAATGCATCTACAGCTTGTAAACTGCTTTTGCCAGTAGAAATTAGGTCTTCAATTACTACTACACGTTGTCCTTCAACTATTTCTCCTTCAATTAAACTTCCAGTGCCATGCTCTTTAGCTTTAGCTCTCACATAAATAAAAGGCAAACCTAATTCTTGTGCAACTAAAACACCCTGCGGAATACCAGCCGTGGCTACGCCGGCAATTACATCAACAGCGCCATATTCTTCTTGTATCAGCTGTGCTAATTTCTGACGGATGTATGTTCTTACTGGCGGATGAGATAACGTAATTCTGTTATCACAATAAATTGGTGATTTCCAGCCTGACGCCCAAGTAAATGGCTTATTTGGTTGTAGTTTAACGGCTTTAATCTGTAATAAAAATTCAGCTACCTTTAATTCAATATCACTTTTATTATACATGCTTCAAAAATAATCAATTTATATTAATCTACAGGCTAAATTTCCCACACAAACCATATTTATTTAAAGCCAGTAAATTCAACTTATTGAGGTAGAGATGATTGCTTTAAAAAGCTTTTGTTTAATTTATTTTAATGGCTTTCTTTCATCTATTGCGCTTTTCAATTCATATTTTTTTAATACTTTTAAAACGTACAGTTGATGTAAAATTTAAACAAAAACATTTGTTGTTGTATTTATGATATAACGCTGTTCAAGAGAGCCATCTAATATGAAAAACTACAGAATTTATATCAATAACAATACCTTGCTGGTTACTGATGCGATGCCGAAACCAGCAGCTAAGGCTGAACAATTGGATGTTGCGGATTTCGATTTCCTGTCTTTTTATAAAAATTTGAAAAAGCGGAGCACAAAAGATTTTGTCTTAGTTAGCAAGAATCCCGAGGAACTCTTTAAAAACATTAAAAAGAAATTGACCATTATTAAGGCCGCAGGTGGTTTGGTAGAAAATGCCAAGGGCGAATTTTTATTTATTTTCAGAAATAAAAAGTGGGATTTGCCAAAAGGAAAGGTAGAAAAGAATGAGAAAGTTAAAGTTGCAGCAGTAAGGGAAGTAGAGGAGGAGTGTGGCGTTAAAATTGAAAAGCGTGACGAACGTTTATGCAAAACCTATCACATTTATGAACTAAATGGCAAAGTAATTTTAAAACGAACCAGTTGGTATAAAATGTTTGTTAAAGGAAAACCAAAACTAATACCTCAAACCGATGAAGGAATTACAACGGCTTCTTGGGTTGGTCCTGATGGAATTAAAGCCAAAATGAATAACACTTACCCGTTAATTTTAGATGTTTTAGCTGCAGAGAGTTTGGTATAGATTACTTTGTCAATCTCTACTTTGTCAATCTTCTCCAGATTGAAAAAGTTTATATAAGCTTGTATGACTGTTTCAAACTTTGACAATCCGGAAGAAGGATTTTCGAAGTAGCTGAAAGAGTTACAAAAACTCAATTACTTCTTTCGGTACAAACGGACTTACATCTCCATTGTTTCTCAAAATATCTCGAACAATGGTTGAGCTAATAGCTGAATATTCTGGTTTGCTCAACAATAGAATGGTTTCCACCTCAGGCATCATTGTTTGATTGATCTGAGCAATTGCTCTTTCATATTCGAAATCTGATGCAGAACGAATACCCCTAACCATGTATTTCGCATTGATTTTTCTGCAAAAATCTACCGTTAGGCCTTCATAAAGTTGAACTTCGACATTGTTATTTCCTGCAAAAATGGTTTTTACCATTTCTTCTCTTTTTTCGGCCGATAGGAAGCTTTGCTTTGAACTATTTAGGCCAATACCAACTACAATTTTATCAAATAAAGGCAGGGCTCTTTTTAAGATATCTACGTGAGCTATCGTAATTGGGTCAAATGAACCTGGAAATAAAGCGATTTTCATCTTTTTGCTTGTTGTTTTTCAATGGTGATGAAGCTATAATAATTTTGTTGAATTATAATGGTGATTCTAAATTATTATGGTTTCATAGTCAAATATATAGGTTTAAGCTGAAAGAATAAAAAGTCCTGAAATTGGAAAAGTCAGTAAAGGCCAGAGTTTACATTAGTTCTCTAAATAACGATTAAACTCTTTGCGCTCTCAGCGTTCTCTGCGGTTAAATTTCGGTCTCGATACGCATTACTCAATACGCAATACTCATTTACCCCTCAACCTTTTCAAAAAAACTAAATGAACTATTACCATACTTCCTTACTTCTGTAAAGCCAGCTAAGTTATTTAATTTTAAAAATGGTGGATGTTCTACTATCAAGGTGCCATTTTCTGCCAATAGATTATGCTTCATTACCAATTGTGGAATTATTGGTATGTTCGGTAAATCATAAGGTGGGTCGGCAAAAATAATATTGTATTGATGGTTATCTTGTGCTAAAAATTTAAAAGTATCTGCTTGCTGAGGCTCAATTTGTGGCAAATCGAACTTTTCAGCTACCGATTTAATCCAAGCCACACAACCTCTGTGTAAATCAACAGCTCTTATATGTTTTATTCCTCTCGATGCAAACTCAATGCAAATACTTCCAGTGCCACTAAAAAGGTCTAATACATCACATTCTTCAAAATCGTAAGTATTGTAAAGAATGTTAAATAAAGCCTCCTTAGCCATATCTGTAGTAGGGCGTACTGGTAAATGTGCTGGCGCATTAAACTGCCTTCCTTTTAGTATTCCGCCTATTATACGCATTGGTCGAGGGCTAATAAATTGCTATAATAATGTGCTGGCATATCATCTAAAACTTCCTGATTTAAATCACTAGTGGCAATAATAAAATCAGCCTTGCTAAAATATTTTAGGAGACAGTTGTATTTTTCATCGCCTTGGTTAATAATACCACTTAAGTTTAACGCCGTCTCTTTTAAGTCGATGTTCAATTGATTAATCACCAACAAAACGTAATAATTAAACTCCTCAACATTTTCTATTTCATAACATTGTTGAAATACAACTTGTTGATTTTTAACAAACGAGACATTAAACGAAGCCACAGTAAAATCGATAAGTAGGTTATCTCCATCGAGTTTTTCTGCTAATTGAATTAAACCAGCATTTTGCTCATATCTCCTAGCCTGAGGAAAATCTTCCAACGTTTTATCTATCGCCTTTGGCAGCGTAAAAATGCTTGTAAAACCGAAATGATTTTGAGATTGACTATATAAATTGCCAGAATGTGCCTCAGTAAAAAATTGAGAATGGCTTTCTAAATCATCTTCGTTAAATAAATCATTCGGAATGGCAATGGTGTTTGCGGTATGAATCGCGAACTTTATTTCCTGATAAGGTAATTTCAAATAGGAGTCGGTTTTTAATCGCTCTGCGAATTTTCGAGCGCCATTATCACACTCTTGCTCATCAAAAACAGCATTAACTTGTTTGGTTTCCTTATTAATAATTGCATAAGAAAAGTTATCTAAACCAACTTTAACCAATAGGTTGCAGGCCGAAGCCGAAGCTGGGTCGAATGCTGGGTCTATTAACAAGATGCTGTTGTTATCCATATGTTGGCAAAAATAACTTTTTTCTATAACATTACCATCGCATCTTTGCTAAATGGACAAAGCCAATTTAATTGCCCAATCTTATCCATTTGAACCTACCGAAGAGCAATTGGTTTTCTGTACCAAGGCTTCTGCTTTTTTGAAGCATAGGAGCACGAAAAAATGCTTTGTGTTGAGAGGCTATGCAGGTACAGGAAAAACAACTTCAGTGGCTGCATTGGTTAAGGCCTTACCGTATTTTAATTTAAAGGTAGTGTTATTGGCACCCACAGGTAGGGCGGCAAAAGTTATCAGCAATTATACGGGCAAAAGGGCTTTAACCGTTCACAAAAAGATTTACCGTAAAAAGAGTGCTGTTGCTACAGAAATGGCTTTTCAACTGGCGCCAAACTTAGCAGAAAATACGCTTTTCATTGTCGATGAAGCTTCGATGATTGCCGATGAATGGAATCCGCAAAGTGGTTCTTCATTTCTAAAAGATTTGATTGAATTTGTTTATCAAGCAGGGCCAACTGGAAATGATAAAAATTGTTCTTTGTTAGTTGTAGGTGATACAGCTCAGCTTCCGCCAGTTGGTAGCATCGATAGCCCTGCATTAAACGAGAAATATTTGGCTGATAATTTCGGATTAAACACTGGTGCGGTAGAGTTAAAAGAAGTAGTTAGGCAGGAAAAGAAATCGGGTATTTTGGCCAATGCAACAATGTTGAGGAAACTCATCAATACTTATGACGAGGAGAATAAAGCCTTGCCAAAGTTTATGACTAAGAGCTATAAAGACATTTTCAGTATGACTGGAATTAAGCTTGTAGAAGGTTTAGAGTACGCTTATGGTAAATTTGGAATTGAAAACTCTTTGATGGTTTGTCGTTCTAATAAATCGGCCAATGTTTACAATAATCAAATTAGGGCGAGGCTTTTATACAGGGATGAAGAACTTAGTGGCGGCGATCAAATTATGGTGGTTCGCAATAATTATTTTTGGCTGCCAGAAAATCAAGAAACAGCTTTTATTGCCAATGGCGATATGGCTAAGGTGGTTAGAGTAAGGAAAGAAGAAGAACGCTACGGACTTCGTTTTGCGGAAGTGAGTTTAGATTTTTTAGATTTTCCAGAAGTGGGAACCGTTTCTTGCAAGGTAATTTTAGATACTTTACAAGCAGAAACACCTAATCTTCCCTACGAAAAAAGTAAACAAATGTTTGAAGGATTAATGTTGGACTATGAACATTTACCCAGCAAAAAAGAGAAAATGGAAGCCATTAAAATTGATCCCTATTATAATGCGCTACAAATCAAATTTGCTTATGCGGTTACTTGTCATAAAGCACAGGGCGGCCAATGGGATGCGGTTTTTGTGGACCAAGGCTATTTAACAGATGAAATGGTTGACCTTGATTTTCTACGTTGGCTTTATACGGGCGTAACTCGTGCAAAAAGAGAACTGTTTTTGGTTAATTTTTCTCAAAACTTATTTGCTTCAATCCAAGAAGATTAACTCAATGGCAATAATATTGTAAAAGACGTCCCTTCGTTCTCTTTACTTTGCATTAATAACCTACCCTTATGGCGTTCGATAATTCGTTTAGAAATATGCAAGCCTAAACCAACAGATTTTTCCCCTTGTAAACCTTTTCTTCCTGCTTTAGAAAACTGTTTAAATATGTGCTTTTGTAAGTCTGCCGGAATTCCAATTCCATTGTCTTTAACAACGATACAAACATTTGTATGATGTAAATTCAAGGCAATTTCGATCGGTTTGTTCGTTGGGGAAAATTTTAAAGCGTTGCTGATTAAATTATCTATTACACGTTCTAATTTAGAGGAATTGATTGCTGTAGCTATTCTTTCTGGCTCGGCTGTAAAAAGAATCTCTCTTTTGCTATTCGTTCTCCATCTGGCAATAATAGGAGTTAGAAACGATACGAGTTCTTGTCTTTTTGTCTCTAGAAACCCTTGCTCAGATTTAACAGCTTCCAATAAATCGTTAATGATTTCTTTTGCTTGGTTAGCAGAATTGCCAATCATTTTAGCTTCGATATTGTTTTCATCTTCCAATAACATCAGCTGACTTAAGGCTTCAATATTATTTAATGGATTTCTTAAATCGTGTGCTACAAAACCCAAAATCTCACCTTTTTGATTGTTTAGCAGCTCAATTTCTAAATTCTTTTCTTCCAATTGTTTAAGTCTTACAAAGTGTTGAGATTTAAAATAATAGCCATATCTGGAAAAACAGAGTAAAATAAACCCTAGAATAAAAGCGGCAATTACGTTTGTGATTTTTTCTTGAAATGCAATTTTAGGCATTACCATACTCAGTATAAAAACCATCACAATAAAAATGGATATTGCCATAATCTCTCTATATTCAATTGCAAAAAATAGGCTTACGGTAACAATGCCAATTAAAAACATCAGTAAGGTGTTTTTTGTATTGTGCATAGAAATTACATAGCTCACACCAAAGGTGATGAGTAACACAAATAAAATGAAAGCCAAGGTTAGTGCTTTCTTTTGTCGCTGACTCCAATTTCCATTATGAAGAGCAATCCTACTTAAGGCGTAAAATACTGCAGCACCAGTTAGTTGGATAACATTCCCTATTGAATGTTCGGTATAACTTGGGATTTTAACAACTTCATCGTAAAAAGTAGCTGTAAGTATTCTTGATGATGAAGTAATAACCAAAAGTATCATACTTAAAATCTTAATTTGTTTAAGATTAGAAGTGCTATAAAAATCTTTAAAATCCTCCACAAACTTTGGAGGGGTTTTGTAGCTAAAGAGTGTTAACAATTTTAGGATGATTGGGATGCTAAAAATACGAAAGAAGAACACTTACGTAAAATAAACTCAAATGTTCTTAGAGCTACAGGTTGTTAGCTCTTTTTTATTTTGTTATGGATGGTACAGATAGATAAAATCAAAAATGCCCTGAAAATTTCCAGGGCATTTTTTGCATCAAATAAATAAATAAAAATTTTACTACTTATCCAACTACTTTTACGTTTTCTGCTTCTGGACCTTTTTTTCCTTCTTTCACATCATACTCTACTACTTGTCCTTCTTGCAAAGATCTTTGTCCGCTAAGAGCTGAATGATGGCAGAATATATCTTTACCACCTTCTTCTGGGGTTATAAAACCAAAGCCTTTAGAATCATTAAACCATTTTACTGTACCTGTCATAACTTCTTTATTATTAAATTAAAAAGTGAAGATAACAATTTCAATATAAAAGGTTAAATTATTTTCATACAATTACAATTTGATAACTTAAATAAAACAAAAAAGGTGTGACTCTTACAAGCCACACCTTACAAAAAAACTCCCTTAAGTAGATTCTACTCAATATATGATACGTTTGAAACCTTAAAAAGGTTTGCAATAATTTAATTTTTTTCTTAAAAATTAAATTTTATTTAACTAATCTGCTAATTGGTCAATCACAATTTTAATTTCATAATCGCTAACAGAGATGATTCTTTCTTTGTATAACCCTCCGGTTGCTTTTTTAAAGGCACTTTTACTGATTTGAAAACGGTCATAAATTTCATCGGGTGTGCTTTTATCGCCTAAAGCAATTTTGCCACCATTTTCTTTTAATTCTTTAAGAATTACATCCTTAGTATCCAATATATGGCTATAACCCAAAGGCTGTAAACTTAAATCGATTTTACCTTCGATACGGATTTTTTTGATCCAACCTTTGCGTTTATCTCCTGGTTGTAAATTGGCGAAAAGTTCGTTATGATACAACAAGCCAATATTTCTGTTATTAATAATTGCATTAAAGCCTAAATCTGTTCTATCACAAATTAATAAACTCACTTCATCACCTTCATCAAAATCAAAATACTCCTCATCAATAAACTTATCTAATCTTGACGAAGCTAGCATACGCTGATTATTTTCGTCTAAGTAAACATAAACCACATAACTTTCGCCTTTATGCATTGGTCTTTTTTGTTCTCGAACTGGAACATAAATGTCTTTTCCAATTCCAAAATCAAGGTAAGCACCATCTTCACTTGCATCAACCACTGTTAATAAAGCAAAACTTTCTATTTCTGCTAAAGCTGTTTGTGTGGTCGCAATCGTGTTCCCATCTTTATTTACAAATACAAAAACTTTTAAAGTATCGCCCAATTCAGCATTTTTTGGTACATCTGAATAAGGAAGTAATATTTCTCTTTCCCCATCAGATAAACTTAAACCATCACTGTTTTTGGCGACTATTCTTAAGTCGTTGAATTTTCCTATTTCTATCATTATTTGCTTGTTAGTTAAGCCATTTTCTCCAATGGCTGTTATGTTTTTATAAACGCAAAGTTAAGCATTCTTTATTTGGGAATTTTTAGTTTGAAATATCATTGTTGAAATTAAAAAAGTACTATTTTAGTTGCCTTAAACCAAAAGCATAAAAAAATTAATGAGTCAAACCATTCCAACATTTTTCCTCGGAGATGAATATTTTATAGACGAGAAGGTGAACCTTTTTAAGTTTACAAATGAATATAAAGTTTACAATGAGCTTGGCGTTCAAATAGGTATAATTAAGCAACGCATGAGCGGATGGCATAAAGTGCTAACCTTGTTGATTAACAAAAAAATGATGCCATTTCAGCTGGAGATTACAGATGTAAATGATCAGTTGCAAGCTACAATAAGCAGAGGATGGACTTTCTGGATGTCGAAAATCACAGTTACTGATGCAAATGGGGTTGTTGTTGGATTAATCAACCAAAAATTTAAATTTTTTAAGCCAGAGTTTTTGATTAGTGATGCAAGTGGTGTTAACATTGCCAAAATTACTGGCGATTGGAAAGCTTGGAATTTCTCCATTGTAAATCCAACAGGTGCTGAAATGGGAAAAATCAGCAAAAAATGGGCAGGAGCGATGAAGGAAATTTTTACAACTGCTGATAAATATAATGTTTCTATAGACCCTAGCTACGCAGAAAGCAATAACAAGGTAGCTATTGTTGCTACTGCGATTACGATTGATATGGTTTTGAAGGAGAACAAATAAAAAACTATAAAATTGATTGAAGCCTCAACAATAGTTGGGGCTTTTTTATTGCGCAAACTTTGCAGGGTTTTTAACTGTTATAATTATAGTTTAAACTCAATTTCAATGTCTAAAGAAAATAAAAAGCCTCAAGAAAATTCCGTCGAGCATACAGAAGAACCTAAAAGTGCTCACGCAACACCAGTTGTAGAAAAATATGTAGAGAAGCGCAAGGACAAGGCCGAAAAACAGGTTGAAGAAGAATATTATGAGGATTAATTACGCCGCTGATTTGCAAATTTTAACTAGTTAAGTTTTACATAGGTTATAATGAAACTCAACGATATTCTTAGACCTCAGAGAGGTTACATATTATAGATAAAAGGTGTTCAATTGTGCGACCCCAGCTGGGGTCGAATATTTATTGTTGTATGGCTTCTATAAATATTTTATCCCGATGGGATATTTTGCCTTATAATTTTTTATAATCTGCGAATCTGCGGCCAATATTTTATTTACTTCTTTCAGGCTCGTAATGTAAGCCTGGAGATAACCAATACAATAAGACTATTCTCGAATAACGATAGTTAAATGGGGAAAAAATCAATGTTGTTCCAAACAAGAGTGCAACAAAATACCAGAGGTTATCGTAATCTAATTTTAACCCTAAAATATAGGCAGCAACACTTACTGTTATCATTTCTGCAACATTCATAGCATAACTTACAAACATAGAAACATAAAAATAACCAGGCTCACGTTCAAATTTTAGGTTGCAATGCGGACAGTTCTCATTCATTTTTTGAATCCTAAATCCATAAGTTGGTCCGCTGAAAACTTGTCCAACTCTACAGCGAGGGCATTTCGCATTCACAATACCACTCCATTGAGAAATGTATAATTCTTTATTTTTTGTGTTGGTTTCCATTTTGTATAGTATTTAATTTCCTGAATTTTTCAGGCGTTATTCCTTCCTGTTTTTTAAAGAACTTAATGAAATAAGATTGGTCTGAAAAGTTAAGTCTGTCTGATATTTCACTAACCATCAAATCTAGATTAATTAACAGTCTTTTTGCTTCGAGAATCACTCTATCTCTTATTAAAGTTCCAGCAGATACACCCAGAAAATCATTACATAATGCATTTAAATGATTGGGAGTGATATATAAAAGTTCTGCATATTGTTTAGGTAATTTCAGCTCTGCATAATTTGTTTCTATTAAGCGTTGAAAGCTTTTTAACAAAGTGTGGTTATAAGAGTTTTTATATTGTTGCTGTTTTATATCCGCTGTTCTTGAAACCTCAATGAATAACCTTAACAATAGTGTTTTAACCAAATCATCATTAATGGGATGTTCATTTTGACCTTCCTTTAAAATGTCTTCTAAAATAGAAATTGCCTTTTCTTGAATAGCTGTCGGCAATTCTATTACTTGGTTATCTGGCTGACCGCTAAAAAAGGTAAAATTCTCCAAGTAGTCTGGCTTTAATAAAAACGAACTTAAATAATCACTAGAAAAATTGATGATATAACCGTCTGGTTCAGTTTCAAAATCCCAACTGTGTACTTGACCAGGTATCATGAAATAAATCAAGCCTGGTTTTACATCGAACTTCTTAAAATCTATTTGCTGATTTCCACTTCCTTCAGTAAAAAATACCAAATGATAAAAAGTATGTCGGTGAGCAGAGTGTAAATGCTGATGCTGCTTTGAATAATACCCAAACCTGCTTACCAAAATGCCATCATTTTTATAAGCTTTGAAGTTTTGAATATCGTAAACTGGAATATCAGATTTCATATACAAATGTACCAAATTATAAGCTTCTGCTAAAGGTATAATAGTTAGTTAAAATGGTACTTTTTACTTATTTCAAAAAGGCATAACTACAAACGTCAAAGAACCATTAACAAGATAAAAAGTTTTGTGAAGTTTGTGTCTTGGGGGTTAAGCTAGTTTCCTGCGACTAAAGGTGTTAATTGTATCATCTTTCGCGGAAATTGATTGCCGTGAGATAAAATCATATTCATGATATAATCGTTAGATGGGTAGGGCGTAATGGCAGATTTTAAGGATTCCAAATCATTCACATCACAGTGGTCTGATATATACCCCATTCCGTAAAACTTACCTTTCTCTACCCACAAACAACTCTTCTCATCTTCAGACCTGCCTTCGTCTATTAAGGCGAATGAAGGCAATAAATCTTGTAATCCTTTTATTGCTCTTTTTACTCGGAAATTGTAAAGAGCAGTACTTTCTTCGCCTATGCAAGCTCCTTGACAAGTGCCTTCTGCGTGGCCAGTACAAGCTAACTTGGGCGTTTGAATAAAACACAGTTTTTCGCAAAGCTGATGGTCGGTTGCGATTGTTCTTAATAATTGGTGGCCTTCTAACAAGTTATTAAAACTATAAAGGATGGCGCCGTTTTTCCTGTATTTATCTATTCCTAGACGTATGTATCCATTTTGGTCTTCAAAGTGATAAAGTGAATATTTCTGCTCGAAACGCTTCATCGCCCTGTTATTTTCTGGCCAGAGTTTTTTAATTTCTGCTGCTTCCAAAATAAAAGCCATCAACTCTGTGCCACAAGCTTGAAAATCGATACTATGGATGCTTTTTAAAAAGTTTTGTCGTTGCTGACTAATACTATGCCCGCTAAAATGTGTGCAAACTCTCTTTTTGAGTTGCTTAGCTTTCCCTACATACACTACTTTTCCTTTCCCATCTTTAAAATAATAAACGCCTGGCGTGTTTGGTAGTTTATCAATTTCTGAACGTTGGAGGTTAGGAGGTAAGGTTTGTTCTTTGGAAGTCTTTTTCAAAGTTTCTCCTAATAAGCCTGCAGTATCGTTTTCAATCAACATTCCTAAAAGGATGGCGGTTGCAGCAGCATCGCCGCCAGCACGGTGACGATTGTTTAGCGGAACTGATAAAGAATTGCAAAGCTTGCCTAGGCTGTAAGATGGAAAGCCAGGGAAGATTTTCCTGCTCATCCTTACAGTACAAATCTTTTTGGCATTTAAGCTGTAACCGCAAGCTTCTAAATGATGGCGAACAAAGGAGTAATCAAAGTTTACATTATGCGCAACAAATGTTTTGTCGGATAGTAAGTTATAGATAGTTTCGGCCACGTCCCTAAAATCCGGAGCATTGGCAACCATCTCATTATCAATTCCAGTTAATGCCTGAATGTGGATTGGAATATCTTGGTGTGGATTGATTAAAGTTTCAAAAGTATCAATCACTTCTAATCCATTATGAATATGTATGGCAATTTCGGTTATGCCGTGTGCCGATGCATAGCCTCCTGTGGTTTCAATATCTACAACTGCGTACAACATAATTAATGAATGGTTAAACAAATATATGCTAAAAAAATTAGTATTAAAATTTAAATAAAAATTGTTATGCTGAGCGTAGTCGAAGCATTTTCGCACAATTCTAATCAAGCTCCGACTGACAACGTTGCGGGATTTTATATTATCAATTAATAACGTTAATTTACCTTAATTATCCCCTTATCAATCAATGGTATGAAACTATCTTATCGCTCTGCTTTCTCTATACTACTTTTAATATGCTGTTCGCTTACTGTTAACGCACAAACTATTTATGTTAACCAAGTTGGGTTAGATAGTAAAGGAGCTAAAACAGCCGTAGTCGGAATGGATGAAAAAATCACCACTCCAATTGCTTTCAAATTAATTGATGTTGTTTCTAAAAAATCTGTTTTTGAAGGTAAATTGGGTAAGCCAGGACAAGTAAAAAGCTGGGATGCTAACAAATATTATTACCAAGTTGATTTTTCAAGTTATCACTTAAAAGGCAAATACACCATTAACATCAACGTAAAGGGTAAACAAATTATTTCATTCCCGTTTCAAATAGCTGAGGATGCTTTGGCAACCTTAACCATTCCATCTATCATTCATTATTACAATAAACAGCGAGCAAATACACCCCAAGAATTGGCAGCAGATAAACACATTATTTTACAGGGAAGCACAAACACGGTTGATTTAACTGGTGGTTGGTGTGATGCCTCTGGAGATATCAGTAAGTATTTTTCCCACTTGGCATACACCAATTTTATGATGCCACAACAAATCCCTTTGGTTACTTGGTCTATGGTTGGAGCTGGCGAGGCAATTCCAACGTTGTTAACTAGAATGCAGGTTAAGGATTCGCTGACGAGCGAAGCTTTATGGGGTGCAGATTATTTGGTGAGGTCACTGGCTAAGGAAGGATATTTTTACATGACGGTTTTTAGTTTTTTTAACAAAGACCCAAATGCTAGAAGAGTGGTTGGGTTAAACGCTGATAGCAAAGTGACCAATAATTACCAAAGTGCATTTAGAGAAGGTGGAGGAATGGCTATAGCCGCTTTAGCAAGAATTTCTCGCTGGAAAAAGGATGGTGATTTTACTGCTGCACAATATCTAAACACCGCAAAAAAAGCCTTTGCACATCTATTGGTTAATAATGTAAAGTATGCGGATGATGGCAAGGAAAACATTATAGATGATTATTGTGCGCTTCTAGCAGCAACAGAATTGTGGATGGCAACTGATGAAACCATTTATAGGGATGAAGCCAGAAAACGTGCAACTAACTTAGAGAAACGAATGACGATTAAAGGTTATTTTATCGCTGATGATAACAATAGACCTTTTTATCATGCTGCAGATGCAGGTTTGCCCATCATCGCCTTAGCTCGTTATTTGCAAAAGGAAAAAGATTTAAACTTAAGGAATCACAGCTTGGTGGTGATTAAAAAGGCGTTAGACTATAATTTGGCCATAACCGCAACTACAGAAAATCCCTTCGGCTATGCCCGACAAAGCTTTTTATTAAAAGGGGAATATAAAGAAGGGTTTTTCATTCCCCACGAAAATGAAAGTGGCTGGTGGTGGCAGGGTGAAAACGCCCGATTAGGTTCTTTAGCAACGGCAGCTATTGTTGGAGGGCGATTGGTTTATCCAGCTAATGGAGGCCTAGGAATTAAACCGGAATTAGCAAAATACGCTTCTCAACAACTTTCGTGGATTTTAGGAAGCAATCCTTATGAGATGTGTTTCATGTACCAGTTTGGGAAGAATAATGTGCCTTATATGGCTTCGTTATTTGGTCACGGCTCAGAACGTGGCGGAATCTCTAACGGGATTACAGGGAAAGATGGCAATGCTGATGGAAGTGGAATTGATTTCAAAGCCAGTGCAAATGGGAACGAATGGCGCTGGACCGAACAATGGATACCTCACGCTGCTTATTTTTTACAAGCAATTAGTGCAATGGCAGAAAAAAAGTAAAAATATTTTTAAGTAGACGTAATAAAACAAAAGATTCATCGTCTATATATACGAGAGCGTTAATTTAGATGACGGGGATAAGACTTAGGTTTTATCTCCGTCTCTTTTTTTAAGGGCTTTTGTTCTAATATTTTTCCCGCTGATTTAGCAGATTACGCAGATTTTAAATTGATTTTCTATTTTATGGCTATTTCATCTGCGAAATTCCCGTTATCTGCAGGAAATTTAAGCAATAACATTATAGCTAAAAAGAGTAAGAAAATGTAAATACAACACAACAATTTCCAATTTTGGTTGTTTATATATTCGAGAGCGTTAATTTAGATGACGGGGATGAGACTTAGGTTTTATCCCCGTTTCTTTTTTAGGGTGGTATTCTAATTGTCTTCCCGCTGATTTAGCAGATTACGCAGACTTTAAATTGTTTTTCTATTCATCTGCGAAGCTCCCGTATCTGCGGGAAAAATATTGAGATAACTTAAGGTTTTAGAGCTAAGAGGAGTAGGAAAATTTCTTAATCGAATATAATAATCTAAAATTTTGCTCGTCTATATATATGAGAGCGTTAATTTAGATAACGGGGATGGGTTCAGGGACTTGTCCCCGTTTCTTTTTTAAAGTAAAAATAACAAAGGGGAAATAGGCAGATTAAGCCGAGGATAAATCCGCCTACAGTATCACTAAACCAATGTGCGCCTAGATAAATTCTAGAAAAGGCAATTGTTAAAATCAAAAACCAAGAGAAAAAAGTAACCGCTGTACGTAAAGCTTTTGGAATATCTTTCAACTCTCTCATTAAAATAATCATAAAGCCGAAAAAAAGAAAGTAGGAGAGTACATGCCCGCTGGGGAAACTATGGAACCTATTTATTTCTACCAAACGCACATAAAAAGCGGTTGGCCTTGGTCTATTGACCATATTTTTAACACCTAGAATAATAACTCCAGAAAATAAAATAGAAGCTATGAAGTAGGATTCTCGTTTGTATTTATAAATATGAAATATGCCTGCAATAATAATGACCAATAAAAGGGAATAAGGCAATTCTCCAAAAATGCTAATGCCCAACATTATTTTATCTAGTGCATCTGAATGGTATTGCTGAACAAATAAAGATATTTTATGGTCGAATATTGGCACAGGGTGATGAGATACAAAGTTGCCCAATAAAACAAAACTGATAATCAACGCAATAAGGGAAAGGATTAGATAAATAGGTTTAATGCGCATCAATAGTTTTATGAATTAAACCAAAGCTAATCAAAAAAAGTTTTAGGGAATTTATAACTTAATACTTTTCCGTTTTTTCTCCCGCAGATTTTCTTTATCTGTGTAGTAACCGTCATCAGCGGGAAAATAAGTCTACTTTACCTTTACCCTAATCCCTTCACTATGCGTGGTAAACTCAGGTGCATACATACATTGTAATGAAGTAATGCCATTGCTAAAATTACCTGAATGCGTTACCCTTAGCGCATATTCAAATACATAAGTGCCTTTGCGTAAATAACCAATAAAGAAATTGGTGCTGGCATCTTTTGTACTTTCATAATATCCCAAACCATCCTGATACTTATATTGAGAAATTACATTTACAGGCTCAAAACCAGAAGAACGCATATCTTTTAAATGCACATACTCCATATCTCTATCACAATAAATTTCTATGCGAACTTTTACCAAATCGCCTGGTGTAAGTACATTGGTTGATGTTAATGGAGTTAAAGTATTTCCCTTTGTAGTAGAATTTTGAATAAACAATTGTTTCTTGATTTTAACACCAGTATTGGCAGGCGTTATTTTGTCCAATTGCTCAAAATATTGCCAGTATAAAGCTCCCCAAGCAATGGTTTTATTATTGTTTTTTATGGCTACTTTTCCCATTTCTGGTTTAACTTCAGCACCTGCGATGGTAATTTTCTGATAACCTGTACCTGCTTCTTTAGGTGCATTAGCAAAACCTAAATCAGCTATGGTTTTGTTGCCAATTAGTATTTCTGGTTCGACAGATTCGGAGAGTAAATCATATCCTTTCATTAATAAAGCATAACATGCTGCTGCAGTAGCTTTGGTTGTTTTCCAATCGTTAGTTTGTTTGTTTTTAAGCAACCAAATTTTCATTTCCTCTACAGATTTAGAGTCTGATGCTACTTCATCAAAAGCTTCTATCAATAACGATTGCGTTTCTATCGGGCTTTGGTACCACCACCAACCATTAACGTTTTTAGCCCAGTACATTCCCATTTCATCACTCTGTTGAGCAGTTTGTTTTAGCAAGGTGATAATTTTCGCAGGTTCTATTTTGTTGCCGTTTCTATGTAAAACCAAGGCAGTTTGCCCTAATTGATAACTGTCGAATGTTTTCCAATTGGCAATAATTCTTTTCAGATAATAGTCTTTAGCTTTTACAAAATCTGGATTTGTGTTGATTTGATTGGTGTAACTTCTAGCAAATAAATAATGCAGTGGCATATAGCCAAAATATTTACCAGCTACTTCATCCTTGTAATCTTTTACCAATTCCCTATCTAAATAAATAATTGCTTTATTAAGCATTGTATTTAGTGATGGATAAGTTTTTTCGTCTATCAATTTTAACTTTTTAAGCTGACCAATACCCAAAACAATATGTTGGGTAATGTATCTATTGCCAGGCATTCCATTAAACCAAGGGAAAGAGCCGTCGCTATATTGCATTTTTTCTAGCTTTTCGAAATTGCTTTTTAGCTCATAGCTCATTCTGTTTAAATCGAACAAGGCAGCTAATCTTTTCTTCCTTTCGGTTTCATTATTAGCATTTCTTACCCAAGGTGTTTCTTCCAATAAAATTGATTTCAGCTCAGGGTTTTTCTCCAAGTTCGATAAAAGTGCTTCGCCATTATTGGTGTTTTGCCACTGGTTAAACACTTCTTTTATTTTTGGAGAACTATTGATAATTCCTGTTGCAAAACTATTAGCATAAAAACGACTGAAAGTTTGCTCAGCACATTCATAGGGATATTCCATTAGGTAGGGCAGGGCTTGCACAGCATACCAAATCGGATTTGAAGTAAATTCGAAGGTTAAAGCCTGATTGCGCAGCGTTTTTGAAGAGCCTGAGTTAACCAATTTCTCCATGTTAAAAGTTTTGTTGGTATTGCCACGTACATTTATTGGCATACTTTCAGTTACCAGCATCGAGTTTGGTAAAACAGGAATGGTCATTTCTTCGCCATCGCTAAACTTGCCAGATTTTGCAACAACTTTGTAGGTAATGGCATTTATACCTGTCGGAATGATTAAAGTCCATTTTAAAACCGTATTCCCTTCATTATCTAAGGTGAAATCTTGATTTATTTTATCGCCTGTGGCTAATAACTGAATTACCTTTCCTGTCAGAGCATTTTTTAGTTCTAATAAAGCTTCTCCCTTCAAGTTTTTACCAGATAGGTTATTCAGTTTTGCGCTAAATGAAATGGTATCGCCTTCGCGGAAAAACCGAGGTGCATTTGCAGAAATAGCTAACTGTTTCTGAGTAACTAGCTCATTGCTAATGGTTGCTATTTTTAAATCTTTTGTATGTGCAAACCCCATCATTTTATAACGGGTTAAAGATTGCGGAATGGTAAATTCTATTTTTATTTCTCCTTTTTCGTCTGTTCTTAATTGAGGATAAAAGAAGGCTGTTTCATTGAAATTGGTACGTGGAATAATTTTGTTGAGCTTTTTATCAGTTGCATAGGGAGCTGCATTAAACATAACTGTATCTCCCTTAAATTCCTTTCCGGATACTCTATTAACCATATCAGCAGGTAAATTGGACGAACCTCTTATTTGTATTTGCTCACTCGACACAACCGTAGAAACAGCTCCAGTTACCTCTTTTTTCTTTACTGTTCCATAGCCGACAATTGCCACCTCATTTAACGCATTTCCATCAGCTTGAAGCGTTATATTTATTCTTTTAAGCGGTCCAACTTTTACTTTAGAAGGCTTGTAGCCTATGAAAGTAACCGTCAATTCATCTCCAGCTTTGGCGTCAATGGCATATACCCCGAAATAATTGGTAATGGTAGACAATTTGCCATTTTTTACAATAGCCCCAGGAACAGTGTAGCCATCATTATCGTAAACAACACCATATTTAAGCGTTCCTTTTTCTAATTCTGCTAATTTTTTAATGGCTTCTTGCGATAAACCTTTTTTAGGTCTGTCTTGAATATTATTGATATAATTTCTGTAGCCATAATTATAGCCGCCATAGTAAGTATAACCAAACAAATTAAGGTTTTCGTAAACTCTTGGTTTAACGCTATAATCGTTGTAAACTCTCAAAAACCAAAGATGGTCTCCGTAACTTAAACTGTTGCTGTTAAATTTCCAAGTGTAATCTTCATAGTAAAAGTTAGTTCTAAGGTTACTATTCCAACTCATCTTTTTAAAGTCATCTAAGGAAGCATCGTACAAAGTAGCTACCATTTCGGTCATTTCTTTCTCTCCATTACGGTTGCTTATTTGTAATTTCCAACTTTCCTTTTCTCCTGGTTGTAGCTTATCCCTGAAAGTTAAAAATTTAATGTCCAGTTGTTTAGCTTGGTCAATAATGTATACGTTTTGCAATGAATTATAAATTGTTCCATTCTGTACCATTGTAAATTGTACAGCAAAACCATCTTCATAATTTGCTTTTGGTGCTATTTTTACGATGGTTTGTTTGGGCGAAAGATTTAACCACACCTTATCTACTATGGTATTTTTGTAATAGACTTCATAATAGGCCTTGGTGTTTTTCGATAAACTGGCCACTCTAAATACTGCGTTTTCGGTGGGTTTAATAGTATTTATTTCTGGTACAATCCATTCTAAACTACTTTTTATGGTTGCTGGTTCTGAACCATAAACAATTACGTATCTTTCAATTGATAAAGTGTCATTCAATTCATTACTTGCAGAAAATTTAACCTTATAATAGCCTGGTATTAAATTATCCTTATTATAAGTAAAGTATCCAGTTCCTTTATCAGCTGTACTTTTTTGATTGTATTTATTTTTTAATACAGGCCATTTTGATAAATCATATTCGTTATTATAATCATCGGTAGGGAAGGTTTTAATGAAATCTTCTTTGCTTAATGTATATTTTTCCGCATAAAATGGACTTTTGTTAGTTAATCTGTTAGGTGCCTCCAGCATAAACCATTCGGCTTTTAAATCTGCTTTAATGGGTTCATAATTTAAGTTTGTAACAGAAAAAGGAATGCTATCTGTTTTCGAACTTAAAATGAGCATTTGGCTGTTGCTTACCACTAACGATATGTCTTTTTTGCCAACATTAATTGTGGTAGTCTTTGTTCTCGTTTCGCCATTTAAATCGGTCGTGGTTACTTCAATATCAAAGGAGTAATTTAGCTTTTCATTTGGTGCTTTGGCGAAAAAGTTAAACTCAAATTCCCCTCCAGCTTTTGTAGTTGTTTTGCCAATGGCGATTTGCTGTCTGTTAAATGTGTTAGCGCCATAAATAGCATAAGACTCGCTATAGCCTAATCGATAATCAAAAATCGCCCTGCGATAAATCTTATAAGAAACCTTGGCACCAGCAACAGAATACCCTGAAAACGCAACCGCCTTACCCAGTACCTTTAAACTGTCGTTTAATTTGTAATGTTGATTAGGTTTATCAAAAACTACTTCAAAAGTTGGTCTTTTATATTCTTCAACTTGGATTTGAATATTGCCATAATCGGTTTCAAGTCGCATTTGTCCATTTAATTTTCCCATTGGGATGGTAAACGAACCTTGAAAAGTGCCAAATTCATTAGAGACTAAATCTTTTGACTCTATCTCATCTCCATTTACATCTTCAAATACAACCTCTACTTCCTCATTGGGTAATATTATGTTTTTATCATCCTTGTAATCTATACATAGGCCTTTGTAGAAAACGGTTTGGCCTGGGCGATATATTGGCCTGTCTGTAAATAGAATGATTTTTTTATTGTCATCAATGTCATATCTCCTGCTGTAATTGTTGATATTAATTAGCAATGAGTCTTTTCCTAATGATACAATTGCAGAATTTATGTTTGCCACATCATCGCTTGTTGCGTAACCCAAATCGTTTGTAATTATAGGTTTACTTTCTACAACCTTACCGTTGTAGTAGTTTTTTCTTTGCTGAATGTTAACTCCTTTTATTGGGTTTCCCGTAGTGCTATTTACTACAAAATACTCGTGATGAGCGTTTCCGATAATCCTATCGGTAACCAAAAATGAACTGACATTAAAAGATGAATGCTGATAATAAGTATACTCTGTGTTTGCCAGTGTATTTTGTACAAGCAATAAGTAATTTCCTGCTGGAAGCGCTTCGATTGGAGCTATTAGGGTATGTGTTTGATAATCTGTTGATTTAGGAACCACGATAAACCATTCTCGTGTGGTTTTATTCTTTTCCAAAAAGCTGAAGAAATCTTTTTTATTGTTTAGCTTATTGTAAAGCTGCTCAAGCATTGGCCTTTTATAGAGCTTAAAATAAATGGTATCTACATTTTTATAGGTTAATTGAAGTTGGGCAGGTTTATTAGGTTCAATGATGACTTTTGTTTTTGCATTTAATTCAATACCCTTAATTTGTTTGATTAGATTTTGTGAGTTAAAGGCACCGATACTTTTTGGGAAAGCTTTGATGGCTTTATTGCTTAACTCAACTGCTTTAACCAAATTTTGTTTATTGGTATCAATTTCCGCTTGTCCATTTTTATAAAGTATGGCTTGCTCATATAAAATGTCTGCATAAACCTCTGTGTTTATACTTTTGGCAGCTAAATTTTGTAAGGCATTTTGGTACAGTTCATTATTGTTATTTCTAAGCGAAATAAACTTTAATCTTTTCAAATCGACATCTGCTAATGCGGCTTCATTTTTATCTTTAGTATGAAAAACCATTAAATTTTTAAATAGCTGCAAAGCTTCGGCATAAAAGGAAGAACTATCACTTTGTGGTAATTTTTGGTTAATGAAAGTCTCTTGATTTGCATACCAAACTGGGTTTGTGAAATCAGTGTTTTCTTCATCAGCTTGGGTAACATTAATTTGGGTATTGATAAAAACGTCTATTGCCCTGTGTGCTAATAAATCGTAAAGTGTCGGTCTAAAAGACCTATTGTACTTATCGCCAGCTAAAATTTTGTCTAAAAAATCTACTTTGGTATTTTGTAAAAGTGTTGCTTCCTGTAAAGAGTAAAGGAAGTTTTTAGTAATCTCGTCCGTTAATTTTTGAATAGACCAAGTATTAATATCATCACCAATATTGGCACTTACATTGGTTCGTTGTGAGATTTTCCATTGATTTTGCTGATAAAATTTCCAATAGGTTTCTGCTAGTAGAGATTGTAGAATGCTTTTTTCTGGCTGTTTGGCAAGGCTGATGTCTTTTCTTAGGTCGATTAAAATTTTATCAAAAGCATTCTCCTCCAAATAACTTTGGAACATCATTTTGTAAATAACTGATTTAATTAGCAATGCTGAATTTCCATCCGCTCTTGCCTGAGAATTTATCTTTTCAATTAAAGCCAATGCATCCTTTGGTTTAGCCGCGTTTGCAATCGAATCTACCTTGTAAAAATCATCTATGGTGTATTGCTGACTAAATGCTGGAGAATTAAATAGGAGCGAGCAGATTAGTAAAAAGGATAAGCGTAAAAGCATTTTCATAAGCAGTGTTTTATTTATTGGTAGATGGAATTTGGTGTAGATTTCCATAAAATAATTTCAATGTTACAAAATAACGGTGGGACTTACTTTACAAACAGTGGAGCTTACTTTATAAACAGTGGAGCTTACATTACGAACGGTGGGACTTACTTTACAAACAGTGGAGCTTACTTTATAAACGGTGGAGCTTACTTTACAAACAGTGGAGCTTACTTTACAAACAGTGGAGCTTACTTTACAAACAGTGGAGCTTACTTTACAAACAGTGGAGCTTACTTTACAAACAGTGGAGCTTACTTTACAAACAGTGGAGCTTACTTTACAAACGGTGGAGCTTACTTTACAAACAGTGGAGCTTACTTTATAAACGGTGGAGCTTACATTACGAACGGTGGAGCTTACTTTACAAACAGTGGAGCTTACATTACGAACGGTGGAGCTTACTTTATAAACGGTGGAGGTTACTGTAGGAATGGTGGCGACTATCTTATGAGTGCTACAAGTAAACACATAAACTTACTGGTACACATAAATAAGATTGCCTGCAAATGGTTTCTCTTTCGATTTTGTAATAAAATTAAGACGAACCTAATTTTTGGTTATAAAATTTAATTGATAATTTGAGCTACGAAACAAAATGAAACAAATGCGAAATCACTTACTAAAAAAGCTCATTTTCCTGTGTACTATCATTTTATTTTGCGCTTGTTCAGCTAAAATAAGTTCCAGTTCAAGCGCTCAAGCAAATTCGACTTTAGCCTTAAAAGTGATGACTTATAATATTCATCATGCAAATCCTCCTTCAAAAGCGGGATTAATCGACTTAGATGCCATTGCTGAAGTTATTAAAAAAGAAAAACCAGATTTGGTAGGTTTGCAAGAAGTAGACCGCTTTACCAAACGTTCAGGCAATGTTGACGAAGCCAAAGTGTTGGCTGAAAAAACGGGAATGCATTTTCAATTCTTTAAAGCCATTGACCATGATGGTGGCGATTATGGTGTTGCTATTTTAAGTAAATTCCCGTTGCAAAACGGCACAAAAGTAGATTTACCACAGGTGATAAAAGCTGAAGCAAGGGTGCTTTCTTATGCAACTGTTACCTTACCGAACAAAACACAATTGATTTTTGCAAACACACATTTAGATGCAACCAGACCTGATAGCAATCGTGTGGTGCAAATGAAAAGTATAATATCAGCTTTAAGCTCAAAAAAGGAAGCTATTATTTTAGTCGGCGATTTGAATTGTGAAGCCAGAGCGGAACCAATCGTTTTATTAGACCAAGAATATAAAAGAAGTTGCACCGCGAGTTGTGCACACACCATTCCTCAAGATTTTCCGAAAAAAACAATAGATTACATTGCGCTAAAAAATGCAAACTGGAATGTAAGCGGCTATTATGTAATACCAGAAACCTATGCTTCAGACCATAGGCCTGTGGTTTCAGTTTATCAAGTCAAATAGAACCAAATATAAACCTTCAATAAATATCATGAATCGTAGAAGCTTAATTAAAAATTTAGGAGTAACGTTAGGGGCAGCCATTATTGCTCCAGAAACCATTGCAAAAATTAGTGATGATACCTTTAGTTATGTCATTCCGGCTAATCCGAATCATAAACCCATACCAAAAGCGGTTACAGCCATTACATTAGGTGCTGGTAATCGTGGTAATGTTTATGGAGGTTTTGCGGCGGCAAACCCAGACCATTTAGATATCATTGGTGTTGCAGAGCCAGTTCCTTATCGAAATGATAAATATGCTAAACTTCATAAAATAGCCGATGAAAATCGATTCAAAACTTGGGAAGATGTATTTAAACGTCCGAAATTTGCCGATGCGATTATCATTACCACTCCAGATAATTTGCATTATGCACCTTGCATGAAAGCATTAGAAATGGGCTATGATATTTTATTAGAAAAACCAATTGCACCAACTGAAAAGGAATGCAGGGCGATATTAGCTTCAGCCAGAAAAAATAAAAGAATTGTTGCCGTTTGTCACGTGCTAAGATATGCACCTTATTTCGTGAAAATGAAAGAACTGATTGCTGCGGGTGCCGTTGGACAAGTAATGAGCATACAACATTTAGAGCCAATTGAACATACACACATGGCACATTCGTATGTCCGTGGAAATTGGCATAACTCTAAACAAACTACGCCTATTATTTTAGCTAAATCTTGCCACGATTTAGATATCATCAAATGGGTAATTGATAAACCTTGCGAAGAAATTGTTGCCATGGGCGATTTAAAATGGTTTAAGGCGGCAAACGCTCCAGCAGGAAGTACCGACCGCTGTACCGATGGTTGCAAGGTAGAAAGAGAATGTCCTTATTCTGCCATTAAAGAGTATGTAGAACGAGGAGGTAGAAATAGTGTGTTAGACATCCCAGCTGATACCGTTGATAAAAAAGCAATGGCAATGGAACGTTTAAAAACTACCAATTATGGTCGCTGTGTGTATAAAATGGATAACGACCAGCCCGACCATTACATTACTAGTATGAGATTTAAAGATGGCATAACTGCTAATTTCTCGATGGAGGCCTTTGCTGGTTACGCTGGCAGGAGAACCCGTGTTTTTGGTGCCATGGGTGATATGGTTGGCGATATGACAGAATTGGTGGTTACAGATTTTAAAACGGGAAAAGTAACTAAACTTAAACCAATTGCAGAGGATGTAGAAGGTTACAAAAATAGTGGTCACGGAGGTGGAGATTGGATGTTGGCTAGAGATTTTGTACAAGCCGTCTCTCATCAAGACCCTAAAATGTTAACTTCAACAATTGATGAATCCATTGAAAGTCACATTATGGGCTTTATGGCAGAGCAAAGTAGAAAAACGAAGAAAGTTACTGCCGTTGTTGTTTAGTTGCTAGTTGGGCCTGTTCGTCATTGCCAGCTTAACTGGCAATCGTAATGCAATAAGTAGGTTTAAGAAATGTACATATCAGATTACGATTCCCATTTCACGGAGATGACCGACGATTTTAGTTTATCGGTCGGTGTTTCACTGACCGAAAAAAAAACTTCATAACCTTAGCGGTGTGCAAAGAATTGTTCATTCAGTTAATCAAATAGAAATTTCGTTTATCTTTATAGCTTTTTAGAATGGAAGTTAAATACTTCGTTCTGGAAAGAACGCACAAATGAAAAGAAATTTACAGCTAGATTTTCTGAGGTTTATGGGGGTAATATTGGTGGTCATCCACCATGTGCCTTTTCATGATACCACAGTTTTTGGTGCATTTATTTCTGTGATACAAACTGGCGGCTGGGCAGGGGTAGATTTATTTTTTGTATTAAGTGGCTATTTGATAGCTGGATTAATCATCAAAGAATATGAGGCAAATCAAACTTTTAATATCAGGTTGTTTTTAATTAGAAGGGGTTTTAAAATCTATCCTGCCTATTATTTCTATCTGATTTACCAGTTTTGGTATAGCGCAAATTTTGCCAAATATCCTCAACAATTAAACAGATTTTTTCACGAGGTATTTTTCATAACCAATTACACCAAAAACAACAATGGTCACCTTTGGTCTATAAGTGTAGAAGAGCATTTTTATGTTTTACTGGCTATTGCTTTTATAGTGCTGATTAAATTGAAAAAAGTCAACTTAAAATCGATGTTGGTGCTTTATTTAATCTTGCTAATCGTCGGAATAACATGTAGAACTTACAACTTTTTTACTTATCACAATTATGATTTTGATAGAGATTACACGAGAAGTCACTTAAGGTTTGATGCGATGTTTTTTGGTGTGTTAATAGCCTTTGTAGCCAATTACAAGAAGGACTTAATGCAAAGGATTTTAAAAAATAAATACAGACCATTGTACTTCACTTTGTGTCTTTTATTCATCTCCACTAACTTTATTTATGGCAGATGGGATACGCCTTGGCAAGGAATCATAAGTCTTTCGCTAAACCCGATTTGTTTTGGTTACATAATGATTTGTTTAATCGATTACAACAATCCGACCTTCCTCAAAATCATTAAACCCTTGTCGTACATTGGTGCCTATTCTTATTCTATTTATTTGTTCCACATTCATTTTTTGGTGCAAAGCTTAAAATTATTCCACTATGGGCATACGGTATTTTATATCTCGTATGTGGCGTTTGCTTTTATTGGAGGTATCATCGTAAGCAAAGCGATAGAATATCCATTTTTGAAAATGAGGGAACGGTATTTTCCTAATCGATATAAGCTTAAAAAGGCAGAGCAATGATAACCACATAGACACCTAATTGATATCGGCCTTAAGAACTATTGGTTGATGGTTTTGATAAGGTTATGTAACAGACAATGTTAAATAAATCTGTGTTTATCCGTGTTCATCTGTGGTTCAACTAAGCTATAAATCTGCGAATCTGCGGCCAAACCTAATCCTTATCCAACTCAGACACTTCTTTCGTATCCTTCATAAAAACATAAACCATCAGCGAAATAAAAATACAAGCAGTAATGTACCAATAGTAATAATTTTCGTGTTGAATGTCTTTAAGCCATAGGGCGATATATTCTGCTGTGCCTCCAAAAATCGCAACCGTTAATGCATAGGGTAAACCAACACCAAGCGCTCTAATCTCTGCAGGAAAAAGTTCTGCTTTTACAATCGCATTGATGCTTGTGTAACCGCTAACTATGATAAGGGTAAACATCAACAATAAAAATGCTTGAAATTGCGATGTGGTATTGCTCAATAAAGTTAAAAGTGGAACTGTACAAATGGTGCCCAAAACACCAAAACCAATCAATAACGGTTTTCTTCCTATTCTATCAGATAAAGCGCCAAATACAGGTTGCAGACAAGCAAAAATGAATAATGTGCTAAAAGACATTAATGTCGAATCTTCCTTGCTTAAATGCATGGTATTCACTAAGAACTTCTGCATATAAGTGGTGTAAGTATAAAATGCCAAGGTTCCACCTAAGGTTAATCCAATCACTTTTATAACTGCTTGTGGATGTTTTAACAAAGCTTTAATAGTCCCTTTTTTATCATTCGTATGGTTTTTCTGATTCTCAAAAGCTTGTGTTTCCTCTAAGTTTTTCCTTAAATAAAGAGCCACTAAAGAAAGTATGGCACCAATTACAAAAGGAATTCGCCAACCCCAGTCTAACATTTGCGCTTCTGTTAAAAATAACTTCTGCAAGGCCAATTGAACAGCTAATGCCAATAATTGTCCGCCAATTAAAGTTACATACTGAAAGCTCGAATAAAATCCCCTCCTGGTTTTTGTAGCCATCTCGCTGAGGTAAGTTGCAGAAACGCCATATTCGCCACCCACACTTAAACCTTGCAATAACCTAGCAGTTAGCAATAGGATGGGAGCGGCAATGCCGATGGTTTGGTAAGTCGGAATAAAGGCAATCAACAGAGAGCCCGTCGACATTAGCAGTACTGAAAAAACCATCGATTTTTTACGACCAATTCTATCTGCCAGTCTTCCAAAAATATAGCCACCCAACGGACGCATTAGAAAACCCAAGGCAAAAATGCCAGCTGTGTTTAGTAGTTGTACTGTTGCATTTCCTTTCGGAAAGAATGAGGAAGAAAAATAGATTGCAAAAGCCGAATACGCATACCAATCATACCACTCCACTAAATTGCCAACCGAACCACCAAAAATGGCTTTAAGGCGGGAAGTGGAAATTTTATTTGAAGGGCTTTGATTCATCGATTCTAAGCTAAATAAATTAACCTTGTTTCTATGTGCCTATGTGGTAAAAAAACTAATTATGTTTACTGATAATATTTAGAAACCTCATACTTTATTTTCGTCCCAAAAAGTTTGGCCATTTCTTTCATCGCCTCAAAACTAAGTTTTGTTGGCGAGTCTTTAGCTCCAATGTTCGTAATGGCTTCAAAAGCTGTGGTAGTTTTAGTTTCACCTTGCAAATTGTCCATTTTGTTTTTACCGCTGATAATAATTTGATTATCCCTGCAAAAGAACTCATAATAACAACTTCCTGCGCCTTTAACCTCAATCAAGCCAGTTTTTATATCAAAAGTATCTTTATTCAACTTGGCAATTTCAATCCCTTTTTTGGTCAATAAAAGCCTTACATCAGTAAAATTTGCATAAGCAGTTTCTGAGTTAGTCACCGTAATTAGATTTGCTTTTTCTGGTACTATTTGCGCAAAGCTGAAAATTGGGAAGAGTAAAAGTAATAGGATTAATTTTTTCATATTGATAAAGTTCATTATTTAAAAACTATTTTCAAATGAAAATCCAAATTCCAAAAAAAAGCCACCTTTTGGGGTGGCTTTTTCTGCTACTGTGTGGTGGAGCCGAAGGGGTTCGAACCCTTGTCCAGTTGTGTGATAAATTATGCCTTCTACATGCTTATTTTCCAATTAATTGTCGGGATCTGTCGGGCTGGAAACCGACCTTAACTTTCTCCTTAGATACTTTGTTTCGCGATGATGCCGTACCCTCATCAAAGCTAGCGCTGTTATTATGATGCCTCTATTACTAACCTAACAATGCAGCAGTTAGCGAGACAAAAGCTTACGAAGTTCTAAACTAGGCAGCTAAGGCGTAAGTATTTTCGCCAGATATAGTGTGAACGTTCTCTTTTAAGTGCTCTCCGTACAACGCACTGCATGCTAACATACTCAGCGCCACCCTGTCAAATCCAAAACGGCCCCTTTGTGTAATTCTCAGTTAACAGTTTATAGTTCTCAGTTATCGAACAAAACATCAAACAAACTATCAATCGAACTACAAATATACAAAATAAATGCCAAAATTACTTTAAGACAAATCGTCAAAATCTAAGTTTTTGGTATAAAAATAAAGAATTACTCGAAAATCAAGGACAGTAATCCTTTTGTGAAATCAGTCCCGCCCTCGCTATAAGTCCTCGGCTCGTACCTCACCTGCGGGCTCTTCGCTAAGTCGCCTGCCTGCCGGACAGGCAGGGGTTTAAATAACAAAGGCAATAGTTCTTTTGGTAATTAGCAGCCTATCATAGTAGCATCATCCTTTCTTTTCTAGCCCCGATTGTCGCGAAAAGCTCCCGATTTTCTCGGGACTTGTAGCAAAAAGCGGGACTGCCAATCCTATGAGATACCTTGCCTGCGCTTCAAAAAGATTGAGGCATAAAAAAGCCCTGTTTAATAACAAGGCTTTCTTTTTATGCTATAAGGGTAGGTTAACTAACAGATATCTCAATCGCGAAAAGCTACCGATGTAAAATCGGCACACGTCATTTCGATATGATGAGGCTAGGTTGTTACAAAACCCTCCCTGGATATTGCGCTAACGCAACCTCTAAACAATCCATCGCTCCATTTAAATCATCAGTATTTAGAACATATGCCATACGCACTTCATTTTTACCAGAACCTGCGCTCGAGTAAAAACCAGTAGCTGGTGCCATCATTACCGTTGCGCCATTGTGCTCAAAACTCTCTAACATCCATTGACAAAATGCATCAGCATCATCAATCGGGAATTTAGCCACTACGTAAAATGCACCACCTGGGTTAGGGCAAAACACACCTTCAATATTGTTTAGGCGTTTTACCAAAGTATCTCTACGTAGCGTATATTCTTTATTTACCTCTTCGAAATAGCTATCAGGGGTATCAACAGCGGCGGTTCCGGCAATCTGCTCAACCATACCTGGACTTAATCTCGCTTGTGCGAACTTTAGTCCAGATGCAATTACTTCCTTGTTTTTTGTAATTAAACAACCTAAACGAGCGCCACAAGCACTATAGCGTTTAGAAACTGTATCCATAATCACTACGGTTTCATCTAATCCATCTAAATGCATTGGCGAGATAAACTCACGACCATCATAACAGAATTCGCGGTAAGCTTCATCAGAGAACAAGAACAAATCGTATTTTAAGCATAGTGCTTTTAAGGCATCTAACTCTTCTCTAGAATATAAATATCCCGTTGGGTTATTCGGGTTACATATAATGATTGCCTTGGTTTTTGCAGTTATCAATTTCTCAAACTCCGCAATTGGAGGCAAGGCAAAACCATTTTCTATATAAGACAAAATAGGTTTAACCACTACATTACTCATACAGGCAAAACCATTGTAGTTGGCGTAAAATGGTTCAGGGATAATAATTTCATCACCTTCGTTTACACAAGTTTGCATAGCTATGGTAATGGCTTCAGAACCGCCAACAGTTACCAAAATGTTTTCTGGAGTGATGTTGTAACCTAATTTGTTGTAATATTCAGTTAGCTTTTTTCTATAAGACAAAGTGCCTTCAGATGGCGTATAAGCCCAAACATCAAAATCTATGTTTTTAATGGCGTTTAACATTCCCTCTGGTGTGGCAATGTCTGGTTGACCAATATTTAAGTGATAAACTTTTTTACCAGCTGCTTTTGCTTTGTCGGCAAATGGCGTTAATTTCCTGATAGGCGATGCGGGCATTTGAAACCCTTTTTCTGATATTTTTGGCATAGGCTACAAAAATAAAAAACCCCGTTGGATAAACGGGGTTTTTATTAAAATATCTTGAAAATATTACTTTGTATTGCTTTCTACGTACATACCTTTAATAACTAACACCTTGGTAGCTGTTCTGGCATTTGAAGATAAGGTAATGCCTTTGTTAAACGGCAATGCTGGTCCTGATGGAGTTAAGGTAACCTTTACGAAACCCTTTTCGCCACTTTTAACTGGTGTTTGGGTATATTCTGATACCGTACAACCACATGTAGTTTCAACCTTTGAAATAATTAAAGGAGCCTCTCCAGTATTGGTAAAATTAAAGGTAAAAGTTACTGGTTTATTCAAAACAATTTTCCCGAAATCATGGACCTCTGTTTCAAATTTAAACTCAGCTGGTTTGGTTTGAGCATTTACTGCAACGCCAAAACCTAATATCATAGTAAATAACAAAATTAACTTTTTCATCTCTGCGTTTTTTAGTTTTAATTGTGATGAGCGTTTATCGTAATTACGAGGCATTCATCATTTTATGGTGTAAACAAATTTAATGTTTTATATCTTAAAACAAAAAGCATTCCAAATATTATTTGCCGTTCAAATTGATAGGGAATTAGAAAGAATTGTATCTTTGCCGTCTAACCAATTCCCCTTATGCGTACAGAAGGAAAAGTTACAACTAACCAAATTGATGCCTCAGAATTAAGTTTCGATGATTTTAAATTAATCGTAATTAATGACTATAAAATAGCTGTAGAGAGTCGTCAGGCCAGTATTTTAGGTAGGCGAGAAGTTTTAACTGGTAAGGCGAAGTTTGGTATTTTCGGCGACGGAAAGGAAGTTCCTCAAATTGCCATGGCAAAGGCATTTAAAAAAGGTGACTGGCGTTCAGGCTATTACAGAGACCAGACTTTTGCATTTGCTACAGGAATTTCTACTATAAAGGAATTTTTTGCGCAATTGTATGCAAATCCGAGTGTAGAGGCAGACCCTTCATCGGCTGGGCGACAAATGAATTGCCACTTTGCAACCCGCTCTTTAAATGAGGATGGCTCTTGGAAAGACTTAACGGAAATTAAAAACTGTTCGTCTGATATTGCCCCAACAGGTGGTCAAATGGCACGTTTAGTTGGCTTAGCGTATGCTTCTAAGTTGTTTAGGAGAAACCCAGAATTAGATTATTTAAAAAACTTCTCTGTTAAAGGAAACGAAGTCGCTTTTGGTACCATCGGAAATGCCTCTACGTCTGAAGGGGTATTTTTCGAAGCGATTAATGCAGCTGGTGTTTTACAAGTGCCAATGGCGATATCTGTTTGGGATGATGGTTACGGAATTTCTGTTCCTGCTAAATTTCAGACTACAAAAGAGGACATTTCAGAAATATTAAAAGGTTTCCAGAGGGAAGAAGGGACAAACGGATACGAAATATTTAAAGTTAAAGGTTGGGATTATCCCGCTTTATGCGAAACTTACGAAAGAGCAATTAATGTTTGTAGAGATGAGCATGTTCCCGTATTAATACACGTAACTGAAGTTACACAGCCACAAGGTCACTCTACTTCTGGCTCACATGAGCGATATAAAGAGAAAGACCGCTTAGCTTGGGAAAAGGAACACGATTGCATTATCCAGATGCGCAAATGGATGATTGAATCGGCCATTGCCACTGACGAACAATTAAATGAAATTGAAAGCGAGGCAAAACGCACTGTAAAAGCTGTACAAAAAGAAGCTTGGGATGAATTTTTAACGAGTATTAAACAAGAGCAAGGTCAGGTTATAAAAATGATTCACGCTTTTGCTGATGGAAACGCTGCGTTAATTAAAATTGCCAATCAACTAGCTTCTACACCAGATGCTTTAAGAAGAGAAGTTTTATCTTCTGCTCGTAAAGCTATTCGCCTAAGTGTAAACACGCCTTCGGCAGATAGAGATGTTTTAGTGAAATGGTACTTAGAGCAAGCAGAAATTAACGAAGAAAAATATAGCTCAAAATTATTCACAGAAGGAAAAGAAAGTCCGTTCTTAGTAGATGTAGTTGAGGCGCAGTACCATGATGACAGTAAAATGTTAGATGGGAGAGAGCTTTTAAATGCTTGTTTCGATGCTAACTTTGCTCGCGACCAACGTTTGGTAGCTTTTGGTGAAGATTTAGGACACATTGGTGATGTGAACCAAGGATTTGCTGGCTTGCAAGCTAAATACGGCGATTTAAGAATTACTGATACAGGAATTAGAGAAGCTACCATAATTGGTCAAGGCATAGGTTTAGCCTTACGTGGCTTAAGACCCATTGCCGAGATACAGTACTTAGATTATTTATTATACGCTTTAAACATCCTAAGCGATGATTTAGCAAGTTTATCATACCGTACAAAAGCTGGTCAGAAAGCGCCAGTAATTGTGCGTACGCGTGGTCACCGTTTAGAAGGTGTTTGGCATTCTGGCTCACCAATGGGAATGATTTTAGGCTCCCTTCGTGGTATGCACATCTGTGTTCCGCGTAACATGACACAAGCTGCTGGCATGTATAATACCTTGTTTAGGGCAGACGAACCAGCATTGGTTATCGAATGTTTAAATGGCTATCGTTTAAAAGAGAAATTACCAGATAATGTTGGCGAGTTCACTGTTCCTTTGGGCAAAGCCGAACTCATTAAAGAGGGCATTGATATTACAGTTGTTACTTACGGTTCTACACTTAGAATTGTAGAAGAAGCTGCCGAAGAACTGGAACATTTAGGTATTTCAATAGAAATTATAGACCCACAAACGCTTTTACCTTTTGATACCGAGCAACTTTGTAAAAAATCGCTGCAGAAAACAAACAAGCTTTTAGTTATTGATGAAGATGTACCTGGAGGCGGAACAGCTTTTATCTTACAACAGATTTTAGAAGTGCAACAAGGTTATTATTTGTTAGATGCACAGCCAAAAACGTTAACTGCAAAAGCGCATCGCCCACCTTATGGCTCAGATGGAGATTATTTTAGTAAACCTTCTGTTGATGACGTTATTGAGACTGTATACGCCATGATGAACGAAAGTAAGCCAAATCAGTTTCCTGGATTGTTTAAATAAATAGTTTAGGGGTTAGCGTTTAGAAGTTAAGAACGATAAAGGTATTTGAAAAACAACGCCAGTTCTTTGTGGCTTAAGCGATCCTGCTGTGCGCTTCAATCTTTTTGTGCTGCGCATTCAAAAAGTATTTTCGCTTCCATCAGGTTTATTGAACAAAAGTCTGTGTTCAAATGATTGATAAGGCGCTGGGAATAACAATCTTGAGGGTAAAACTAAGCTAAAAGCTGCACCCTTGATTATATAAACCCCTGCCTGCGGCAGGCAGGCGACAATTGGCGGGACTGTAACTGCTATGAAATGCTAACACTGTTTTTCAAATTTTTTTAGCGACGCCAAAGAGGAAGAACATTATGGACTTGTTTCCCAAACTTTGTGTTCCTTCGCACCTTTGCTGTTAACTTTTTATGGCGGTTAAGCTTAAACCTACTTCTCTAAAAAAGAATCAAAGCTCTTTTCAGTTTGATTAGCATCTTCCAGTTTCTGCTTCTTTTTAAGTCTGTTCACTAGCATGGCTTTAAACTCCTTATCCATACTGGCCTTGTTTAAGAAAAGGTCGACAATTAACCTGAAACCGATAATCATTAGGGCAGCGGCCATTGCACTGCTAATGAAAAACATAAAAAACCATGCGAAAATGGCCACGAATTGTTGGATAAAAATACGAACGTAGGGCTGGAAATACAATTTACTAGTGGTTGTCCGTCTAAATTCACCAGGCAAAATAAAGTTCTTAAAAGTCAATGCAACGTTACTAAAGGCTAATGTTAAGAAGGCCATAAAAACGTCATGCTGTGAAAGTAAATAGGCATAATTTTCAAAAACATCAAAACTTTCATGGTTACTCGGAAGCATATCTCCTAGCATAACAAATATGAAGATGGATTGTACAAAAATGAAAAAGAAGTAATGGAGGATAAAAAAGGGAATCACAGTAAATCCACTAAAAACATTTTGTTCTGAAGGGTCAACTAGATGCTTGTCGCCATAAATTAGAACAACTAACAACTTAAAAACGTGAATGACTCCAATAATAATGGTTTCCAGAAAGTATGCAACTATGGCTACTTCAGGTTTCCAACCCAACACAAAAATTCCAACTAGCATTAATATGGAATTTAACCAGATAAAAGCATTACTTGGATTTGGGATGAGAGCGCTAAAAAGATTGGTTTTCATTGTATTGAATATACAAATTATTAAAATTCAAAATGATAGGCTAACGCTTAAAAAAATGTCTTATATTGAACAGTTCATCCCAAAATGTATTTGTCATGTGTTGGAGCCAGTTTTTAATGTGGATTAAACCTCCATTTACTTGCTATTTATCTATTGTGGTATACCCTATGAACGGTATTCTATTACCACATATTTTCAATTCTGGCAATGAAAAATAGATCTAAGAAAGCAATTTTTCATCTTTCACTAAAGGTTTTTTTACTCAATAGCTTAATGTTTTTGGCTGTTGCTGCCAGTGCGCAGGTAAAAACCCCACAACAAAAAGCAGATAGTTTGGCTAAGGCCTATGAAAATCATCCAAAAGAGGATTCGGCGAAACTTGTTTTATTGAAACAGATTTACAAACAATTCATGAGGCTCAAAAATTTTGATAAGAGTGAGGCTTATGTTAATAAAACAATTGCATTGGCAAATAAGATCGATCAGAAAAAATATGCGGCGGATGCTTATTATAATTTAGGTCTTTTCTATCACGGTTTTACCAATTTCCTAAAAGCCGAAGGGAATTATTATAAGGCTATCGAGGTTTATGCTGCAATTAATGATTTAGATATGATTGGTGGCACTTATTTAAATTTAGGTGCATTGTATAATGGCATTCCAGATTATGCAAAGGCTTTAGAGGCCAATCAAAAAGCTATTCCCATTTACTTGAAACTTAAAAGCGATTTAGACCTAGCGAGTTGTTATGCGAACGTTGCAGAAATTTATCAGAGCCTAAACCAACAAGTGGAGGCTTACAATTATTTGCAGAAAGCGTTAAAGATTTTTGCAGCAGTTAATGATAGCAACAGAGGTTTAGCGGTGGTTTATAGCATGCTTGGCTCTACTTTCATTGAGGCTAGTGAAACGGAACTTTCTAAGTTGGGAGTTGCTTCAAATCAAAAATATAATAGGGCACTAGATTACTTAACCAAAGGGCTAAAGGTGGCAGAAGATCTGAAGGACGCATCGGTTTTAGGACCTATTTACCAAGATCTAGGAACTGTTTATGAGGCCACTGGAAATAAGGATTTGGCACTTAGGTCTTATCTTAATGCTACAGAGTACACTAATAAACAAGATGATAAAAGTTATTATGCGATAAGTTTGCTGGCTTTAAGCGATTTTTATACTAAGGAAAATGAATATGAAAAAGCAACCAGTCTTCTACAGGAAGCATTAAAAATAGCACAACAAAATAAGTTGTTAGAAATACAACGAAACGCTTACGAAAAACTAAGTAAAATAGAAGAGAAACAGGGTAATTTCAATCAATCTTTAGTTTATTACAGGTTGTACATCTCATTTAAGGATCAGATTTTTAATAAGGAAAAAGAGAATGAAATTACGAGAAGGCAATTGCAATTAGATTTTACGATCAAAGAAAATGATTATCAGTATAAACAAAAACTAACTGATGTTGAGCTGCAGAGGCAAGTTTTTTTGGCAAGACAGCAACAGCAGCAACTCACATTAAGAAAGCAAGAACTAGCTTTAAGTGATAAAGAAAAGAGTTTACAGCGTATCACTTTTCTGAAGAGACAATCAGATTTAGAAAATGAAAAAAGTGCCATAGACGAGCAAAGATTATTAGCGTTATTAGCTAAAGCTGAAAAAGAAAAGGAAATCGATCTGCAGAGTAATGAGTTGAGGATCAATAAAAATGTTAATACTTTTTTAGTGGTCCTTGCTGCTCTTTTATTTCTCTCTGGCGCATTTGTTTTCTACACCCAACGTAAAACAGCAAGGCTAAATAAAATAGTGTCTGAGCAGAAAAGGGAACTTGAAAACCTTGGAAAGGTTAAAGACAAGATCTTTAGTGTAGTTAGCCATGACATGAGAACTCCAGTTAATTCCTTAATTTCTTTTATACAGCTTTTAGAGGATGGCAGCATTAGTCAAGATAAGCTAACGAAATATGCTGGCAACCTTAAAAATACATTAGGCTACACCTCATCAATGATGGAAAACCTGTTGAATTGGGCATCTAGCCAGATGCAAGGTTTTGAACCAGTTTTAGAAAAGTTTGACATTCAGCTTTGCGTTCAAGAAGTGCTAAACTCAATGTTGGCAATAGCAGATCAGAAAGCAATTATTATAGAAAATAATATTCCTTCAGGTACATTGTGTTTAGCTGATATGAATATGACTTCCTTAATTGTTAGAAACCTGATCAGCAATGCCATTAAATTTACACCGAACAATGGCGTTATTAAGTTAAATTCTATTAACGATGGTAAAAAAGTTAAGATCAGTATAATGGATAATGGAATTGGAATGCCAACGGAACAAGTGGTTAACTTTAATACAGCTAACCATTTGGAGACAGGCAAAAGCACCTATGGCACCAATAAAGAAAAAGGGACGGGTATTGGTTTAATTTTGTGTAAAACCTTCACCAAAATGATGAATGGATCATTACAAGCCAATAGTGAGCTTAACAATGGAAGTATTTTTACGTTAAGTCTTCCGAAGGGTATTTAATTATTCTTTTATATGCCTCGATAAGGTTTTACTGGCTATTTTTTCAATTAATTCTTTTCTATTAATTAAACTGATTGGCGCAGCATGATTGTGGTTTAAAAGCACCTCATAATTTGATATGGTTGCTATTTGATTTACGTTAATTACATATTGTTTATGGACTCTAACAAACTCAGCTGGTAATTGACGTTCTAAGTTTTTCAGATTAATCAAGGTAATGTGATTGTTTTGAGCAGTGTAGATCCTAGAAAAATCGCCCATACTTTCAATATAAATCACATCATTATATTTAAGCTTTGTAAAACCCTTTGTTTCCTTGATAAAGAAAAAATCTTCGGACTCAGGTAGGGGAAGAGGATTGCTATTGGGTGTTACGGCTTTTTTGAGATCTAAATATTCTATGGCTTTTGTGCTTGCCTTTAAGAGACGTTCAAAAGTAGCAGGTTTTACAATAAAATCTAAGGCATCGAGATTAAAACTCTCAGCTGCATAGTCAGTAAAACTAGTAATGAAAATAAAGATTGGTGCATTTTTAATGCTCTTTAACAAACCCATTCCCGATAGCTCTGGCATATCAATATCAGAGAAAACAATATCTATAGGCTGATTTAGAAGTATATCTGCAGCCTCAACTCCATTATCGCAAACGGCAACAATGTCTAGTCGATTGATTTTGCGTAGATGCATTTCTATGGCAGCACGCTCAATTTCATTATCATCTACAATTAAACATTTATAATTTGTCATTGCTTAAATATAATCTAATTAAGAGTACTAAAATAACTTTTCTTTTAGGTTAATTATAGAATAGAGCTAAGGGTTTTGGTCATTTTTATACGGCCGGATAACAACCTTATTCACAATTGTTTAGAAGCTATCAGTGTTTCTTTTTGCCTGTAAATAATTTCTCTCCAGCTAAAATAGAAATCGCTAAATCATTTTCTTCTGGCGGTATCGGACATCTGTAACCGTCACTATAAGCGCAATATGGGTTGTAAGCTTTATTAAAATCTAGCTCAATTTTACCTTTACTAATTTCTGTCGACTTTAAATCGATATAACGACCTCCGCCATAAGTCTGTTTGTTATTGGTTTGATCAGTAAATGGCAAGAAAAGATAGTCTTTGTAAGCGGGGTTAGCAGAAAGAGCAATGCTTTTGTATAGCGTTAATTGCAATGGCTTACCATTTAATTCGAATTTTAAGTTGGCATAGCGAATATAATCTGCAGTAGTGCCCGCGTAGGTTGGCATTTTAAAAACTTTCTGGTTTTCTAGCAATACTACTTCTGCCGAAACTTTGTAACTGCTATCAGCTTCAAAAAAATGTAAGTCTTTTAAATCAGTCTCTCTTAATGGGGAGCGGGTATCTTTAATAAAGTCAGCTTTATAAGCTTCTCTGTGTTTTTCGATTTGTTCTTTATAGCGCTGAGCGAAGGCAGTAGAACTGATTAATAAAAATAGAATGATAAGGTATTTCATATCGCAAATAAAAGCAAATCCTTTTAAAAAGATTTACGAAGGCAATAATTTTTCTGGAATGGCTAATGGATGAAATTCTTTGGGAAGATTAATGGTAAAAGCCTTGATGATGTAATAAAGAGATAAACCTACAATGAATATTCTAAGGACAACTATCCCGCTAATAGCAGAGCTGAAGGCAGATAAAAGCCAAAATAGGAAGGCTAGAAATAATAACACTAGTGTATTCTCTAATATAAACTTCCACATTGGCTTGCCAGCATAGAATTTACAAGACGGATTTGCCTTAGAAATTTGATTAGTTAGTTTTTTTACGAATTGGCCATAACTGGTTGCCTCATCTTCGAATTCGCCAAAAGAAACGTAACTAATGGAAGGTATTTTAATTTTTAAATCCTTGGGAACATTTAATGTTATTTCGCAGATGTAATTGTTGGTTTTAAGTCGGGTTGGGAAATAGATTAGCCTAACTGATTTTATGTTGTGATAAGGACAAGTTGCGTGACTAATTCCATCGAATGTATAATCAAGTCCACCATCGGTAACGGTGTAAGTTTCTGGTTTGGTTAAAACACTTTTTCTAAAGGTATAAGTTGCCACGATAGGTTAATTTAAACCTAAATCTCGACAATAGATATTGAATTAGAAATACCTAGTAATAAGGATATTTAGTACGCCCAAATGAACCAATTACTAATGACCATTACTAATGAACCACTGACTAATGAACTAATGAACTTCTACAAACGATTACTTCTTTGTCTCAACAAGTGATCCGCTAAAACCAATGCAGCCATGGCTTCTACAATAATAACAGCTCTAGGTACTACACAAGGGTCATGACGTCCTTTTCCTTTAATTTCTGCGGCTTCGCCTGCGGCATTTATGGTTTGCTGATTGTGCATAATTGTGGCTACTGGCTTAAAGGCGGTAATAAATGTAATATCCATTCCGTTTGAAATGCCACCTTGAATGCCGCCAGAATAATTTGTGAGTGTTTTAGGGTTTTCGCCTGCAAGGAAAACATCATTATGTTCAGACCCTCTCATTTCGCTACCTGCAAATCCAGAACCATATTCAAATCCATGAACGGCATTGATACTTAGCATTGCTTTTCCTAAGTCTGCATGCAATTTATCAAATACTGGTTCTCCTAATCCAACTGGGCAGTTTTTAATGATACAGCCAACCTTACCGCCAACGGTATCTCCATCTTTTCTAACAGAGTCGATAAAATCTATCATTTGGTTCGCCGTTGCTGGATCGGCACAACGAACTATGTTTTCTTCTCTAACGGTTAATGCTTCTGCTAGGTTACTAGAGTCGAAGTTTGGCGCATTAATTTGTCCAACAGCAGTAACGTGAGCAAAAATTTCAATTCCTTTTTCCTTCAAAAATAATTTAGCAATTGCACCTGCTGCTACACGAGCTGCAGTTTCACGAGCCGAAGAACGTCCACCGCCTCTATGGTCGCGAATGCCATATTTCGCATCGTAAGTGTAGTCTGCATGAGACGGACGATAGACATCCACATTGTGCCCATAATCCTTAGAGCGCTGGTCTTCATTCGGTATTAACAGACTGATGGGTGTACCAGTACTTTTGCCTTCAAATGTTCCAGATAAAATCTGAACGATATCGCTTTCTTTGCGTTGGGTGGTTATTTTAGACTGACCAGGTTTACGTTTATCTAACTCTGATTGGATAAAATCGGTGTCAATCGTTAATCCAGCCGGACAGCCATCAATGATAACGCCAATAGCTATACCATGTGACTCGCCAAAAGTTGTGATTTTAAATAATTTACCGAATGAGTTGCCTGCCATGTTGCTAGTATTGCGTATTGAGTATTGCGTATTGCGATACTGTACTTAGTGATATTTTATTAATAATTTTTCAAGATATATTTAGTTGCACGTGTTTTGTCGTATGCGTCGCCTGCTTGTCTCTATATGCACATCGCACTACGCTATATTTAAAGCGCTACGCAATACTAAATCCCGCCTTTTCCAAATCATCCCAAAAGTAAGGATAAGATTTTTCTACGACTTGTTTTTCTTCAATTTCTACCTCTTTAATTTTCAATGCTAACGGAGCAAAAGCCATTGCCATTCTATGGTCTTCATAAGTGCTGATCGTTATTTTTTCTGGAAAATGTAAGCCAGAACAATCTAATTTATAGCTTAAGTTTTTTTCGATGAACTTAACACCAATTTTAGCCAGTTCGGTTTGCAAAGCCAAAACGCGGTTAGTCTCTTTAATTTTTAGAGTTTCTAAGCCAGTAAAGGTAGCATCGTGACCTAAAGCTGCACAAATAACCACAATGGTTTGTGCTAGATCTGGGCATTCCTTTAAATCGAAAATCTTCCGTTCGATTTGTTTAGGCTCTTTTTTAAGATACACCCCACCATTTTTAAATTGAGAAGTAATCCCGAAGTTAGCCATGATCTCAGTGATTTTACTATCACCCTGAAGGCTATAACCGTTTAATCCTGGTAAGAAAATCGAAGCTTCATCAGCCAATGCTGCAATAGCATACCAATAAGAAGCTGCACTCCAATCTGGTTCAACATAAAGTTTGGCGCTGTTAAAAGTTTGTGGTTCGATAGTGATGGTGTTTTCATTCCAATCATTTCTAATACCCACTTGCTCTAACATCGTTAAAGTCATCTCAACATAAGGCTTCGATGTTAATTCGCCTTCAATCTCTAAAGTTAATCCCAGTGGGAGAGAAGGGGCAATCATTAATAAAGCAGAAATATATTGACTGCTGATATCACCTTTTATTTTAACATTTTTTGATGTTTGTTTAAAAGGGCCAAGAATTTGTAAAGGAGGGAATCCTTCATTTTCTTCATAAGAAATATTCCCTCCGATACTTTTTAAAGCTTCAACCAAAATCCCAATAGGTCTTTGCTTCATTCTTTCAGTTCCTGTTAAAAAGAACTTACCATCTTGTATTGCTAAAAACGCAGTTAAAAATCGCATTGCTGTGCCTGCAGGACCGATGTCGACAGTTTTTAGTTGGGAGTTGTGGGTTGTGAGTTGTGAGTTGTTTCCAAACTCCAAACTTTTAACTCCAAACTCTGCAATCACTTTATTCAAAGTAACAGTATCTGCGGCAACAGATAAGTTTTCTACACTTACTGAGCCTTTGCTTAGTGCGCTGATAACTAAAGCTCTATTACATTCGCTTTTAGAACCTGTTAGTTTTATTTCTGTATCAATCTGTTTGTTTCCGGTAAAAGAAAGCAATACGTTTTTAGACATTATTTTTAGTTCAATTGTTTATTGGCTCAGTAGTTCATTGGGTAAATTCTACCCTGAAATATTAAACCTTTATAGTTTATTATCGGTATTTGTTAGCCCACAAGGATTATCGTAATTGCAACAATAAACCAATGAACTAATGAATCAATACTATTTTACTTCCACATGTGCTTCAGCTGCAATTCCTGCTTCAGCTTTACCAGCATTCATAATTTCTGTTTGTCTGCGGATAGATTCTCCGTGAACTAACTCTAAAAATTTCTCAGTAAAGTTTATATCTAATTTTAAAGCTTTAGCAAACGAAGTACGTTTTTGCATGATTTCATCCCAACGGTTAACCTGTAAAATAGTTACTTGGTTATCTCTTTTAAACTCGCCAATTTTTTGAGTGATGCTCATCCGTTCTGCTAATTTCTGCAAAACTAAGTCATCAATTTTATCAATTTCTTTTCTTAAATCTGCTAATTTATCAGTGAACTCTTCGTTCTTAGATTCAGGCTGACGTAATGTAAACTTGCTTACCATTTCTGCCAATGCAGCTGGAGTAACTTGTTGTTTAGCATCTGTCCAAGCAACTGAAGGGTCTAAGTGAGATTCAATCATTAAACCTTGCATATCTAAATCCAATGCTTTTTGAGAGATATAAGGAATTAACTCACGGTTACCACAAATGTGACTTGGGTCGTTAATGATTGGTAACTCAGGGCATAAAGTTTTCAATTGAATAGCCAATTCCCACATTGGTTCGTTACGGAAAGCACTTTTCTCGAATGAAGAGAATCCTCTATGGATAGCACCAAGTTTAGTGATGCCAGCTTTGTTGATACGCTCTAAAGCACCAATCCATAATTGTAAATCAGGGTTTACAGGGTTTTTTACTAACACAGGAATATCAACGCCTTGTAAAGCATCAGCAATTTCTTGAACTGTAAACGGATTTACAGTAGAACGAGCGCCAATCCAAAGGATATCTACACCAGCTGCTAAAGCTTCTTCTACGTGTTTTGCATTCGCAACTTCAACTGCTGTTGGCAAACCAGTTTCTTCTTTAGCACGTTTTAACCATTGTAAACCAATGCTTCCAATACCTTCAAATTCTCCCGGACGAGTACGTGGTTTCCAGATACCAGCTCTTAAAACGCTAACTTTTCCAGTTGCTTTTAATAAATGAGCAGTTGATAATAATTGGTCTTCAGTTTCTGCACTACAAGGTCCAGAGATTAGTAAAGGTTCGTTTTTGATGTTAATCCAACTATCTAAGGGCTGGATGTTTAATTGTAATTTCATTTTTTTGGGATTTTAAATTTTAGTATTGCGTAATGAGTGTTGCGTTTGTTATTAATGTCTTTCGGACTTTCGGACTATTGACTTCGGACTATTTTATACGTTATCATTCTTCTCGTATTCGCCCATAATGTTAAAGTTTACTGTGTATTTTAAGGCTTTACGGATGGCAGTGTCGTAGTTTTCCATGTTTTGCCATTCCATATCTACGTAGAAGTAGTAATCGTTCCTTTTTCCTAAAACCGGCATAGATTGAATTTTGGTTAAGTTTACATTCAGCTCTGCAAAAATATTTAAGACCTTTGAAAGTGCGCCAACATAGTTGCCAACCTGAAAACAGATAGAGGCTTTATTGATATTTTTGTTGTCCTCAATTTTTTCTTTTTGGAGGATTAAGAAGCGAGTATAGTTTTTCTTGTTAGATTCTATCCTGCGTTCAATGATGTTCAATCCGTATAATTCTGCTGCTAAAGTATTGGCAATGGCAACCGTATCGGTTAATTGCTCATCTCTAATTTTTTTGGCACAAGCTGCAGTATCACTGCTTTCAATTACTTGGATGTTAGGATAATCATCAAAAAAATCAACACATTGTCTAATAGCGATAGGGTGAGAAGTAGCAAATTTGATGTCTTTAAACTTAACACCTGGTAGTGCCATTAAGTGCAATTGGATAGGAAGATAAACTTCACCGCTTACTGCAAAATTATATTCTCTAATTAAAGTGTAGTTAGGTAAAAGGCTACCCGCAATGGAGTTTTCAATGGCCATGATCACATAATCAGCATTTCCATTTTCTAAGACCTCGCAGGTCTGTTTAAATGAATTGCACTCTATAGTTTCGATATCTCTACCGAAAAACTTAAATGCGGCTTCTTCGTGAAATGATGCTTTGATACCTTGAATAGCTACTCTTGTTTTTGTCTTCATTATTGCGTTTGGCGTTAAAAAAAAAGTCCCGGCTTTAGGCCGGGACTTTTATATACATTTTAATATTTTTATCTATCTTTTTGCATACTAGCCCCGGCTCTTACTAAAATAGTAGAAGTAACCAAAGTAATATGTGTTTGTTAATTGCATTTCTTTTTCTTGTTGCCAAATGTAGTAATCAGAATTTAATTTGTCAAGAACTATTTTAAAATAATTTAAACGAAATTAAATTTTCTTTGAAAATATTGTAATTGCCTATGTGTTTTAGTCATCCGATGAATATTTGGAAGTTGTACATCTTCATCGGATGACTATATGGGGTGAATTTGAAAAACAGTGTCAATATTTCATAACACTTCCAATCCCGCCATTTGTCGGGTTTATGTAACTGCGGGAGTGGTTCTTGGCAAAATAATCCCCTCATAGTTCAATTGTAAGTTGTCTAAAGATTTTTGACCGCAAAGAGCGCTAAGGACGCAAAGCTTATTTATTATTGCTTTGTGCTCTTCGTTTCTTTGCGGTTTATTCCTTTTGCAAACCGTGCAAGGAAAAGATGCCATAAAACACTGCCTTTGTTAAATAAACCTTATTGGAATGGAAAGCTCCCGATTCTTTTTCGGGACTTGTAATGGAAAGAAGGGCTGAAGCGACCAAAGAACTACTGTCATTCGTTTTCTAATTCTACGAATGAGATTGCTTTCCGATGAATCGGAACAAGTCAGGCGAAGAACCGACCTTCGCAATGACGTATTTTATTAAGCCTGCCTTAATTGTTCCTCACTAGAGTCTACAGTCTCGCTATTTTTTAAGCGTTCTGCCTCACGAAGTTCTTGTTGCATCACCTTGGCAATTTGTGTACTGCCATCGTGGCTCCATCCTGGAGGATAGAAGATGTATTTTACCTTATCTATAAAAGTTGGTGCTTTTTTTATATCATTTTTTAGAGCAATAAACTCGTGGAAAATGATATTAACTGGCCCAGTATCTTTTGGTTGTGTAGTTAAACCATACTTAATGGCATCTTCTGGCAATTCTTCCTGAAAAGTGCCAAACCATCTATCCCACAAAATTAAAACCATACCCATGTTTTTGTCTAGGTAACGCACATTACTAGCGTGATGTACACGATGATGCGATGGCGTTACAAAAATATACTCGAACCACGGATGTAGTTTCCCCACCGCTTGTGTATGCACCAAGTTGCCATAAATTTGAGTTACGAGATATGCAAAAAGAATATCCATTGCCGTAAAACCCATGAATGCTAATGGCAAATAGAAGAAAACTCGGTATAATGGTTCAAAAACCGTAGAACGGAAACCCGTAGTTAAGTTAAAATGTTCTGACGAGTGATGCGTTACATGCATCGCCCAAAAGAAACGAATATAATGCCCTACCGTATGCAAAAACCAATATAAAAAATCTTGTGCCAAGATTAAAACTATCCAATAAATCCAAATATTTGTGATTTGAAAAAGCCTGAACTGATAGCAATATTCTAGAAGAAAAAAAGTAGCGGTCTTCATCCCTAAATTAATAACTACAGCTACAGTCATTAAGTAGATGTTAGTCCAAGTATCGCGTTTGGTGTAAACCTTTTTATCGTGTACATAACTGATGTACATTTCAACCAAGGTTAAAACAATGACAAAACCAAACAACCCACCTACAGAAATATCGCTACCAGTAAACTTCATTTTATAAACTATTATAATAATTCAAACTGGCTAAAATATCTTTATCAGTTACCTTACAGTTGAAAGTACAATGGCCAATTTTTTCTAGTAAGGAGAACAGAATATGACCTTCTTCGTTCTTCTTGTCGCTTTGCATTAAGCCAATTAACGCATCAAAGCTTTTTTCTTTAATGTTGTATTTCGGATAAATGCTAATGATATAACTTGATAAATCTTTTAACTCATCTTCAGTTAAATTACAATATTTAGCAGATAGGAAACCTTCACAAACCATACCAATTGCAATAGCTTCGCCATGCGTTAAAGGTTTTTTGTCTTTAGAAAGCGAATAACTCTCTACTGCGTGACCAATTGTATGACCAAAATTTAAGATTTTACGTAAACCTTTTTCTAGTGGGTCTTCAGTTACTACCTCATTTTTAATTTCCACAGAGCGATAAATGGCTTGTGGCGTAATGTTTTGATAGTCGCTGATTTTTAATTCTCCGTAATAAGCTGCGTCTACAATTAAACCATGTTTAATCATTTCGGCAAAGCCCGATAACATTTCTCTTTTAGATAAAGTAGTTAAAAAAGTATTTTCTATAAATACAGCTTGCGGCAAACTAAATGTACCTACCATATTTTTAACGTTATCTATGTCAATTCCGGTTTTACCACCAACAGAAGCATCTACTTGAGACAATAACGTAGTTGGGATATTAATAAAATCTATTCCTCTTTTATAGGTTGATGCTACAAAACCACCCATATCGGTAATTACGCCACCACCTAAATTAATCATCAAACATTTACGGTCGGCACCAAAATCTAATAGTGTTTTCCAAATGCCGATGCAAAAGTCTATGTTTTTGTTTTCTTCGCCAGAATCGGTTTCAATGATGTCGAAATCCTCTATATCATCCAATAAAGACCTAAAAACTGGGATGCATAATTCTGCAGTGTTGGTATCTGCAAACACAAAAACCTTGCTGTACTTATTTTTTTCTAAAATGTCTTTCAAAGGACTTAATCCAGATTCGAAGTAAATAGAATGCCCAGCGCTTTTGATTGGTTCCATTAAATTACCTCGATTATTTTGCCCATGAAATCAATTTTATCGCCAATGCGAACTTTAAGGCGCTTTCTATAATCAACAGTTCCGTTGTACTTCACCAAACCTTCTTCTACTATAGATTGTGCTTCGCCGCCACTTTGAACCAGTGCCGTAGCTTTTAAGAGTGCAATTAGCGGAATAAATTCGCCTTCGAGTTTGAATTTTATCATTATGCTGCAAATTTACAATTATTTATAAAGTGTTTTGCCTTAACAACGCTTGTAATTTATATTTTTGCAAACTTCTGACTAACCAAAACATCAAAATGGAATCATCACCCAGAAAAAAAATCAATTTTGACAATACAGAAATCGCGTTTCGCAATAAAACTAATGGCGAATTAAATCAGGCTTATTGGCTATTTAAAATCATTAGCAGCAACTTTTTAACACAGGTTGGTCCGCCGATAACTAATTTCTTGTTAAACGTTGGTTTTCCAATTAAGGGAGCAATTAAGGCTACAATATTTAAGCAGTTTTGTGGCGGAGAAACCATCGAGGAATGCGAAAAAACAATTGAACAATTGAGTTTAGGGAATGTGGGTACTATTTTAGACTACTCAGTAGAAGGAGAGGATGAAGAAGAAGTATTTGATTTTACCTGCGAAGAAATCATTAGAACTATCAATAGGGCAGATGGCGACCCAAGGGTACCAATTACTGTTTTTAAAATTACGGGCATCGGCCGATTTGCTTTATTAGAGAAATTGGATGCTAAACAAGACCTAACGCCTGTTGAAACTGAAGAATTTGCAAGGGTAAAGGTTCGCTGTGAAAAAATCTGTCAGGCTGCATTTGATAAAAATGTTCCAGTAATGATTGATGCTGAAGATTCATGGGTACAAGATACCATCGATGAATTGGCTTTGGAGATGATGATTAAATTCAACAAAAATGGATTAATCGTTTACAATACTTACCAAATGTATCGTCACGATAAACTGGCAGATTTAAATGCAGATTATTTAATAGCCAAAGAGACTGGATTTATTTTGGGCGTTAAAATGGTACGTGGCGCTTATATGGAAAAGGAGCGCAAACGTGCGCTTGAAATGGGTTATGCATCCCCAATACAACCTGATAAAGCAGCAACTGATAGAGATTATGATGAAAGTTTAAGGTTCTGTATTAAACATTTAGACCAAATTGCCATTGTTTGTGGCACACATAACGAGGAAAGTTCGCGTTTGTTAACAGAATTGATAGACGAAAACAACATTGCGCATAATCATCCTCATATTTACTTTGCTCAGCTCTTGGGAATGAGCGATAATTTGAGCTTTAACTTATCTGATGCGGGCTATAATGTTGCCAAATATGTGCCTTATGGACCAATAAAAGCGGTAATGCCTTATTTGTTTAGAAGAGCACAAGAAAACACATCTGTTGCTGGCCAAACGGGTAGGGAATTAGGCTTGATTAGTAAGGAGAAAGCTAGGAGAAGGCTATAAAGCTGAAAGTCTAAAGACTAAAGAGCAAAAGGTCAAAAATTTTAATTGCTTGCTTATTTGAAAATTGAAGGTAGTGCTCATCGGTTAATGTAGCCCCGCTCTCGTTTCAATCTTTTTTGTTCCTTCGACAAGCTACCGATGTAAAATCGGTACAAGTCAGGACGATAAAAAAGGCTTTACACTATCTCGATAGCCTATCGGGACGGGTTTAAAAACAATGTGCATTGCAAGAAACAGAGAATCGTGTATGAAGCTTAAAAATAAAGATTCGTGATGTGTTTTTTACTTCACTATAAAATATCCAACTGCCAACCAAACTAATCCTTTAACCAAGAAAAACATAAAGCCCCAAAAACCGAGCTTTTTAATCCATATTTTTAGTTTTTCTTTTTGCTCAGGTTTCATATTAAAAAACTTTGTCAATCTGTAGAAGATTGACAAAGTAGGGATTGCTTATTATTTTTTTAAATCAAATCGGTCTAAGTTCATCACCTTAGTCCAAGCGGCTACAAAGTCCTTTACAAATTTGTCTTTTGCATCGCTACTAGCATAAACTTCAGCTATTACTCTTAATTCAGAATTAGAACCAAACACCAAATCGGCACGAGTTGCCGTCCATTTTAGTTCACCTGAACTTCTGTCTCTACCTTCAAAAGATTGTTGGTAATGGTCTACAGATTTCCAGGCGGTTTCCATATCTAATAAGTTCACGAAGAAATCGTTAGTTAACACCTCTGTTTTATCCGTTAAAACCCCATATTTAGAACCATCGAAATTGGTGTCTAATACACGTAAGCCTCCTAATAACACAGTCATTTCAGGAGCAGTTAAGGTCAGTAATTGTGCTTTATCAATTAATAAAGCCTCGGTAGAAATGCTCGAATTCCCTTTTTGGTAGTTTCTAAAACCATCTGCCAATGGCTCCATTGCACTGAAAGACTCTACATCAGTTTGTTCTTGAGAAGCATCAGCACGACCAGCAGTGAAAGGAACTTTAACATCGTGCCCAGCATTTTTTGCTGCTTTTTCAACGCCAGCGCATCCTGCCAAGACAATTAAATCTGCTAATGAAACTTTTTTACTACCTGTTTGTGCGCTATTAAAGTCACTTTGAATTTGCTTCAAAACGCTTAACGTTTTATCTAAAGTAGAAGAACTGTTTACTTTCCAATATTTTTGAGGCGCTAAACGGATACGAGCACCATTGGCACCACCACGTTTGTCTGAACCTCTAAAAGTAGAAGCTGAAGCCCAAGCTGCAGAAACCAATTGAGACACAGATAAGCCGCTTGCCAAGATTGTTTCTTTTAAACTAGCAATATCATTATCATCAATTAACTGGTAATCTACTGCAGGAATTGGATCTTGCCATAACAAAACTTCTTCTGGCACATCTGGACCTAAATAAAGTGCTCTTGGTCCCATATCACGGTGTGTTAATTTAAACCAAGCACGAGCAAAAGCATCTGCAAATTGGTCGGGGTTTTCTAAGAAACGTCTAGATATTTTTTCGTACGCTGGGTCTAACCTTAACGATAAATCTGTGGTTAACATAGTCGGTTTATGCTTTTTAGTTGCATCAAATGCATCAGGAATAATGGCTTCAGCATTTTTTGCCACCCATTGGTGTGCGCCAGCAGGACTTTTTGTTAACTCCCATTCAAAGGCAAATAAGTTTTCGAAAAAGTTATTACTCCATTGCGTTGGTGTGGTTGTCCAAGTTACTTCCAAACCGCTCGTAATGGTATCAGCTCCTTTACCGCTACCAAAACTGTTGCTCCAACCAAAGCCTTGTTGTTCTGTACTTCCAGCTTCAGGTTCCTTGCCTACATGGTCAGACGAAGCTGCGCCATGTGTTTTTCCAAATGTATGTCCACCTGCAATTAACGCCACTGTTTCTTCGTCATTCATCGCCATACGAGCAAAAGTTTCACGAATGTCTCTTGCTGCTGCTATTGGGTCTGGATTACCGTCTGGTCCTTCTGGATTTACATAAATTAGGCCCATGTGTGCTGCTCCCAATGGTTTTTCTAAATCGTGCGAATGTTTATTGCCGTCTGCATCTTCATCGGTTGGCAAAACACCATTCGCTGCAACACCTTCCTTACCTCTCGAATAACGCTCATCATTACCCAGCCAAGTTTTTTCAGAACCCCAATAAATATCTTCACTCGCTTCCCAAACATCGGCTCTGCCACCGCCAAAACCAAAGGTTTTAAACCCCATTGACTCTAAGGCTACGTTACCTGTAAGTACCATTAAATCTGCCCAAGAAATTTTATTTCCATATTTCTGTTTAATAGGCCATAACAAACGACGTGCTTTATCGAGATTCACATTGTCTGGCCAGCTATTTAATGGAGCAAAACGTTGTTGTCCTTGTCCGGCACCACCTCTACCATCTCCTATACGATAAGTACCAGCACTATGCCAAGCCATGCGAATAAATAAGCCACCATAATGACCAAAATCAGCTGGCCACCAATCTTGCGAATCAGTCATTAATGCTGTTAAATCTTTCTTCAAACCTTCTAAATCTAGGCTCTTAAAAGCTTCGGCATAATCAAAATCGTCCCCCATGGGATTAGATAATGAAGAATGTTGACGAAGGATTTGGACATTTAATTTGTTGGGCCACCAATCGCGATTTTTAGTGCCGCCATTAATTGCATTGCTGTTCATACTGCCATTGTGAAAAGGGCATTTGCTGATATCGCCGTTAGGGTGATTTTCCATATCTATTTGTTTTGTTTATGCCTAATTATTTCTTTCGAGAAAGCTGGCGCACTAATATCTGGGTTAGATTTCTCAGGAATTCTTAACAACTAATTTAGTGAAAGCTTTCAACAAATCAATCTATAACACAGATTGATTTCTCGTTGTAAACAAAGCTATATAGAAAGGATGGAGGATACAAAGGCTTTTTATCTATACCGATATAGGCAAAAGCTATTGAAAATTTCGAGCAATATGGTCATCAGAAAATATTGCTCAATTAACTTATTAAAGTTTTAGTTAATTATATTTGATAAGGCACCCTATTTTATGAGGATATATTTTAGTTTATTGATCGTCTTTTTGGCTAGTTATAGCTATAGCCAGACTCGAATTTCCGGCAAAGTTGTAGATGATAGAACAAATTTGCCCATCAGCGGTATTTCCGTTTACCTGAACAACACAACATGCGGTACGGCAACTGATAAAGATGGCGAATTTGTTATCTCTTGTCCGATAATTGGTAAAGCTGAATTGGTTTTCTCTCATTTAAGTTATGCCAAACAAATTAAAATTATTGAAGCTGGTGCAGGGCAGAATTTATTAGTTAGCCTCAAAGCAAAAGATAACAACTTGGACGAAATTGTGGTCAAGCTTCCCAATAATAAAAGGCAATCAAGTGCCGATAAAGAAAGGTGGTACAAATTATTCTCTATAAACTTAATTGGCGTTTATGGCCATGGTAGCAGTATATGTAAAATCACTAATCCAGAGGCACTAGATTACTATTTTGATGATGAAACTAAGCAGCTCACCGTCAAAGCAAACAAACCATTAGAGATAGAGAATTTAAACTTAGGGTATAAAATTAGGCTAGACTTAGAAAACTTCGAGTTTAACCTATTAAGTAACGAAGTTGCCTTTAAGTATTCTTGTTTTTATGAGGAGTTGAAAAGAAATAAGTTTAGAAATACCGAAGTTATCAATAATAGAAATCTCGCCTACAAAGGATCGGCTATGCATTTTATGCGAAATCTATATCTCAACAGGTTGATTGAGGCAGGTTTTCAGCTCTATAGATACAAAGCAGATAAAAACATCGAAAAAAAGCGTGTTAAAAAGATAATTCTAGAACGGATGGCAAAAGCCTACGCGACTGAAGATAAGCCAAATGTTTCAATAGAGTATTTATTTAATAAGGATACTGCGGCTTATTACACATCTGTTATGAAACAAGTAGATGTTAAAAAATTTGACGCAGTAGAAGTGGGAGCGCTCCAATTGACGGAGAAAAACAAGGCTACAAGGACGGTTAACTTTAAATCATCGGATACTTTATTGGTCAATTATAAAAAATACATTGTTGATCCGAAGACACGGGTGCCAGTGCATACACTAGGGCAAACAATTTACAGGCGTGTAGAACTAAGTGATGTTGATAGTAAACCTCCGTTGGTTACATGTATGTATTTTTTTGAACCTGGCGGGATTAATATTGAAAGAAACGGATATTACGCTGAGTTTAGCCTCTTCATGTATGGCGATATGGCCGAGAGAAGGATAGCAAACGCATTACCCTTTGATTTTGAGGCAAAGGAACACGAGAAATGATTTATTTTACCCTAAATGGTTGTTTGCCGCTTAATAAATCCCAGAAAAGCATAAAATCACTTGCTAGGCTGTAACCAGGATATTGAAATGTGGCTGGCTTATTTTTTTCGAAGAAGAAATGGCCAACCCATGCAAAACCATAACCAATGAAAGGTACTACCACCAAGAAACGCCAATCGTGAAACAGCATTGCGGCAATAACGCATAAAATTAATAGGGCGGTGCCGATGAAATGTAGAATTCGACTGGTTAAGTTTCTATGTTCTGATAAATAGAAAGGATAGAACTCATGCAGAGACTTAAATCTTTTTTCGCTCATTCTAAATCTTTAGTTATATTTCGGTACTAAAATTAACAAACCGTTGTGTTATTTCAAAATCAAGAATAAACACAACTAATCCCATCATTCGCCAGCTTTAATATGAAGAATTTAACATTCCTTTTCCTCTTGTTCATTGGTATCACCGTTAGTGCGCAAACAAGGATTACAGGCAAGGTAGTTGACGAGAAAACAAATTCAAATTTAGTTGGGGTAACCATTTACATCAATAGCAGTACTATAGGCACCATCACAGGTAATGATGGCTCATTTAGTATCAGCGTTCCGTATAACGGGAAGGTAGAGTTGGTAGCTTCGCATTTGAATTATGAGAAAAAAATTGTTTTGGTAACCCCGAATAAAAATGAAATATTATTAATTGCATTGAAACCACAAAATAATGTGTTGCAAGAAGTTGTGGTTAAGGGCACTAAAATTAAGAGCGAAAGTTTCAATAAATGGGGTGATCTTTTTACAAAAATTTTGATGGGTAAGGACAGGAATTTCGCTGCTAATTGTGAAATTAAAAATCCTAATGACTTGGCTTTTTATTTCGATAAAGAATCAAATGAATTAACGGTATTTGCCAAAAAACCGTTGATTATAGAAAATCGTGCTTTAGATTACCGCATTAAATTAGATTTAGAAAATTTTAAGTATGCCTTTAATTCCGATGTGCTGCAATTTGATTATTCTACATTTTTTGAAGAGTTACCCAACACCAAAGGTGATGAGGCAGCAGTAAAGGCTATGCGACTTACCGCCTATTATGGTTCTCAAATGCATTTTATGCGGTCTGTTTATCAAAATAATTTAACTAGGGATGGCTTTACTATTTACGCTTACCGGAGTAATAAAAATAAGGAAAAAGAGAGGGTAAATAAGATAGTTCAGCAAAAGATTGCACAAACTTTTGCTGCTAAAAGTAACCCTAACTACGAATTGAAATATCTTTTCAGCAACAGAGATACCATTGGCTATTATCAAATGATTATGAAACAGAATGATATCATTGCATTGGACACCTCGAAAGTATCTCTTCGAAAGCTGGCTGTATTAAACAGACAAATGGATGTAGTGAAATTTAATTTTAGCGATACGCTGATGGTCAAATACCAATACAGCGTGCAAGCAAAGCAAAAGATAGATCCTAAAATGGCAGAAGCAACCATTGCAAAAGATCATCGCGGTAACAAAGGCCAACTTAGTTACATGTATTTCACTGAACCTGGTGGCATTAACGTGCAAAGCAATGGATACTATCCTGAACTAAGGGTTTTTATTTATGGTAACATGTCTGAGAGAAGAATTTCCCAAGTGTTACCTTGGGATTATGATCCTGACAAGTAACTATAAGATTCCGTTTTTAACCAAGAAATCTCTTAGCTTCTCTGGATGTACATCCATTAACAATGTCTGCAAGCCTGCTTTTTTAGCGCCTGCTAAATGTTGTGGACTGTCATCAATAAAAAGCGTTTCTGAAGGATTAAGGTTGTTATCCTTAATAACTTGTTCGAAGATGTTAAGATTAGGTTTACGCAACCCCATGTGCTGTGAGAAGTAGGCTTTTTCGAATAAATCGTCATAGTCTTTCCAGCACATTGGGATCCTAAGCTTAGAATTCCACGTGGACAAGTTGTCGCG
>JADMIO010888852.1_pt1 | contig 86617 bp, 83 predicted proteins | sample 8958161 | NCBI WGS metagenome assembly JADMIO01 (sample SAMN16585339, study PRJNA669376) | soil metagenome | isolation source: Crop rotation soil | place: USA: Cullars Rotation, Alabama | collected 2011 | reverse complement strand
GCCGCGACTTCAAGTCACGTGAATTCCAAGCTTCGGATCCCACTGTGCTGGAAAGTCCGCTTTCTCCACGGTCAGATTACGCGACGCGGTGGTCGTTGCCATGTGCTCATGCATAGCAACGGAAACGTAAGTTTCAAATATTGAAACAGTTATTCGTCGGCGTCGGCCGTCCGGAACAGATGCTTGCGCTTGCTCGCGGCCTCGGCCAGCTGCTGGATGCCCTGGCCGGCGCAGACGGCGAGCACGCTGCACGGCTCGGCGCTGGTGCGGACGTAGCCGTGGGCCATGCCGCTGTCGAAATAGACCGAATCCCCGGGGCCTAGCGCGAGTGGCGCGTAGAGGTCGGAGTGGAGCTCCATCGAGCCGCTCAGCACGTAGAGATATTCCTCGCCCCCGTGGCGCACCAGGCCGCCGAGCTCCTCGACGCTTCGCGCCTGCACGTCGATGATGATCGGAATCATCATTTTTCCCAGCAAATCCGCCGCTGGATAGTGGTGGACATGTTTCTCGGAATCGGCGTCCAGACCCTCTCCGGCGCGGGTCACGCTGCGGCGGCCGACGGCGACCGGGGCGGGCGGCTGGTCGGGGCTGGCGAGGATGTCGCGGATGTCGACGTTGAGCGCCTGGGCAAGCCGGATGAGCTTGTCGTAGGTCAGCGTCATCTTGCCGTTCTCGAGCTTCGACAGGGTCGAATAGGGAAGGCCGGCGCGGGCCGACAAGGCGCGCAGGCTCAGGCCCTGCGCGATGCGCACGTCGCGGATCGCGCGGCTCGGCGCGGGCAGCTCTTCCTGCGCCGGAATATCGGACCCTCGATCGGCCATTTCGCTAGTTATTCCGCTTCATCATCGTCAAATTAGAAACCAGTTGCCATTCCTGAAACACTGCTGCAATGATGCCATCATTCTGGCGGGGAGAGCTAGGGTGAACATTCATCGCTCGGTTGGGGTATTTCTAGTCGGCACGTGCGCGGCCGCGGTTGCGACGCCGGCGCTCGCGCAAAACAGCGACGCGACGGCGCCGAACGCGCCAACGACAGCGGTCCAGGCCGAGGCTGACCAGAACGCGATCATCGTGACCGCCCAGAAGCGGCCGCAGGTCCTGATCGACGTTCCGCAATCGGTCTCGGTCATTTCCGGCGACACGCTCGAGAACACCCACGCCCAGCGCCTGTCGGATTACCTCACGCGCATTCCCAGCGCGACCGTGGTCGAAAGCCAGCCCGGCGATTCGCGGATCGTGCTGCGCGGCATCAATACCGGCGGCGTCGGCGCGACCGTTGCCACGTACATCGATGAAACGCCGTTCGGCTCGGCGACTGCGCTCGCCAACGGCGCGGTGCTGACGCCGGACATCGATCCGTTCGATCTTGCCCGGGTCGAGGTGTTGCGCGGGCCGCAGGGGACGCTCTACGGCGCCAACTCACTCGGTGGTCTGGTCAAGTTCGTGACGGTCGCGCCGGACCCCAGCGCATTCGGCGGCGCCGGCGAGCTCGGCGTGGAAAGCGTGAGCCACGGCGACACCGGTTGGTGGGGCCGCGCGGCATTCAACGTGCCGTTGTCGGACAATGCCGCGTTCCGGGCCAGCGGCTTCTACCGCCGTGATCCGGGATATATCGACGATCCGGTTCTCGGTCACGACGTCAACGACGGGAAGACCTATGGCGGGCGGGTATCCTTCCTCGTCCGGCCGACCGACCAGCTCAGCGTCCGCGCCTCTGTGCATCTCGAGAATATCCGCAGCAATGGCACCAACGCGGTCGATATCGATCCCGTCACGCTGGAACCCGTCGGCGGCAGCCTCGAGCAGTTCCGCATCCTGCGTCAGCCCAACAACATCGATTACCGCATCTACAATACGACGATCGATTATGATTTCGGGCCGGTCGCGCTGGTCTCGTCGACCAGCTACGGGACGCTCGACCAGGCGGAAATCATCGATGGGAGCGGTGCCCTTGGAGTGCCTGCCGCCGGCCTCGACCAGAGCATGACCCAGCGGAGGTTCACGCAGGAAGTTCGCCTCGCCTCGAGCGCCAAGCAGACGATCGAGTGGACCGTCGGCGCCTTTTATACGCGGGAGCGCAACCGGTTGGGCCAGGCCGTATACATCGCCGACCCGGCGACCCAGAAACCGGTCGTCAATGGCCTGATCATCGTCGACTTGCCCTCGCGCTACCGCGAGTATGCCGGGTTCGCGAACGCCACCTGGCACATCTCACCGAAGTTCGACCTCACCGCGGGGGCTCGCTACAGCCACAACAAGCAATCGAGCGTGCAGGTAACGAGCGGCGCGCTCGTTCCTGCTCCGGTCAGCCTGGAGGGCAGGTCGTCGGACAATGCCTTCACCTATTCGGTGGCTCCGACCTACAAGCTGAACCCGAATACGCGCATCTATGCGCGCATTGCGAAGGGTTACCGCCCCGGCGGACCGAACGCATTGTCGCCGGACGCGCCCGACGCCGTGCCGCGGCAGTTCGGGCCCGACACGACGACCAATTACGAAGTCGGCATCAAGACTCGCACCGAGGACAATTTGTTGTCACTCGACGCGAGTGTGTTCCGGATCGACTGGAAAAACATCCAGCTGCTGACGCAGATCGGCCAGTTCGGGGTCAACATCAACGGCGCAAGCGCACGCAGCAGTGGTGTCGAGTTGACGGCGGGCATCCATCCGAGCCGTGCTCTGTCGTTCTTCGCCAACGGTTCCTACGTCGATGCGCATCTGACTGGAGACGCCCCTGCGACGGTCGGTGGCCATGACGGCGATCCGCTACCCTATAACCCGAAATGGCAATGGACCGTCGGCGCGGAATATGAGCACCCGGTCAGCGCGGCAGCGACGGCCCATGCCGGCATCAGCTGGCATTATACGGGCAAGCGCTTCACCGACTTCGACCCGGGCGGCCAGCACAAGCTCGACTCCTTCGGCCAGGTGGATGCCCATGCCGGGGTCGACATCGGCCGCTTCCGCGTCGACGCGTTCGCGCATAATCTCACCGACTCCCGCGGCATCACCAACGTCGGTTTCTTCGGTGATGTGAACGGGGACCTCGCCGCGGCAGTCGTTCGGCCGCGGTCGTTCGGGTTGGCGCTCGGCTATCGCTACTGACAAGGGAGTGCGCATGAACAGCTGGAAATGGGCCGTCGCCGCACTCGCGGCGCTTGCGATCCCCGCTTCAGGGCAGGCCCCGACGCAATTGCAGCCGACCAAGACGACTGCGGCCGTGCTCCCGACGACGGTGCCGGCGACCTCCGCGACGGGCGCCGCCACAGCGCACGACCTCACCAAAGCCGACGTTGACGCCTGGCTCGACGGCTACATGCCTTACGCGCTGAAGGCCGGCGCGATCCCCGGCGCGGTGGTGGTGGTCGTCAAGGACGGCCAGCCGCTGACCATGCGCGGCTTCGGCTATTCGGACCTGAAGACGCAAAAGCCGGTCGATCCGGAGCTGACGCTGTTCCGCCCCGGATCGGTGTCCAAGCTGTTTACCTGGACCGCGGTGATGCAGCTAGTCCAGGCGGGCAAGCTCGACCTCGACAAGGACGTCAACACCTACCTCGATTTCAAGATTCCGCCGCGGGACGGCAAGCCGATCACGCTCCGGAACCTGATGACCCACACGCCGGGTTTCTCGGAGACTGCGAAATATCTGATCGACTTCGGCGACAAGCATCCCGAGCCCCTCGGCAAGATCCTGGCGCGCTGGACGCCCGAACGGATCTACGCGCCGGGGACGATGCCGGCCTATTCGAACTACGGCGCGTCGGTCGCCGGATACATCGTCGAGCGAGTCTCGGGCGAGCCGTTCGATGCCTACATCCAGCGGCACATCTTCGCGCCCGCGGGCATGGCGCGTTCGAGCTTCGACCAGCCGCTGCCGGCCGCGCTCAGGCCCCTAATGTCGAAGGGCTACAAGCCGGGGACGAGCGATCCGCAGCCCTATGAGGTGATCGGCATGGCGCCGGCCGGGGCGCTGGCGTCGAGCGGCGCCGACATGGGCCGCTTCATGATCGCGCATTTGAACCACACGCTGATCAACCCGCAGACCGCGCAGCTCATGTATGCGCCGGCCAACAAGCCATTCTCGGCGCTGCCGGCCATGGCGCTCGGTTTCTATCACGAGGACCGCAACGGACTGAATATCGTCGGGCATGGCGGCGACACGGTGTTCTTCCATTCCGACCTGCACCTGTTCCTCGACAAGAATGTCGGGCTGTACATCTCGATGAACAGCGTCGGGAAAGATTCTGCCGCGCACGCGCTTCGCGAAGAATTGCTGCAGCAATTCGCGGACCGCTATTATCCCGCTCCGGCGCAAAACCTGCCGACGCTGAGCACCGCGAAGGCGCATGGGCAAGCGCTGTCGGGCCATTACGTCAGCAGCCGCGCCGGCGGGTTCAACTTCCTGCGCCTGGCCGCGCTGCTCAGCGAAACGTCGGTGAGCGTCGACAAGGACGGCTATCTTGTCGCCTCGGCGATCACCGATTTGTCGGGCAGCCCGCGCAAATGGCGCGAGGTGAAGCCGTGGGTGTGGCAGGAGGTGAATGGCGCCGATTACCTGCAGGCGAACATGGACGCCAATGGCAAGGTGCAGATGTTCTCGATCACGCCTTATGCGCCGATCATCGAATTCCTGCCTGCGCCTGGCTCCCTCAATGCCGGGTGGATCTTCCCGGTCGCGGGCGCCGCGCTGCTGATCATGCTCATCGCCGCGCTCGGCTGGCCGATCGTCGCGCTGGTTCGGCGCCGCTACAAATACCAGTCGGATGTCAGCGGACGGGCGCTCACCCTTCATCGCGTGACGCGCGGAACGGCGTGGCTGTTCCTGGTGCTGGGCGTTGGCTGGCTGCTCGTCCTCAACGCGGTCGACAAGGACCTGACCGCTCTGAACGGCGGCCTCGATATCTGGATGCGGCTGTTGCAGCTGATCCTGATCCTGGCGATCGTCGGGACGCTGGCTGCAATCTGGAATGCCTACAATATCGCGCGGGCGCCCGGACGGCATCGGATCGCGACCCTCTGGGCGGTGCTGATCGCGCTCGCGGGCCTATTCCTCGCGTGGCTGTGCCTCGACGCTGGATTGCTGACCGCGTCGCTCAACTATTGACGTGATCCGGGCCGGCGAACCCTTCAGCGGAACCAAGCCGGCCCGCACCTTGTTCGGGCATCCGCCCGGCCTCACCGTCCTGTTCACGACCCAGATGTGGGCCGAATTTTCCTTCTTCGGCCTGCAGGCGCTGCTCGTCTATTACATGACCAAGCAGCTCGGCTTCCCGCAGGCGAAGTCGTCGCTGATCTATGGCGCGTACGGCGCCGCGGCCTTCTTCAGCCCCTTCTTCGGCGGGCTGATCGCGGACCGCTGGCTCGGCCGGACGGCAAGCGTGATCATCGGCGGCGCGATGATGATGTTCGGCCATTTCGCGATGGCGTTCGAAGCGCTGCTGTTCCCCGCGCTTGTGCTAGTGGCGCTCGGTAACGGGCTGTTCCTGCCGCCGCTCGCGATCCAGGTCGGCAGCCTTTATGCCGACGACGACCCGCGGAAGGCCTATGCCTACAGCGCCTACTACATGGGCATCAATCTGGGCGGGCTGCTTGCACCTTTGGTTTGCGGCACCCTCGGCGAGCTCTACGGTTGGCATTGGGGCTTCGCGGCCGCGGGCGTCGGGATGGCGATCGGGCTCGCCATTTATTGCAGCTTCCTGAGGCTGCTTCCGCCCGAGCCGAAGAAAGCCGAGCTCGCGGCGGAGGGAGGGCCCGCGGTCGCGCCGGTGATCCGCCAGCATGCCATCACCCTGATCCTGATGGTCGCGATGGTCGTGCTGTTCCGCATCGGCTACGAGCAGAGCGGCAACGTCATCGCGCTGTGGGTATCGGATTTCACCGACCGGTCGATCGACCTGCTCGGCATGCGTCGCACCATCCCGGCCACCTGGTTCCAGTCAATCAATCCGCTCCTCATCATTATCGGGACGCCGATCCTGATCCGCTGGTGGCGGCTGAGGAAGGCGAAGGAGACGACCCCGCATTTGCTGCGGCGGATGGCCATCGGCTGCGTCATTGCCGGGGTCGCGATGCTGGTGATGGTGCTGGCCGCGATCGCCAGCGGACCCGACGGCACGCGCGTCAGCTCGCTCTGGGTGTTCGCTTACTTCGTGCTGCTGACGCTCGGCGAGCTGTACGTCATCCCGGTCGGCCTGACGCTGATCGAATCCCTGGCGCCAGTGCGCTTCGCATCGATGGCGATGGGCGCCTGGTACATCGCGAAGTTCCTCGGCAGCCTGCTCGCCGGGTTCATGGGCGCCTATTGGCAAGTCATCCCCGCATGGACCTTCTTCTCGTTGGGGCTTGCCTCGACGCTGCTTGCTGCTCTCTGCCTATATGCGATGGCGCAAGTATTGGGGCGGAAGGCGCGGGCCTAGAAGGATCAGCCGCGGCCGAGCCGCTGCTTGAGCTCCGAAAGTTCCCATTCGTCGTTGCGGCTGAACGGCAGCAACTGGCTGAGCTGCGCGAAGGTGCTCGTCCCGAGCTGGCGGCGAAGCGCATCGCGCTCGGCGAACGCGGCGCGGATTTCCGCCGGGTCGTATTCGGCGTCGCCGGCCTCCTCCTCGAGCAATGTCTCCTCCGCCTCGCCGACCAGATAGGCCTGCAATTCCCAGTAGCGCCGGACGCTCGCCGCGATCTCGGGCCCAAGCCGCTCGGCAAGCGCGGCGATCTTCTTGCCACTCGGCGAATCCGGCCAGGACCCGGAACGCAAGGCATCGAGCTGGGCCTTGTGCTCGGCGCGCTCGGCGACCAGCCATGACTGCGCTTCGGTCGTGCCGAAGTTGAAGATCGCCATCAGCGCGATCGGCGCGAGCATGGCGGCGCCGAGCATGGCGAGCAGCGGGCGATCGGGAAATTGATTGAACAAGGTGTGGATCGCGACCGCGGCAAGGAAGCCCGGCACGAACCACCACGGGCTGAAGTCGAATTCGCCGGCCGCTTCGCGCGTCTCGCGCTCGGCGAGCTCGTGCGCGATGGCGGCGAGGATCGCGAGTGTGGTGCCGTGCATCACCGCGGTGCCGAGACCGCGCACCAGCCACGTGCCTGCGCCATATTGAGTGTAGATGGTGAGGTAGATGATGTTCTCGACCACCGAGAATCCCGCGCCGACGGCGAAGCCCGAGATGACCGCGTCGAGCTTGTAGCCGATGCGGTTCAAGCCAAAGAGCATGATGATGACCGCGGCCTTGAACGCCTCCTCGATCCACGGCGCGACGAAGCGGCTGTAGTTGGAGAAACCGATCGGCAGCGTGTCGATCAAGCGGCCGGAAATCGGATAGACGGCGATCGCGGCAATGCCGCCGAGCAGGAGGAGGAGGAGAACCTCCCTGAGGCTCATCAGCTTGAACGCATCGAGCCAGGTGAAGATGGCGAGCAGGAGGAGGACCGGGACGAGCGCGAAACCCCAATGGGTGAACTGGCTCAGGAACATCGTCATTGCGGGCAAGCTTACATGATTTTGAGCGAAGCTAGCCACTCCGTCTTTCGGTAGTGGCCGTCCTCCCAGCCGCCCGCGGCGCCGACCGAGAAGACCATCGGCAAACGCAGCGCGACAGTGAAGTTCAAATCGAGCTGCGCGCCAACGTCTTCGTAGCGGTGATTGCGCCCGTCGGGGCTTTCGGTCGCCATGAAGCCGGCGAACGCGGCGGGACGGACGTAGCTCAGGTAGAAAGCGGGGATGCCGACTTCCGCGAAGCGGACGGGCGGCAGGTTGATTTCGCCGGTCACGCGCCCGAACCGCCGCGCGGCAATCTCGTCGATCTCGAAGCCGGGGAAGCTCTCCATCTCGCGGTAGCGTTTCTCCGCGCGGTCATCGACGTAATTATTGCGGAAGGCGCCGAAATAATAAGCCGCGAGCGGGTTGGCACGCTGCCCTCCCACCATGCCGGCATGGGCATAGAGCCAGGCGGAGCTGTTGGACCACGGCAGCGCGGTGCCGATGTCGATCCCGCCGTAAAGCCGCGGGAACCAGTGGCCCTGCGCCTGGTCGGTGCCGGCGACGATCCGCCCGGCAATGCCTTTCTCGTGATCGACGCCCCCCAGCGCCTTGGTCGTGTTGGTATATTTGAGCCCAATCTCGCCCGAGCGCAGGTCCTTGGGGCTCGGGATATTCTGCGCGCCCGGCAGCTGATCGAGCCCGAAGTAAGCTGCGGCCGAGCCGAACAGGTCGAGCTGCCGCGGCGGATCGTAAATCAGCGGCTTGGTATAATCGGCAATGACCGCATCACCCTTGCGGCTCCTCAGGACAGGCCCCGCGAGGTCGTAGATGTCCGACAGATTGTGCCAATAGGTCAGCTTCCAATAGGGCGTTTGATATTCGACGTTGGCGTGGAAGCGCTCGCTTCCCTTCACCTTGTACGGTGAAGCGGCGAGGCTGACGCTGAGCTGCCGGAACTGCAGCGGATCGGCAATGTGGAAATAATAGCCGAACGCCGCCTTGCGGTCGTAGCCCGAGACGATCGGATAATGGGCATCGAACCGCATCCGATTGATCGGGTCGTACGTGCCGCGCTGCGTGATGAGCTGGTCGAGCGGGACCTTGGCCGGCGAGCCGATGCCCCAGTCCTTCAGTTCGGGCCGCTTGTTGACGACTTCGGTGCCGAGGAAACGGACGGCGGACAGATCCTCGCGGACCTGCGGCTGGACGATCGATGGATTGAAGCCGTCGCCGGTGTAATCATAGACGAACAGGCTGCCGTCCGGCCGGAGTTGCGGCCGGAAGAAGCCGGTCGAGGCGTTGGTCAGGATGTCCCACTTGCCGCTGGCGATATCGAGACGGATGACGTTCGCCGCGCCGGTGTAATAGCTGTTACCGAGCAGCGCCTTGCCGTCGGGTGTGAAAGTGAAATTCTCGGGCACCGAAGGCGGGAGCGACAGCGTCGCGACCGGGTCCTCGGCATTGCCGGCCTCGAGGTCCTCGCGTTTCCACACCTTGACCGATTGCTTGCCGTCGACGCCGCCGTAGGACGCCGAGATGAGCTCACCGTCCGGTGATACGTCGAGGTCGAAGACGATCTCGCCGTAGCGGAAAGTCTTGATCTGGTTGAAGCTGGTGTAGGGCGCCGGGATTCGCACCAGGGTGACGAAGCCGTTCTGGTGGCGGATGCCCCACAAGCTCTTGTCGGCCTGGTCAAACGCGAAGTCGCCGATCCGCGCATCGGTCAGCAGCTTGCGCTTCTTCCCGGTGTCGACGTCGATCGAATAGAGGTCGCGATAGGCGTAATTCTGGTTGGTGTAGAAGGCGGTCCGTGTCGACGGATCAAAGGCGACGCTGGTCACCTTGTAGAGCATCATCCCGTCGACATCGGTCAGGTGGGTGAGCTTGCCTGTCGTAAGGTCCATGCGGCCGAGAAACCCAATCCGCCCCGGATAGCGGAACGCCGCGACCAGGCTGTTGGTCTTCTCGTCGATGAAGCCGCGCGACATCGAGCCGAGACCGCGGGGCGAAAGGTGCTTCGGCTCGCTCAGCGGATATTTCGCGAGCTCGGCGAGATTGTCGTCCTGGAACTTGTGCTCGAACGCGATCCAGTCGTCCCACACCTCGTCGAGCGAACGCCCGAAGACGTGGCGGAACTGGTCCGAATAGAAGGCCTTCGAATCCTTGGAGCGCCGCAGCCACTCGACCGTCTTTTCGGGCCCGTAGGTCAACGCGAGATAGGAGAAGAAGCGCGTGCCGTAGAGATAGCTGTTGGCGCCGACCTGGAAGTCGATCTGAGTGCCCTCGCTCTCGAGCCCGAGCGGGGAGAAGAAGCGCTTGTGATCGCGGACCTTGGCGCGGAACACCATCTCGTCATAGCCGCCCTGGGCGCGGCCGAGCCCGCCCGCCATCCAGGTTTCGAAGAAGACCGCGCTCCCCTCCATGTACCAGCGCGGAGTCAGGTTCCGTGGAGTCGTCAGGAAATTGTAGAGGATCGATTCGGGATGCTTCTGCAGCGGTGGCGGCTTGCCGCCGAGGAAGCGGCGCCAGAAGGCATCGTGGTCATTCCACGCGTCAATCGCCGCGACGTGCGCGAGCTCGTGGTTGTTCAAGGTGAAGAAGCGCTCGCCGGGCGAGAAGGTCTCCATCGACAGCGACAGGGGCGCGACGTCGAGCAGCACCATGTTGCTGGGCGAGCCGAGCGCGGCGGCGTTGCCGTAGTCCGAGAAATCCTTGAGCAGGATCGTCGTCCGGTCCCACGGCTTCCAGTGAAACTCCTTCTCGTGGAACGCGAGCGCATTTTCGAACGCGCGGCCGAGATAGGGCGTCAAATAGGTCTGGATCGGGTCGATGTAGAGGAGCGAAAGGTTCTTCGTCTCGAGCGTCGACAGGTGAAAGCCCGAAGCGTCCGGCGGGACGTGCGCGGGTTCGGTTTGCTCGGGAGGCGCATTGGGCTTGGTCGGCGCGGGCGTCTCGGGCTCCGAAGGAGGTTGCACTTCCGGCTGCTGCGGGACGTCTTCCGGCTTTTCGACCTGAGTCGTGGTGTCGGCGGGAGGCGGTGGGGGCGGCGGGTTCGCCGGAGTCTGGGCGAGCGCCGAAGTCGAGGCCGCAAGCGTCATGAGCGCCAGCCCGCTATACGCGAGCCGGCGCCCATTCGGCCATTTCACCCCCAACTGACGGCCCCCCAAGCCGTCAGGCTATTGCGCTGACGACTGCGAAGCCGCCTGCGAGACTCCCGCCTTGTTCAGCGCCGCGTTGAACGACGGGTTCGCCATGACCGCCGCGAGGTTGGGATTGGCGGCCACCGCGAGCAATGCCTTCTGGTTGGACGAAAGCGTCGCCAAAGCCGCCCCGTGCCTGCTGATCGCCGCGAACGCGCTCGGGTTCGCGAGCATTGCCGCCGAGGCCGCCGGGTTGGCGAGAACGGCCTGCATCGCAGCCTGGTTGAGCTGGCCTGCCGCCGCCGCCGATGCCGCCAGCGAATTGGCGTTATAGGCTTGCAGCGCCTTGGCGGCAGCGCTGAGCTGCGCCGAGTTCGCAAGGTTCGAGAAGGCGTTGGCATTGCGCCCGATCGTCGCCATCATCTGAGGACTGAACGCCTGCGCGTTGCTGGCCAATCCTTTGAAGGCCGCCGCGTTCGCGTTCAATGCCTTGAACATGCCCGGATCAGCCTGGAGGGCCTGCATCGCCGCCTGGTTGGCCTGGAGTGCCTTGAACGACGCGGCGCTGCTCGCTGACTGGGCATTCCTCCCCGCCGCCGCCGAGAACTGGGAGAAGTTCGCGTTGGCATTGGCGAACTGCTGGAAGCTGCTCGCGTTGGCGAACACCGCAGCCATCGCCTGCGGATAGCCGGCGAGTGCCTCGAACGCCTTGGAATGGCCGGCAACCGCCGCCATCGCCTGCGGCTGGCTAGCCAGCGAGGCGAAGGCGTTGGAGTTCGCGAGAAGCGCCGCGGCGGCCTGTTGCGAGATGCCGGCGTTGGCGGAGCGCTGCGCCGCTGCCGCTGCACTTTGAACGGCCTTCGATAGCGCCGCAGGGTTGGCCGAAACCGCCTTGAACGCGCCGGCATTGGCCTGGAGCGCCTTGAACGCACCCGGATCGGCGAGCAACGCCTGCATTGCCGCCTGATTGGCGGCGAGCTGGTTGAAGGAGGCAGCCGCATTCGGCGCGGCCTTCGCTGCGCCGTCGCGGAAGGCACCGGCATTGGTTGCTGCCAGGCTGGCAAAGGCGGCCGGGTTGGCCATTACTGCCGCCAAAGCTTGCGGATAGCCGGACAGCGCTTCCAGCGCTTTCGAGTGACCATAGGCAGCCTGCAGCATCGCTGCGTTGGTGGCGCGCGCCGCCGGCGCGAGCTGCGAGAGGCTCTGCGCGGCTTGGGCGACGCCCTGGAATGCCGCAGGATTGGCGGCAAGCGAAGCGAAGGCCTGAGGATTGGCCATGATGGCCGCCATCACCTGGGGCTGGCTCGCGATCGCCTGGAAGCCCGGGCTGGCGGCGAGAGCGCGAAGGTTTGGATCCTTGGTGATCAGCTCGAAAGCGTCGGTCTGCATCAGCTCGGGCACCGAGGTGTCGCCGAGCGTCACATCGGCTTCGCTGACCTGGCTGTTCACGTAGCGCTGGGCCGGCGCGACCGTTCCCGCACTCGGTCCAAGCGGCGGATAGACCCGCCCTAGACCGTAGGCCGCGACGCCGAACGCGAGGACGGCCGCGGTCGTAAGGTACATCTTCTGCTGGTTGGAAACATTCAAGGCCATGGTGTTGCCCCCTTGGCAAAATGAAGTCGGGAGCCTGGTCCCGAGCTAATAAGTCAACGAAACGCTGACTTTTCCGACGCACACAAAGTCACTGAAATCGCGCCGAAAAACCGGCCGACTTGAAACTCGTTTAAACTGGTTTGAGGCGTAAGGCTCAGCCCCGCGCGGTCGTCGCGCGTCACTGAAGCCAGCATTCCCGAAAGCGAAAACATTCCGAATCGGGGCGCCCCTTCCCCGCCAAAAATGTCCCGAGTCGCCCCTCAGGATGAAGGCGAAGATTAGAGCAGGTTAACCTTTGGCTCGCAAGCGAATCCGAAACAGAGATTAACTTTGCTGGGGATCATCCAAGGGCGCGGAGCATTCCGGAGCCTCGGGGGTTGGAGCGCTGGACTGAAGTCGCGAGGAGCCATGGCCAAGGCGAACGAAACGACCAAATTGTCCTGGCCGTGGTGGGCGCCGTGGGCGCTGCTCGCCGTTGCCACCACCTCGCTGCTTACCGTCGCGGCGACACTCTACGACATCCTCTAAGAGCGCTAAGGCGCGGGGCTCATGCAGGCGCTGCCGCCCCAACCGCCGCAAGCGGCGATCATCGTTACCGGAACGGCTTTGCCGGAGCCCAGGGCCGAACGTGTCTACGCGATCGAGCGGATTGACCAGCGTCGGATCGAGCAGGCGCCCAGCCACGAGCTCGACCAGCTCTTAAAGGATGTGTCTGGCATCCAGCTGTTTCGGCGGTCCGACGCGCGCAGCGGCCATCCGACGAGCCAGGGCGTGACGCTGCGCGCGCTCGGCGGCAATGCGTCGAGCCGGGCCTTGCTGGTGCTCGACGGCATACCGCAAAGCGACCCCTTCGGCGGGTGGGTCAACTGGCCCGCCTATGACCCGCAGACGCTGAGCGGCATCCGCGTGATCCGTGGCGGCGGCAGCGTCGCCAATGGCCCCGGCGCGCTCGCCGGGACAATCGACATGACCAGCCGCGCCGATGCAGGCACGTCGGGCGAAGTGGACGCCGGAAGCCGTGATGCGTTCGAGGGGCGGGGACGGATTGGCGCGGCGTTAGGCGGCGGCGTGCTCACCCTGTCGGGCCGTGGCGAGCGCGGCGACGGCTTCGTTCCGATCACCGAAGCGACGCGCGGGCCCGCCGATCATGCGGCGCCCTACCGCCAATGGAGCGGGCGCGGGCGCTGGGCGGGGCCGCTCGCCGGGGCCACCGAGCTGCAGGCGAGCCTCGATGCGTTCCATGACTGGCGCAACCGGGGGACGGATTTCTCGAGCGACCGGACGAACGGCGCGGATGCGTCGCTGCGCCTCGTCGGACGCGGCGACTGGCAGTGGTCGGCGCTCGGCTATTGGCAATGGCGCAATTTGCGCAGCAGCACGGCGGGGCTCAGCCCCGGGCGTGTGACGGCGTCGCGCGTGCTCCTCCAGGATTCGGTGCCGTCGCATGGACTCGGTGGTAGCGTCGAGGTGCGGCCGCCGATGCCCGACGGATTCGAGTTGCGGTTGGGCGCAGACGCGCGGCGGACGACCGGCGAAACGCGCGAGCTCGCCAATTATGTCGCCGGCGAGCCGATGCGGAGGCGCAGGGCCGGCGGCGAAACCCGGACCAGCGGTGCCTTCGCCGAAGGGTCGATCGAAACTCGCGGCGTAACTTTCAGCGGCGGTGCGCGGCTCGACCATTGGCAGGTCAATGACGGCCATTTGTTCGAGCAGACGATCGCGACCGGCGCAGTCACGCGCGACGAGCATTTTGCGACGCGCGACGGCTGGCTGCCGACTGCGCGCGGTGGGATCCTCGCGCCCCTGGGCGGCGGGGTGAGCCTGCGCTCGGCGGCCTATCTCGGCTGGCGTATGCCGACGCTCAACGAGCTGTTCCGGCCGTTCCGTGCCGGCTCCGACGCGACGGCGGCGAATGCCGGGCTCGATCCGGAGCGACTGGCAGGTGCGGAGGCTGGTGTGGAATATCGGCGCGGGGGCTTCACCGCCTCGCTGACCGGTTTCGTCAATCGCCTCAAGGATGCGATCGCCAACGTCACGCTGGGCCATGGGCCGGGGACGTTCCCTCAAGTCGGTTTCGTCGCGGCGGGCGGGACCTTCCGCCAGCGCCAGAATGTCGACGCCGTGAAGATCCGCGGGCTTGAAGCGTCCGCCCAGTGGACCAGCGGGCCGTGGTCGCTCAGCGCGGGCGCGAGCCTGACGCACGCACGGATGCAGGCGTCGGGCGCTGCCGCATTCCTCGACGGCTTGCGGCCGGCACAGACGCCCAATTTCGCGGCGACGCTCGCCGGCAGCTGGCAGCAAGGCGGGAAGGGCGCCGAAATCGCGCTGCGCCGCGTGGGCACGCAATATGAAGACGATCTCAACACGCGGACGCTCAAGGGGGCAACGACGGTCGACGCGTCCGCTTCGTGGCCCTTGGCGCGGAGGATACAGCTGGTTGCGCGCGGCGAGAATTTGACGAACGCGCTGGTCATGGCGGGGATCGGCGGCGATGGATCGATCGAGCGTGCGACCCCGCGCACCTTGTGGATTGGGTTGAGGCTGCGATGAGTGAAGACCGTGTGATCGCACTGACCAAGGTCCCGGCGGTCACGCTCGGTTTCTGGATCATCAAGATCCTCGCGACGACGCTCGGCGAGACTGGCGGCGATACCGTCAGCATGAGCTGGCTCGGCGAGACCACACCGGAGGCTGGCGCATCCGGCTTAAATGGCTACCTCGTCGGAACCGCGATTTTTGGTGTCGCGCTGATCGTGCTGGTCTGGGCGCAGATCAAGGCGCGGCGATTCAACCCGTGGCTCTATTGGGCGACGATCGTCGCTTCGACCACGTGCGGCACCACGCTCGCCGACTTTTGCACGCGCTCGCTCGGCATCGGTTATCCGGGCGGTTCGCTACTGCTGTTCGCCTGCGTGCTCGGCTCGCTGCTCGCCTGGCGGCGGACGCTGGGCAGCGTGGATATCGCAACCGTGACGAGCCCAGGCGCCGAGACGTTCTACTGGATCACGATCACCTTCTCGCAGACGCTGGGCACCGCGCTCGGCGACTGGGTTGCGGACGCCGGAGCGGGATACGGCGGGGGCGCATTGCTGTTCGGCGCTGCATTGGCCCTGCTCGCCGCGCTCTATTTCGCGACGCGGATCAGCCACGTGCTGCTGTTCTGGGCGGCGTTCATTCTCACCCGGCCGCTCGGAGCGACGGTCGGCGATTTCCTCGACAAGCCGGTCGCCAAGGGCGGGCTGGACCTCAGCCGTCCGCTGGCGACCGTGGCTCTGCTGGTCGCGATCGTTGTCTTGATCCTCGTGGTCCCGCAGCGGCCCGGGGGTCATCCGGGAACGGCGGACCGCGCGACGTGAGACTGGTGCGCCGGTTTGTTGCGGTTGCGCTCGCCACCTCTGCGACGCCGGCGTGGGCGGGCCCGCCCTATCTCACCGACGATCCGGTACCCACCGATACGGGCCATTGGGAGATTTACGCGTTCGGTGCCGCCGAGGGGCGGCGCTCGACACTCGACGCCGATGTGGGCGTCGACCTCAATTATGGTGCGGTGAAGGGCGTGCAGCTGACCGCAACGCTGCCGCTCAGCTTCTCGCACGCCCGGGGCGAGGGTTGGCAAAGCGGCACGGGCGACGTCGAGCTCGGCGTCAAATATAGATTCTTCGAGGATGAGCGTGCCGGGATTTCCGCAGCGGTTTTCCCGCGCGTCATCCTGCCGACGGCGGGCCATTCCCCGGGCGAAAAGGCGCGCTTCCTGCTGCCGCTATGGATCGGCAAGGACTTCGCCGGCGGCACGAGCGTCTTCGGTGGCGGCGGCTATATGATCAATCCGGGCGCGGGAAACCGTGACTTCTGGCAGGCGGCGATCGCCGTGACGCAAGATCTCAGCAACGAGGTTTTGGCCGGCGCGGAGATCACGCGCCAGGGTGCTGAGGAAGTCGGCGGGACCGCTCAGACGCGCGCCGGGCTAGGGTCGATCGTCAAGCTTTCAGAGCATACCAGCCTGCTCTTTTCCGGCGGCCCGACCTGGTCGGACCATCGCACCGGCTACCATGTCTACGGTGCGCTCGGCCTGAACTTCTAAAACCGACGCTATTTCGCGCGGGTGTAAAGGAAGGCGGTGATGTCCTGCGCATCCTTGGCGCCGACATTGAGGTCGGGCATCGCGGTGCCGGGCGACACGTGCTGCGGGTCGCGGATCCAGCGCTGCATGTTCTGCGGCGTGTTGGCGAGATGGCCGGCGATGATAACGCGTGTCGCGATGCCGTCGAGCGGCGGGCCGACCGCGCCGGTCGCGGTGCGCACGCCGCTGGTGGCGTGGCAGCTTCCGCAGCCGTACTGGATGAACATCGCCTCGCCGCGCAAAGGATCGCCGCCGGTCACGGCGGCGGCGTGCTGGCGCATTCGGCTGCGCTGCTCGGCATATTCGAAAATGATGCCGGCGATCGCGACGACGAACAGAATCGCGGCGAGAATGGCCAGCGACAGTTTAGTGGAGAGGGACCGCATGGGCCTCCTCCGCTGATTTGAGCCAGCGATAGAAAAACACGAGCGCGGCGACGCCATGCACCAGCCCGCCGGGAATCCACATGACGAGGCCCGCGAGCTGCTGGTCGGCGGTCGGATCGAGCCCGATGCCGGTCATGCCCATCGCCGCATAATCGGCATACCAGGGCGATGAAGAAAAGCTCATCAGCGCGCCCAGGGCACCGCCGATCAGCGATGTCACGAACAGGCAGGCGGCGGAGACGCCATAGCCGCCACCGCGGCCGCGCGGATGGATCATCGCCCACCAGAAGAGAAGCGAGCTAAGGAAGAAACAGGCGTGCTGAAAGATGTGCCAGCCGAAGCTCTCGAGCGCGCGGTCGAACAGGATCGGCGCATGCCAGGCCCACATGACGACGCCCTGGATCGCGGTCGCGGTGACCGGCTCGGTCAGGCGTCGCCACAGCGCCTGCAGCGGCGACTTCCAGCTGCCGCCAAGCGCGATGCGCAAGGGTCGGGGCAGCCCCCAGGCGAGCACGGCACCAGCGCTGGACGAAGCGAGCAGAAGCGTCGCGACGAGCATGATCAGCTCATGCTCGATCATGTGCATGGTGAAGCTGCGCTCGCCCGCTTCATGCAGCGGCGAGACCAGCGACAGCGTCAGCACGGTCCAGCCGGCCAGGAAGAGCGCCGGGCGAACGGGCGTCGAAGCGCGCTTTGTCAGCTTCGCCCAGCCGATGACGTAAATCAGCAGCGCAAGGCCGAGCGGAACGACCAGCAGAGGGTCGAGCGTCCAGCCCAGGGCTTCGCTGTGGTGATGCATGTTCAGGCCCAGCATGGCGGAATGATCAGTGCAGCGAGGAAAGGAAGGATGATGCCGATGGCGTAGAGCGCGCACGCGAGGAGGCCGACAACCGCAACCAGGCGGCGCGCCGGTGCTTCATTATCCGCCGCGTAGACACCCCACGAGCCGAACGCGCCGAGGCCGACCACGGCGAGGCCGATCACCGTCCCGAGGATCACGATCCACGGGCTGCCAATGCGGCAGTCCTGGAAGGTGGAATCCGACCCGATCTGGTGCGCGAGAAAATAGCCGATGGTGCCGAGCGCGAGTCCGGCCCAGGGCATGAAGCCGTCGCGGATCGACCTGGTCTTCACAGCCGCGGCACCCAGTAGATCATCAGGTAAATCGGCAGCCAGAGCAGCCACACGTAGCGCCAGTAGAGCGCGTTCTCGTCGGTATCGACGAGGCGCCGGCCTTCGTAACCCAGCGGCGTCATCATCAGCGCCCACAGGACGAGCGTGTCGCCCCAGTCGGTCAACAGATGGATCGTGTGGAGCAGCAGCAGCGCCCAGATGATCGAACCGTAGGCATTGTCGGTCCAGCGGACGTTCAAACTGTTGAACTCGAACCCGCGAATGATGAGCAGGACCGCGCCGACCGCGACGATGATCGGCATCAAGGCGCGAACCGCGTCAGTGTCGTGGGCGTTCGCGGCTTTCTTGATCATCGTATTGGGGATCTCGCTGAGCAGGATCACGATGGTGAACAACGTGCCGGCGAGGAGGTTCGGCGCGGCCCGGCCTTCGGGCGGCCAACCCTGCTCGTGGCCCATCAGGAAGAAGTAAGCCGCGAAAGCGAGCGCGAAGAAGCCGCCCTCGACGACCATGTAGCCGATGATTCCCCACCAGGTGAGGCTTGCCGGCCCAAACTTGTATGTCGGGAGGTCGGCGACGTCGTCGGTAAAGCGCACTTCGCGGATCATGCGATCACCGGCTCGGGATGGCGCTTGACCTCCTTCGGCCAGAACCAGGCAAGAAGCGCGATGCCGGTCGGGATCGCGCCGAACACCACCGCCCAGGGCGAGAAGATCGACGTGATAAAGAAGATCGCCGTCGCGCAGGATGCAATGAACGGCCAGAGGCTGGCTTGCGGGATCGGCTCGCGGAGGTCGGGGGTCGCGGCGACCACCGTGGTCAGCAGCATTTCCTTGTCGTCGACGCGAAGGCCGGTGACTACCGGCAGCTCGCCTTTTTCGTCCCAGAGCGGCGTGCGGCTTTCGACCACGGGGATGTGCTCGAAATTATAGACCGGCGGCGGCGAGCTGGTCGCCCATTCGAGGGTCGATGCGTCCCAAGGATTGGGCGGCGCGATCGCTCCGCGGTACAGCGACCACAGGCCGTTGACGACGAAGATGAGGACCGCGCTGGCGACGGCGAAGGCGCCGATGGTCGAGAGGAGGTTGGGCAGCTCGAGGCCCTGACCCGCCGGATAGGTGTAGACGCGGCGCGGCATGCCGAGCAGCCCCGCGAAATGCATCGGGAAGAAGGCGAGCTGGAAGCCGAGGAACAGGATCCAGAAGCCGATCTTGCCGAGCGTCTCGCTCATCATCCGGCCGGTGATCTTGGGGAACCAGTAGGTGAGGATTCCGAGCAGCGGGAAGACCGCGCCGCCGATCAGCACGTAATGGAAATGGGCGACGATGAAGTAGGTATCGTGAAGCTCGAGATCGAGCGGGACGGATGCGATGATCACGCCCGACAGGCCGCCGATGACGAAGGTGACGATGAAGCCGACGACGTACAGCATCGGCACCTGTAGGCGCGGCCGCCCGTCCCACATGGTCGCGAGCCAGCAAAAAATCTGTAAGGCAGTGGGGATCGCGACCGACATGCTCGCGGCGGTGTAGAAGCTGTAGCCGACGCGCGGCAGGCCGGTCGCGAACATGTGGTGGACCCACAGCCCGAAGGCGAGGATGCCGGTCGAGATCAGCGCGAGGACGACGACCGGGTAAGCGAACACCGGGCGGCGGCAGAAAGTCTCAACGATGATGCTGACGAAGCCCGTCGCAGGCAGGAAGATGATGTAGACCTCGGGGTGGCCGAAGAACCAGAAGAGGTGCTGCCACAGCAAAGCGTCTCCATGCTCCCAGCTGTTGTAGAATTGCGTGCCGACCAGACGGTCGGAGATCAGCATCGACGAGGCGAGTGCGATCGACGGCATGGCGAAAATGATCATCACCGCGACAACCAGCATCGCCCAGGCAAAGAGCGGCATGCGGGCGAGAGTCATGCCCGGCGCGCGCGTCTTGAGGATGGTCGCAACCAGCACCACGGCGGCGGCCAGCGCCGAGACTTCGGTGAAGGTGATCATCTGCGCCCAGATGTCGGCGCGCTTCCCCGGCGAGAATTGCGGTCCCGATAGCGGCGTATAGGCGAACCAGCCGATGTCGGGAGCGATGTTGAGAGCGAACGCGCCCCACAGCAGCAGCCCTCCGAACAGGTACATGTAATAGCTGAACGCGTTCAATCGCGGGAAACCGGTCGAGCGCGTCCCGAGCATCAGCGGAATCATGTAAACCGCGACGCCTTCCATCACCGGCACGGCAAACAGGAACATCATCGTCGAGCCGTGCATCGTGAACAGCTCGTTGAAGCGCGACGCGCCGATCATCGTGTTGTCGGGCCGCGCGAGCTGCATCCGCATCAGCAGCGCGAGCACGCCGCCCAGCGCGAGAAAGATCAGCGCGGTGACGATGTAGCGTCGGCCGATCTCCTTGTGGTCGACGGTCGCGAGCCAGCCGATGAAGCCCGGGGGGCGCCGCCAGGTCCGCTCGAGCCGCGCGGCAAGCTTCGCGCCCTTGAGCTGCTCGCCGTCGCGCGCGAGCTCCTTGCGCTCGTCCGCCAGCCGCTTCTCGTCGGCGCGGACGTCGTAGGGACTCATTTGAGAGTCTCGAGATAAGCGACGACCGCGTGCAGCTGGTCGGGCTCGAGCCCGATGGTCGGCATGTGGTTGCCGGGCTTGGCCGACTGCGGGTCCTCGACCCAGCCGTAAATGTTGCCGGTGGTCATCGGCAGCGTGCCCGCCGCGATGCTGCGGCGGCTGGCGAAATGCGTGAGGTCGGGGCCGAAGTGCGAGCTCGCGGTCGTGCCCGCGATCGCGTGGCACGAGCTGCACTGGCGGCTCGTTACGAAATTGTATCCGGCGAGCGACAGCGGCGTTGTCGGCGCCGCCGCGGGCTTGAGCTGTTGCTGCCACCATTTGAGGAATTGGCCGTAGGGTTCGACGTCGACCGTCAGAGCCATGTGGGCGTGCTGAGTCCCGCAAAATTCAGCACATTGACCACGAAAGATGCCGACCTTGCGCGGGGTAATGCTGACGTCGTTTTCGCGGCCCGGGATCAGGTCCTGCTTGCCGGCCAGGCTCGGCACCCAGAAGCTGTGGATGACGTCGTTCGATTTGAGCTGGATGCGCACGGGCACATTGACTGGAAGGTGCAGCTCATTGGCGGTGCGCAGCGTCTTCGACGCATCCGCGGAATTGTAGGTGATGTCCCACCACCACTGGTTGGCGGTGACGGTGATCGATAATTTTTCGTGTGCCGCCGCGCTCGCCATCGAGCGATCGGCGAAGAAGCTGGCGATGGCCAGAGCGGCCAACCCGACGCTCACTGCGGTTCCCCAGCCGATCAGGCCCGTCTGCATTAGCGGGTCACTTTGGTGATGGCGGTCTGTGTCGACGACATTGGCCTCGCCGGCCCGCCGCCGGCGCAGCAGCGAGCCAATGAGCATGGCGATGACCGCGACGTACATGATCGCGCAGACGGCAAGAAAAATGACGAACAGCGTGTTGAACTGCCGGACCTCGACCGCGGCGTCGCTGAAGATGCTCTGGTAGGATTGGCAGCCGCCGAGCAGTAGCGCGAGCGCCAAGAATCCCGTTCGCCCCGAGCCCTTCGGCTGCCGCCTGCGGCGGCCGCTCAGGACAGGCCAAGGCCGAGGGGCGCTGGTGCCGACGCGCCTCGACTTCGCTCGGCACGAACGGTTTTTGGGATTCTTCATTGCTCCGCAGTGTCCGAGCTGTGCGCCGGTGCGCGCGGCGTCAAAGTCGCCGGGGTCGTCGCGCTCATCGCGTCGGCGCGGCTCGACACCGTGTCCTTGCTGGGCTGGCCCGACAGCGAGCGCACATAGGCTGCGAGCTTCCAGATCTGGTCTTCGGTGAGCTTGCCGCGCCAGGCGGGCATGCCATTAGGGCGCCCTTCGGCGATGGTGGCCGCGATCTGGTCGATACGCCCGCCGTAGCGCCACTCGTCGTCCATCAGCGCCGGGCCCATGCCGCCGCCGCCGTGGCTGTGGCAGCCGACGCAGTTCATCTGGTTGAACAGCTGCTGTCCCTCGGCCAGCGCGGGCGCATTGTTGTCGTACAGCGCGGCGCGCGCATCGAGCGGTGGCGCAGTGCCGGTGCCGGGGTAGATGGTCTCGGGGCTCTCGCCGGCCGGCACCGTTTCGGTCACCGGTTTCGAGCGGCTGTGGCGTTCTTCCCGGTCGCAGGCGGCGAGCGCCAGCGCGGCGAGCCCGACGGCGACAACCCTAGCGCGGAAGCGCGAAGACATAGAGCATGCCTCCCGCGGTGGATTTCATCGGCAGGTCCTTGACGGCATTGGCGAAGCCGAGCGCGCCGGTGGGATCGCGCGGGTCCATCTTGCCGGCGACGATCGCGCCGGCCCAGCCGCCGACCCCGGCGACGACGGCGATGTATTGGCGGCCGTCGGGACCGCGGTAGCTGATCGGCTGGCCGATGATCCCGCTGCCGGCCTTGAACTGCCACAGGAGCTTGCCGGTCCGCGCGTCGACGGCTTTGAACCAGCCGTCCATCGTCCCGTAGAATACGAGCCCGCCGGCGGTGGCGAGCGCCGGGCTCCACAGCGGCAGGTCTTCCTTGATCTCCCACACTGCGCGGCGGCGCATCGGGTCCCAGGCCGTGAACACGCCGCGGTTGCCACCCGGCCCCGCGTACATCTTCGCGTCTGCGCCGACATAGGGCGTGCCGGAGATGTAGTTCGCCTCCATCACGCCCTCATCCATGCAGAGATTGAGGTGCGGGATGTAGACGAGCCCCGTGACCGGACTGAACGCCGCCGGGTTCCAGTCCTTCATGCCGGGCGCGGCTGGACAGATGTCGCGTGTCACTCGGCCCGATTTGGGCTCCTTGTCGGCCGCGGTGATCAGGCGGCCGCTCTTCAGGTCCACGCCCCTGGATGAGTTGATATAGCCGTAGGGCGTCGCGCTCAGCACCTGCCCGCTGCGCCGGTCGATCACATAGAAATAGCCGTTGCGCGCGGGCCGCAGGATGACGGGACGCCGTCCGCCATTCCATGGAATGTCGGCGAGGATGATCTCGTTGATGTCGTCGTGGTCGAACAGATCGTGCGGCGACGCCTGGTAATACCAGACCGCCTCGCCGGTATTGACGTCGCGGGCGAAGACGCCTGTCGACCACTTATTGTCGCCGGGCCGCTGGTCGGGGTTCCACGGGCCCGGGTTTGACGTCCCGTAGTAGATGAGGTTGAGCGCTGGGTCATAGCTGATCCAGCCCCAGACGGTCGCCCCGCCGATCTTCCACGCGTCGGGGGGCCAGGTCTTGATGCCGAGGTCCTTGCCCTGGTCCATCGCGTAGAAAGGCTTGAAGCGCGAGTCGATCAGCACGTCCTTGTCGGGTCCGGTGTTGAACGCTTTCCACACGACCTTGCCCGAGCCTTCATCGAGCGCGGCGATCCACCCACGGACGCCCATCTCGCCGCCCGAATCGCCGACCAGCACTTTGCCGCCCGCGACGAGCGGAGCCATGGTGATCGTCTCGCCCTTCTGGATATTGCCGAGCTGCGTCCGCCAGACTTGCTGCCCGCTGTTGGCGTCGACGGCGATGGTCTGTCCATCGAGCGTGTTGAAGATGATCTTGCCGTTCGAATAGACCGCGCCGCGGTTGACGACGTCGCAGCAGGCGACGCCCTGGCTGGCGGCGATCGGCTTGGGCTTGAACACCCACTTGGTCGGCGCGCCGGGCTTGGTCAGGTCGAGCGCATAGACGTCGTTCGGGAACGGCGTGATCAGGTACATCGTGCCGTTTACGACGAGGGGCGGCGCTTCATAGCCGTGGGTCGTCGCAGTCGAGAACGTGAAGGCGACGCCGAGGTTGCGGACGTTGGCGGGGGTGACCTGGGTGAGCGCGGAGAAACGGGTCGCCGCATAGTCCTTGCCCGGCATCACCCAATTGCCGTCGTCGGCCGGCGATGCGGCGGCGGGCGGAAGCGCGTGCGGGCCGGATACGATCGGCGCCATCACGGTCGCTTGCGATGTCGGCGGCGGCTGCTTGTTACAGGAGGCGAGCGCCGCGCTAACGACGCCAACAGTCAGGACTGCGGTTGCTACTCGCCGCAACATTTCCCCTGTTCGCTGTCACGGAGCCAACAGGCTCCCTGCCGTCGCTCAAACTGTTGCCGTTAGAGGCGGTTCCCGGCGTCCTGCTGTTTCTCGCTAACCTGAATCAGCTTTGGGAAACCCAAGGAACAGCAGGCGTTGGCGGGCGGTATTGTAGACGGGAGAAGCGGTATGCCGACAACTACGAGCAGCCCATCCAAGCGGGGATTCGCCGCGATGGATCCAGCCAAGCAACGCGAGATCGCAAGCAAGGGCGGAAAAGCGAGTCACGGCGGCGGGCGCCGGAGCAGCGCGTCGCGCTAGGTTGCGCACGACCCAATTCAGCAACGCTTGAGGGACGTCGGCGTTAGTCTGGCCGAATGTATCGGTCGGACCTCAACACCCGCGACAAAAGCGGCGCGATCGCGCTGGTCATCGGGATCCACGCGGCGCTGCTGCTTGCGTTCCTGAACCTGTCGGGGAAAATCGACTTCGCCGACCCGCAAAGCGCGCTGAAGATGTTTGACGTCAACGCGCCGCCGCCGCCACCTCCTCCACCGCCCGCGCAGCACCAGGCCAGGCCCAAGGAAAAGGAAGGCGGCTCGGCGCCCAAGAATATCAAGAGCGAGGCGACGCCCGTGGTCGCGCCCAAGCGGAGGATCGAAACGCCGCCGGTGAACCCGATCCCGGCGGCCGAAATTCCGCGCCAAGGTACTGCGCCGACGCAGGGGGCCTCGAACGTGCGCGGGCCAGGAACCGGCGCGGGCGGGATTGGCACTGGCACAGGCAGCGGCGCGGGAGGGTCGGGAGCGGGCGGCGGAGGCGAGGGCGGTATTGCCGATCCGCCGCATCTCATCTCACCCGTGCTGACGGGGCGCGACATCCCCCGCGACCTCCTGCAGCAGTGGCCCTCAGGATTGCCGGTCTTCCTTCGCCTGCGCGTCAATCCGCAGGGCTATGTCAGCGAGTGCAACGTGCTCCGCGGCACCGGCGTCGCCGCGATCGACAACACGATGTGCAACATCGCTCACGACCGCTTGCGCTTCCGGCCGGCCGTCAATCCTAGCGGTCAAGCGGTTGCAGGATGGTTCGGATACGCGCAACGACCGCCGCGATAATTCAAAAGGGATTCGCATGATCGAAGCGGAATGGTGGGAATATGATTCCCTCGACGAGCTGGCCGACGCCGTCGCGGGGGACGTGGGGTTCATCGTCGAAAGCGCCGTCGAGGCGCGCGGCGCGTCGCTGATCGCGCTGCCCGGCGGGAAGACAGGCCCGGCGATTTTCCCGAAGCTCGCGGCGCAGCAGCTGCCGTGGAAGCGAGTCACAATCATCCCCACCGACGAGCGGCTGGTGCCGATGGACGACGAGCGCAGCAATGTGCGCGGCATCGCCAAGACGTTTCTGCCAATCGGTGCGCGGGTTGTTCCGATCGTCGCCGACATCCCAGACTATAAGCTCGCTGGAAACTCCGCCGACGCGCGGCTTCAGGACTTGCCTTGGCCGCCCGACCTGGTGTGGCTGGGTGTCGGCGACGGCGGAAATGCGGCGTCGATCTTCCCAGGGCCCGACTTGCAGGATGCGCTCGACGCGCCGCGTGCGCGGCGGGCCGTCGGAGTCATGCCCGATCCGCTGCCCACCGACGCGCCAGTCGCGCGCGTCACCCTGACTCGCGCGGCGATTCTGTCAGCGAGGACCGTGCTGATTGCGATCACCGGCGACAGGAAGCGCGAAATGCTCGAGCAGGCGATTTCCGACGGGCAGAGCTCAAAGCTGCCGATCGGCCGCGTGCTGGCCGAGGCCGAGCAGCCGATCGACGTTCATTGGTGCCCTTGAGGGTTATTGCACTTGCAGGTTGTCGAACAGGAAGTGCCCGGTCGAGCAGGTGACGCCCATGCTCGGAGCACCGCGAAACGACTGACGGACCGAGACTGACTGGCCGGCCGCCTCGATGATGATGTCCTTGCCGCTGCGCGTGACACGGAACGGCATGGTCTCATTCAACCCGACTTCGCCGAGCAAAGTGCGTTCCTCTTCGTGGGCGTCGCCCTTGCGCACGACTATTACGAACCGGCCGCTGTCGTGCGAGGTCGGAGCCAGTTGCAACGCCACGAAATCCTTGCGGCTTGCGAACCTCACGGTGGCGGTCGGGTCGAGGTTGTTATCCTCCCGGCCTTCGATTGCGCGCAGGTTGCCGGAGATCGCATTTGCGCCCGCGAGGCGATCCCGATCCATGGTTGACAGCTCGCCCGGAGGCGCGTCGCAATTGAAACTCAGCGTTTGCGGCGCGGCTGCCTCGCCTGCGCTGAAACCCGCCGCAGTGGCGGCCAATACGCCTATCCAGCGAACGACCATTGTCCCCTCCTTCACACCTCCTCGAGCGGCTTGCCGCGAGTCTCTTCGAGGAATGCGAGCGAGACCGCCGCGGAAATGCCCGTGAAGATCACCGCATACCACAATCCCTCGTAGATGTTGCCGGTGATCGCGACGAGCGCGAAGCTGGTCACCGGCAGGAAGCCGCCGACCCAGCCGGTCCCGACATGGTAGGGGAAGGACATCGCGGTGTAGCGGACGCGGGTCGGGAACATCTCCACCAGTGCCGAAGCCTGCGGGCCATAGAGCGCAGTCGCGGCGACGACGAACAGCAGCAAAATCACGATCATCACGGTCATGCCGATTTGTGTCGGCTGGGCGGTCTTGGGGTAACCGGCGGCCGTCAGCGCTGCGCCAATGTCGGTCCCGACCTTGGCTTTCAGCGCCTTGAGGTCAGCCGCGGCCAGGCCCTCGCCGCCAGGAATCGCGACCATGTGGTGCCCGACGAACACCCGCGTGCGGCCGTCGGGAGAATAGTCCGTGCGGTAGGATATGCCCTTGGTCACCAGCGTCGACTTGGCGATGTCGCAGGGGCTGACGAACTTGGCCGTGCCGACGGGATCGAACTGCACGGAGCATTTGCTGACGTCGGTCGAAACCGCGACGGGCGTGGCGCGCTGCGCGGCAACGAGCGCCGGGTTGGCGCCCTGCGCAATCCAGTGCGAGCCGGGGAAATAGAGCACCAGCGCCAGCAACATCCCGCCGACCATCACGGGCTTGCGGCCGACCCTGTCGGACAGCCAGCCGAAATAAACATACAGCGGCGCGCTGACGACGGTCATGACGATCAGCAGCAGGTCCTTGGTCGCGGCCGGCAGGCCGAGCGACTTTTCGAGGAACACCTGGATGTAAAAGAAGGTGAAATACCAAACGGCCCCTTGCGCGCACATGATGCCAAAGAAGGCGATCAGCACGCGTTTCAGGTTGCGCTTGTCGGCGAAGGCCTCGCGCAGCGGCGCCTTGGTCACCTGGCCCTCTTCGCGCAACCTGGCGAAATGCGGGCTCTCGGCGAGCTTGGCGCGCATCCACACCGAGATGACCAGCAGCACGGCCGAAACCAGGAAGGGGATGCGCCACGCCCAGGTCGTGAATGCGTCTTCGCCGACCGCTTCGCGCGTCGCGACGATCACCAAGAGCGCGGCGAGCAGCCCGAACGAAGCCGACGACTGGATCCAGCCAGTTGCGCTACCACGCTTGTCGTTGGGCGCGTGCTCGGCGACGTAGATCGCCGCGCCGCCATATTCGCCGCCGAGCGCGATCCCCTGGAGGATGCGCAGCAGGATTAGCAGCGTGGGGCCAAGCGCGCCGGCCTGCGCGTAGGTCGGAAGCAGGCCGATGAGGAAGGTCGCACCGCCCATCAGGCTGACCGTGACCAGGAACGCGCCCTTGCGGCCGAGACGGTCGCCGATCACGCCGAAGATCAGCGCGCCCAAGGGGCGGAAGGCGAAGCCCGCGGCGAACAAGCCGAGCGCCGCGATCAGCCCGCTCGTCGGATTGAGGCTGGCGAAGAAGACCTTGGAGATGACTGGCGCGAGGCTGCCGAAGATGAAGAAGTCGTACCATTCGAACGCGGTGCCCGCGGACGAGGCGATGATGACCCGCGCCATCGACCAGGGCTTCTGATGATGCCGGTCCGCGACTGTCGCCATGCGCAAATTCCCCTCCGGCTGAAGGGATAGCGCGGATTCCCCTCCCTGCAAGGGAGGGGCCAGGGGTGGGTGCGAGCGAACAGGCTCAATGGCTGTGAGCGAGCTTCTTCCGCGGCCCTTCGACGCCGCCTGCGGCGTCGCTCAGGACAGGCATCCAGCCGCTCCAGAAGCACCCCCCCAACCCCCTCCCTTGCAGGGAGGGGAGAAGAAATTGCGTGAACTCGGGAATAAACCCGCGCGCCGCCGGGTCATTGCATCGACTGCCTCGCGAAAGGACGCTCGATGCTCGACGACAATGACCGCCGCGGCTTCTTGAAGTGCATGGCTTGGGCCGGAACCGGCGCGCTGTTCGCCATCGACGGCGGGATCGCCAGCTCGATCGGCCTCGATAGCGCGATAGCCGCGCCGTTGCGCCGCACCCCGGCAACGCCCTTTACCTTCGTCCAGCTGAGCGACAGCCATATCGGCTTCAACAAGCCGCCGAATGCCGACGCCCGCGCTACCTTCCGCGAGGCGATCGCCAAGGTGAAGGCGCTGCCGGTCCAGCCGGACTTCATCATTCACACCGGCGATGTCTCGCAGCTCTCCCGTGAAGAAGAGTTCGACGACGCCGAGCAGATGCTGAAGGCGACCGGCCTGCCCGTGTTCTTCGTTCCGGGCGAGCATGACATGCTCGATCCCGACGGCGGGAAGCTGTTTCTCGACCGGTTCGGGAAAGGGACCAAAGGCGCCGGCTGGTACAGCTTCGATCATCGCGGCGTCCACTTCGTCGCGCTGGTCAATGTCGCCGATCTGAAGCCGGGCGGAATGGGCAATCTCGGGCCTGAGCAGCTCGCCTGGCTCAAGGCCGATCTCGCCGACCGCTCGTCGTCAACGCCGATCGTGGTGTTCGCGCACATCCCGCTGTGGACCGTCTATGCGGACTGGGGCTGGGGCACCGACGACGCGGAGCAGGCGCTGAAGCTGCTCGCCCGGTTCGGCTCGGTGACCGTGCTCAACGGGCACATCCACCAGATCACGCAGAAGGTCGAAGGCCGGGTCGCCTTCCATACCGCGCGCTCGACGGCTTTTCCCCAGCCGGCGCCCGGCACCGCGCCCTCGCCGGGCCCGCTCAAAGTCCCCCCCGAGCAGCTCCATTCGATGCTCGGCATCACCGACGCGATGTTCGTGCGCGGTCACGACCGCATCGCGCTGATCGACTCCACCCTCTCATAATGAAGGATCTTTCCATGACCCGCGGATTCAAGATGGTGACGTTCCAGGCGGCTTCGCTCGTCGCCGGAGCGTTGATGCTGTCGGCCGTATCGGCGATGACCAAGGCGGCGCCCCCGCCTGTTGCGTCCGTCAGCATCGACAATTTCACGTTCAAGGCGCCGCTCGTGACGGTGAAGCCCGGAACGACCGTTACCTGGACCAATGGCGACGATATCCCGCACACGGTCGTGTCGAAGGACGGGCTGTTCAAGTCGAAGGTGCTCGATACCGGCGACCGCTTCTCCTTCACCTTCGCCAAGCCGGGACAATTCGGTTATTTCTGCTCGCTCCACCCGCACATGACGGGCACGATCGTCGTGAAGGCCTGAGACAAGGACCGGCCGCCTCCGTGAAGAAAATCCTCCCTTCCCTCTTCACGCCACGTCTCGCGGCCGCCAACGGCCCGCCGCCGGGTGACCCCTCGCCCGGCGGCGGCCAAACCCAGGACTTCCGTCGCCTGATCCTCCCCCATCTCGACGGCGCCTATAATCTCGCGCGCTATCTCACGCGCGATTCCGTGCTGAGCGAAGATGTGGTGCAGGACGCGGTGCTTCGTGCGTTCCGCAACTTCGGACAATATCGCGGCGGTTCGCCCCGGGCATGGCTGTTCGCCATAGTCCGCAACTGCTGCCGCACGGCCCAGGCAGGGCGCGCAGGCGCGGTTTCGCTTGTCATCACAGAGAGTGGCCTTAGCGATGAAGCCGCCGCCGAGCTCTCTCACAAGCCCGATCCCGGCCCGAGCCCGGAGGAGGAGGTGTTCCGCAAGGCGGACGTCGAGCGGGTCCGATACGCGATCGAGGCGATTCCCGAGCCGTTCCGCGAAACAATCGTCCTGCGGGACCTCGAAGACTTGTCCTATGCCGAGATCGCCGAAGTGACCGGGGTTCCGGTCGGAACCGTGATGTCGCGCCTGTCGCGCGCCCGGGCGATGCTGGCGAAAGAGCTGCTTCCCGCCTCCCTGGCGAACGGCGAGCAGTCGAGGAGCGTGAAGTGATGGCTGCGTGCGAGAATCAGGAACTGCTGCTCGGCGGGCTCGTGGACGGCGAGCTCGATGCCGCCAACACCGCGATGGTCGAGGCGCATGTCGCGCGATGCGAAGGCTGCCGCGAAGAGCTCGACCGGTTGCAGGCGATCCGCAACCTGCTGCGTTCCGACGGCGTCCGATATGCCGCGCCGGAAGCGCTCGCCGGGCGGATCGCGGCCATGCCCGAGCTCGCGCCCAAGGCGGCCAACGACAATCGGTTCAAGAGCTGGTTGGCGCCGGCGCTTACGGGTGCCATCGCCGCATCGCTGGCAATGGTGACGCTGCTTCCGCCGGGAAGCGAGTCCGCGATCGACCAGCAGCTTGTGTCGAGCCACGTCCGCTCGCTCCAGCCGGGGCACCTCACCGATGTGCAGACGACCAACCAGCATATCGTGAAGCCGTGGTTCAATGGCCGGATCGATTTCTCGCCTCCGGTCCCCGAGCTTGCCGATCGCGGCTTCCCGCTCGCCGGCGGGCGGCTTGATTCGATCGACGGGAAGACCGTCGCCGCGATCGTCTATCACCGGCGGCTGCACACGGTGAACCTGTTCGTCTGGCCGGAGGCGAACGGTCCGGATCGCGACTTCGTCAAGGACGGCTTTGCGGTGCGCGAATGGACGCGGGGCGGCCTGCGCTTTGCCGCGGTATCGGACATTCCGGCATCCGAGCTCAGTCAGTTCCAGGGCCTGTTCGACCAGCGCGCGCGCTAATCGAGCTTGCGCACGGTCCCGTCGACACTCGCGAACTTCAGGCCGAATTTCTTCGCGACAACGTGATTGGAAAGCGTGCGGCCGTCGGCCTGCAGCCGGAGGTGCTGCTCGACCTTGAGGCCGCCCTGCATGATGTAGCGAATGGTCGCGCTGTCGCCGCTGACGACGATCTCAACCGGGCTTGTCGCGTCGGTCAGCGTGCCGGTCATGCGGTTGGGCCCGGCGGGGCGCATGATCCACTTGCGCTGCCGGACCGGCTTGTCGCCCTCGTGGACTGTGTCGATCATTACGAAGTCGCCCTTGTCGCCCCTGCCGCCGACACTCTCGACGATCAGCGGGACGGGCTTGTGCAGGACGACGCGCAGCACGTTCTCGGTGCGCGTGTGGCCGGTGAAGAAGGCCACCATGTCGAGCTTGGGTTTCTCCGCTGCGGCGCTGGCGAGCGTCAGCAATGCCGCCGCTATGCTCACTGTCGACCGGCGACCAGCGCGTCGACGACGCTCGGGTCGGCAAGCGTCGAGATGTCGCCGAAGCCCGAGGTCTCGCCTTCGGCGAGCTTGCGCAGGATGCGGCGCATGATCTTGCCCGAGCGCGTCTTGGGCAGCGCCGGCGCGAACTGGATCTTCTCCGGCGCCGCGAGCGCACCGATGTCCTTGCGCACTTCCTGGTTCAGTTCCTTGCGCAGCGCGTCGTCGCCATCCTCGCCGGCGTTCAGCGTGACGAAGGCGTAGATCGCCTGACCCTTGATGTCGTGCGGGTAGCCGACGACCGCCGCCTCGGCGACCTTGGGGTGCGACACCAGCGAGCTTTCGACTTCGGCCGAGCCGACGCGGTGACCCGAGACGTTGATCACGTCATCGACGCGGCCCGTGATCCAGTAATAGCCGTCATCGTCCCGGCGGCAGCCGTCACCGGTGAAATACTTCCCGCGATAGGTGGTGAAATAGGTCTCGAAGAAGCGCTTATGGTCGCCCCAGACCGTGCGCATCTGCCCGGGCCACGAGGCCGTCAGGCAGAGGTTTCCGCTCACCGCGCCCTCGAGGACCTTACCGTCGCTATCGACCAGTTCGACATGCACACCCGGTAGTGGCTTCGTCGCGCTTCCCGGTTTCATATCGACGGCGCCGGGGATGGGCGAAATCAGCGCGGCGCCGGTCTCGGTCTGCCACCAGGTGTCGACGATCGGACAGCGCCCGTCTCCCACCACGCGCCAGTACCATTCCCAGGCGTGCGGGTTGATCGGCTCGCCGACGGTGCCGAGCAGCCGCAGCGACTTGCGTGAATGGCGCGTCACCCAATCATCGCCCTCGCGCTCGAGCGCGCGGATCGCAGTCGGCGCCGTGTAGAAGATGCTGACTCCCAGCCGGTCGATGGTCTCCCAGAAGCGGCCGAAATCCGGATAGTTGGGGACGCCGTCGAACATCACGCTCTTGGCCCGCATCATCAGCGGGCCGTAGACGACATAAGTGTGGCCAGTGATCCAGCCGATGTCGGCGGTGCACCAGAAAATGTCGCCGTCCTTGTAGTCGAAGATCCAGTCGAACGTGGTCGCGGCCCAAGTCGCGTAGCCGCCCGTCGTGTGCACAACGCCCTTGGGCTTACCGGTCGAGCCGGAGGTGTAGAGGATGAACAGAGGATCCTCGGCGTTCATCACCTCGGGTTCGCAGTCGATTGGAAGGCCCTCGCGAACGTCGGAATAACGGATGTCGCGGCCGTCCTTCATCGGCACGTCGCCGCCGGTGCGGGTGATGACGATGACCGTCGCGACATCACCCTCCTCAAGCGCGGTATCGACGTTGCGCTTCAGCGGAATTTTCTTGCCGCCGCGGACACCCTCGTCAGCGGTGATGACCGCGGATGCGCCGCAGTCGGCGATCCGGCCCGCGAGGCTTTCAGGGGAGAAGCCGCCGAACACGACCGAATGGATCGCGCCGATCCGCGCGCAGGCGAGCATCGCCGCCGCCGCTTCGGGGATCATCGGCATGTAGATCATCACTCGGTCGCCGCGCTTGATACCGCGTTGCTTCAACAGGTTTGCGAAGCGGCACGTCTCTTCGTAAAGCTCGCGATAGCTGATCTCGCGGCCCTCGCCGGGCTCGTCGGCTTCGAAGATCAACGCGACACGGTCGTCATGCTCGGGCAAATGGCGGTCGAGGCAGTTGACCGAGAGGTTGAGATCACCGTCAGCGTACCAGCGGATGCCGAAATCGGCCTCGTCGAACGACCAGTCGCCGGCTTGCGTCGGGAACTTGCTCCAGGTCAGCCGGCGTGCCTGGTCGAGCCAGAAGCGGTCGGGGTCGGAATTGGCGAGCGCATGAATGCCGGCGAGCTCGTCGGGGTCAATGCGGGCGTCGAAATCCTCGGGGACCGGGTACACCGCCTCAGCCATTCGCTTACTCCCTCGCCGCCCGGTCCAAAACGCGTCTAGCCTGAACGAGATGCGGGCGATCGACCATCTTGCCGCCGACCGAAAGCACGCCGGCGTCCGGATGTGCCTCGAACGCCGCGACGATCTCTTCGGCGTGCGCGACATCGTCCTTCGACGGCGTGAAGGCGGCGTTGATAATCGGCACCTGCGCGGGGTGGATCGCGAGCTTGCCGGTGAACCCGTCGCGCCGCGCTGCCTGGGCCTCGGCCTTGAGTCCCTTGTCGTCCTTGAAGTCGGCGAAAACGCCATCGACCGGCTGGACCCCAGCCGCGACCGCGCCCGCGAGGCACAGCGATCGCGCGAGCTTGTAGGTGAAGGCGAGCTCGCCACGTGCGTCATGTTTGGACGATGCACCAAGCGCGGCGGACAGGTCCTCGGCGCCCCAGCTCATCGCGACCAGCGGCGACGCCGGGTCGCGATAGGACAGAAGGCCGAACAGGCTCGCCGCAGTCTCGGTAACGATGGCGTGCACCGGGATATTGCCAGTGCGGTGCGCGAGTTGGCGCACATCGTCGCCGCTCTCGGCTTTCGGCAGGACGATTCCATGGATGTCGGCGATGGCGATCAGCTCGAGGTCGTCCTTGTGGAACTCCGAGCCGAGCGGATTTACGCGCACCCACCATTGCGGCGCACCGGATCGCTTCAAGAGGTTGCGCAGGACGTCGCGCGCGACCGGCTTCATCGCGGGACTGACGCTATCCTCGAGGTCGAAGATGATCGCGTCGGCGTCGCTGTCGAGCGCCTTGGTGATCTTGCGCTCGCTGTCGGCGGGGACGAACAGCCAGGACCGCAGTTCGCTCATTGCGCCTTTTTGAGCAGCAGCGCGGTGCGCGTGCATTCGCACACCAGTTCGTCGCGCTGGTTGAAGCTGCGGTGCGCCCAGGTGACGATGCCGGCGTTGAGCCGCGACTTGCTTTCGCGCACCGCGATGCATTCGGTTTCGCTGCGCAATGTATCGCCGGCAAAGACCGGGTTGGGGAATTTGAGCGCGTCATAACCCAAGTTCGCGACCAACGTGCCGAGCGTCGTGTCCTCGACGCTGACGCCGATCATCAGCCCGAAGGTGAAGACCGAATTGACGAGCGGCTTGCCGAACTCGGACTTCGCCGCAGCCTCATGATCGAGGTGCATCGGTTGAGGATTGTGAGTCAGCGCGGAGATGAGGACATTGTCGGTCTCGGTGACGGTGCGCGTAACCGCGTGCGCGACGCGGTCGCCGATCTGCCACTCCTCGAAATAGCGCCCGGGCATGGGAGAGCGTCTAGAGCAACCGCTTTGCAAAACAACACCCGTTCGTGTCGAGCGAAGTCGAGACACGTCCCTCGACTGCGCTCGGGACGAACGGGAGAGGGGTCAGCCGATGCTGCGGCGCTGGAGGCGGGCCTTGAGCTCGGCCATGCCGATCAGCTCGACCGCGCCTTCGGGGTCGCTCGAGCGGATGACGTTGGCGATGTGGCCGAGCATCTGGCCGACGATGTCCACCGATTGCAGCGACGTGCCGTGGCGGACGACGACGGCGCCATCGGAAGCGAGCGCGTCGCCCATGATGTCGAGCATGCGCCGCGCATATTCGAGCTCCTCGGCGAGGCGGCGGCGAAGCTCATCCTCGGTCGGGACCAGCGCAGCGGGCATCGGCGGGGGTTCGCGGCGCAACGGCTTGCGCCTGGGTGGCTCCTCGGCGTTTGCGGCGGGCGCGCGATCGGGTTGCGCGCGACGCGCCGCCTCGTCCCAGAAAGAGGTCGGTTTGCTGCTCACGATGGGTCCACGTCCGCGTGTGGACTTACAACGGCGGGGTAAACAGGGGCTTTATTATCCGTTTTGGAGCAATAATTCCGCGGCCGCCTCGGTTATCGCCGCGCCGTCGAGACGATAGGCGGCATAGAGGTCGGCGAGACTGCCGGTCTGGCCGAATTTCTCGACGCCGAGCGGCGCGACGCGCTGGCCGAGGACTCCGCCGATCCAGGACAAGGACGCCGGCGCAGCATCGGCGAGGGTGACGAGGCCCGCGTTGCGCGAGAGCCGGGACAGCAATTGCTCGATGTGGCTGGGCTCGCGCGCGCCGTGCCAGCGGGAGGCCTGGGCTTTGGTCCAGCCGCGGTGGAGCAGGTCGGGCGAGGTGACCGCGAGCAGACCGAGGCCGGCGATGTCCGCGCTCAGCTCTTCCCACGCGGCGAGCGCTTCTGGCATCACCGCCCCCATGGCGACGATCGCGGCTTCGGCATTGTCGCCCGGCTCGCGCAGCCAGTAGCCGCCGGCCAGCGCACCTTCGCGCCAGCTGTCGTCGGCGCGTTCGACTTGCGTGATGCTGCGGGTCGAAAGGCGCAGGTAGGTGCTTTCGCCGTTGGGGTCGTCGATCAGCCGGAAGGCGTGCTCCATCATCGCCGCGAGCTCGTCGGCGTAAGCCGGCTCGTAATGCCTGAGGCCCGGCTGGCCGAGCGCGATCAGCGGCGGGTTGATCGACTGGTGCGCGCCGCCTTCGGGCCCGAGCGTGATGCCGCTTGGCGTCGCGACGAGCAGGAAACGCGCGTCCTGGTAGCAGGCATAGTTCAGTGCATCGAGGCCGCGGGCAATGAACGGGTCGTAGAGCGTGCCGATTGGAAAGAGGCGCCGGAAGAATAGGTCGCCCGATAGTCCGGCCGCGGCCAACATCAGGAAAAGATTGGATTCCGCGATGCCCAGCTCGATATGTTGGCCATTGTTGTTAGCTCCCCATTTTTGTGCAGATGCAATCTTTTCTTTCGCAAAAACGTCGGCGATTTCGCTGCGCCGGAACAGCCCGCGCTGGTTGACCCAGGCGCCGAGGTTGGTCGAGACGGTTACATCGGGCGAGGTGGTAACGATCCGGTCGGCGAGCTCGCCGCCGGCTTTGCTGAGATCGAGCAGGATGCGGCCGAATGCGGCCTGGGTCGATTGCTCGTCACCCGCCGGCGCGGGGATCTCGGGAATGGCGATCGAGCCGAACGCGCGGGCGCGCTTGTCGCGTGCAACGCGGCTCCGCTCGATCAAAGCCTCGACTCCCGGCCGCGCATTGCCGGCGACGCCTTCGAGCTTTTCCCACTCCTCGCCCTCGCGGACGTTCATCGCCTCGCGCAGCGCCGCCATCTGCGTGGGGTTCATCAGTCCCGCATGGTTATCCTTGTGGCCGGCGAAGGGCAGGCCGAACCCCTTGATCGTCCAGGCGATGAACAAAGTGGGCACGTCGTTCTGCGCCGCATCGAACGCCTCGATGAGCGTTTCCATGCAATGGCCGCCGAGGTCGGTGAACAATGCCGCCAGGGCGTCATCGTCGTACTGTGCAAGGAACTCCGCGGCATCCTTGCCGAACTCGCCGTCGAGCAGCTTCCGCCACGCCGCGCCGCCCTGGTAGTGCAGCGCCGATAGCTCGGCGTTGGACAGTTGCTCGAACCAGGCCTTGAGCGTCGGGTGCTCGGCGAGGACGGCGCTCAGCTTCTTGCCGTAGCGCAGCTCGATGACGCGCCAGCCGCAGCTTTGGAAAATTTCGTCGAACCGCTCGAACATGCGGTCGGCGCTGGTCGCGTCGAGGCTCTGGCGGTTGTAGTCGATGATCCACCACAAGTTGCGGACATCGTGCTTTGCGCCCTCGATGATCGCTTCGTAGATATTGCCTTCGTCGAGCTCGGCGTCGCCGATCAGCGCCACGAAGCGGCCGCGGTCGGCCTCGTCCATCCAGCCGTGCGCGGTGAGATAGTCCTGGATGAGGCTCGCGAAGAGCGTGATCGCGACCCCGAGGCCGACCGAGCCCGTCGAGAAATCGACCGGGATCTTGTCCTTGGTCCGGCTCGGATAGCTTTGCGCGCCGCCGAAGCCGCGGAAATTTTCTAGCGCCTCGCGCGATTGCGAGCCGAGCAGGTAGTGGATGGCGTGGAGCACCGGCCCGGCGTGCGGCTTGACCGCAACGCGGTCGCTTGGGCCGAGCGCGTGGAAATAAAGCGCGGCCATGATCGCGGTCATCGACGCGCAGCTCGCCTGGTGGCCGCCGACCTTCAGCCCGTCGGCATGCTCACGGAGGTGGTTGGCGTGGTGGATAGTCCACGCCGACAGCCAGCGCAGCCGCTCGTCGAGGATCTTCAGCGATTCGATGTCGGTCGCGACAGGCTTTAGCATGACCTCGCCCTAGCCATTTTCGTGCGACCGGAAAACGCTAAGCCGCCGCCGTCTTCCGCTTGACATGGGTGCCGAACTCCAGCGTCAGCAGCAGCGCGACGCACGTCGCGCCGATGAGACCGGCGAGACCGAGCTGGAAGCTGCCGGTCGCATCGGCCAGCTTGCCCCAAATCACGGGCAGCAGGAATGCGCCGGCTTGCGACAGGGTGTTGATGCCGGCGCATCCGAGCGCGAGCACGCGGCCGTGGAGGACGTCGGGCCAGGCGCTGACCTGTGACAGGGTCACCGAACCCCACGACAGGCCGTAGAGCAGATAGGCGGCGGCAAGCATGTTGGGCGACGACGCTGTCGCGGTGATCGCGAACGACAAGCCCATCAAAGTCGTGCTGATCCACATCGTCGTGAAGCGCTCGTGCAGATGATCCGAGACCCAGCCGGTCGCCAGCATTCCGAGCGCGCCGAGAATTCCGCCGATCATGATCAGCCGGCCGATCTCGCCGGTCGTGAAGCCCACATCGCGAAGCATGATCGGCGCGGACAAAGCGTAGGTGATCGTCGCGCCGATGGTCAGGAAACCGAGCAGGCCGAAGCGCAGGACCGCCGGGTGGGACAGCGCCGCGGCCAGGCTGTGCGAGCGCTGCGGCAGCATTCTCGCCATGTCGGCGGCGATCTGGCGGTCGATCCACTCCTTCTGCTCGGAATCGAGCCAATCGACCGACTTCGGGGAATCCGGAAGCAGCAGGAAGATCCCGATGCCGACGAACGCAGCAGGCAAGCCTTCAACCAGGAACAGCCATTGCCAGCCGCTCAGGCCCGCGATGCCGTGGAGGCCGAGCAGCGGCGGCGAGGCGGCGCCCATGATGGTCGAGGACAAGGGCCCGAAGAAATAGAAGCGGCTGATCGCGCGCCCGCGGACCTTTCGCGGGAACCAGTGCGAGAGGTAATAGACGACGCCCGGGAAGAATCCCGCTTCGGCCACGCCCAAGAGTAAGCGCAGACTGTAGAATTGCCACGGCGTTCGGACGAACATCATCGCCGCCGCGATGATTCCCCACGTGACCATGATCCGCGCCAGCCAGCGCCGCGCGCCGAACCGGGTCAGCAGCATGTTCGAGGGCACTTCGAAGATCGCGTAGGAGAGATAGAACAGCCCCGCGCCGAAGCCGTAGACGGTCGAGCTGAACTTCAGCTCCTGGTTCATTTGCAGCGCGGCGAGGCTGACGTTCAGCCGGTCCATCAGCGAGAAGAGATAAGCGAGGCCGATCAGCGGCAGGATGTGCCAGGAGATGCGCGCGATGGTCGATCGCTGGAGCGGCTCGGACCTCGAGATGCGGAGTCTCTTCAGCGCCATGAGTCCCCCCCCTGCAAGTGAGGAGGCTAAGCGCCTTGGGGGTGAAAAGCTAGGCGCGGCGGCGCGCTTCGCGCACCCACCCCTAACCCCGCCCTTCCAGGGAGGGGAAGAAGTCGGGCGCTTCGTGCACCTGCCCCTAGCTCGACCCAGGAAAGGAGGGGAAATGCTTAGGCGGCTTGGGCTTCGTCATGCGCGGAGTCGAACCGCGCCTGAGCGGCGTGGATCGTCTCGACATTGGCGAGCGCCCAGTCGCTGAGCGCGGTTACCGGCTTCAGGAGAGAGTGTCCCAGCTCGGTCAGCGCATAATCGACCCGCGGCGGGATGGTCGGGGTGACGGTGCGGCTGACGAGACCATCGCGTTCGAGGCTCCTGAGGGTCAGCGTCAGCATCCGTTGCGACACACTCGGGATCTCACGCCGCAGCTCGTTGAAGCGCCGCGGCCCGTCGCCGAGCGTCGACACGACCAGCACCGTCCACTTGTCGCCGATGCGCGAAAGCAGGGTGCTGATGGTCCGGCAGACGGGGTTGCTCGGGTCTTTCATCGTGTCGGTTACCTCATTGTTCCCGCACCACAAATTTGTGTCTGGACCACAAAAAGGTGCGTTCTTGCGGGCGATTCTATGGTGGTTATTTAGGGTGCCTCGGTAACGAATCCATACTTAGGAGGCAATAGTGACCATCCTGCATATCGACAGCAGCATCAATGGCGAGAACAGCGCGAGCCGGGCGATTTCGCGCTCGATCGTGGACCAGCTGGTCATTGCCACGCCCGAGCCAGAGCTGGTCCGCCGCGACCTCGTCAGCGAGCCGCTGCCGCACCTGACGCTCGACGCCTTTGCGGACTCGAGCGTGCTCGACGAATTCCTCGCCGCGGACACGGTGGTGATCGGCGCGCCGATGTACAATTTCACACTGCCGACGCAGCTCAAGGCCTGGCTCGACCGCATCCTCGTTGCCGGCAGGACCTTTCGCTACACCGAAAATGGCCCCGAGGGACTGGCGGGCGGCAAGCGCGTGATCATCGCGCTGGCGCGTGGCGGCTTCTACGACGCAGGCTCGCCCGCAAGCGCGCTCGAGCATCTCGAAAGCTATTTGCGCGGGGTATTCGGCTTCATCGGGATCACGCCCGAATTCGTCGCGGCGGACGGCCTGGCGATCGGCCCCGAGCAGCGCGAGACCTCGATCACCCAGGCGCTCGGCGAAACGGTGCGGCTGGCGGCTTAGTGACGGAGCGGCGCTTTGCTTCCCGCGTTGGTGCGGAGGAAGGAGGCAATCATGTCCGAACTCAATGAAGCCCAGCGCGACCGGCTCGACGAGGACCAGTTCGCATTCCCGAAGGAGCGCAAGGAGCCGCTGAATAACGCCAGCCACGTTCGCAATGCGATCGCGCGCTTCAACCAGGTCGAAGGCGTGAGCGACGACGAGCGCGACGCAGCCTGGCGGCGGATCAAGAAAGCCGCCGACAAACATGGCGTGGAGGTCAGCGAGAAGAGCTGGCACGAGCTCGGCAAGAAAAGCTGATCTGCGCGGTTGAATAGGGGCCGCCCGCCTCGCTAGGGGCAGGTCATGCACAGCGCGGCAGCGAACCGGAGCCGGTGAGCAGCTCCGAAGACGATGTGCTGCGGTTCATCGCGGCGAGCTTCCCCTCGGTCTGGGCGCTGGAGCTGCTGCTCGCGCTGAAGAGCGAGCGGCGCAGCAGGACCCGCGACGAGCTGGTGCAGGCGCTGCGGGCGAGCGAGCTGGTGGTCAGCAAGACGCTCGATGCGCTGGTCGCCGCGGGGCTCGCGACCATCGAGGGCGAGGGCGCGGCCTACGCGCCGGTCAATCACGACGTCGAAGAATGCGTCGAGCAGGTCGAGCAGCTCTATCGCAGCCGGCCGAACAAGGTGCGCCGCGCGATCGTCTCGGCGAGCACAAGCAGCGCCGCGGCGTTCGCCGACGCGTTCAAGATCCGAAGGGGTACGGATGACTGAGATTTTCCCGGCGACGGTCTATATCCTTTGTTTCCTGACCAGCGCGGCCTGCGCCTGGCTGCTCGGTCGAAGCTACGCCCGCACGCGCACGCACCTGCTCTTGTGGAGCAGCATCTGCTTCGGCTTCCTCGCGGCCAACAATCTCGCGCTGGTGCTCGACCTCGTGGTGTGGCCCAACGACGTCGACCTGCGGCTCATCCGGCTCGTGCTGGCGCTGGCGGCGGTCGCATCGCTGATCTGGGGCTTCGTGTGGCGGGTGGAGGAGGAGTGATGGCCGTGACGCTCTACGATTTCCTGTCCGGCGCGGTGTCGCTCGGTTTCTTTGTCTGCGCGCTGTTCTTCCTCCGCTTCTGGCGGCGGACCAAGGATGGCTTGTTCATGGCGTTTGCGCTGGCGTTCGGCCTGCTGGGCCTCGGCCAGGCGATCCTCGCGCTGGCCAACATCCCGACCGAGGAGCGCGGGTCGATCTACCTGATCCGCCTCGCGGCGTTCGCGCTGATCCTGATCGCGATCGTGCGCAAGAACCGCGGCGCGCGCGCCTAGGCGCTGAGCAGCCGGAGCGGGTTCTCGATATAGCCTTTCAGCGCCTGCATGAAGCTTGCCGCATCCCAGCCGTCGACCACGCGGTGATCGCATGACAGCGACAGGTTCATGCGCTTACGGACCTCGATGTCGCCATCGATCACGACGACCTTTTCCTCGACCTTGTTGACGGCGATGATCGCAACCTCGGGCCGGTTGATGACCGGGGTCGAAGTGACACCGCCCATCGGGCCGAGCGACGACAAAGTGATGGTCGAGCCTGAAAGCTCCTCGCGCGCGGCCTTGCCGGTGCGCGCCGCCTCCGCGAGGCGCAATGCCTCGCGGGCCAGGTCCCACACGCTCTTGTTCTGGGCGTCGCGGATCACCGGGACCATCAGCCCGTTCGGGGTCTGCGTCGCCATGCCGAGGTGAAGCGCGCCGTGGCGGGTGATGACGTTGGCATCGTCGTCATAGGTTGCGTTCAGCATCGGCCAGTCGGGCAGCGCGCGCGCCATGGCGGTAATGAGGAAGGGCAGCAGCGTCAGCTTGGGGTTGGAGCCGCGGTCGCGGTTCATCATCGCCCGCGTGCCCTCAAGGTCGGTGACGTCGAATTCTTCGACCAAAGTGAAGTGCGGGATGCGGCGCTTCGCCTCCTGCATGTTCTCCGCGATCTTGCGCCTGAGGCCGACGACCTTGATCGTCTCGTCCTTACGCAGAGCGGCCGCGCCGCGGGTCGACACGCTGCCGCCGTTGTAGAGGAGGTAGGCGTCGAGATCGGAGTGACGGACGCGGTCCGAGGTCGTTTTTACCTCAGCCAGGTCGATGCCGAGGTCGCGGGCGCGGGCGCGGACAGCCGGTGAGGCGAGGACGTGGGCGCTGGCGCCGCCTTCCTTCTTCGCGACTTCGGGCTCGACGCGCGGCTCGGGCGCGGGCGCGGGCTTCGTCGGCTTGTCCTCGACCGCCGTGACCGGAAGCTCTTCCGCCTGCTCGGGCGTCGGCACGGCGGCGCCGTCGCCGAGCGGCCGCTCGTCAACGCTGTCCGGCGCCGGGGCCGGTTCCTCCGCCGGAGCTTCCGCGCCCTCGGTTTCGATGACGGCAAGCACCGAGCCGATCGGGATCTGGTCGCCGACTTCGCCCGCGAGCTCGAGCACCTTGCCCGCGACCGGCGATTCCATTTCGACCGTCGCCTTGTCGGTCATCATGTCGGCGATCTGCTGGTCCTCGCCGATGGTGTCGCCGACCTTGACATGCCAGGCGACGATCTCCGCCTCGGCAATGCCTTCGCCGATGTCGGGCAGCTTGAATTCGTAGCGAGCCATCAGTCCGCCATCACTTTCTCAAGAGCTTTTTTCATGCGCTTCGGGCCGGGGAAATAGGCCCATTCGTAGGCGTGCGGGTAGGGCGTGTCCCAGCCGGTCACGCGCTGGACCGGTGCTTCCAGATGATAGAAGCAGCGCTCCTGGACCTGGGCCGCGAGCTCCGACGCGAAACCGCTGGTGCGCGGCGCTTCCATGACGACGAGGCAGCGGCCGGTCTTTTCGACCGAGCGCTCGATGGTCTCGATGTCGAGGGGGACGAGGGTTCTGAGGTCGATGATCTCGGCATCGAGCCCCTGCTCCTCGACCGCGGCGAGGCTGACGTGGACCATCGTGCCGTAAGTGAGCACGGTCAGCGCCTCGCCCTCGCGCACGATGGCGGCCTTGCCGAGCGGCACATTGTAATGGCCTTCCGGCACTTCGCTCGCGGGATGCTTGGACCACGGCTTGACCGGCCGGTCGTGGTGACCGTCGAACGGGCCGTTGTAGATGCGCTTGGGCTCGAAAAAGATCACCGGATCGGGATCCTCGATCGCGCTAATGAGGAGGCCCTTGGCGTCGTAGGGCGTCGAGGGGATCACGACCTTCAGCCCGGCGATGTGGGTGAACAGCGACTCCGGCGATTGGCTGTGCGTCTGGCCGCCGAAGATGCCGCCGCCGTAGGGGGTGCGGATGACCATCGGCATGGTCCATTCGCCGCCGGTGCGGTAGCGCATCTTCGCGACTTCGCTGACGATCTGGTCGTAGCCGGGGTAGATGTAGTCGGCGAACTGGATTTCGATTACGGGCTTTACGCCATAGGCGGCCATGCCGACCGCGGTCGCGACGATCCCGCCCTCGCTGATCGGCGCGTCGAACACGCGGGTCTTGCCGAATTCCTTCTGCAGGCCTTCGGTGACGCGGAAGACGCCGCCGAAATAGCCGATGTCCTCGCCGAACACGACGATGTCCTCGTCGGCCCGCATCATCACCTTGTGCGCGTCGTTGAGCGCCTGGATCATGTTCATCGTCGGCATCAGTCGCCGCCCTCGCTCAGCGCTTCCTCGCGCTGCTCGGCCAGATGCCAGGGGACATCGGCGTAGACGTCTTCGAACATCGACCCGATGTCGTCCTTGCCCTGCTGCGGCAGGATGCCGACCTTCTCCGATTCCTTCTGCGCGGCGCGGACTTCGGCATCGCATTCGGCACTCATCGCCGCGTGGCGCTCCTCGTCCCATTCGCCGAGCGCAATGAGGTGTGCCTTCAATCGCTCGATCGGATCCCCGAGCGGCCAGGCCTTGGCTTCGCTCGTTGGGCGGTAGCCGGAGGGGTCGTCGGAGGTCGAATGGCCCTCGGCGCGATAGGTGAAGAACTCGATCAGCGTCGGCCCGTTATTCGAGCGGGCCCGCTCGCTCGCCCATTTGACCGCGGCATAAACGGCGAGCGCATCATTGCCGTCAACCCGCAGTGAGGCGATGCCATAGCCGACCGCGCGCTGGGCAAAGGTCGCACGCTCCGCGCCCGCAATGCCCGAGAAGCTCGATATCGCCCATTGGTTGTTGACCACCGCGAGCACGGCCGGGACGTTGTAGACGGCGGCGAAAGTCAGCGCCGAATGGAAGTCGCCCTCCGCAGTCGCGCCGTCGCCGATCCAGCCCATGGCGATACGGCTGTCGCCCTTGATCGCCGCGGCCATCGCCCAGCCGACCGCTTGCGGGAATTGCGTGCCGAGATTGCCCGAGATCGAGAAGAAGCCGTGCGCCTTGTCCGAATACATGATCGGCAGCTGGCGGCCTTTCAGCTTGTCGCCCTTGTTCGAGTAAATCTGGTTCATCATCTCGACCAGCGGATAGCCGCGCGCGACCAGCAGACCCTGCTGGCGATAGGTGGGGAAGTGCATGTCCTCGCGGTCGAGCGCGGTCTGGGCCGGAATCGCGATCGCCTCCTCGCCCGTGCACTTCATGTAGAAGCTGGTCTTCCCCTGCCGCTGCGAGCGGTACATGCGATCGTCGAAGATGCGCACCGTGACCATGTCGCGCAGCATCTTGCGCAGCGTGTCAGGGTCGAGCTTCGGGTCCCACGGGCCGACGGCCTGATTATCCTCGCCGAGCACACGGACGAGCTGCGTCGCCAGCGGATGAGTCTCGAACGCGGTGGCGGTCGTGTCGGGGCGCGGCGCGCTGCCCGCCGCGGGGATCTTCAGGTTCGAAAAGTCGGGCGTGTCGCCGGGGCGGAAGCGCGGCTCGGGCACGTGCAGCGCGAGATGTGGCGCGTTACGGCGCAGGGCAGGGTCCTTGTCGCTCATGATCGGAACGAGCGCTTAAACCCGAGTCACGAAAGCGGCAACTCTCGGTGACAAGGATACTTTACATTACAGCTTCTGCCGTCATTGCGAGGCTCCGAAGGAGCCGTGGCAATCCAGACCTGCCACCGGATTGCTCCGCTACGCTCGCAATGACGATCAATCGTCTTCGTGTGTGGTGCCGATCGTGGTGCCTTCCGAATAATTGCCACCCGCCGACTGTTGGAACCAGAAGGGCCGCGTCTTGTGCGTCCCGCCGGCAACCGCGTTCAGGTCGCTGTCGAGCAGCATGCCGTCGATCATCGTGTAGCGGATGCTCGTCGTATTATGAATGTCGTCGAGCGGGTTCTTGTCGAGCACGACGAGGTCGGCGAGCTTGCCCGGCTCGAGCGAGCCCAAGTCATGATCGAGGCCGTGGGCGCGGGCCGGGTTGATGGTCGCAGTCTTCAGGGCCTCCATGTTGCTCATCCCGCCGAGCGCGAAGCCCCACATCTCCCAATGCGCGCCGAGGCTTTCGCGCTGGCCGTGCGCGCCTATCGAAACCGGGATGCCGAGGTCACTGATCTTTTTCGCCTGGCGCGAGACGGGGATGATATTGTCCTCGTCGTCCGGGACGATGGTCGGGCGCCGCGCGCGGGCGTCGAGCAGGCCCTGCGGCGCCCATTTTGCCTCGATCGGTTCCTGCCAGGCGGGGAAATGCTGGTACCAGTGATACTCGCCGAACGGCCCGCCGTAAGCGACGATGAGCGTCGGCGTCCACGCCGTCTTCGAGCCGCGCCAGAATTGCACGACGTCGTCGTAGATATTCTGCACCGGCAGCGAATGCTCAATGGTCGTATGGCCGTCGGCGATTTCGGTCATGTTGTGCATGAACAAAGAGCCGCCTTCGGGGACGACCTCGAGACCGAGCTGGCGCGCGGCCTCGATCACCATCTGGCGCTGCTCGCGCCGAGGCTGGTTGTAGCTCTTCACCGACCAGGCGCCTGACGCCTTGAGGCGGCGCAAGTTGGTCAGCGCGTCGTCGAGCGAGCCGATCTCGACCATGAACGGCGTCTCGGCGCCGTAGAGGATGGTGCCGGTCGAGAAGATGCGCGGGCCGAGCTGCTTGCCCGCTTTCTGCAGCTCGGACGAGGCAAACACTTCGTGTGTGTCCGCCGACGGGTCGTGGACCGTGGTCACGCCGTACGCCAGCGCGTTGTAATAGACCCAGTTCTGGTCGGGCACGACCTGGTCCGAGGCGTGCGGCCCGTGCCAGTGGGCGTCGAAGAAGCCGGGGACGATGGTCTTCCCCGACATGTCAATGATCCGCGCTCCCGCGGGGACCGCGACGCTCGCCGCCGGGCCGATCGCGGCGATGCGGTCGCCGTTCACGACGATCGTGCCGCCGTCGATCACCTGGTCGCCGTTCATGGTGATGATGCGCGCGTTGGTCAGCGCGATCGTCCCCGTCGGATGCGGCTCATTGGCGACGAAGCCAAGGTGCGAGATCGCCGGCGTGGGGCCGGTCTTGGCGGCATCGAACGAGGCCAGATCGACGCGGCGCGCATAAAGATCCGGCCCCTGCGTCCAGTAGAGTGTGCTGCCATCGCCGGACCAATGGAGATAGTCGCCGGCGTCCGAGCTGACCTTGGTCTGCGGCAGCGCCTTGGCGTCGGCGGCGATGTCGATCGTCCGGCCGCTGCGCACGAAGGGCATGACATAGGCCTGGTAGCGCTCGGTCCAGCCGAGGAACTGCTCGTTGGGTGACAGCGCGAACTCGGCCGCGTTGGTCGCCTTCAGGTGAGTCATCGGGTCGGCGCCAGTGACGTCGACCGACTTGAAGACCTGGTTGTCGCCGTCGGTGTCAGCGAAGAAGACGCGGCTGCTATCCTTGCCGAACTGCGGCAGGCTGCCGCTCTTCGACACGCGTTTCGGCTTGGCGCCCTTGTCGAGCGACAGGACGTAGATGCCCGGATCGATACCCCACAGCGGCGTATCAAGGAATCCGTCCGAGCCCTTGCGGTATGCAATCATCCGGCCGTCGGGCGAGAAGGCGGGCTCGCGGTAATAGCCGGGCGTCGGGGTGACGATGGGCCCGGTGCCGCCATTGGCGCCCACGATCTTGATTGCGCCGCCCTTGTCGTCGTCCCAGGTGACGTAGGCGATTTGCTTGCCGTCGCGCGACCAGACGGGATAGGCCTCGCGCTCGTCGGATTTGGTCAGGCGGCGCGGCGGCGCGCTGCTTGCGATGTCCTTGATCCACAACGACCCAAGCGCCTCATAGACCACGCGCCGCCCGTCGGGGCTGGCGTGCGCGAAGCGCGTCATCTTCACGTCGAAGCTGTTCTCGCCGATGCGCTTGTCGACGTGCAGCGCGTCCTCGACGAAGCGCGTGCCGGTGACGTGGAACGGAATATCGGTGACAGCCTTGCTGGCGACGTCGATGCGGTGGATGTGGCCACCGGCCCAATAGACGATCGATTTGCTGTCCGGAGTCCAGGCGATGCCCGGATAGACGTTATGGATCGCCCACGTCTCCTGCATGTCGCGCTCGAGCCCGTCGGTCAGCGAGTCGATCCGTCCCGAAGCGATGTCGAGCAGCATCAGGTTGGAGTGCCCGCGAATGCGCCGGACGAAGGCGAGGCTCTTGCCATCGGGCGAGGGCGTCGGGCGGACCGCACCGCCGGGGCCGGTGACATAGGAGTCTATGTCGCCGGTCTGCCGGTCGAGGCGCTGGATCACGTAGATCTGGCCGTTGGGGTCCTTGCTGTACTGGAAGATGTCGCCGGGCGTCGCATCGTCCGAGAAATACATGTAGCGGCCGTCGGGAGAGAAGGCGGGCTCGTTGGTGTCCTTCTGCTTGGTCCGCGCCTTGGTCATTTGCACGCCCGTGCCGACGCCGCTCCGGTGATAGAGCCACATCTCGCCCGCGCCGGCCGAGCGCGCCGAGGTGAAGTGCTTGCGCGCGACGATGTAATTGCCGTCCGGCGTCCAGGCGGGGCCGTTGAGCAGGCGGAACGTCTCCTTGGTGATGGCGTGCGGATTGCTGCCGTCGCGGTTCATCACCCAGATGTTGTCGCCGCCTCCGCGGTCCGAGGTGAAGGCGATCTCGCGGCCGTTGGGAGAGTATCGCGGCTGCATTTCCCACGCATTGCCGGTGAGCAGCGGATGCGCGTCGCCGCCGGTGATGGGCATGGTGTAGATGTCGCCGAGCAGGTCGAACGCCATCTCGCGCCCGTCGGGCGAAACGTCGAGGTTCATCCAGGTGCCTTCGGTGACGTCGATGGGCACGTCGTGGCCCGGGCCATGGCGGGCGCTGACGTCCCACTTCTCTTCCTTCTTGCCGCCGGTCGGCTCGGACGAAATGCCCGGCGGCTTGGGCTGGGTCATCGGCTCGGCGGCGCCAGGCTGCGGGATCGGCGGCGCGACCGGCGGCGTCGGCGCGGGCTGGGCATAAGCGCCGACGGCGAGCAAAGCGGTGGCGGCAAGCAGGATCGAGCGATGAAGCATGGTGGAAGTCCCCCTCGGCGACAGCCTAGGAGCGCGTGTCGCGCGAAGGCAATCGGGCACGGCCGCGTTCGTCGAAGCGGCGCTCCCGTTTGTTGACGTTCATGTCCCGCCTGACTAGCCGCGGGCCATGGCCGACGTCTCAGATACCCCGCCCGACCGCCTGTCGCTCGACCCGCGCAGCCCCTATTTCGACGAGGCGCTGCTGAACCGCGGGGTCGGGATCAAGTTCAACGGCCAGGAAAAGACCAGCGTCATCGAATACAGCATTTCGGAAGGCTGGATCCGTGTCGTCGCGGGCAAGAGCCGTGACCGTTACGGGCAGCCGATGACGCTCAAGCTCCAGGGCAAGGTCGAGCCCTATTTCGAGAATCCGCCCGAAGGCGAGAGCGCCGAACCCGCCGGCGACTGATCAGGCGGCGCGAAGCTTCGACAGGAAGCTGTCGGTCGCGGCCTGAAGGCCGTCAGCAATCTTGCCGAGGCTTGCGGCGGATGCCTTGACCTCTTCGAGCTGGTGCGCGGCTTCGCTCGTCGAGCGAGCGACCTCGCTGACACGCTGGGCGATGGCGTCAGCGCCCGCAGCGCTATCGGCGGCGCTGCTTTCGATCATCGAGGCGACCGAGCGCTGGTCGGCAATCTCGCGCCGCATCAGCGCGGCGGCCTGGGCGAGCTCCCCCATGCCCTGGGAGATTTGTTCTACAGCCTGCCTCGCCTCGTCGGCGCTCGAGCCGACGCCTGTGACGAGCTCGGTGATCTGGCCGGTCGCCCCGGCCGCCTTGCCCGCGAGGTCCTTGACCTCGGCGGCGACCACCGCGAAGCCGCGCCCCGCGTCGCCGGCCCGCGCGGCTTCGATCGTGGCGTTGAGCGCGAGCATGTTGGTCTGGGCAGCGACGCTCTCGATCAGCGTCACGAGGCCCTCGATGTCCGCGCTGCGCGCGGACAGATTGTCGATGGCCGACTGCCCCGTCCGCGAAGTCCGGTGCGCGCCTTCGCCGAGCTCGGCCTGCTGTTCCGCCGCGGCGGCGATGCTGGCGATCGATTTCGACAGTTCGCTCACTCGAGCGGAAACCTCGAGCGCATTGCGCGACGCAAGCTGCGCCTCGTTCGCGGCTGCCGAGGATTGCTCGCCGGCGTCGTTGGCAAAGCGGTGCATGTTCTCGGCGGCCTGCTCGAGCTGGTCGGCGGCCGCGCCGACCGACTGAACGACCTTGGCCACCGACGATTCGAACGCCGTGGCGAGCGCGAGCAGCTCGTTGCGCCGGGCATCGGCGTTCGCGAGGCGCTCCGCTTCCTTGCGCCGCTCGCGTTCGGACTCGGCCTGGGTCTCGGCAGCCTGCGCGGCTGCCAGCGCTTCGCTTGCGGCGCTCGCCGATTCCTCGCTCGATTGGCGGGCTTCGGCCTGCGCGACAATCAGTCGGCTCATATGGATCATCACCGGGCCGAGCACGCCGAGCACCAGCCCGACCGCGACCGCATGGACCATCACCCGGGCGAGGTCGCCGCTGCCGATGAACACCCATTCGGGCGCGATGTAGCTCAAGAGCAGGTGATGGGCGGCGATGATCACCGTCGCCACCGCGATCGGCCGCCAGTCGCACAGCAACGTCAGCGCGGCGAGCCCGGCGAAGAAGTACATGTGCCCTTCCATCTGCCACGGGTGGCCGTCGAGCAGGTAGACGAGCAGCGCCGGCTGGACCGCCGCCATGACGCCGAGGATGCTTCCGACCTGGAAATCGTAGCGCCGCTGCCGCGCGAACCATGTCGGCAGCAGGTTCATGAGAATGGATGCGGCCACCGCCTGCGCTTCGTTTCGAAGATCGAAGATCAGGGTCAATAGCAAAAGCGCGGCGGTCGATGCCCAGCCGATCGCGGTCAATAGCTTCACGCCACGCAGGCGCAGGTTGAGCAGCTCGTTCATGCATCACCCTCAGAGTGGCCGCCGCACAGCGGCTGCGGCACGGACATGATCAACACGCCTTGCTTCAGCAGGGGGACGAACTGTCCCTCGCTCGATCCGAACACGAGCATTGACCCGGGCAATGGCCCTGGCCGTTCGGGGACGAGCGGCGCCTGCTTGAGCAACAGCGGATTCACCGGATGGCCGTCGAGCGGGATGACGAGCATCTCGCCGCGGTCCGGCGGAGCGAATGCGAGAGCGGCAAGGACGGCGACGGCGAGCACCAGTTGCACAACTAGTGCCGTCGATCTGTGCTGAATTGTCACCCCTGCAATCCGCATGGGGCGATTTGCTAATTCAACTTGGTAAACAGGCCTTTAAGCCTGCTGCGTCGCCGTCAGGAGGAGGGCGTCGCCTCGGGCGGGTACGACGCGTGCGCCCGCCGCTTGTCGCGCCATTTCTTGAAGGCCCAGCCGCCTAGCGCCAGCGCCGCAAGCGTCGGCACGCTGCGCCTCGCGAGCGCAGCCGCGCCATAGCCGAGGATAGCGCCTTTCGCGCTTTTGTTCGGGCCGGCGATCTTCTCGCCCAGCCACGCGCCTGCAAGCTTACCCAACATCCCTCAGACTCCTCGTTCGACGATTTGGGGACTCGACGCGCCGGATGCGGTGAATGTTCCCAACCGACCGTTGGGGAATCCCACCAATTCTTGGTTGGCAAATTCTCCCCCGCTGCTCCTGCAACCGTCATTTTTGGCGGTTTTGTGGGATTGGCACGGCCTTTGAATAGAAGGTGACATCGATCCCGAAGCACCAAGCCGACGGATCAAAAAGGGAGAATTTGAAAATGCCGAAGTCGCCTTCCACCCGCACCTTCATCGCGATGGTCGCCGCCCTTGCGATGAGCACCGTCGCCGTCGGCGCCGCCGTTGGGCCGGCGCAGGCCAATGCCAACCCCATCCAGGTTTCCGCCAATGCCTGAACTCGAGGTCCTTGAAGCTCGAGTGCCGGTCCGCACGCCGGTGATGGTCCGGGAGCCCGAGACCACGACGACGCGGCTCAGCCCTGTCGCCGGATGGTTCAGCGGCCCCGTGTTCAGCCGTGCTCGCGACATTTTCGCCGCGAACATGACCGAGCTTCTCGACCGGTCCGAAGATCCCGCGCGGATGATCCGCATGATCATCCTCGAGATGGAAGAGACATTGGTCGAGGTTCGCGCCACAGCGGCTCGCTCGATCGCCGACGTCAAGGAGATGCGGCGCGCGGTCGTAAGGCTCGACGAGCTCAAGGATAATTGGACCGCCAAGGCCGAGCTGGCGCTCAGTAAGGACCGCGAGGACCTCGCCAAGCAGGCACTGGTCGAGCGCCAGAAGGCGGCCGAGATGGCCGAGGGCCTGCATGCCGAGATCGGGCAGATCGAGCAGGTGCTGAAAGGCTACGAGGCGGATATCGCCAGGCTGCAGGCCAAGCTCAGCGAAGCGCGCGCCCGGCAGAATGCCATCGCCGCGCGGTTCGAAAGCGCTCTCACTCGGGCGAAAGCGCGCGAGATCATGCACGGCAGCCGCACCCAGGACGCCTTTTCCAAGTTCGAGCTGCTCGAGCGCCGCGCCGACTTCGCCGAAGGCCGCTGCGAAGCCCTGGGAATCACGACCCTTGAAGACGAGATCGACCAGCTGCGCGCCGACGAAGCGATCGACGCCGAGCTGGAAGCCATGAAAGCCGCGCTGAAAGCGCGCGTGAACTGAGGAAGGGACCGATGCAAATGGCTCGCAAATATTACCCCTATTCGCTCGATCGCCACGACGCGAAGATTGCCGGCGTCTGCTCGACGCTCGGCGCGAAATGGGGGATCGACCCGACCTTCATCCGCATCGCGTGGATCGCGGTGCCGCTGCTGACGCCGGTCGATTTCACGACCGCGCTGATCGTTTACGCCGCGGTCGGCCTCTACCTCGCCTTCCAGAAAAGGCGCGCGGCCACGGGCGACCGGCGGATGAGCGACTTCGACCGCATGGAACATGTCGTCACGCGCAAGCCGACCGTGCACGCCATGCGCACCGAACTGGACGTGACCGACCGCCGCCTGATGGCGATCGATCATCACATCAACAGCCAGAACGATGAGCTGGCGCGCGAGATCGAAGCGCTCCGGCAGGAGGAGAAGTGATGGACCCGATCACGCTTGCAGTGCTTGTCGCCAGCATCGTCACCGGCCTGACCGCCGCGAGCCTGGTCGGCCTCAAGGCGTGGAGCGGCTGGCTCGAACTGAAGCGGCTCGAGCTGACCCAGGCCGCGGGCGACCGCACGCTTCCCCCGGCGAGCGGCCGGATCGAGATCGCCGACCTGCGCGAACGCGTCCGCAAGCTCGAGGCGATTGCAGCCGGCATCGATATCTAGCGCACCAAAGGCTCCCCCGTGCGCTTGCCCGAGGCGGTTCGGCTACCCCTTCAGCCGGACCGCCTCTTTTGTGAACGTCTCTTAAAAGGCGCGGCCGAGCGAAAGCATCAGCCGGAAGCGATTGTCCGGATGCGAGGCGCGGATGTCCTGCCACACGGGTAGCGCCACGGCGGCGCCGGCAGTCCATCCCGAAGCCGCGTTGAACCGGACGCCCGGGGCGACATAGACCCATTTCCCGCCGCTCGCCTGCTCCGTCACGCCATCGATCCGTTGCCGGCCTTCCCATTCCCCCGCCAATTCGACGAACGCGTCCCAGCTCGAGTGCGCATCCTCGTGATGCTCATCGAGCTCGTCGCCATGATGGTGGTTGTGGCTCGCAGCATGCTCATGCGGCTCGGCGCCGAACCGGTGGGAAACCGCAATGCCACCCTGAAGGCGGTCGCCGAGGCGAGTGTGCTGCGCGCCGCGCGTGGACAGCTGATAGAGGCCGCTGGCCGTGAGCTGAATGGCGCCGAGCCTGGTCGAGGCCGACGCGCCGACGATCGGATCCCAGCTGCCCGTACCGGGCTGATGCTCGGTTTCCAGCCGCTCGCCGTCGAGGCTACGCCTGTGCGTGCTCCCGGTCGGCAGCTTGAGCCCGCCGATCACAGCAAAGCCGGTCGTGCCGCCGTCGCTCAGCCGATACTTGGCGAGCAGGCTCATGTCGCCGATGCCGGCGATGCTGCCGAGGCGCTCGACTCCGTTCACTGCCGCTTCGCCGACATGCGAATGCGTGCCTTCGCGCAGGTCGTCGCGACGAACGTAGGGAAGCTCGGCCGAGATCGTCAGATGATGGTTGACGCCATAAGCGATGCCCGCCGAGGCGTTGAGGTTGTAGTCGGTGTTGTGCGCGTGGATGTGCTCGGCCGCCAGTGCTTCGAGGAGCGCGTCGGAGCGATGCTCGGGCCGGGTGTAGGTCAGGCGGAACCCCGCGGCCCAGTGGCCGAGATCGAGCGTATCGGGGGTGAAGACGCTCATTCCGCTGCCTGAGCCGAAGCCGCTCGGTCCCATGTGATCGGCGTATGCCGGCGCCGCAGCTGCGGCAGCAATCGAAAGGAATAAGGCGCGCCGCAAATGGCGCGCGAAAACGCAGTTCATGTGTATGTTTTCCCGCAAGAGATCGATTCAATGGAAGGGCGATGGAGATCAGGCGGGGAACGGCGGCCCTCTTAGCGGCGGCCGAAGCCATAACCGCGACGCTTCGATGAAAAGAAAGCGGCGGCCGAGCAGCGGGGTCAGGCCAATGGTGAACAGCGTCGCGAGGAGCGGTGAATAGTCTCCAACTGCACTGAGCAATGATGCCGATGCGTAGGGGCAGGGCTGATGTGGCTTTTTCGAACCCGGACCATGATGATGGTGCCCCATCATTGCCGGTGCAGATGCGGCATCCGGGCAGGCAACGATTGCGATCGTGCCTCGATCGAATGAGGGCATGAAGCCAGCCGGGCTGAGCAGGCGCACCGCCAGCAGCAGGGCGAGCAGCACTGCGCAGGCCAGACGGCCTATCGTCGACGCTGTCCGGAGTTGCGGCACGCGCGCTCCCTAGCCGCCGTCATTACCCGTGTCAGCCCATGGGGGCGCGCTAGAAGGTTGCGCGGGCGGTCAGACGGATGTCGCGCCCGGCAAGCGGCGCGAAGTCCTTCAGGAGGCTGGTCGCGCGGCGCGCCTCGACGTCGAACAAATTGTTGCCCTGGAGCGAGAGCGTCAGGTCCGGATGCGCCGAGAAGGGGTGCCAGTCGAGCGAGGCGTTGACCATCGTGTAGCCGGGCGTCGGCGTTTCGATCGGCGCGGTGCGGTTTTGCGCGGTAACCCGCTCGACCTCGAGCCGGCCGTCGACCTGGCCCTTGCTGCCGGTCAGCGCGCCGAGCACGCGGAAGGGCGGGATCTGCGGCGCGGGGCCGAAATGCTTGATCGTCGCACGCGTGGCGTCGGTCACCAGCTCGCCGCCCCAGTCGATGCCGAGCGCGTTACCGAACTTGGTGTCGGCGCCGAGCTCGAAGCCGTAATAGTCCGCCTTGCCTTCGCGGTAGGTGAAGACGGGAAGGCCATCGCGGATTTCGCCGGTCGGCGCCTGAAAGATGAAGTTCGAGAATTTGCTGTAATAGAGGCTGCCCTGGACGTGGATCGGGCCGGTGGTGCGGTGGACGCTGAGCTCGACCGCATTGCTCGATTCCTTGCGGAGATCCGGGTTGCCGACTTCGAAGGTCTCGCTGCCGCCGTGCGGGCCATCGGCGAATAGCTCGTCGATGGCCGGCGCGCGCTCGCTGTGCGAGACCGAGAGGCCGGCGCGCCAGCCTGAAGTGAACTCGTAATTGGCGCCGAGCGATCCCGACAGCGGGGTGAAGCTGCGAGACAGGGGCACGCTGGCGATGATCCCGCCATTGGCGGCGATCTGCGCGTCTTCATCGGCGTGGAGTTGGGTCGATTCGATGCGCGCGCCGGCCTCGAAGCGGATCGGACCTTTGACGATCGACTGCAGAGTGAACAGGCCCAGCTGCCGGTTGGTGCTGTCCGGCAAATATTTTTCGTCGCCGGCGAGGTGGACGTCGACGTCGAGATACTGGACGCCGCTGGTGCCGCCCCAGCCCCCGCGCTCGTTCTGAACGACGTCGGCGCGCATCTCCTTGCCGTGGGTGAAGAAGCTTGAGCCGACCGATCCGTCCGCCTCGAGCTCGTCGTGATGGTATTTGGCGATGCCGCCGCGAAACTCGAACATCTTGAATGGGCCGCCGCCGAGCGGGATGTTGGCGCGGAGGTTGCCGCGGGTCTGGCGGCCGTCGAGCACAGGGGCCTCGGCCTCTTCATCGGGATCGAGCGAGAAGCGGATCGGAACGCCGTACTTGAACGTGTGGTGGCTGACCGAAACTCCGACGTTGAGGTCGCCGTCGACGTAAGCAACGCCGCCGGCAATGTCGCCGATGCGGCCGGCCGTATTGGGCAGCTTGTCCTTCAAATCGGCGAGCGCGCGGATGTCGGGATCGGGGCTGGCGAGCGCCTGCTCGCGCAGCGGTTCGGACAGCACATGGCCACCGATGTGAAGGTCGTCGAACTTGGAATAAGCGCCGTCGGCATGAGCGACCAGGTTGCCGGCGATAGGGACGTCGACCGAGAGATTACCCGAGCGCTCGTTCGCCGCCGAACCATATTGCACCAGCGCGTCGGCGGCGACGGCTTCGTCGGGCACATGGCGCGGAATACGCGTGTCGATGACGTTGACCACGCCGCCGATCGCCGAGGAACCGAACAGCAGCGCCGAGGGCCCGCGCAGCACCTCGATCCGCTCGGCGGTCAGAGGGTTGACGGTGACCTGGTGATCGGGGTCGGAGGCGGAGAGGTCGAGCGTGCCGATGCCGTCGATCAGAATACGAACGCGCTCGCCCGAAAGGCCGCGCAGGATCGGGCGCGACGCGGTCGGCCCGAAGCTCGAGGCGGTGACGCCCGGCAGTTTTTGAAGGGTGTCGCCGATGCTCGTCCGCGCCTCGTGCGTGAGCTGTTCGGTGTCCATCACCGATACGCCGCCGAGGATGTCACCGGCGGCGCGGCGGACTCCGGTGACCACAATCGCCTGGTCGGTGTCGGGATGTTCCGCGGCCGCGTTGCCGGGAACGGGCGCCGCGGCAGCGGCGTCCGAAGCCACGGCGGTGACACCGCCGCTGCCAGTTCCGTCCTCCATCGGTTTGCTGGCCGCAGCCTGCGGCGCGCCCTGGGCGAAGGCGGGGGTAAGCGGAAGGGTAGCCGCAAAAGCTGCGGTCGAGAGAATCGAGCAGTGCACTGGAAATCCTGCGGACGAGATTCGGGCCGTCGGTTAGGGCAGACGATATATTATCGCAAGTGAATGTTATACTATCCCAATGATCTTGCGGCAGGCAGGCGCGCCGCTTCGACGAACTGCAGCGGTAGCGATCTCAGACTTCGAGGCGATCGCCCTCGCGCGCGACCACCGCGTAGAGCGCGGGCATCAGGAAGATGACGATTGCCAGGCAGGCGATCAGGCCGCCGACGATGACGATCGCGAACGGGCGCTGCGTGTCGGTGCCGACACCCGTCGCCAGGGCCGCTGGGAGCAGGCCCAGTGCCGCGACGAGCGCGGTCATCATGATCGGGCGCAGCCGCAGGATCGCGCCTTCGCGGATCGCGGGGGCGAGCGGCGTCCCGGCAAGCCGCAGCTCGTTGACATAGGAGATGTAGACGAGCGCGGTTTGCACCGAGACCCCGAACAGAGCGAGGAAGCCAATGCCCGAAGAGACCGAGAAAGCGGTGCCGGTGAGCCACAGCGCGAGGATGCCGCCGACGGGCGCGGACATCAGCACGCCGATTAGCGCAATCGCGGGGAACTTGAAGTTCCGGTAGAGGACGAACAGCAGCAGGAAGATCAGCAGCAGGGTCAGCGGCACAATCGCCATCAGCTCGGCGCGCGACGCGGTATATTCGCTATATTCGCCGCCCCAGTCGACGCGGTAGCCCTGCGGCAGCAGCACCTTTCGGGACACTTGCGCCATCGCGTCCTCGACCGCGCCGGCGAGGTCGCGGCCCTCGACCGAGAATTGGACGCCGATGAAGCGGCTGTTTTGCTCGCGGTAAATGAAGGACGCGCCGTTGGTGACCGAGATTTGGGCGAGTTCCTTCAGCGGAATATGCTGCCCGCCCGGCGTTGCGACCAGGATGTTGCCAATCGCCACTGGATCGTCGCGGTACTTGCCGGCGAGGCGGACGACGAGGTCGAACTCTTTTTCCTGCTGCACGACCTGGGTGGCGACGTCGCCGCCGATCGCGGTCTGGATGAGCGCATTCACGTCGTCGACGTTGATCCCGTAGCGCGCGATCCTGGCGCGATCGATCGCGATCGACAGGCTGGGCTGGCCAAGCTCATGGACCAGCGTCACGTCGCGGATGCCGCGGACGTTCTGCATCACCGCCTTGATCGCCTTGCCCTTCGCCTCGAGCGTGGCGAGGTCCGGCCCGAAAATCTTGACGGCGAGCGCGCTCTTGAGGCCCGTCTCGGCCTCGTCGACCGCATCCTCGGCGGGCTGGGTGTAATTGAAGGTGATGCCGGGGAAGGACTGGAGCTTGTCGTTGATCGCGGCGATCAGCTGCGGCTTGGTGTGGATCGGTCCCGTCCACTGCGAATAGGGCTTTAGGCCGACGAAGAATTCCGCGTTGAAGAAGCCGGTCGCGTCGGTGCCGTCGTCAGGACGCCCGTGCTCCGATCCGACAACGGTCACCTCCGGAAAGGACGCGATGATCGCGCGCACCTGCGGCACGATTTTCGCCGATTCATCGAACGAAATGGTCGAGGGCATGGTTGCCCGGACCCACAGCGCGCCTTCGTCGAGGTGCGGCATGAACTCGGCGCCGACATCCGCGAAGATCAGCAGCGAAGCGAGGAGAAGCGCGGCGCACGCGGCGACCGTCGCACGCGGTCGCGCAAGACAGAAATCGAGCCCGCGCGTGTAGCTTGAACGCATCCGTTCGAAGATCTCGTTGCGGCGCTCGCGCACCCCGCTGTGCATCAGCAGGTAACAGAGGACGGGCAGAACGGTCAGCGTGACGATCAGCGAGCCGATCAGCGCGAAGATCATCGTGTCGGCCATCGGCTTGAACAGCACGCCCGACGGGCCGGAGAGCACGTAGATCGGCAGGAAGCTGACGACGATCACGATGACCGAATAGAAGAGCGGGCGGTCGACTTCGTCGGAAGCCTCGCGGATGATCTGCATCAGGCCGGCGGGCGAATCCTCGCGCTCGGCCAGGCGCCGGTAGATGTTCTCGACCATGATCACCGCGGCATCGACCAGGATGCCGAAGTCGATCGCGCCGATCGACAGCAGGTTGGCGGACGCGCCTTGCAGGTCGAGGCAGGCGAAGGCGAACAGCAGCGATAAGGGAATCGTGACCGCGACGATCAGGCCCGACCGCACGTCGTAAAGGAAAAAGATCAGGATCACGATGACGAGGAGCATGCCGCGAAGCAGGTTGCGCTCGACGGTCAGCACCGTCTCGTGGACGAGGTCGGTGCGGTCGTAGAAGGGCACGACCTTGACGTCTTTCGGCAGGATGGTCGTGTTGAGCTCCTGCGTCTTGGCTTCGACGCCTTTCAACACCTCCTGCGTCTTCTCGCCGGTGCGGAGCATGATGACGCCCTCGACAGCGTCGTTCTGCTTGTTGAGCCCGAACTGGCCGAGACGCGGCGCGATGCCGAGCGTCACCTGGCCGACATCCTTGACCAGCGTCGGGATGCCGTTGTGCACGGCGACGACGACGTTGCCGATGTCCTCGAGGCTGCCGAGGCGGCCGAGCCCGCGGACATAATAGAATTGGCCGCCTTGCGAGTAGAAGCCGCCGCCGCCGTTGCCGTTGTTGGCGCCAAGCGCAGTTTCGACATCCTGCGGCGAAAGGCCCGCGCCGGCGAGGCGAAACTGGTCGAGCTGGACCTGATATTGCATCGTCCCGCCGCCGAACCCGGAATCGTCGGCGACGCCGGCAACCGACCGGAACTGCGGCTCGACCGTCCAGTCCTCGAATGTCTTGAGCTCGGTCGGCGAGCGGTCGGGACTTTGCAGCGTATAGCGGTAGATGAGGCCCGACGGCGAGGTCAGCGGCTCGACTTCGGGCGCGACGCCGCTCGGTAGATCGAGCCCGGCCAGGCGATTGAAGACCTGCTGCCGCGCGAAGTTGCGGTCGGTGTCCTGGTCGAAGGTGATGTCGATCGACGAAAGTGCGTAGAGCGACACCGAGCGAAGATTGTTCTCTTTCGGAATGCCGTTCATCTCGCGCTCGATCGGTACCGTCACCAGCCGTTCGACCTCTTCGGCCGAGTGGCCCGGCCATTGCGCGGTGATCGAAACCATCGGCGGCGAAAGGTCCGGATAAGCGTCGACCGGAAGCCGGGTCCATGCGCGGATTCCCGCGAAGATCAGCAGGGCGGTGAGCACGAGCACGAGGATGCGCTGCTCGAGGCTGACCGCGACGATGCGGTTGATGAAGGACGAACCGGTCGGTGGCGCGTCGGCCGGATCGCCGTTCATTGGCTCTGCATGAACTGAAGGAAGATCGCTCCGTCAGCGACGACGCGGTCACCGGCCTGGAGGCCGCTCGTCACGTCGTAATTCTGGCTGTCGCGATAGCCGAGCGTCACATGGCGCCGGGCGAAGCTGCCGTCGGGCATCGCCAGGTAGACGAACGGCAGGTTCTGGTCGTCGCGAAGGACTGCGGATGTCGGCACCAGCAGCCCGGTGACGACGCGGCCGGACTCGATCGAGACATCGACGTACATTGCCTTCTTGAGCAAATCGCCGGGATTGGGCGCGACGATCCGCGCGACGACGGCGCGCGTGTCCGGGTCGACCGTCGCGGAGACATTCTCGACCGTGCCGTGGAACGGGCCGGTGCCATTGCCAGGATCAATCTGCGCGGAGTCATGAATGCCGACATCGGCAAGCTCGCTCGGCGAGATCTGTGCGAGAACCCAAACCTGCGAAAGATTGGCGACGGTGAAGGCGGGGGAGGATCCGGCCTGGAGCAATTGCCCCGGCGTGATCTGCTTTTCGACGACAATCCCAGAGACGGGCGCGCGAATGATTCCGTTGAGGCCGGATCCCGGACCCGCGCCCAACGACGACAGAGCTTGGGCCGCCGCGACCCGGTCGGCTTCGGCGCTTGCGGCATCGGTTTCGGCCTGGGCGGCCTCGCGCTCGGAGATGCCGTTGTGCGCGGCAAGGTCGCGATCGGCATTTGCCACTCGCCGCGCGTTCGCCGCGGCAACCGCGGCCTTGCGATAGGCGGCGACGGCATTGGCGACGTCCGCCGATGCGACCGCAGCGAGTGGCTGCCCTTTCGTGACCGGTTGGCCGACGGCAACGAAGATCCGTGTGACCGGGCCGGTGAAGGGAGAAACGACCGCGGTCGCCTGATTGTTGTCGAAGTCGACCGTGCCGGGGGCTTCGACGCGGTGGCGGTAGCCGACCGGTTCAACCGTATAGAGCTGGATGTGGCCGCGCTGGGCCTTGGTCAGCCGGACATTGGCGACGGCATTGGCCGCGGCCGTGTTGTCATCGGCCGAGGACGAGCAGCCCGCGATCAGAAGCGATGCAACGACGGCGAGTGCGGCTTTACCGGGCATTGGCGACATTCATGAGATCGGGCCGGTGCCACCAGCCGCCGCCAAGTGCCTGGAACAAAGCGGCGGTGTCGGAAAAGCGGTCGGCTTCGGCCTGGACCAGGCTGAGGCGCGCCTGCTGGTAGGCCTGGTCGGCGTTCAGCACGGAAAGATAGGCTGCATAGCCATCCTTGTATTGAAGGCGGGAGAGATCGAGGCTCTTCTTCGCTGCTTCGGCGGCCGCTGCCGTGGCTTTCAACGTCTCGGCATCATGCTCGAGCGCCGCGAGCGTGTCGGCGACATTCTGGAAGGCGACGAGGACGGTGCCGCGATATTGTTCGGCACTCTGGGTGTAGGCGGCGCGGGCGGCGCGCTGCTGGTGGAGCAAGGTTCCGCCATCGAAGATCGGCGCCAGCAAGGCAGCGCCGATGTTCCAGAAGCCGGTGCCGGGACCGAAGAGGCTGCCGATGGCAAGCGCCGTGCTCCCGGCGTTCCCGGTCAGGGTGATGTTGGGCAGCCGGGCGGCGGTCGCCACGCCGACCTGCGCGCTCGCGGCGTGGAGATTGGCCTCGGCCTGAAGCACGTCGGGCCGCTGCTCCACCAGGGTCGATGGCAGGCTGAGCGGCAGATCGGCCGGCAGGGTCAGGCTCGCCAGCGTGAATTTCTGCTGCGGCAATTGGCTGGGATAGCCGCCGGTCAGCACCGCGATGAGATTGTTCTGCTGGTCGCGCTGCTTGAGCAGCGGCGGCAGCGAGGCCTCGAGCTGCGCCAGCTGGGCCTGCTGCGCAACCAGGTCGGTCCCGCCGATATAGCCCTTGGACTTCTGGTACTCGAGCAGGCTGAGGATTTGGCGGTTGATTCCAATGAGTTCGTTTGTGGTCGCGATCTGATCCTCGAGCGACGCTTCCTGGATCGCCGCGAGCGCGACGTTCGCGCTCAAGGTGATATCGACCGCGACCATCTGGTAGCGGGTCGCTTGCTCCTGCGCCGCGAGACTCTCGACCGTCCGCTTGTTGAGACCGAAGACATCGGGGACGTAGGAGACGCTGAGCTGCGGCGTCGCGAGCGTGTAGAGCAGCGCGTCGTTGCTCGGCACCGGCGCGAGCGCCGCTCCCGGGTCTTTCTCACGGGTGAGACTAACTCCGGCGCTGACTTGCGGGAGCCCCGCGCCGCGCTGGGCGCGGGTGTTCTCGTGAGCGACAAGCAGTGCCGCCTGCGCCGCCTTGAGGTCGGCGTTGTGGGCGAGCGCCTGTTCGATTAGCGCGTTGAGCGCCTGCGAATGGAACAATGTCCACCAGTCGGCGGGAATGTCGGCGCTCGACACGAAATGTTGCGCCGCTCCCCCCGGCACGCCGGGCGTCGCTTCGGTCGTCGCGGGTGTCGTTGCCGTATAGGTTGCCACGGGCGGCGGCGCGGGTTTCTGAAAATTCGGACCGACGACACAGGCGCTCGTCAGCAGCGGCGCGGCGAGCACGGCGACTGACAGGCGACGAGAAAGTGTCATTCAGCTTCCCGGGTTTTGATGATGGACATCCGCACGACACTCGACCGCCGGGCCGCTGCCGCCGAGTCCTTAGCACGTCCGTAGCCAAATGATATATTATCGCGAGATGGCGCGCGTGTGAAACGCCGTTCACATTCGACGGACGCAGGTTTGGTTTCGACCAAGGGCTCGGCTAGTCAGCGCGGATGGGCGCTCACGAGCATCACCACGGCCACCACCACGCGCCGGCGGATTTCGGCCGGGCCTTCGCGATCGGCATTGCGCTCAACCTGGGTTTCGTCGCGATCGAGACCGTTTATGGCTTTCTCGCCAACTCGATGGCGCTGCTCGCCGACGCCGGCCACAACCTCAGCGATGTGCTCGGCCTGGTCGTCGCCTGGGCGGGTGCGATCATGGCCAGGCGCGCCGCATCGCCGCGCTTCACCTACGGCCTTAAGAAGGCGCCGATTCTGGCTGCGCTCGCAAACTCGCTGTTCCTGCTCGTCGCGGTTGGGGCGATCGGCGCCGAGGCGATCCGTCGGCTGTTCCATCCGTCGAGCACTGAAGGCGAGACGGTCATCCTCGTCGCCGCGATCGGCATCGCGATCAACGCCGCGACGGCAATGCTGTTTTCGCGCGGGCGGGAGCACGACATCAACATCCGCGGCGCCTATCTGCACATGGCGTCCGACGCGGCGGTGTCGGCGGCGGTGGTTTTCGCGGGCTTCGTGATCCTGTGGACCGGCCAGCGCTGGGTCGATCCGGTGATGAGCCTCGCGGTCGCGCTTGTCATCCTGTGGGGCAGCATCGGCCTGTTGAAGGAATCGGTGTGGATGTCGCTGGCGGGCGTGCCTGCCGGAATCGACGTCGACCAGGTCGAAATGGCCTTGGGCGAGCTCGACGGCGTCGAGGCGGTGCACGACCTCCATGTGTGGCCGCTAAGCACGACCGAGACTGCACTGACGGCGCACATCGTAACGCCGCAGGCGGGGGAACCGGACGGGCTGCTGGAAAGTGCGCGCCGGCTGCTCCACGACCGCTTCCGGATCGAGCATTGCACGATCCAGGTCGAGCGCCACCATGGCGTGCATCACCGCGACTGCTGATGAGTTTCGTCAGTCACCTGGAATGTTCGCTGACGGGCGAGCGCTTTGAGGCAGGCCAGGTGCACAATTTGTCGCGAGCCGGGAAGCCGCTGCTGGTGCGCTATGACCTCGAAGCCGCGGGCCGGACGCTGACGGGTGAAAGCATTGCCGCGCGCGAGCCCGGCATGTGGAAGTGGCGCGAGCTGCTGCCGCTGCCCGATGGAGTGGACCCAGTTAGCCTCGGCGAGCCGGAGACGCCGATCGTGCCGCTGACGCGGACCGGTGGGCCGAACCTGCTGGTCAAGGACGAGGGCCGTCTCCCGACCGGCTCGTTCAAGGCGCGCGGGCTGGCGATGGCCGTCACCATGGCCAAGCATTTCGGGATCGAGCGGATCGCCATGCCGACCAACGGCAATGCCGGCGCGGCGCTCGCGGCCTATGGCGCGCGGGCCGGGATCGAGACGATCGTCATCTGTCCGTCAGAGACTCCGGAGATCAATGTGACCGAGACCGCGGCCTATGGCGCGCGCGTCTATGTCGCCGACGGGCAGATCGACGAATGTGGCGCGCTGGTCGGGAAGGGTGCGGCGCAAGGCCTGTGGTTCGACTGTTCGACCTTGAAGGAGCCGTACCGGATCGAGGGCAAGAAGGTGATGGGGCTGGAGCTCGCCGAGCAATTGGGCTGGGAGCTGCCGGACGCGATCTTCTACCCCACCGGCGGCGGCACCGGCCTGATCGGCATGTGGAAGGCATTCGACGAACTGGAAGCGATTGGGCTGATCGGATCCAAGCGGCCGCGCATGTACGCGGTGCAAGCCGAGGGCTGCGCGCCGATCGTTCGCGCGTTCGAAAAGGGCGAGGAGTTCGCCGAGCGGTGGGAGAATGCGGCGACGGCCGCGACGGGCATTCGCGTGCCCAAGGCGGTCGGCGATTTCCTGATCCTGCGCGCGGTGCGGGAAAGCGGCGGCGCGGCGCTGGCGGTGTCGGAAGAGGCGATCCTCCAGGCGGTGGAGGATGCGGCGCGCGACGATGGCTTCCTGCTGTGTCCGGAGGGCGGGGCTGTGCTGGCCGCGTGGCGGCTGGCGAAGGAGCGCGGACTGGTGCGCGAGGACGAGCGGGTGCTGCTGTTCAACTGCGCGAACGGGAATAAGTACCCGCTGGCGGACCGGTCGAAGAAGCTGAAGCTGAGTGAGGCCGAGCCAAAAACGCTTTGAGGCCCATAAACGAGTAAACCCCGGCAACCGAAGTTGCCGGGGTTCCATGCTTCTTTGACCGAAGTCTCCGAAGCACGATGTAACAATAGCCGAACCCCATTGTTGTTCCAGCCCTAAATGCAGGCCAATCGCACAAATATGTGAGTGAATCTGTGGATAAGCCTGTGCGACTCGGGGCCGGCAACGGAATCGCGCTGAGGGGGTTCAAAAAAAGCATGGCGAAACGGCGGCTGCGAATCGCGAGCTACAACATCAACGGGATCAATTCGCGGCTCCACGTGCTGACCCGCTGGCTCGAGGAAGCCGGGCCCGACATCGTCGGCCTGCAGGAATTGAAATGCACCGACGAAGCCTTCCCGCTCGAGGCCATTGAGGCGCTCGGATACCAGGCGATCTGGCACGGGCAGCCGCCGCGCAGCTGGAACGGAGTCGCGATCCTCAGCCGCGTCGGCGAGCCGGTCGAGACTCGCCGCGCGCTGCCGCGCGACCCTGATCCGAGCCACAGCCGCTACATCGAGGCGGCGGTGTGCGGAATCCTGATCGGCAATCTCTACGCGCCCAACGGCAACCCGAAGAAAGGTCCGAAGTTCGCCTACAAGCTCGAGTGGCTCGACCGGCTTTACGACCATGCGGGCGAGCTGCTCGACACCAAGCTGCCGGCGCTGCTGATCGGCGACTTCAACGTCATCCCGACGGATGCGGACGTTTACAAGCCTGAGCGCTGGCTGACCGACGCGCTGTTCGCGCCGGAAGCGCGGGAGAAATATCGCGAGCTGGTCGGGCAGGGCTGGACGGATGCGCTGCGCAAGCTTCATCCCGACCAGCGCATCTACACCTTCTGGCATTATTGGCGGAACTCGTTCGAACGCGACGCGGGCATCCGGATCGACCACGCGTTGCTGAGCCCGCCGCTGGCGAAGAAGCTCAAGGCCGCCGGCGTCGATCGCACCCCGCGCGGCTGGGAGAAGACCAGCGACCACGCGCCGATGTGGATCGAGGTCGAGGTCTAGCTACTCGGCGGCCTGGGCCGCCTGCATCGGTTCGGGATCGACGAGACCGAGCCGCTTCTTCGCGCCGGCGATCATCTTCTGGAAGCGTGGATCGTCGCGGATCGAATCCAAATCGGTATCGGTGTCCGCAATGCGGACCAGCGGCGCGCCGGCGAGCGCAAGCGTTGTGTCGAGCATCTTCATCGCGCCCTCTTTGTCGCCGAGATGCCCGGCGAGGACGCAAGCAAAGGTGTACCGCATCGTCAAATTCTCGGGATCGACGAGCAGGGCGCGCGAAATCCATTCACGGGCGCGCTCCTCGTCGCCGAGCAAGGCATGGCCGCCGGCAAGAATGCCGAGCGCCGCGCCATTGCTCGGATCCTGTTGCACGGCCTTCTCTGCCTCCGACACCATCATGCGCGCCGCCTCGAGCTTCTTCTTGTTGTCGCCGAGTGCGAGATAGCAGGACGAGAGCATCGCCCAGGCATGGAAGTCGGTGTCGAGCAGCTCGACGACCTTCTCGTAGCACCGGGTGGCAGTCGGGACGTCGCGCTGCAGCAAATAGAACCGCCCGGCCTCCTTATTGACCTCCCACGAGTCGGGGCCAAGCTCGAGCGCCTTTTGCATTTCCTTGCACGCCTGATCGTGGAGCTGGCGGTCCTGCAGGCGCTTGACCATCGGCAAGTGCGCCTCGGCGATGGTCGCGTCGATCGCGAGGGCAGCGTGGGCCGCGGCGAAACCGTCATCGACATTCTGTCCGAAGCCGTAGCGCAGGCTCGATTGGGCCATTGCGAGCAAGGCCCAAGCCTGGGCGTAGAACGGGTCGATCTCGACCGCCTTGCCGCAGATCCGCATCACGCGCTCTTCGCGGCGTGCGTCTCCGTAGTTTCCCGTGACCCAATATTCGCGCGCCAGCAGGTAGAGATTGTAGGCCTCGACGTTGGTCGTGCCGCGCTGCTCCAGCGCCTTCTTCTCCTCGGGCAGAAGCTTGACCTTGAGCGCCTTCACGATCGCCTTCGAAATTTCGTCCTGGATCGCGAAAATGTCTTCGAGGTCGCGGTCGTAACGCTCGGCCCAGAGATGGTCGCCGCTCTCGCCGTCGATCAGCTGCGCATTGATGCGGACGCGGCCGCCGGCCTTGCGCACGCTGCCTTCGAGCACGTGGCTGACGCCGAGCTTCTTCGCGAGCTCGCAGATGTCGACCGATTGCCCCTTGAAGGTGAAGGCGGTGTTGCGCGCGACGACGCCGAGCGCGGAGATTTTCGACAAATCGGTGGTGATGTCCTCGCTGATGCCGTCGCTGAAATACTCCTGCTCGGCATCGCCGCTCATGTTCTGGAACGGCAGCACGCAGATGCAGACGTCGCGGCGTTTCGCGCGGCCTTTGTCTTCCTTCACGACGGGCGCGAGCGCTTGGACGCTCGCGAGGAGCTTGCGCCAGCCCGGCGCATCGGCCTCGCCGTCCCAGCCGCTCAAGTCGGCGCACTGGATCTGGTTGAAAGGAAGGGGTGGTATTCCGCCGTCGAGCGTCGCCTGGACCAGCGTGCCGAGATGGCGCGCTGTGTCCGCTTCGGCTCGGACCCATTCCGACTTCGCCGCCTCGGCCGACCACAGCACGACGACTGCGCTGGCCGACTTCAACCGCTCTTCAATGACCTCGACATAAGCGCGGTGCGCCGGAAGCTCGTCATCGCGCCACACGCGATAGCCGGCGCCGCGCAGCACCTCTGCGACGCGTATCGCCCGCGGCTCCTCCGTCCGCGCGTAGGAGATGAAGATCTCCGCCATGCCCCGGCCTTGGATATCAGGAGTTTAACGGCGAGTCGAAGGCGTTGAGCGCGATCTCCGCAACCCCGCCTATTCGGCCGTCGTCGGGTCGATCATATTGCGAACCTGCGAAATCTTGTTGGCCGGAAAGCCGCCTCGCTGGGCATGTTCGCGGATCATGTCCTCGTTGGGCGCGCGGTAGATGCAATAGATCTTGTTGTCGGTGACGTAGCTGTGGACCCATTGAATCCGGGGACCCAAGTCATTCAGCACATTGCACGAGGTTTGCGACGCCATCTTGAGGTCCTCGGGACCGAGCTGGCCGACGCCCGGCATTTCGCGTTCGATCACATACTCCGGCATGATGCGACTCCCCTCACAGCTACAAGCGAGAGGCGCATAGCATTGACGCAGGTCAATGTGCAGCCGCCGTTGGTTAAGGGTGCGGTGCCGGATGCAGGATTCGAACCCGCGACCTTCGGTTTACAAAACCGCTGCTCTACCGACTGAGCTAATCCGGCGCCCCGCGCATCTGCTTTATAGCACGCCGAAGGTCCAGCCTTCGCTCCGCGCGATTTGGGGCGTCAGCCCTTCGGGATCGAATGCGCGCGGTTCGGTTACCGCGAGCTGCCTCATGCCAGCCGCGGTGACCAGGGCATCCGTCTGATGATCATTGGGCTCGAAGGGCAGCCGCGCCGGAGGACTGCCGAGGCCCTTCAGCGCCAAGTTCAGCGTCGCGCGTGACCGGAGCTTGGTCCCGGTCATCCCAGCCCGCCGAAGGTAGATCCGGGTGTAGATCTCGACCACCGCGCTGCCACCAGTCGGCGACGGGTCCATCGGCCAGATCGCGACCTGGCCATCGAGCCGATGCAGCAAGCGCATGCCCGAGAAGCTTGCCTTGGCGACCTGCGCCGCGCCGATCGCGTCATAGGCGCTCGCGGTCTTGCGGCCGCCTTGCGCGTTCAATCGCGCGTCGCACTGGCGGAACCGGACGAAGTCAGCCTTCACGCCGTCGGCGATGCCGAAATAGAAATGCCTGCGGTGGGCGACTTCGAGGAAGCTCGCGGCGCCGAGGTCCTCGTCGTCGCACTTCCCGTCCACGTAGGCCCAGAACTCGCGCGCCGTTTGGGGCACGTCCGGCTCGCCGAGCAAATATTCGCCCTTTTCGACAATCGGCGGCGCGAAGCTGAAGTCGAAGCCGAACAAAGTCGGTTCTTTCGCGGCGCGCTTCAGCAGCCAGCGGAGCACTTCCTCGCGCGACCAGATGCGGCCGGGACGAACGAGCCGCGGAGCATTATCGCCGCGTGCTTCGGCGATGGCGATGCCCTTATGGCGCTTGCCCTTCGCACCCGACCAGTCGATCGCAACGTAGCTTTCAAACCGGCTCACTTCCTCTTCCGCGGGCGCACCGGCGGCCGCGCGGCGTTCCAGTCGCGGCTGCGCGCGATCACGTCGCGTACGCGTTCGTCGTCATCGCTGTCGTAGCGCACGAGCACCGCCGTCCAGCCGACATAATGCGGCGTCTGCCAGAAGGTGTCCGGATCGGTTTCCTTCAACAGCTCGACCGTATCGAGGTCGAGTTCGACCCCGAAGCTCGTGTCGGCTTCGCGGCTCGCATAGAGGAACGCGCGGCCGTTGCTCGTCACCTTGACCGCCGGCTTGCCGTAGCTCGTCGAAAGCTCGGTGTCGGGAAGCGACAGCGCGAACGCGACCGCTTCGTCCCAGGTCATACGAGCGGCGGCTGGGCGTCGTCAGGTCCGCTATGTCCTCCGCCGCGGATGCGCCTGGGCGGAGGCGGCGGAGCAGGCGGGCCGTGCGCCGCCGCATCGCGCCCGCCAAGCCCGAAGGCGAGCGCACATGCAACCGCCGCCGAGCCGAGGATCAGCCCGAAGGCGAGCATAACGATCTGGTCGGCAAGGCCCATGAACGTGAGGCCAATCGCGGTGAACAAGGCGATGATCGCGTAGCGGACGATGGTCTGCGCATAGCCGCCCTCGCCGGTCCCGCTGCCGACCAGCTTGGCGATGATGTTCGACAGGAAAATGCCGACAACGATGATCAAGGTGCCGAAGATCACCTTGCTTCCGAGGGCCGTGACCTGGGCGAGGAAGATGGCGATATCGTCGCCGCCGACCAGGCGAAGCGCCTCGATCGAGGCGGCAAGGATCACCGCGATCATCGCGATATTGGCGACGATCCGGGTCGGGCTCGCGCCGCCCGGAAGTACGCCGGTCGACTGGATCGCCTGGTCGAAGCCGGTCGGAGGCAGGATCGCCTCGATGATCGTCTTCAAGAAGCGCGCGGCGATGAAGGCGACGCCGATCCACAGAGCGGCGGCGAGCACACGCGGAATGGCCGTCAGGATCTCGTCGAGCATCGCGGTTGCCGGCCCGGCGATGGCCTCGATGCCGAGCGCCTGGAGCGCTGCGATGGCGACCGGGATGATGATCAGCGCATAGACGAGGATGCCGGCGGCCCGGGCCAGGCTGGCGCGCGTGGCGCCGGGCGCTGCTCCCGGCGGAACGGCGTCGGGATCGGTGCGCATTGTGCCTGCCGTGTCGCCGATGCCGATCCGCGCCATCAGGCCATCGACGTTCGCGGCGATCAGCACGGTTTCGACGAGCTGGCGGACGATCCGCGCCACGATCAGCCCGACGAAGAAAATCAAGCCGGCGGCAATGATATGGGGCAGGAACTGGAAAATCTCGTTCAGCAGTGAGTTCACCGGCGCGAGGATCTGCCCGACGCCGAGGAAGCGCAGCGCGGCCATGATGCCGACCAGCCAGATGATCAGCTTGGCGATGGTGCCGAGCTGGTGGCCGACGGTTTCCTTTGGGCCGCCCGTCACGTGCTTGCGCAGCGCGGGTGTGCGGTCGATCGCTTTCTGCAGCACCCATTTGACTGCCCGCGCGACGATCCATGTTGCGACGAGGATCAAGATCGCGATGAGGACCTTGGGCCCCCACTGCATCAGCTGGGCCTGCCAGTAAGCGCTCGTGTCGTACATGATGATCCCTCCTGCCGCTGCGCGGCTTCAACCCGCGTCGTCGTCCCTTTGTTGCAGCTCTTTGCGCCGTTCGTTCCAATATTCCAGCCGCTCGCGGATCTTCGCTTCGAAGCCGCGGTCGACGGGCTCGTAGAAGGTCTGCGGCTCCATCTCCTCGGGCCAATAATCCTGGCCGGAGAAGGCTTCGTCCTCGGCATGGTCGTAGGCGTAGCCCTTGCCGTATCCGACGTTCTTCATGAGCTTCGTGGGCGCGTTGAGGATGTGCATCGGCGGCATCAGCGAGCCGGTTTCTTTCGCGCTCCGCCACGCGCCCTTTTGCGCCATGTAGGTCGCGTTCGATTTGGGCGCGGTCGCGAGATAGAGGCACGCCTGGACGATGCCGATCTCGCCTTCGGGCGAGCCGAGGAAATCGTACATCTCCTTGGCGGCGAGGCACTGCAGCAGCGCGTTGGGGTCCGCCATGCCGACATCCTCGACTGCTGCGCGGGTCAGCCGGCGGAGCACGTAGAGCGGCTCTTCGCCGGCGACGAGCATGCGCGCGAGATAATAAAGCGCGGCCTGCGGGTCCGAGCCGCGCAGCGACTTATGCAGCGCCGAGATAAGGTTGTAATGGCCTTCGCGGTCCTTGTCGTAGACCGGCACCCGGCGATGAAGCAGCTCGGACAGCGCCGCGGAGTCGAGGGGCTCGCCAATTTCGATCGAGAATAGAGTCTCGACCTGGTTGAGGACGAACCGGCCGTCTCCGTCAGCGCTCGCGATCAGCGCTTCGCGCGCTTCCGGAGTGACGGGAAGCTTGCGGTTTTCGATCGCCTCGGCGCGGTGAATCAGCTCGCCGAGCGCGTCATGGTCGAGGCGGCGCAGGATCAGCACCTGGCAGCGCGACAGCAGCGCAGCGTTGAGCTCGAAGCTCGGATTCTCGGTCGTTGCTCCGACCAGCGTCACGGTGCCGTCCTCGACGTAGGGCAGGAAGCCGTCCTGCTGGGCTCGGTTGAAGCGGTGGATCTCGTCCACGAACAGCAAGGTCTGCTGGCCCGCGCGCGCCGCGGTGCGGGCTTCGGCGAAGATCTTCTTCAAGTCCGCCACGCCCGAGAAGACCGCCGAGACCGCGACGAAGCGCATGTCGACGGCGTCGGCGAGGAGGCGGGCAATGCTGGTCTTGCCGGTGCCGGGCGGTCCCCACAGGACCATCGAGGCGAGGCGTCCGGCCGCGACCATCCGCCCGATTGCTCCGTCCGGCCCGGTCAGATGTTCCTGCCCGACGACCTCGTCGAGCGACTTCGGGCGGATGCGATCGGCGAGCGGCGCATTGGCCGCCGGCGCCTCGCGCGCGCGCGCCGGAACCTCCTGGTCTGCGAACAGGTCCGCCATCGCCGAGAAACATAGGGCGAACGCGCAAAAATGCATCTGCTCGCTTGCGCCAGATGTGTCTAAGATATATCTAAGCTGCATCGAAAGGAGAGCGTTCAAATGCGACACAGGCATGGTTGCGGCCCGCGCGGGCACATCGAGATTGCAATTCCCGAAGCGGTCATGGCGATGCGCGGCGGCCGCGGTTGGCAGGGCAGCTGGGGCCCATTCCACTTCGACTTCGGCGATGAGGGCTGGAGCGGCGGCCGGCGCGGACGACGCAGCAAGCGAATGTTTGAGAGCGGCGAGCTCCGGCTCGTCCTCCTCAAGCTGATCGCCGATGAGCCGCGTCACGGTTACGACCTCATCCGCGCGATCGAGGATTTGACCGGCGGTGAATATGCGCCGAGCCCCGGAGTCGTCTACCCGACGCTGACTCTGCTCCAGGACATGGGGCTGATCGAGGAGGCTTCGGGCGAGGGCGCGCGCAAGCCGTTCCAAGTTACCGACGAGGGCCGCAAGCATCTCGAGGAGCGCAGTGAGGAGATCGAGGCCCTGTTCGAGCGGCTCGCCGATCTTGCGCCGGATGCACACCCGGCCACTGGTCTGGCCATCGGACGCGCCGTCAGGAACCTGATGACCGCGCTCAGCCACCGCATCGGGCGCGACGGGCTCGACGAGGAGCTGCTGCACGAGATCGCCGCGATCCTCGATGAAGCCGCGCAGCGGGTGGAACGGGTGAAGTAATGGTCTGCTCCTCCCTGCCGGCGAAGCCGGTGGGGAGGGGGACCATCGAACGAAGATTCGATGGTGGAGGGGTCGGCGCCAAACCCCTCCACCACTGCCTTCGGCAGCGGTCCCCCTCCCCATCGCTCCGCGATAGGGAGGAGCTTGTCACCTACCGCCCCGTGATCCGGTCCAGACGCTGGCGCTTCATGATCGCGTGGCGGTAGGCGCGGATCACGGCCGAGTTGATGGTGTCCCAGTCCATTGTCCGGGCGACCGTGAGACCCTCGTCGCCGTGGCGACGGCGCAATTCGGGGTCGCGCGCGTAGGCAGCGAGCGCTTCGGCGAACTCGTCGGGGTCCTCGCCATCGACCAGCATGCCCGTTACGCCATAGCGAACGAGGTTGGTCGCGCCGGTCGAATCCGCGGCGATTACCGGCAGCGCGCAGGCCATCGCCTCGAGCGTCACGTTCCCGAATGCCTCGGTCATCGACGGGTTGAGGAACACGTCGGCGCTGGCGAGCGCGCGCGCCAGATCATCGCCCGTGAGCTGACCGGTAAAGATCGCGTCCGGCAATTGGTCGGCGAACCACGGTCGGGCCGGCCCATCGCCGATCACCAGCACGCGATGCTTGAGCCCGAAGGTCGCAAAGGCATGGATCGCATCGGCGAAAACATCGAGGCCTTTCTCCATGACCACCCGACCGAGGAAGGCGATGACCATCTCATCATCGGCGATGCCGATCGAGCGGCGCCAGGTCATGTCGCGCCTGTCGGGGCTGAACTGGTCGCGATCGATGCCGCGAGTCCAGGTCTGGATGTCTCGGTTCATACGCTGCGCGCGCAGAATCGCGGCGGTCGACTGAGCCGGGGCGAGGACGACCTCGCAGCGGTGGTAGAAGCGTCGCATCACTTCGCGGGCGAGCGGCTCGAGTGCCTGGAGATGGTAATATGAAAGGTAGGTGTCGAAGCGTGTGTGGACCGAAGCCACCACAGCGACCCTATTCTTCCGGGCCCAGGTCACGGCGCGATGGCCGACCACGTCGGGGCTGGAAACATGGACGATGTTCGGCGCGAATTGCTCGAGGTCGCGGCGGAGCTTCGAGGTCAGCCATAACGGGAAGCGGTATTCGGAGCGGCCAGGAATGGGGATCGCAGGGACGTCGACCAGATCGCCGGTCGGGGGAAAGGCGGGCTCGGCAACGGTTGGCGAATAGACGCGCAGTTGAACCCCCTGGCGCAGCAGGTAATCGGCGAGCCGGTTGAGCGCCTGGTTCGCTCCGTCGCGCACATAGTTGTAATTGCCCGAAAAGAGGGCGATGCGGAGATCTTGAGGCTTCACCGGCTGGGCCTGTAGGAGTTTCTCCGTGAGCGTCAAAGTCGGTTTGCCCCCGATCGCGCGGGCCGATGCCCGGCTGTTCCTGCTCGGCAGCCTGCCCGGCGACGCCTCGCTCGCCGCGCGGCAATATTATGCGCATCCGACAAACCAGTTCTGGCGGCTGCTCGGTCTGGCGCTCGACGAGGAGCTGCACGCCCTGCCGTACGAAGCGAGGCTGAAGCGCTTGGGCGAGCGCCGCGTGGGCCTGTGGGACGTGATCGCGTCCGCGACGCGGCGCGGCAGCCTCGATCAGGCAATTCGCCTCGCCGAGCATAACCAGGTCGAGCATCTCCTCCACGATTTCCCGGACCTCAAAGCGATCGCGTTCAACGGCTCGACCGCCGCGAGCGTCGGCCGCCGCCTGGTCGGCATCGCATCGCACATCACCCTGATCAATCTGCCCTCGTCGAGTGCGGCGAACACCAGGCCGTTCGGCGAAAAGGCCGCGGCCTGGGCGCGATTACGTGAATTCGTCTCGTGAACCGAGCGACAGCCTTGCGCGGCGCGCGGAGCACGCCATGATCGACGGCATGCTGCCGACCGACCAAATCGACGAGGACGATGCCGACAAGCAATTGTCGATGGTCGATGAAGCGCTGGTCGCCGGAACGATCGCCAATACCAATGGTCTGCTCGTGATCCTCGCCAAGCTCGTCGCCAAGGGCGTGTTCGACCGCCAGGATCTGCAAGCCTTTTCCGACAGCTATTCGAAACCGCTCGACCATGTCGGGATGCGCGAGAACGAGCTCGTCAGCCAGATGCAGGACCAGATGGAGTCCACCTTGGCCGAGCTGATGCGCTATTTGAGCGAGCGGGACGAATGATCGTGACGCGGATTCTCCGACTCCTGGCGCTGGTCGCCGTGCTCGTCATGCCGTTCGGCATGGCGACACCTGCCGCGGCTCGCCCCATGACGGACATGGCAATGTCGCATTGCCCGGACCAAGGCTCGCATCACCAGCAGAAGCGCGCGCTGGTCGAGTGCACCATGGCGTGCGCCTCGGCGCTGCCGGCCTTCGATCGAGGGGAGGACCAGATCGCGCCGATCGCGCGCGTCGCGTTCGTTTCGTTGCCCGCACAGCCGCTTCACGGCCTTCACCCCGATACGGCTACACCCCCTCCCAAGGCATCCTGAAGCTCGAATCCTTTCATTCGAATTTCAGGAGAAATGACATGATCACGTTGATTGCCGCGGTTCTTGCCGCGGCCCAGCCGGCGCCGCCGGCCGATGCCCACGCGCACGGCGCGGGCATGCCCCCCGAGCAGCATGCGGCCATCATGGCCGGTTGTCCGTGCTGCCCGGACAAGGGGATGCACGACCATGAGGGCCACGCCTCCGACCACTCGGAGCGCGGCGCTCAGCAGCAGTAGGCACGAACGGGGAGGCGGCGCGTTCACCCGCGTCGCCTCCTTCACCGGAGACAAGACGTGAAATCGAGATTGCTCATTGCGGCGAGCGCGCTTGCGCTTGCCCAGTCGGCTGCGCCCGCCGCGGCTCAGCACCAGCAGATGCCCGGCATGACCATGCCGATGCCCGAAAAGAAACCGGCGGCAAAGAAGAGGCCGGCCGTGAAGAAGAAGGCTGTCGCCACCAAGAAGAAGGCCACGACCAAGAAGGCGGCAGCCAAAGAGAAGGCAGCCGCGCCGATGGAGGACATGTCCATGCCGATGGAGCAGGGCACCACGCCCTCTGCCGCGCAGCCCACGCCAATGGAACATGAGCATATGCCGGGCATGACGATGCCGATGCCCTCCGGGCCGACACCCGGTGGCGTGATGCCCACGGATCATTCGCAAATGGACCACGGCCAGATGGGGCAAATGAACATGCCGATGGGCGAGCATGCCGGCCATCAGATGAACACGACCGGCGCGCTCGGCTCCTACCCGATGACTCGTGAGGCCTCGGGCACCGCCTGGCAGCCCGATGCGTCCGAGCACATGGGACTGATGAGCATGTCAGGTGACTGGATGCTGATGGCGCACGGCGTCGTGAACCTCGTTTACGACCACCAGTCCGGTCCGCGCGGGGACGACAAGGCGTTCGCGTCCGGCATGCTGATGGGCATGGCCAGCCGCCCGATCGGGAACGGCACGCTCCAGTTCAGGGCAATGCTCAGCCCCGATCCGCTAATGGGGAAGAGCGGCTATCCACTGCTGCTCGCCAGCGGCGAAACCGCCAATGGCCACGACCGGCTGATCGACCGGCAGCACCCGCACGACTTCTTCATGGAGCTGTCGGCGTCGGTTTCCCAGAACATCGGGCCGAAGAGCAGCGTCTTCCTTTACGGAGGCCTGCCAGGCGAGCCCGCGTTCGGCCCGCCGGCGTTCATGCACCGCGAGGCGATCATGGACTCGCCCGAGGCGCCGATCAGCCACCATTGGCTCGATTCCACGCACATCACGTTCGGTGTCCTGACTGGCGGGATCGTACTCGACCGGGTGAAACTCGAGGTGAGCCGGTTCAACGCGCGCGAGCCCGACCAGCATCGCTGGAACATCGAGACGGGACCCTTGGACTCGACCTCCGCTCGCGTCTCATGGAACCCGACCAGGACGCTTTCGCTCCAAGGCAGCTGGGGTCATTTCAAGGATCCTGAGCAACTCGAGCCGGGCGTCGACCAGAAGCGACTGTCTGCGAGCGCGCTCTACGCGAACGAGATCGCGCCCGGGTGGAAAGCCGCGGCGACACTCGCCTGGGGACGCAAGACTGTCGAGCATAACGACGACGATGCCTATGTCGCCGAAGCTTCATTGAAGCACGCCGGGTGGACATTGTTCGGGCGCGGCGAGATGACCGAAAATCGTGAGCTGGTCGAACTCGAAGAGCACGGACCGGCCTTCCGCGTCGGCAAGGTCTTGCTTGGCGCGGTGCGCGACTTCAAGCTTGCCGAGCATTTCTCGCTCGGCGCCGGCGGACTCTTCTCGGTCAACTTCGTGCCGGATGGACTCGCACCGCTCTACGGCGGGCATAATCCCACCGGAGCGATGGGCTTCATCCGGCTCAAGCTCGATTGAGGGGGAGACCTATGTTGACTAGAGTTGGATTAGCGGTGCTGCTCGTTCTGGCAGCGCCGCTTGCGGCCCATGAGCGCGCGCCTACGAACGCCGCGCCTGCTTCGCTTTCACCGATGGCGCGGACGGCAGCGGCAACCGTCGACGCCTTCCATGCAGCCTTGCACCGAGGGGCCACCACTGCCGCTGCAGCCTTGCTCGCCAACGATGCCTTGATCTTCGAGGAAGGCGGCGCCGAGCGGACGAAGGCAGAATATGCCGCACACCACCTGCCGGCGGATGCCGAGTTCTCGAAACTCGTCACGACGACCGTAACCCGCCGGGCTGGCGGAGCGGCCGGCACGCTCGCCTGGATCACAAGCGAGGGCAGGATGACGGGAACCTACAAGGGCAAGGCGCTCGATCGAGCGACCACGGAAACGATGGTCCTGCGGCGAAGTGGCGGTGCCTGGAAGATCATCCACGTTCACTGGTCCTCGGCGGCGGCGAAATGAAGGTGGCCGCGAGAAACGGGGTTTCCCATGCACAAATTTGATCCGCTGAGCCTCAATCGGCACCTGCCGAGCGCAACCTTCGTCCTGCTGCTGTTGCTCGTCCTCGCGGGCGTCGCGGGCGCGTTTATCTATGTCGGCGCCTACAAACATCGCCGCCGACGCTCCTCACTGGAGATGGGTCTACAACACGCTCGATACGGTTCGCGAACAATCGATCGCAGCCCGTTCGCGCGACATCAAGGCGCCCGTCGATCTCAATGATCCGAAGCGGATCGCGGCTGGCGCGGGACTCTATCAAGAGATGTGCACGGGCTGCCATCTGGGGCCGGGCGTCGAAAGGTCGGAGTTGAGCCAGGGCCTATATCCACCCGCGCCGGAGCTCGCCCGCGGCATCAAGCACACGCCCGAACAGGCCTTCTGGATCATCAAGCACGGGGTGAAGCTCAGCGCGATGCCGGCCTGGGGCAAGACGCACAGCGACGAACTTATCTGGGACATGGTGGCGTTCATCCGAACGCTGCCGAAGATGTCGCCCGAGCAATACAAGGCGGCGGTCGCAGACGCTCCCGAGAGTCACGAAGAGATGATGAAGGACATGGAGGGCGAGCATGAAACCGCGTCTGAGCCCCACAGCCATGTTAAGGCCGACCCGCACACCCCCTGAGAGGACGCGATTGAGAGAGGAGATCAAGCAGATGAAGGCGATCCGCCAGCGGCTGCGGTGATTACGCCCGCCACGACCGACATGTGGCCGCGGCTGCCACGCGGCCCCTTCGTCTAGCAGTCCGGGCCTCCGCAGGTAATGCATGATCCTGTGGCCGAGCGACGGGCGGGATACTAATGTCCTTCCAAATGGGACGCTCGGACCGCCGCCAGCAGCTGAAGGAGGATCGAAAGCGCATCGCCCGCGGCCTGGACGTGCGTCGGAATGACGCAGACGACCTCGCGGCTTTGATGCGCGTCCTTTACCAGCTCGTTCAGACGAGCATCGAGCGCCGCTCGGTTAGTCCGCTCATGGACTTCGTCTGGTCGAACATGACCGCCGGTGCGAACCATATCGCCTCCGTCCCCGTCGCTTGTGCCAGCGGATGCTCACACTGCTGCAACCTGTGGGTGGAAGCCAGCGGGCCCGAGGTCTTCTTCACCGTGAAGCGAATGAGCGGCGCGCAACGGGCCAGCGCGCTCGAAGCGGTAGAACGAGCCTGTACCCAGACGGCAGGAGTGGGCTTCGAGGCGCGCATCGGAATGGTGACTCCATGCCCGTTGCTGGATGGAAATGTCTGCAGCGTCTATTCCGACCGCCCGCTCGTTTGCAGGACGGCAGCTTCGACCGACGCCGGAGTGTGCCGGCGATCGCTGATTGAATTCAGTGGGGAAGAAATTCCCGTTCCCTTGCCGTGGACGTCCCTGCGCAACTGCTACCGGGTCGCGCTGGAGGGGGCGCTGTTTCATGCCGGCCTGCCGCATCTGTCCAGGGAATGGAACGAATCCCTGCGCGTTGCACTTCGCGACGAAACCGCGGAGACGAGTTGGTTGGGGGGCACCGACGTCTTTGCCGGGCTGCCGATGCCGCACGATACGGTGACGTTCGAACACCCGCATTGGCGCGCCCTTTATGATCACGCCTTCGGATCGCGCGCCTGAGAGTGGCGATTCCGGCCCAGCCATTTTGGAAGCGGTGCCGGCGGCAATTGACTAGGCTGGCCACAGCCCACATATGGCCGCCGCTGCCAAGCGGCCCCTTCGTCTAGCGGTCCAGGACGTCGCCCTCTCACGGCGAAAACACGGGTTCGAGTCCCGTAGGGGTCACCAGTGCAGCAAAATCAATAACTTAAAGCTGGCGTGAGACAGCTTGTAACACAGCAATGTCTCACACCGGCCAGTCGCGAAGTGTCGCTCAAATCGCATCGAAAAAGTGGAATCAGGGCGCGGCGGCGGCGTGAAGCCAAACGCCTCCTGCGCGACCGTGAGATCTACGGATTCATAGGGGCTTGCGTGGACAACGGGCTCGCGGCGCATGAGGCGTTGGACGAGAATATCGAGCCTCTATCAGTATACCTCGGAATACCCGGCAATCCGTTCAACGACGCGCTTGCCCCGTTCCCCGTTAGGAACCAGGCGAACGGAAGGCCAATGCCTCAATGGGAAGACTTGTCGGCATGGATGAAAGTCCAGCTGGCGGTCATGCTTCTTCACGAATGGCAATTCCAAACCTTCGATATTCATCTCCATCCCGAGCTTGAGCGCCAATGGCTCGCCCAGGACCTCGACCCACGCAAGATGATGCGGGACAGGCTGCGTCGGGAACTAGACAAGAGGCTTGGGACGGGACGCGAGTTTTTCTTCGTGGTGGAGGGCTGGAGCAAGAAAACTCGGACTTCGACGATCGTGCATATCCATGGGGGCGCGGCGATCTACGAAGAATTGGACGACGAGAAAATTGAGGATGCGGCGGCGAGAGCGTGCGGGCACGGCATTAAAGGCTACTCAAGGCAGCCGCGTGCCGTCCACACTCAGCCGTTTACGCGAGAAGGACCAGAATACATCAATTACCTCTTCAAGGCCGTTAGGAGCCGGGACTCCCGCCTCGCGGAGCGACGGCTCACAATGTCTCGGTCTATCGTGAACGCTACCCGAGACTTCTGGAACACGATCACGGGGAGGATCGACTGGTGATGCGCGCCCCTGGCAGGCTGGGAAGCTCGTAGGCGCGGTTTCCAATGGAGTGCGCTAGGGGAGTAGCTCCGCCGAGAGCGCGCTGGCGAGCGCCTGGCTGGGCGGAAGGAACCTTGCTCGTCAATGGGACACCAGATTCAGCTTGCCCAATTCCGGTAAAGGTTTTCCCAGAGCGCCTCGACCAGAAGCCACCCGATCTACGCGATATGACGCGCTAACTCGATGCACTCAGCAACGAGCACAAAGGTCAGGTCAATGAAGCTCTTCTTCTTCGCGACGAACCGCGGAGTGTATCGGTTTCTGTTTGCCGAAAGCGAGCAGCGAGCCGTCGAGATGTTCTCGCTCTACCTAATCATCACCGAGATGCCCCCGACGAAGTTCTGGGTACGGGAGATGACCGTCGAGCAGCTGTTCGACCCGCATCGCGAACCGCTGCAAGAAGCGCTTTCACGGGGGATCGAGGGTGTCGGTCACTATGTCGGCAACAAGCAGTGGAGGATCCGTCCTTTAGACGAGGAGTTCAGCGACGGCTCAGCCTAGAGACGGCGCCTCGAGAAGGATGGTTTCAGTCTGACGCGTGGAGGTTTTGGTTTTCCGCATTCAGAGCAGTGCCTCTTATCTGCAGAAAACTGCGCAAACTCCCCCCATTGCGGCGCGCCCGGTGGTTGACTGGATCAACCGCTGGTTGATGGGAGTTGAAACGAGTTGATCGATTTTGACTGTTTTCGGAACGGACACGCACCGTGACTCTGTTCGAGGATGTGCCGGAGATTGTCCGTCGCCGAATGGCGCGTATCCGTAAGGCGCACACCAAGCCGGAGCTGGTCGTCCGCCGCACAGCTCATCGCTTGGGTTACCGCTTCCGTCTTCACCGTAGGGATCTTCCCGGCTGCCCGGATTTGGTTTTCCCAAGATTGCGTAAGGCGATCTTCGTGCATGGCTGTTTCTGGCATCGCCACGGTTGCACATTGAGTGGCAAGTTGCCGAAGACGCGGACGGAATATTGGTTGCCGAAGCTCGCAAGGAATGCGGAGCGAGACGAGCAAGCCACCTCTGCTCTTCTCGCCTCCGGCTGGTCTGTGCTGACCGTATGGGAATGCGAGACCCGCGATCCATCTGCGCTCGAAAAAGCAGTGAGTAACTTTCTAACGCAGAGCAACTGAGCTCGACAGGTGGTGCGTTCTGGTGCACGATGGTGCACATGGCCTCCAAGCGCTTCACTGTTTCGCTAGAACAAGGCGATTACGACGCTCTTCATGAGATCGCTCGCGGCCATCGTCCGCCTCTAAGCTTTCAGTATGTGGTCCGCGTAGCGGTAAAAAATCTGCTCGACCAACACGCAGCGAGGCAACTCACATTCCCATTGGATCGGTAAGCCATGGCCGGTCTCAAGTTCATCGATCTCTTCGCCGGGCTGGGAGGCTTTCATCAAGCACTCGAACGGCTGGGCCACGAGTGCGTATTCGCTTCCGAGCTAGACCCTGTCCTGGCTGACCTTTACGAGAAGAATTTCAGTGTCAGGCCGGCTGGTGACATCCGCCGAGCACACGCGGAGGTTCCGGCGCATGACATTCTCTGCGCCGGGTTCCCCTGTCAGCCATTCTCAAAGGCAGGTGAGCAACTTGGCTTCGAATGCCCCCAGTGGGGTGACCTCTTCGATTATGTTGTGAAGATCATCAGGCGTCACAAGCCAACCTATCTGCTGATTGAGAATGTCCCTAACTTGATGCGCCATGACGGGGGAAAGACGTGGCGCAAAATCGAGAACCGATTGCGCCGACAGGGCTATGCAATCGATTCCGGCAAGCTCTCGCCGCATCTATTTGGTGTGCCTCAAGTGCGTGACCGAGCGATAATCGTCGGATCGCGGATCGGCCTTGATCACTTCAATTGGCCGCAACCGACGCATCGTCCCGACGAACTCAGCATAAAATCCGTCCTCGACCGTAAGCCTGACGGAGCGCGCAAACTCGGCCCACAGTTCATAGGGTATCTCGAAGCATGGCAGTCCTTGCTCGATGCGCTTCCAGCAGAGGCCGATCTGCCGTCATTTCCAATCTGGGCTATGGAGTTCGGAGCCACATATCCCGTGGTCTTGTCGACGCCTCGACATCGCGGGCTCTCGACGATCCGACGCTACAAGGGCGCGTTTGGCGTGGCACTTACCGGCATGTCGGACGAGCAGGTCTTGTCACACCTACCGGTATATGCCCGCGACGCTAACGAGCGTTTCCCCGATTGGAAGATCGAGTTCATCTTGCAGAACCGAGCGTTCTATCGTCGGCACAAGGAAGTGATCGACCTTTGGCTCCCGTCCATCTTGGAGTTCGCGCCTAGCTTCCAGAAGCTAGAATGGAACTGGAAGGACGGACCTCGCGACATTTGGCAGACGGTCGTTCAGTTCCGTGCTTCGGGCATTCGCGCGAAGCGGCCAACTACGGCGCCATCGCTCGTAGCCTTGACGACTAGCCAAGTGCCTGTGATCCCTTGGGAGCGTCGCTACATGACGATGCGGGAATGCGCGCGCCTCCAAAGCATGGGAGATTTAGAGCATCTTCCTGCAAGCCAGGGCGCGGCTCACAAGGCGCTTGGGAATGCCGTCAATGTTGATGTTATCCACCAAGTCGCTCGTTCGCTAGTCGTGGAAGGTAAAGCAGGGGCAATGACAACGAACACGGAAGAACCTCTTGCCGCCTGACGACGACGGTAGTGTGCGTATCAGTGGCGCGGTCCCGATCCGACCGGGCGTCAGCGTCCTGTCAATTCTACGCCACCTGAACTACCGGCCGTGGTTTGCTCTAGCGGAGTTCGTAGACAACGCAGTTCAGAGCTATGTGGCAAATCGCGAGAGACTTGAGGCACTTCATGGCCCCCAGTTTCGGCTGAGGGTGAACATCGAAATTGAATCCACCAGTCCGACGCGCATCACCGTCAGCGACAACGCCGCAGGCATAGCCCTCTTGGAGTTTCCGCGGGCATTTCGGCCAGCGGCCATACCCCCCGACCGAACGGGCCTTTCAGAGTTCGGAATGGGCATGAAGAGCGCTGCATGCTGGTTTGCACCTCGTTGGACCGTCCGAACAAAGGCGCTCGGCGAGAATGTCGAGCGGGTGGTTCACTTCGATGTGGCGACCATCGTTCGAGACCAGCTCGAAGAACTTGACATCGAGGAGCGGTCGTCAGCGCCCGAACGCCACTATACCGAGATCGTTCTGGATGACCCCTATAATCTTCCGGTTGGCCGCTCTGTAGGCAAGATCAAGGAGCACCTGACTGATATATACCGCGTGTACCTACGCGAGGGGTGGCTCAACCTTCGGTTCCGTGGTGATCCCCTTGAGTACGTGGCGCCACGCCTGCTCGTCGCGCCGTTTGCTCGCGACCCGGACGGTTCTCCTCGCGAGTGGCGCAAAGACATCAGTATCGATCTGGGGGGCGGGTTGCGAGGCCATGGCTTCGCGGCGCTGATGGACCCCATGAACACCAATAAATCGGGCTTCGCATTATTGCGCCGAGGTCGCCTAATTCAGGGCAGCGGTGATGAAGGGTATCGTCCAGCATCAATCTTCGGTCAGGCTGGCAATTTTCGGTGGCGGCGCCTTTTCGGAGAGCTGCACCTCGAAGGCTTCGAGGTCAGCCACACCAAAGACGGCTTCAAATGGGATGAGAATGAGCAGCCCTTTTTAGACGAGTTGCGACGGCAACTCGACAGCGACGGGATGCCGCTGTTGCGACAGGCCGACTTTTACAGGGTTCAAGTCGCCCGAAACGAACTTGCTGAGGTAGCTCAGCAAGCAATTGGTCGCGCGGTTGAAGCAATGCAGGCTACGCTCCCTGAAGCGCTTCCTGCAGTTGCGGCAGAAGTTCCTGTCGAGACTCAGACGGACCCTCTGGTCCCCGAGCCGACTCTCGCGTCTCGCGAACTTCGGATCAGCTTCAGGGATCAGGATTGGCTCATTCGCATCGAACTGACAAACGATCCTTCTCAAGGTGAATGGCTTGCCGTCAGCGATCAACCTTCAGTCGGCTCCGAGCCTCAGACCATCGAGATACGGCTATCATTGGCGCACCCGTTCATGGTCAGTTTTGCCCAGTCCGATCCAAACGATGTGGAAGCAGTGCTTCGAATAGCAGCTGGCTTAGCGCTGGCGGAGAAGCTCGCCAGAGCTTCAGGGGTTCGCATGGCGAAGACGATCCGCCGTAACCTAAATGAACTCTTGCGACAGGCATTATCGCGTCCGTAGAGTGGTTTAATGGCCACTGACCCCGACATCGTTGTCCCGATCGATGCTGAGCTGCCTGAAGGTTCGAACTGGCAGCCAATAATCGGTGATGAAGCGCGCGATCTCGTGAATCGCAAGCTCGCGCATGAGTCACAGGAAACGCGGGATGTTCTGCTTTCTTCTTCCGCATCGATTCTTGCAAAGTCGGTGCCGCCGCAAGCTGACGCAGGGAGCGCGACAGGCCTTGTCATTGGCTATGTTCAGAGCGGTAAGACGCTCTCATTCACCACCGTCATGGCGCTAGCCCGCGACAACGGCTTTGAACTGGTAATTGTGGTTGCCGGTATCTCGAGGCCCTTACTCAGCCAATCGACGCAGCGCCTCCGGCGGGATCTCCGTATCGACGATGTGGACGGTCCATTGCGCTGGAAGCTCTACACGAACCCGACAGATAACGAGAATAACCGGCGCCATATTGAGCAGACCCTGGCGGATTGGCGTGACGACGATGTTCCGAAAGCGGAACGCGCAACTGTCCTGATCACCGTGATGAAGCAACATACCCATCTGCGAGGGCTAATAAGCTTGCTTCAGAACCTCGACTTAGAGGGTGTTCCCACGCTCATCATTGATGATGAGGCGGATCAGGCGAGCCTCAACACGCTCGTCGCGCGTGGGCAGGAGAGTCCGACCTATCGGCGACTTTTGGAAATGCGCGACGCGATCCCGCACCACACCTTCCTGCAGTACACCGCCACGCCCCAGGCGCCTCTGCTCATCAACATCATAGATGCACTTTCACCGGACTTTGCAGAGGTCCTTGAACCAGGTGCAGACTACACCGGCGGAGCTGCATTTTTCCAAGACCATCCCGAGCTCGTCGAAGTCATCGATCCGAGCGATATACCGACGGACAACAACCCGCTCCACGATCCGCCAGAGCCGCTTCTTGAGGCTCTCCGTATCTTCTTGCTTGGGGTGGCTGCTGGTCAGGCGGAAGGCAGGAGTGTGCGGAACCCGAACCGATCGATGCTCGTGCATCCGTCGCAGCGCAGGGACTCCCATGCCGAGTACCACAGGTGGATCAGCGATGTGTTCGATGAGTGGCAGCGAATACTTCGCTTGAGCGAGGACGATTCCGATCGGCTCGACCTAATGGAAGACATGCAGGCGGCCTATGACGAGCTCTCATCTACCGTCGCCAATTTGCCGCCGTTTGAAGAGCTGTGGCGCCGGCTCCCTCGCGCCTTCCGAGACACAAAGATCGAAGAGGTGAACACGCGCGGGCAGCAGACGCCGATCATCGACTGGAGTCAGTCCTACGGCTGGATTCTTGTGGGCGGTCAGGCGATGGATCGCGGGTTCACTGTGGAGGGACTCACGGTCACCTACATGCCACGCGGGCCGGGTGTAGGTAACGCCGACACCGTGCAGCAGCGTGGTCGTTTCTTCGGTTACAAGCGGCGATACCTCGGATATTGCCGTGTCTATCTCGAACTCGCGGCCCTCAATGCTTTTCAGGAGTATGTTGAGCACGAGGAGATCATGCGTCGTCTCCTCCAGGAGTGGCAGCAAAGCGGCCGCCCACTCAGCGAATGGAAGCGTGCCTTCGTTTTATCGCCAGCGCTTCAGCCATGCCGACGGAATGTCCTCGAGCACGGATTCTCTCGTGGAGACTACGCCAATCGTTGGTTTTATCCCGCCTACCTGCTCGCTCCAACCGAGGTGACTGCAGAGAACCGCGCGACGGTCGATACTTTCCTCGCGAGCCTCAACTTGAGTGCTGACGCCGGGTCAGAAACTCGCGAGCCAGCTCAGCGCCACCTAGTCCAACGGGATCTGTCGCTCGCAAGCGTGGTGGAAGCGCTCATCGTTCCGTTCCGGGTGACGGGACCTCGCGATACGACAGAACTTATCGGAGTCATGCTACAGCTTTCAGAGGGGCTGCGCTCTAACGGCAACGAGCGGTGCACCATTTTTCAAATGAGCCCAGACTTCCCGCGTCAGCGTGCGACCGATCAGAATGGTCGTATCAATGAACTCTTCCAGGGTCCGACCCGCGTATCTGGCGGCGGCTACAGCTATCCCGGTGACAGCGCCTTCCGCGACGACGATGTTGTCACTGTGCAAATACACTCACTGTCCTTGCGCCAGGATGACGCCGTCGTCGCCGAAAGCGTGCCTGCGATAGCCATTTGGCTTCCGGCCCGATTTGAGATCGACTGGATTGCCCAGCACCAGCCAAGCTGAGCGGACGCAGGAGTCCCTTGACCAGCTGATCCGGTCGATTCCGTCGGCTCCGGACGACATTGCGAGAGACTACTTCCGCGTGCGCGCTGTCCCGTGGGCACCGCGACATTATGTCGGATATGACCGGCGGGGATATGTGTGCTTACTCTTGGGAAGCT